>JGI24694J35173_10004011_pt1 | contig 10778 bp, 7 predicted proteins | sample TergutCo191P1_FD_35173 | JGI IMG/M metagenome (IMG submission 35173) | reverse complement strand
GTTTTCACTTTCAGCACCTGGTTCATGTAATAGAGCTTCACAAGGCGATCGTTGTATTTTATCTCCGGGCGGTCAACCACGGTGACAATCTCGTCGCGGCCTACCAGCAAGATTGTTTCAACAAAAGTGGCGGGAATAATGAACTTCATTCCGCCGGAGCTTACGGGGAACCCCATCAGGGCGGCAATCGAAAGCGGAACCATAAGGGTAAAAACCGTGCCGTCCCCCTTAAAGCTGTCAACGATTATGCTGCCTTTCAGGGCCTCGATGCTTTCGCGCACCACGTCCATCCCCACGCCCCTTCCGGAAACGTTGCTCACCTCGCCCGAGGTGGAAAACCCGCTTTGGAAAATAAAATTCGTAAGCTCCTCTTTGGTGAGCGACGCGGCGGCCGTTTCGGCTACAAAGCCGTCGCGTATAACCTTCTCCCTGATTTTTTCGGGGTCGATTCCCCGACCGTCGTCGGAAATGACTATTTTCATGTAGCCGCTTTCCCTGGAACAGACGATCGAGATTTTTCCGGTTTCGCTTTTCCCCGAGGCGGCGCGCTCTTCGGGAGCTTCAAGCCCGTGGTCTACCGCATTGCGCACCATGTGCATGAGCACTTCCGAAAGGGATTCGATAATGTTTTTGTCGATTTCGTTTTCCTTCCCCTCGATAACGAGCTGCGTCTTCTTGCCCAGCTCGGCGGAAAGCTCGTACACGTAGCGGGTGTAGCCGTCNAGAACNGTNGAAAGCGGGAGTGTGCGAAGCGAGATCACCGTATCGTACGTGCCGCGAATGTTGTTGCCGACATCAACGGAATAGTTTCTAAGCGCCGAGTTGATCCGCTCGCTAAGGCGTTCCAGCTTTCTGAAACCCGCGCCCAGAAAAGGATCCAGGTTTTTGTCGGCTTTGAGCTTTGCGGAAAGCTCTTTGACAATGGCGTTAAGCTTAGCGTTGTCCAGGGAAATGTTTTTTGCGGCAATCTCGAGGGATTGCAGGGAAGCCATGCTTTTGATAATGTCGTCTATTTTTTCGATGGGCAGGCGTATGCTTTCCGATTTTGCGTCCTTGCCGGTTTTCCCCGATGAGCCGGAGCTTGGGGGCTTAAGCCGGGTTGCGGCTTCCCCGAGCACGTCAAGCTCCGACCCGTCCGCAGCCGTGGGCAAAATCGCATCCGCGGCTTCGGGAGCTTTGGGCAGGGCAAACTCCTCGTTCGATGCCAGCGAGTTCAGGCTTTTTACGTATTCCTGAATCTCTACAGCGTCGTCCTTGGTGTGCTGCACAAGGCCAATCGCGCGTTTGATAAGGTCCAGCACGGCAAGCACAAGCTTTACCGCATTCGTGGTCAGGCCGATGCGCTGCTCCTTAAGGGAAGTGAAAACGCTTTCCAGCGCGTGGGCCAGCTCCTCGATGCGCTTGAACTCAAGCATGCGCGAAGTGCCCTTAAGGGTGTGCAGCGCGCGCATCAAAGTGGCAAGATCGTCCTCCACCGAAATGCCGTCCTTGATGTCAAAAACAAGGGTCTCGACCTGGGCGATTATTTCAAGCCCTTCGTCAACATACTTGCCGATATATTTTTCCCGGTTTATTGCCATAAATATTTCCGTGTCAGGGGCTTTCCGCCCCGGAGGTTTCGTCTTTGATGTCGAGAAGATCGCCTAGCTCCTCTATCATTCTGGTAAGCCCTTCGGTGGAGGCGGTCGCGACCTCGGTCGATTGCAGGAAGCTGCCCAGCCCGGCGGAAATGTCCTCAATGGCGATGTTGATTTGCTCGGCGGACTTTTGCTGTTTGTGCGTGGAAACGGTAATCATCTGCGCCTGGTTCGAGGTTATCTCCGCCCCGGACCTTATTTCCCGGAACGTGTCTTCAAGCTCCCTTATAAGGTTGTTGCCTTCGGCAATCTTGTCCGCGCTTTCCTCGCTGGAAATGATCAGCGACGACGAAGATGCCTGTATTTCCTCAAGCTGCTCCCTAATCTTTTTTGTCAACGCCGCAATGTCGTCGGCAAGGCGGTTCACCTCGCCGGCCACCGCCGAAAAACGTTTGCCGCGCTCCCCGGCGCTTGCCGACTCAAGGGCCGCGTTGAAGGCGATGACCTTGGTTTGGTCGGTGATGACGTTGATTGTTTTTATGATTTCGCGGATTTTGGTGATCTTGTTGCCAAGCGCGACGATGCTGGAAATAACGCCGTCGTTTTTATTTTTGATGCCCTCCATTTGTTTGACGTTCCGCTTGAGAAGCGAGAAACCGTTTGCAATGTCGTTTTCCATTTTCGTGGTGATGTTGGCGACGCTGCCGGTCTTCTCGGCGATTTCGGCCGCTATCTGCGTGTTTTCGCTAATCGTGTTTTTGATTTCCTGGATGCTTGCCGCCTGGTTGTTTGCCGTGGAGGAAATCCCCTTTGACGACAGGCAAATCTCGTCGGTCGATTTGCGAATGGTTTTTGCCATGGTGCGGGTCTGTTCCACGGTTTTCGAAACGGCTTCGTTGGCGGAGCTTTGCGATTCAATCATGGAGTTGAAAAGCTCAAGGCGGCGTTTGCTTGCCCTGCCCGCAATCCATCCCGTAAACAACATTCCAAGCACCCTGAAAAGCTCGCTGTACACGGGAAAGTTCGCGGAAAGCTCCACGCCGTCGAGCGTAACGAAATAGGGCAAGTCCAGCACGTTTCTGTTTATGAGAACCACCGCCATGTAGGTGGCCGCGGCATATATTCCCGAAAAATACGCGCAGCGGACGTTGTACCTAAAAGTGCCGGTCATGATAAGAACATTGTAAAACATTGCCTGTATCGAGATAAACGTAACCGGCAAAACCACTTCCGGGTAGGTCGCGGAAACCCAAATGCTCGCGCTTATAAGCGTCATGTCGATGGCTACGCAGGCATACTTGACGGCATCGCTTATGCTTTCCCTGCCGCGCACGTAGAAAAACATGAAAACGGAATACGCCAAAAAAACGCCAGTGAAAATGTAGGATCGCCCCGGTATGTGGGCGTAGCCTCCGGCGTTTCTGATTATCGAAACGCCAAACATGCTGATTATGTAAATGGCCGCAAGCACAAGCCTGATGTTGCTTATGAGTTTTTCTCCGCCGAGCTCGTAGCTTCTTATTCTGGCGTTAACTTCGTCTATCGTCATTCGATCCTCCATCGGCGCGGCTCCCGGAGGAAGCCCGGTAAGACGCAAGGGTTTCCCTCAATTCCAGAGCCATGTTGTTAAGGTTCTCGGCGGCAAGCGAAGTGGAGCCGGTCGCCACGACGAACTGTTTTACCCCCGCGGAAATTTCCTGCAGAGCGGTGCAAATCTGCGCGGAGGCCAGCTCCTGCTGTCTGCTGAGGTTGGATATCTGCTGGGAACGGACGGCTACGTTTTGGGAAGCGTCAACGATGTTTTCAAAAACCTCTTTTTGTTCGGTCATTCTGTTGTAGCCAAGGTCGATCGCCTGAAAGCCGATGTCCGCCTCGGAGATAAGCGCCCCGGAAGCGTCCTGCAGCTCCGAAATCCTGTCCTTTATTTCCACTACCGATTCCACCACGTTGTCGGCGAAGCGGCGTATCTCGCCGGCCACCACCGCAAAGCGCCTGCCTGCCTCGCCCGCAGAAAGCGCCTCGAGCGTGGCGTTGAAAGCGATAATCTTTGTGCGATCCGCGATGGTGTCTATGAACTGCACCGATTCGTCGATGCGGGAAAGCACTTCGGTAAGGTTTTTGATTTCCTCGACCACTTTGGCGTTTTGTTTTCGTATATCCGCCATCATGTTTTCGTTGCTGCCGTGCAGGTCCGCGCCGTGCTGGCTCATGTTTTCGGTCTGCGCCGCAAGCTCGGCGACCTCGGTTGTTTTTACCGCTATTTGTCCCGAAAGGCCTTTGCTGCTTTCCATGGTGCTTACGATTTCGGCAACGCTGGTGGACTGCTCGTTTGCGGTGGTGGTAATTTCCTTTGCCGACGACGAAAGATCGTACACGGCGGTGGAAACCTTGTAGGCGTTTTGGTTAAGCAGCGAAAAGTTCGACNTGAAGCTGTCGCGTATTTTTATAAACGCCCTTTGCACTTTNCCTATTTCGTCTTTCCTGGACGCTTCGATGCTTACGGTAAAGTCCANGTTCGCCAAAGCCGCCGACACCGTCTCGATTTCGTGGATGGGGCGAATAAGGGAAGACGAAACCAAAAGCGCAAAGGCGAGGGCTATGCCGCTCGACACCAAAAGCGCGACCGCCAAGGCGATCACGGAATACAGCCTTAAAGAGTGGATGTAGGCGAGGGGGAAATCCGCGCCCCACACGGCAATCACCCGTCCGCCCTCGATTATCGGCAAAAACGCCGTCACGACCGAACCCCATTCGTCGGTGTATTCGCCGGTAATGGCCGGCTTCCCCGTCGCGAAAACCATGCTGAGCTCTGGCGGGGCGTCGTTCCAGAAGGAAACGTCCGGCACTCCCGGCATGTCATAAGTGGAAATCACAAAGCGGTAGCCCGCGCCGTCTTTGTACACCAAATAGATAAAGGCCAGCTCAAAGGCCGAAACTATTTCCATGGCGTTTGTGACAAGCTTTTTGTGCAGTTCGTTTCCCGGTGCGGCCTCCAGAAGGTGGGCCACTTCGTTGCCGCCTACCCTGAGCTGCGAGTCGGCAAGCGCGAGCGCGCGATGCAGCGTGCCTGTGTAGGTAGTGCGGATATACCGCCTGTACTGGACAAAAATAGGGGTCGCCGTGCCAAGAAAGACCAAAATCCCCAGTCCGATAAAAAACAGGAAAAACCGCCATCTCAAGCTCTGTATGTTCATCCCTTTTACCCTTCCTCCTTGCTAGTTTTGCCGAGGTTTCGGCTTGGCGGATTCCCATGCGGTAATCTTTGAGGTCTGATACCGCGCAAGGGTTTTTCTCAATTCCTGCGCTATGCCGCTAAGGTTTTCCGCCGTGCTCGACGTGGAAGTAGTGGCGTTGACAAACTGTTTTACCCCCGCCGAGATTTCCTGCAGCACGGCAAAAACCTGCGCGGCGGCAAGCTCCTGCTGTTTGCTGAGATTGGATATCTGCTGGGAGTGGACCGCCACGCTTTGGGAAACGTCAACGATGTTTTCAAAAACCTCTTTCTGTTCGACCATTCTGTTGTAGCCGGAATCGATGGCCTGGGAACCGATGTCGGCCTCGGAGATAAGCGCCTTGGACGCGCTTTGCAGCTCCGAGATTCGCCCTTTTATTTCTGCCACCGATTCCACCACGCTGTCGGCAAAACGCCGTATCTCGCTGGCCACCACCGCAAAACGCAGACCCGCCTCGCCCGCCGACGACGCCTCGAGCGCGGCGTTGAAAGCTATGATTTTTGTGCGGTCCGCGATGCTGTCGATAAACTGCACGGATTCGTTGATGCGGGAAAGCACGCCGGCCAGGTTGTTGATTTCGTCGACGACTTTGGTGTTTTGTTTTCTTATGTCCGCCATCATGTTTTCGTTTGCGCCGTGCAGCTTGGCCCCGCGCTGGCTTAGGTTTTCGGTCTGCACCGCGAGCGCGGCCACCTCGATTGTTTTTGAGGCAACCTGCTCCGAAAGGTTTTTGTTTTTTTCCATGGTGCTTACGATTTCGGCGACGCTGGCGGACTGCTCGTTTGCCGTGGCGGTAACTTCCTTTGCCGACGATGAAAGATCGTAGACGGCGCTGGAAACCTTTGTGGCGTTTTGGCTGAACAGCACGAAGTCGGCCTTGAGCTTTTGCAGCGTCAGGTTGAAGTAGTGGGCAAGGTTGCCGACTTCGTCCTTGGTGTTTACCTTGATGGTATACGTCAAATCCCCCTCGCCGTCGGAAATGTTTTTAAGGGTATTCGCAACGGTGAGGATCGGCTTTGTCAATGATCGCGAAAGGAATATCGCGACGGGAATGACCAGCGCGATTACGATAATGGCTATGACAAGGGCGGTAATTTCCATTCCGTGCACCGGCTCTATAACCGACCTTCTTGGAATGACAATCGCCAAGCTCCAGGGCGTGTCGGTGGTTCCAATCTGGATCGGGATTATGTACATGAGCATCCGTTCCTGAAACCCGGGATGGAAGTGCGTGTAGTACAGCTCGGTGCCCTGACGAACGGCCAGCTCCAACTCGTCCATGTAGGGCCCGCCCATGTCCCGCTCGGTGTCCAGTATGCTGGTGCCGATGCGGTAGGGGTACAGGCGGTGGCCCACCACGGTGCCGTCGTTGCTGAACACTTTCGTCACGCCGTCGCCAAAAGGGTAGAGCGTCAAGGCGGTTTTCTGAATCCGGTTCGTGTCGAAGTCTATGCCCACGACCCCCACGACCCGGCCTCCGCTGTGTATGGTCGCGGTGATGGTGGACACAAGCAGGTTTGCGCCCTCCAGGTAAACGGAAAAGGGATCGCGCACCGCGCCGGGAATTCCCCGCTTTGCCTCCAGGTAGTAATCGTCGTCTTGTTCCGGCAGGCCAAAATCGTCCAGGGCGCGGCTTCTTATCTGATCCCCCACGCGATACCAGTACGGCGCAAAACGCCCCGCGTGGTTTACGCCTTCAGTCCCCAGATGCTGCAGGTCGTTGCCGTCCAGCGCGTCCGGTTCCCAGATTGTCCATATTCCCAAAATGCCGGAATTGCTTTCAAGAATTCCCCTGAGCGTCCGGTTGATAAAAGGCCGTCTGGTGTTTGCGTCTATGGCTTCGTACTGTTCCAAAAGGCGCGCGGTGGTCTGCGCTATGTACCAGTAGGACACAAAGTAGCTTCCAAAAAGCTCGGCGTATTCCCTTGCGGTGGCAAGCGCGCGCTCGTGTGAAAAAGTTATGATATAATTTCTGGCGCGCCCGAGCAGCGTAAGGCCCACGGACCCCAACACCAGCAGGCTTAGCGCAATCATCGTCAAAGTGAACTTGTACCCTATTTTCATAAAGTCCTCCCGCCCAAATTTCCGTTTGGGCCAGCTACAAAACCTCGGCCGATTTTCGTTCCAGAATCCGCCGGAAGTAGTCGGGGGAAAATCCGCCCAAAAAACATTCGTACTTAAGCCCCTTGCCAAGCTCGAGGCTTTCGAGGGCCTTCCGTATTCTGTATTCGCGCCTGGTGGGATTTCCCTCGGCGTAAAGCGAGGCTATGCGGTAAAACGCGGGCCAAAACGCCTTTTCCTTTCCCGCGGCCCGCTCGAAGAAAAACACCGCGTCCTTGGGGTTGTCCCGAAGACGGTGGTACTCGCCGCGCAAAAACAGGGGAAGCGCGCCGTGGTTGCGCTCCTCCAGATACGAGAGCACGAGATCGGCGTTTCCGTAATCCTGCGCGCCAAGGAAATACGCCGCGGAAGCCGCAAGCTCGGAGCCGGAAGGGGAAACCGCGGCCTCGCCGCTTGGCGAGCTTCTTCCCGTTTTGACGGTTTTCAGGGCGGCCTCGGCTTCAGGCTGCCCGCCGGCGCCCAGGATCGCCGCCACTTCCCCGCAGTCTATCCGCAGCTCCGTCGGCTTGGGCCCGGGTGCCGCACGGGCCGCCGGAACGGGTTTTGCCGGAAACGCGGCGGCTTCTTCGTTGCGGTGGGCCTGCCTCAAAGCTAGGGCTTGGGCCGGAGCTTCCATGACGAACGGCACGGTGCTTTCCGTATGGGCCTCGCCGAGGGACTTCTGGAAATAGAAAACGTCGGACAGATACCTGTTGGCAAGCAGCGGGTGCCTTATCGCGGACGTTTCCGAAACGCCCACAAAAAGCAGGCCGTTGTTGAAAAGCGATTCGACAAGCGTGTTCAAAACTATGAGGCGGTTCTTAGACGAAAAATATATCAGCGCGTTTCTGCAAAAAATGATGTCGTAATATTTGTCGAGGCCGCGCATTACGTTGTGCGGAAAAAAGTTCACCTTTTTTCGGATGTCGCGCGACACGACGTATTCGGAGCCGTCCTGCTCAAGATACAAATCCATGATGTGCTTCCAGTCGGCGCCGTCGCCTCGAATGGCGTTCGAGGTGTAGCGCGCGGCCTTTGCCGTTTCTATCACCTTGGCGCAAATGTCGAAAGCGTCGATCTCGAATTCAAACGACACGCCTGCGTGCCGTCCGTTCCTGCCGTAATGGTCCAGCAGCATGGCTACGCTGTAGGCTTCGCAGCCGATTGAGGTGGCCGCCGAGCAAATCCGTATCGGGCGGTTCAGCTTGGACAGTTGGGGAAGGAAGTGCCGCGACAGAAGCTCGAAGTGCGCGCCCTCCCTGAAAAAATACGTTTCGTTTACCGTCACTATTTTCGAGATGTCGAAAATCTGTTCCCTGGAGGTGAGGATGTTTTCGTATGCCGCCGGGTTTTCGACAAACGAGTACCCGCAGCTTTGCTCGATGTGGCTGTTCAGCTTTACAAGGGCCTCGCCTGTCGATTTTATGCCGAGTATTTGTTCAATCCTGTAATAGAGAAACAGCAGGGCGGGACACGAGAGAACCTTTTCAGGAAGGGTCGGCGCGGCCTTGGCTTGGTTCATGTTTCGCCCCTTTGTATGAGGTACGACAACTGCTGCGCTATTACGTCAAGGGAAAGCACGAGATCGACGCAGCCGGTTTCCACGGCGGACATGGGCATGCCGTAAACCATCGAGGAAGCTTCGTCCTGGGCAATGGTCATTCCGCCGGCGCGTTTTACGTATCTCGTTCCTTCCGCGCCGTCGCAGCCCATTCCGGTAAGCACCACAGACACCAGCGCCTCGCCGTAAAGCTCGGAGGCGCTTTTGAAAAGCACGTCCGCCGCCGGTTTTTGGTTGTTGACCGGTTTGCCGTCGTCGAAGCCGAAACCGTTTTTGCCGATCAGAAGATGCCTGTCCGTGGGTGCCACGTACAGGCAGCCTTTTTCGGGAACGCGGCCTTCCTCGGCAAGCTCGACGCAGAGCTCCGTGGAGCCGTCAAGCCACTGCGCAAAGCCGCGGTCGAACCCCGAGGAGTTGTGCTGCACGAGTATGACGGGAACGGGGAAATCGCGGGGGAGCTTCGCGCACAGAGAGTTGAGGGCCCTGGGCCCCCCGGTGGACGCGGCAATCACCACGGCCTCGAACCTGCGCGGCTCAATTCGCGCGGCCGGAACCTGGCCGTGGCTTAGGGGAACCCTTTTTTTTATTCCGGTTATCCGTTTCAGCGTGCCGAGCACGTCCTTTCGTTTTTGTTCGCTCATGCTGGAGGTGAAAATGTCTTTGGGGTAAAACTCCAGGGCCCCTTTTACCGTGGCCTCGTATGCCGTTTTTGCCGAGCCGTGGCAGCTAATCACCACGATGGCGGTCGCCATGATTTTTTTGATTTCGTCGATGGCTTCCAGCCCGTTCATCACCGGCATTTCTATGTTCATGGTGATAAGGTCGGGGTTGAGCTGACGGGCAAGGTCCACGCCTTCCCGGCCGTTTTCGGCTTCGCCAACGACCTGAAACGAGCCGTCGCTTTCCAGAAAGTCTTTAAGGATCGAACGTACAAGAGGGCTATCGTCCACTATCAACGTTCTGATCATTATGCGATTTCCTTCTTCACGTATCGCGCCAGGCGTTCGGGGTCGAGCACAAGCACCGGGTTGAGCAGGACCGGTTTTTCGGCAAGCTGTACTCCGCTGAACAGCTCGGAAAAGTGCGTTCCGTCCAGCACTTTCGGCAGCGGGAAAATCTGTTCGTCGGGTATGTCGATTTCGCGCACGATTTCCGGGCTGAGCAGGACGGTCTTGTTTTTGTCGCCGCCGCCGGTTTCGCCGTCGGGCCTGTTCATGACGACCCCGTGGCGTATGTTTTCCGGCGGAAGGCCGAACAGCTTTGGAAGGGAAATGTAGGTGTTCCCATTTTCCCCGTCGTGGGCCACGGCCTCGCGCTGCGCGGTGTTTGCGGAGAGGTTTGTAAGGGCGGAAACGCAGCTCATGGGAATGGCCAGGGCGAAATCGCCAAAGGCGCAAAGGAAAACCCGCATAGGCTACCCGCCTTCCACGACGCGGGCCAAAACGCGGTGGATGTCCAGCACAAAAACGTCGCTGCCGTTCCAGCTAAACGACGCCGCGACCGTCTCCGAAACGTCGTCCGACTCCAGGCCGCGTTCCACGTGGAGAAGGTTTTCCCCCTGCACGTCCGCAATGCCGTTCACGTCGTCGATCAAAAAGGCGATTCGGTCGATGCTGCTGTCCTTCAAAACGAGCACCTTGCCGCTGGGACTCGGGGTGTCGAACAGCAGCAGGCCGATATCGAACAGCGCATAGGGAATCGAGTACCGGTTGATGACCCCCAAAACAAAGGGCGGCATAAGCGGCAGCCGATAAACGGCGTCAAACAAGGCGATTTCGCCTATAAACCGCGTCGGAAACGCATACATCCGACCCAAAACGGAAAAAACCAGGTACTTTTCGTCCGCATTGCCTACGGTTTCAACAATTTCAGACATAAGCCCTCCACTCTTCGTTTCGCCATTATACCACGTCCCGAAGCGAAAGGAAAGGGGGCAATCCACTGTCCAGCGATATAATATCATTCTGTTTTATACCGGCTCTCGCCGAAAAATGACTCTCCGTGTTGCTGAACATGGTCAGGCAGGGCCGAATTAGCGGTTATCACAAAAACGAAAAACAGGTGTTCTGCGGATAAAAGTTCCCGCATGAAACGCCGGAAGCTAATCAGGGAAATCTCCACAGCGTGTTCTCTTGCGCTTGACAAGGCGTATGGCGCATACTATTGTATATACAGGAGGCCTTCCATGCAGGCTACTTTGGAGTTGCCCGACGCATTGGTTCGCAAAGCAATGACCTTGACAAAAATCGCCACGGAAACGGAATTGGTTAAATTTGCGCTGGAAAACATTATCCGGCAAGAGGAAAC
>JGI24694J35173_10004009_pt1 | contig 10785 bp, 6 predicted proteins | sample TergutCo191P1_FD_35173 | JGI IMG/M metagenome (IMG submission 35173) | reverse complement strand
CCCTTCCGTTCGCTTGTTGACAGCGACAACATCGTGGTGATGACCACCGACCGCTACACGAAACTGCCGATGGTGGTTAAGGGGCCGGGGGCCGGGGCGCAGGTGACCGCCGGGGGGATTTTCGCGGATATCGTGCGGATTGCCAGGCCGCTGGTGTAGACGTCGTCGTTCGCGCTTCGTCAAAGAACTCGGCCCACAAAGCGGGAATACGTGGCGGTCATCTATGTCTGGGAAGCTGTTGACTTCTACCTAAACATTCAGTATACTTAAATCCAACACAAAGGGGAGTAGTTGTTGGGTCGCGATTGGCCCAAGGTAAAATCGCCATCACATGGGTTACACCATCGGTTTTACCGGCATGGATAATGCTTAACAAGACCTTTGCCAAAATCATGGCAGAGGTCTTGTTTGTCTGCCGGTAAGGAGAGGTAACCTATGGAATTCTATCGAAAATCACCCGAGGAACTGTTCGCGGAGCTTGGCTCGTCTGGGCAGGGGCTATCTGGGCAAGAGGCGCAGAAACGCCTTGACGAGGGCGGCTACAACGAGCTTGGGCAAAAGAAACGGGTTCCGCTATGGCGGCTGTTCCTGGATGCCTGGAAAGACCCGATGATCATCATACTGGCCATCGTCGTAGTGGTGCAGGCCATCTTGGGTGAGTTCCTTGAATCCGCCGTCATCCTAGCCGTCATTATCGCGAACTCGCTGATATCCGTAATCCAGACCCGCAAGGCCGAAGGCTCGCTTGAGGCCCTGCGAAAGATAAGCGCCCCGACCGCAAAGGTTCGGCGTGGGGGCGAAACCCTGACCCTGCCGGCAAGGGAGCTTGCCCCAGGCGACCTGGTGCTGCTTGACGCTGGGGACTTTGTTCCGGCGGATGGCAGGATTACCGTCTGCAATTCCCTAAAGGTGGACGAGGGGCTGTTGACTGGCGAGTCGGAACCAGTGTTGAAGTTGGACGGTACCCTGGACGGCGAACTCTCGCTTGGCGATCGCAAGAACATGGTCTATAGCGGCACCGTCGCCGTGTATGGCAAGGGCGAGTTCATCGTTACCGCCACGGGCAGACAGGCGGAGATTGGCAAAATCGCCCAGCTTATCGAAACGGCGCAGGACAGGCAGACTCCACTGCAAAGGCGGCTGGAACGTTTCAGCAAGAAACTGGGGCTTGTGATTATGGCCTTGTGCGCGGTGATTTTTGCAATCGAGGCTTTTCGTGCCGTTAGTGCTGGCGAGGAACTGCGCTATGGTGTGCTGAACGCCTTTCTTTTTGCTATAGCCATAGCGGTGGCGGCAATCCCCGAGGCGTTAAGTTCAATTGTTACAATAGTATTGGCAGTTGGCACGAAAAAAATGGCGAGCCGCAACGCAATCATCAGGAAGCTTCCGGCGGTGGAGGCACTTGGCAGCACTGGCGTAATATGCACGGACAAGACTGGTACGCTTACTCAAAACAAAATGACGGTGGTTGACCACTTCCTGCCTGGCGGCACGGCCCTTGGGGATTCGCTTCTTGTCCCGGCGATGGTGCTGTGCAATGGGGCTGTAGCCGGGGCCGACGGAACCCTGATAGGTGACCCGACGGAAACCGCGCTTCTGGCGTTCTGCGACAAGTCGGGCAGTTCCCACAGGGAGATTCGGGAGCGGCACGGAACGCTCGCCGAACTGCCCTTCGACTCCGAACGCAAACTGATGAGCACCATGCACGGACGGCGCGTGTTTACCAAGGGTGCGCCAGATGTACTGTTTTCAAGATGCACCCATGTCATGCTAGACGGCGCGGTGCAACCCTTCGACAGCGAGGCAAGGGGGCGTTTCGAACAGGCAAACGAGGAGTTCAGCAACAGGGCTTTGCGGGTTCTGGCCTATGCGACGAAGGATGCGGCCCCTGGCAAGACATCGCTTGAATTCGACGACGAGAATGGCCTTACCCTAATCGGCCTTACCGCCATGATCGATCCGCCGCGTGAGGAAGTTCCTGGTTCGATTGCCCAGGCCAAAAACGCCCAGATTCGTACCGTAATGATAACTGGCGATCACAAAACCACGGCCTATGCCATCGCAAAGGAAATCGGCATAGCGAACGAGGGCGACATAGCCGTTACCGGCATGGAGCTTGACGCAATGTCGGAAGATGAGCTTATGGAAAAGCTGGAAAACATTTCCGTCTATGCCCGTGTATCCCCAGAAAACAAGATTCGCATAGTTAGGGCCTGGCAGAAAAAAGGTCAGATTACCGCAATGACTGGCGACGGCGTGAACGATGCGCCTTCGCTAAAGCAAGCGGATATAGGCATCGCGATGGGCAGTGGTACCGAGGTTTCCAAGGATGCATCCGCAATGATTTTAACCGACGATAACTTCGTGTCGATTATCGGTGCGGTCTCTATTGGCAGAACGATTTTCGACAACATTAAAAAGGCCGTGGGGTATCTGTTTTCTGGAAACCTTGGTGGTATCGTTGTAATACTCTTTGCGCTTCTTGCTGGTTGGGACAAGTCGCTTACCGCATTGCAGATTTTGTTCATAAACCTTGTCAATGATGCATTCCCAGCAATCGCCCTTGGGTTGGAAAATGGCGAGCCCAAAGTAATGGATCGCCCGCCCCGCGACATGAACGAAGGCATTTTCGGCGGCGGCCTGTTCGTTAGCGTGCTGATCCGTGGCATACTAATCGGTATAGCGGCGATTGCGGCGCAGTATATCGGCATGACGTATTTCTCCGTGGAAGTCGGGCGGGCGATGGTCTTTACCACGTTAATCTTCGCCCGTACCTTGCAGACCTTTTCGTCCCGTTCCAACAGCCAGACGATTACGCAGGTGGGCCTATTCAGCAACAGGTATGCGATACTTGCGGTAGGTGTGTGCTTCGCTCTTTACGGCTTGACCGTGCTTCCTGGCTTGCGTGAGGCGTTCCATATCCCCGTGGCGTTCGATTTGCGGAACTGGGCAGTCGCGGCGGGCCTTGCGCTTGGTGCGGTTGTTGTAATGGAAATTGCGAAGCTCGTTAGGAATAAGGTTTCGGCGTAAATAAAAAGGCGTTCATCAACGCATCGCGCTGATGAACGCCTTTACTTAAACAAAAAATCCATCTCACATCTTCAGCCGCACTTTAAACCCGCAACTAGACAGAAGCAATCTTATTCCTTCCACCTGCTTTAGCGTTGCTAAGGGCCTTTGTCGCATTGCGGGTAATATCCGACAGCGTTTTACAGGCGGGCGTTTTGGTAGCGACACCAATGGAAATGCTGACATCAAACCTTTGACCTCTTGTCGCAAAGGGCGCGTCCTTAATCTTTTTCTGTAGCTGCTCGGCAAGTTTCATTGCGGTTCCCTGCCTGACGTTGGGCAGCGTTATTACGAATTCCTCTTCGCCGTATCTTGCCAGCAGGGTACCTTGCTTGAAGCTGTTGCGAGTACGCATCATCAGTATCTTCAACACTTCGTTGCGCATCTTTTCGCCGTGGGCATCGGTAATCTGGTTCAGGTTGTCAACACTGAACAGTAGCATGTTGAAGTCCCGGTCCTCGCCCACGCAATAGCGCAGTTCCTGTTCCGCAGTATCGTTGAAGTATTTTCTGTTGCGAACCCCGGTAAGCTCGTCGGTGTAGGCCTTGGTTTCAGAGTCATCGGTTTTGTGCATGGCCTCTTTGCTGGTTTCGACCATTCGCCGCGCGGCTTCCCTAACCTGATGGGTAATCTCGTTAACGTTGCTTACAGCTTGCAGAATCTGCTTGCTTCCTTCGCCCTGTTCCTCCATGGAGTGCAGAATGCTGTCTTCCTGTAACGCAACGGTTCTTACGCCCTCCCCAATCGCGTCGAATTTGCCAAGGACCACGCCTGTTGACTTGGTTATTTCGTCGATGGATCCCTTTATGCTTTTAAGCACCCCGCCGATGGTCTTGGACTGCTTGCTGGACGATTCGGCAAGCTTGCGAATCTCGTCCGCGACCACCGAAAAGCCCCGCCCGGCGTCCCCGGCATGGGCCGCCTCGATTGACGCATTCATCGAAAGCAGATTTGTCTGGCTTGCGATGTTCTGCATGACAGAGTTGATTTCCATTAGCGATTCGGATTCGCGGGCAATTCCCTGAATGTCGGTGACAACCTTGTTAAGACTCGCGTGACCAGCTTCGGAGGCTTCCTGTAGTTCCCTTACGCTCTGCGTGTTTTTGGACAGGGTGTCGGTAACGGACTGTATGTTCGCAATCATTTCCTCGGTGGCCGCGGACGATGCCGCGACGGAGCTTGTCTGCTCCTCGACATGCTCGTTAAGCTGTTCCATCATGGCCTGTATCTTGCCTTGTACGACCCTTTCCTTTTCACGTTCCCTGTAGTACTCGCGCAAGTCGCGGCTGTAGGCGATTACATGATCCTTGCCGCTAATTTGTATGCGATGCAAGATCTCCTCGGTGGGAACCTGCGATCCGTCACTGTGCAGATATATCCACTCATAACGGACACTGCCTTCCCTTATACATTTCTTAAGCATCTCCGTGCTTTTAGAGGCCGAATCGGAACCATCGGTCTGGACTTTGGGCAAAAACCTGTTGAAATCTCTGACGTAAATCTGCTTGTCGGAAATTCCCAGCATATTTTCGACTTCCTTGTTTACGTCCATGATATCGCCGTTTTCGTCGAATATGGCGCAGACTATGGGCGATGATTCCAATATGCCCTGCGACCTTTCCTTGAGCGCGTTTTCCTGCTTCTGCATTTCAAAGGCCTTGCGCCTGTCCACGTTGAACACCAACATGCGCTTCATGTCATAAATTGTCACCGTGGCAAGGGTGACGTTACAGGGAATCGGATCCCCACCAGGACCCGTCTGGTGCCACCACTCAAATGTTGTCGCCCCATCTTTAAACGCTATCTGTATCTTCTCTCCGGCCATTTCCAACGAACGCAAGCCGTTGGGCTGGTATTCCGGCAGATAATCGCCAAACAGTTTTTGGGAATACTCCCTAATACTGCCCGAATGGAATAGCTCCAAGGCATGGTTATTGCAGTGCAGGACAGACCCCTTTTCATCGGTAAGGGTACAATTGTCGGGAATGCCTTCCATTACGGTGTACACACCCTCCAGAAAGCCGTCCTTTCCTTGCTTTTGTGCCAGACGCAGGGCGTAGAACCCGCCAAGTGCGTTTATCGCAGCCATAATTGGCCCAAGAACGAACAGGGGAATACCCCTGTAACTAATAACGAGAAGGATGATGCTCGTTATCGCTATACTACCGATACATGCAGCCAGCTTTTTCTTGTCCTGCATGGCCTTTTCCATAAAACTGGAACCATCGACTGTGTTCAACTGTGTCTCCTCCATCATGTTAAAACGTTTCCTAATGCCACAAGATGCCACAAAAAAAGGCACTCATCAGGCGATGCGAAAGGAAAATTTTCGCATCGTCTAATGAACGCCTTTGTTCAACAAATATAAACTACCATTTGTTCCCGATTTCTGTCAAGCGGGAAGCAGGGAAAATTAAACTTTGAACTGCGAAACTACCCGTACCAAGGACGAAATATTTTCCTGGTTTCTGCCGCTAAGCTCGTTGACGGTGTTTACCGCCTTGTTTACCTGATCGGCACCGGCGGCCATATCGCTCATACCGCTGGTTATTTCCTGTGTCAGCCTTTCAAGGGTTTTGCTTTCCTGGATTACCTCTTTGCTGCCCTCAAGCATTTTCTGCGATTCGCCTTTTACATGCTGGGTTATCTCGCCGACTTGACCGGCGGCCTGAAGAACCTGTTTGCTCCCATGGCTTTGTTCTTCCATCGCCTTGCGGATATACACTTCCTGTTCCGCGACCGTTTTGACCCCGGTGTCTATGGCCTCGAACCTGTCAAGAACCCTGTCGGTGGAAAGGGAAATCTTGTCCATGGACCCCTTTATCTTCTTTAACACGTTTCCAATCACCTTGGACTGTTCGCCAGATGATTCGGCAAGCTTGCGTATCTCGTCGGCGACGACCGCAAAACCCCGGCCCGCTTCCCCGGCGTGTGCTGCCTCGATTGCGGCGTTCATCGAAAGAAGGTTTGTCTGGCTGGCAATGTTTTCCATGACAGAGTTGATTTCAAGAAGGCCCTCGGACTCCCTGGCGATTTCCTGTATGTCGGCCACAACATCCTGAAGGCTGGCCCTGCCGGCTTCCGATGATTCCTGCAGTTCATCCACCTTGGCGGCATTTTTTACAAGGCTGGATGTGACGGACTGAATGTTGGCCATCATCTGTTCGATAGCGGACGAGGCATTGGACACGGCACTGCTTTGGCGTTCGACGTTACCGCTAAGCTTGTTGATGTTTACGGTAACCTGCTCCATGGTCGCGTTGGTCTCGGTAACGCTGGCGCTTTGGTTTAGTATCCTGCCTTTGGTGCTTTGTATGTTGGCGGCAATCTCGTTCATCGCGGCAGCCGTTTCCGTCATGTTGCCGGCAAGGTCGCTGCCTATGTCCGATAATGTTACCGCCTGTTTCTTGATCGAGACAATCAGTTGCCTAAACTTTTCCATGGTCTGGTTGAAATAACTGGAAGCCTTGGCAATTTCGTCCCTACCCGTATCGGGAAGCCTTTTCGTCAGATCCGCGTCGCCGTTGGCGATGTCGTTAAGGTTGTGCGTCAAAAGTTCTAGCGGTTTTAACATCCTTGTCAGGTACAGGAACATGATCAAAACGGTTATCGCCAATGCTATAATCCCGATAATAACCAGGCCGCGTTGCAATTCAGAGGTCCGATCGATCGTGTCCTGTAAAGAGAAGCCCACAAAGAACATACCGACTGGATTGCCGCCCCAGCCCGTAAGGGGGAAATATGATCCCTGGTAGGGTACGCCGAAAAGCGTCACCTGGGTGTCCAGTATTTGGCCCCGTTCAAGCACGGTTTCCGATATATGGCGATCCGCATGGGAACCAGTTGTGCGTCTGCCCGTTGCGCGATCCCTTACCGTGGTCGCGATCCTTTCCGTTCCCGCGAAAACGGTAACCTCCGCGTTGAAAGTCGCCGCGAAATTGTCCACAAATTCATCGGTATCCACGTTTGTAAGCGCCGAAATCGTGCCAATAATACCGGTGGCATCCCGTATTGGCGTGATACCGGTAATTCCCATTGGCATGGCGGCGGTCGAAGAGTAGACCGTGGAAGATATACCTTGCAGGGCCGAGGCGATGATCGGGGAGACGAGGCCCGAATCCCCGTACGTGGCAAGATCATGCGAACGCAGGATCATATATCCCTGGTGATCGGCTACCACGAAGGCGGTTACCCCGTAGTAGTCTTTTCCAGCGTTCAGGTACTGCAGCAATCCCAGCCTGTTTTCGCTCCTGTTTATGTTGTCATTCCAGTTCCTTACGAAGGCCTGGAAATCGGGGCTTCCTGAAACGGCGCGCGCGACCATGAGGTTGTATTCCTCAATCTGAAGCATATAGGCACGCGCCGATTGGGAAGCTGCGCGTATCCTTTCCTGCGTAAGGTCATCGGCAAGGCCCGCCGTACCCCTAGACATGTACACGCTAATAAAAACGACCAAAATGATCAGAATACCGACAATTGGAATGATCAGCTTGCTCTTCAAGTTGCTCAACATAGACCTCTCCTTAATTTTCAGCGGGAAAGCCGAAGCATTTAAGCTTTTAATGGGTTTTAGGCAGTTTATTTTTGCACATCATTGGGCTGCTCAATCTGCCTTTATACTTAGCAGTTTACCACTTACAGACAAAAAGGTCAAGGTGCTCGTGACGTTTTTCGAATACGTCACGAGCGACCTATTGGGTTATCCTCCAGAGGAAACCAGCTTGTTTCTTCCAGACGATTTAGCACTGTTAAGGGCTCTCGTCGCATTGCTGACGAGATCGCTTAGCGTTTTGCTGGCGGCTGTCTTGGAAACCACGCCAATGGAAATGCTGATATCAAGCTTTAGGCCCCTTGTCGCAAATGGCGCGTCCTTAATCTTCTTCTGTAGCTGCTCGGCAAGTTTTACGGCGGTTCCATGCCAGACATTTGGCAACGTAATCGCGAATTCCTCGTCAGTGTATCTTGCCAGCAAGGTGCCCTGCTTGAAGCTGTTGCGGGTACGCATCGTCAGTATCTTTAATACCTCGTCCCGTACCTTTTCGCCATGTTCACTGGCGATATGCCCCAAGTTATCGATGCTGAACATAAGAAGATTAAACTCGCGTTCCTCGTCAACACAGTAACGCAGTTCCTGTTCCGCAGTATCGTAAAAGTACTTTCTGTTGCGGACACCCGTAAGCTCATCGATAAAGGACTTGGTTTCGGAGTCGTCGGCCTTGTGCATGGTTTCCTTGCTGCTTTCGACAAGTCGCCGCGCGGCCTCCCTAACCTGATGGGTAATCTCGTTAACGTTGCCTACAGCCTTCAGGATCTGCTTGCTTCCCTCGCCCTGTTCTTCCATCGCGCTAAGAATATTATCTTCCTGCTCGGCCACGGTTTTTACCCCATTGCCTATCGCGTCGAATTTGCCCAGGACCGCGTCCGTGGACTTGGTTATTTTGTCGATCGAACCCTTTATGCTTTTTAGCACACGCTGATGGTCTTGGACTGCCTGCTGGACGATTCGGCCAGCTTGCGTATCTCGTCGGCGACGACCGCGAAACCCCGACCCGATTCCCCCGCATGTGCGGCCTCGATTGACGCATTCATCGAAAGCAGGTTGGTCTGGCTGGCGATGCTCTGCATCACGGAGTTTATCTCTAGCAGCGATTCCGATTCGCGGGATATCGCCGCGATGTCGCCGGCAACCTCGGTAAGGCTGGTATGTCCGGCCGCGGAGGCGTCCTGCAGCTCCTTTACGTTCTGCGAGTTTTTGGACAGGGTGTCCGTGACGGACTGGATGTTCGCAATCATCTGCTCGGTAGCCGCGGAGGACGTGGTAACGGAGGTCGACTGTTCCTCGACATGCTCGTTCAGCTGCTCCATCATTGCCTGTATTTTCCCCTGCAAAATCCTTTCCTTTTCCCTTTCCCTGTAGTACTCGCGCAGATCGCGGGAGAAGGCGATGGTATGGGGCTTGTCGTCGATGGTTATGCGATGAACGATCTCCTCCGTGGGAATAAGCGATCCGTCGGAGTGCAGATAAGTAAACTCGTAACGCAGACTGCCTTCCTTTGCGCATTTCTGCAGCAACTCGTGGCTTTTCTGGTTCGAGTCGGAGCCGTCGGGCTGGTGCTTCGGCAGAAACCTGGTATGCTCCTTGATGTACATTTTCGCATCCGGGATTCCAAACATGTTCTCGACTTCCTTGTTAACGTCCACGATATCGCCTCTTTCATCGAAGATGGCGCAGACCATTGGCGATGCGTCCAGTATGGCGTGGGTCCTTTCCTTGAACGCGGCCTGCTGTTCCTGCATCACCTGCATGTCCTTGTCGTGGGTAATCCGCATGTCGTCGATGCCTTTCTTTAGGTTGTCGCGGATGGCGATAAGCTCGTCCTGAATGTCCCCGATTTCGTCTTTTTCCGTTTTCTTGATATCAATCGTGAAGTCCATTTTGGACAGGGCGTTCGCGACATGTTCTATGTCGCGGACCGGCACCAATATGCTTCTGGTGATAAGAAAGCTTATCACCACGAAAATCACCATGGACACCACTATGATGGCAATCAGTACCATGGTGGCAAACGCTATGAAATTAGCCAGACCTGCGGTGTATAAGTCCCTAAGCTCAATATAGCGCATTCTTAGCGCGGATATTCTCTGCGTGGACTCGACACCCGCAGGGAGAACCACGTCATGAAGCAAGGCCAAGGCCTCTTCCATGCGCCCTTCCGCCCTAAGCTCTAACGCGACCCCGCCCTGAACGTGCAAATCGTAGTGTGGTTGGAAAACGGCATCGATGAGGGCAAAAACCTGCGCGTCGTCGACCCATGTCGGCATGTCCCCCGCAAGCCAGTTGCCGAATATGCAGGTGTGCGGGTTAAGGCCGCCGACGAAGGGCTGATCGTACAGGAACGCCCAAGCCAGGTTGTAACGCCAGATATGGTGCGCCTCTACCATGCGTTCGGCGAAGTCGCTCAACTCCGTCATCCGGTAGATTGCCGTCTGCATTACGGCCGCCCGACTAATGGTATAGAAACTAGCCGCTCCCAACACCACCGTAAATAAGAAACTGCCCAGCAAACCGCCGACAATTCTCGTTCGCAATTTAAACTTCATGTGCATACTCCTTTGGATGCTCTTACCAAACCGGCCAAATACTTAGCCGCATTTTATCGACAACAAAACCAACACACCTAGGCACCTTTGCCCAAAAACGGATTATCCTACGGATTCAATCTTGTTCCTCCCTGTCGATTTGGCGTTGGCAAGTGCCGTTGTCGCGTCATCGGTAATATCTCCCAGCGTTTTTCGCGTGCTGGTCTTGGCGGCGACACCAATGGAAATGGTCACGTCAAGTCTGTGGCCCTGCTTAATGCTGTTGCGGGTACGCATTGGCGCATGGATGCCGTCCACCGTGCCCGTGGTAACCTGCTGTCGGATGATGTTTCTGGCGTTGCCGATAAACACGGTGGAAAGCAGCCCCGCGGTTAGAAAGGTAATCCCCAGGCAGATAACGATGATTTTCACGGTGATTGACGATCTTCTTACCCTTGGGGCGTTATTCATCCCGCATCTCCTTTTTTGGCGGCGTCTAGGGGGGACATAAAACGATGATACGAAAACTCGGTCCCTGTTCCAGAGCGTACCGCTTACGGCACAAGTTGTCAAGCGTTAGGTTTCGGATGTCAAGCGCAAGGATTGGTCGGTGGGAAAGCCGCCCGCAAGGTTGCG
>JGI24694J35173_10004001_pt1 | contig 10801 bp, 9 predicted proteins | sample TergutCo191P1_FD_35173 | JGI IMG/M metagenome (IMG submission 35173) | reverse complement strand
GGGGGGGGGGGGGGGGGTAAAATACTGCAATTTTTCCAAAACCGCCCCCAGTTTACCGCCGGGCGGGAAACCGGAACCCAAAACGGCGCAAAGCGTAAAACGCGCGGTTTCGGGAAGGTTTCGCCGTGTTTCGGTGGTTGGTCGCATGGTTGTATTTGTACCACGGCCGGTTTGGAAAGTCAAGGGGATTGCGGGAGGAATCTGACATGCTTTTTCAGCTTGTCCTTTCCGTGGCCATGACGGTTCTCTGTTTTACCGCGTTTTTCATATTGCGCCGTATGCGAAAAAACCGGGAGTTGCCGTGGGCTTGCCGTAGATTGCCATAGGCAAAGCAGGAATTCAGGGGAACATTGCCCCGTTGCCTAGGGATTCGGGCTTTGCGTAATCCGGGCGGCACGTAAACCGGGGCGGCTCTACCAAGGCGGCGGCGTTTGTGCTAGTATAAAAACCCATGAGCGACGGCTTTAACGAAGAAAAAGACAAAAACCGGGGGGAGGACGGGCCCCGGTTTCCGTTCGAGTGGCCAAAATTGCCGAACGTGAAGCTCCCCGGCGGCCGAAAATTCGCGCTGGTCTGCATCGCGGTGATTCTTGCGGGGATTGGCCTGTTCCACCAGGCGTTCGCGGGCAGGGCGAATCCGCCAATCGACTTTTCGGAATTCATGGCCCTGATCCGGGCGGGCGAAATAAGGCGCGTAAGAATAACGGACTCCTTTTTCGTGGGGTTTGCCGATGACGACCCGGCGAGGGCCGATCCGCCCGGGCGCGGGCCGGGGATGCGCGCGTCGCCCCGGGAACAGCCGCCGAGCTTCCGGACCGTTCCCATCAACCATCCGGAACTCGTAAGACTGATGGACGAGATGGGCGTTTCCTATTACGCGGTCTCCCGCGACGGCGGCGCTATTTTCGGCCTTGTTCTTAGCTGGTTAATCCCCATTGCGTTTATCGTCGTAATCTGGCGTTTCATGATGAAGCGCATGGGGAGCATGGGCGGCGGCGTTCTTTCCGTGGGGCAGAACCGCGCGGTGATTGTCGCGGAGGGGGACATTGCCACCGGGTTCGGCGACGTGGCCGGGGTGGACGAGGCCAAGGAGGAACTGGTCGAGGTGGTCGATTTCCTCAAAAGCCCGCAGAAGTACACCGACATAGGCGGCAAGATTCCCAAGGGCGTGCTGCTGATCGGGCCGCCCGGAACCGGTAAAACGCTTTTGGCCCGGGCCGTTGCCGGCGAGGCCGGAGTTTCGTTTTTCCGGATGAGCGGGGCGGACTTCGTGGAAATGTTTGTCGGCGTGGGGGCCGCCAGGGTGCGCGACCTGTTCAAGCAGGCGCGGGACAAGGCCCCCTGCATCGTCTTTATCGACGAGCTTGACGCTATAGGCAAAAGCAGAATCAACAACGTTGCCGGCGGGAACGACGAGCGGGAGCAGACGCTGAACCAGCTTCTGGTGGAGATGGACGGCTTTGCGGCCACCGGCGGCCTGATTGTCCTTGCCGCCACGAACCGGCCGGACGTTCTGGATCCGGCGCTGCTCCGTCCGGGGCGGTTCGACAGGCAGGTGCTTGTGGACAGGCCGGACGTCAAGGGCCGGGAGGCCATTCTGCTGATTCACGCCCGGCCGGTGAAACTGGATCCGTCGGTGGACCTGGCGGCGGTGGCCCGCGGCACTTCCGGATTCGCCGGCGCGGATTTGGCAAACATCGTTAACGAGGCCGCCCTTCTGGCGGTTCGCGCCGGGCGGACTCTGGTTTCGCAGCGGGACTTTTCGGAAGCCATCGAAAAAACGGTTGCCGGTTTGCAAAAAAAGACCAAGGTCATTTCGCCAAAGGAAAGGCGCGTCGTGGCCTACCACGAAACCGGCCACGCCATGATTGCGGCGTTTACTCCGGGGGCCGATCCGGTGCAGAAAATCTCGATTGTGCCGCGCGGGCTTGCCGCTCTGGGTTACACGCTGCAGATGCCGACGGAGGATCGCCACATTGTTACGGAGGAGGAACTGCTGGGAAAGATCGACGTGCTTATGGGGGGCAGGGCCGCGGAGGACATAGTCTTTGGCGAAGTTTCCACCGGGGCGGCAAACGATCTTACCAAGGCCACGGACATAGCCCGGAGCATGATTACCGACTACGGCATGAGCGATCGCTTCCGGAACGTGGCGCTTACCAAACGCGGCGCGAACATGCTCGGCGAGCGTTCCGCGGAACCGGCCTTCCACCGCGAGTACTCCGAATCGACTCAGCAGTACATCGACGAGGAGATAGCCCGGATAGTGGATCGCCGTTACGCTTTCGTCAAGGAAAAACTGGAAGCCGGCCGGTGTCTGCTGGAAAAAGTAACCGGGGTTTTGCTGGAAAGGGAAACCCTGGACGAAAAGGAATTCAGGGCGCTCATGGCGGAGCCTGAAACCGGACGGTAAAAATCGTTAAAACATAAACGCAACCGTTCCAAAATTTTACATTCCGGAACGGTTGCGATTGGGAGCCGGCGATTGGAGTCGAGTTGGCCGGCGTTCCCTAGGAGTCTGAAAGATACTGTCCGGTTAGTTCCTTTACGAGTTTCTGGAGCGAGTCGTTGAAGTCGTTGACGTAGACCTGCATCTTGTTGTTCGACATACCTTCCGGAAGAAAAAACTGGTGCGGCTCAACGTTGAGCGCGACGGAAAGTTTTGCCAGCGTTTTTGCGGAAACGCCTTTTTTGCCGTTTTCAATGTCGTTGATAAAATTGTGGGTAAGACCCGCACTGTGGGCAAGCCCAAGTTGCGACATGTTCTGCATGGATCTGATGCGCTTAAGGTTTCTGCTGACTAGCAGACGGACGTAGCTTTCTGATATGCTCTCTTTCATAGTGATTCCAGTTTCTCCCATTTCCATGCCTCACACAAACACTCTGCGGCTGAAAAACTGTCGCCGACGGGTTTTTCGCATGAGTATCTTTGGAAAAGCGAGCGTTTGTTAGCTGTAAAATCCGGCCGGTTTTTTTCCGCCGCCCGGACGCGATCGGGAACGCCGGGCGGGATTCCGGCGTGTTCCGCGAAAGATGAAACCGCAAAATTTCCACGGTTTACGCAAATTTACCAACGCAACCGAATTTTACGCGTTTTACTCCGGAGGCGGTTGCTTTTTTTTCGAGTTCCGTGGATACTCTATGAAGGGTGCGGTTGCCGCCGGGGAAGGCGGACGCATCCGTCGCGGGTCCGGTTTCCGGGTTCGCTTTGACGTCGGTTTCCAAGGGGCGCTCTTACTTGACGCCGGCCGGCGGGGTTGCGTATCTTTGATGCAACGCCCTGCGCGGTGTTCGGTTGCGGTGCTTTCCTAATGGAACATAACCGTTCCTGCACGCAGGAGCAAAATTTGCTTGAAGGAGGCAAAAAATGAAAAGAGTTCTTGTCCTAGTCGCCTTGACCGTGGCGGCGGCCGCGGTGGCCGTTTCCTGCGGTTCGGCTCCGGCCCCAACTGGGGATCCTGTCAGCGATTTCATCAGTGAAACCAGAAGGAACGCTCCGGAAAACGCCCTGCTGGGCATCGGCACTTCGACCCACAGCAACAGGGCCATGGCCAGAAACGTGGCGGAAATCAGGGCCAGGGCGGAGATTGCCCGCCAGCTCGACGTTGTGGTACGGAACATGGTGACCGACTACATGGCCGGTTCCGAGGCCGAACCGGAGGCGCTGCTTTCGTTCCAGGAGAGCGTAACGCAGACGCTTGCCGAGTCGCAGCTTCGCGGCGCGATTATTTTCAACGAGCGTAGCATAAACGGCGAACAGGTAACGATTGTCATGCTCACCAGCGACAACATCGCCGCCGAAATCATGTCCGCCCACCAGTCCGCCGCCGCGCTGGCTCCCCACGCGAACGCCGCCATGTGGGGCGTGGATCGCATGGAAAGGGCTTTGTCCGAGCAGAACGCGCTTCCCCCCGTAATGCGGGATCACGACTGAGGAAGAGGCCGGGGTTCCCGTAAAACCGATGTTTGACGGGAACCCCGGTTTTTTTGCGGCGCGGGGAAACGGGGCGCGGCCTTTGGCCCGGTCCGGTTTCCCGCGCCGCAAAAGGCAAACCGCCGCATGAGAAAAGCCTTCGCCGTTTTAACACTTGCCTTTTTTTTCCCGGCGTGCGCGTCCGTTCCGGAAACGGTCGCGGTAAGCGGCGACGTTTCCATGGCGGCGCAGTGGGAGTCCGGGCATTTCGTTCCCGGTTCGCGGGACGGCGCAATGATCGTCGTCGGCGTTTCCGGTCGGCTGGTAAACCGGGCGGAGGAAATCGACGCGGCCAGAAACGAAGCCGCCCGAAAAGTCGCCATGTTCCACGGCTTCACCGGAACGGTGGAATCCTTCCACAGGGCCGGCGCGGGTTTTTTCGATTTTATTTTCGATTCCCGGATTGACCTTGAAAACATCGCGGACTACTCGCGGTTCGCGGATCGGCTGACGTTCGATCCGGAACGCGACGTTCTGTTGTTCGAGGGGGGGACGCTGGTGCGTTTCTCCTACGCGGCAAACGTGCGGCCGGTAAACTTTGTCGGCGTTGTTGACGAAAACGGTCGCCCCGACTGGATCGGCGGTCGGCGGCTTCCGGAGATTGAGGGCTACGTGGCCGCGGTGGGTTTTTCGCAAAACCAGGTCTGGTTAAGGGACACCGTTACCAGGTCCGTCCGGGCCGCGGCGGCGGGGCTGTTAAAGATCGCGTCAACGTCGGTGCGAACAGTGGAGGTTGACGTTCCGGGCCGGGGTTCCGTTACGTACATCCACAGCACAAGCGAAGGAAGTCTGATTAATTTTCGGGTTCTGGAATTCTGGATCGAACCCGGCAGCATGTCCGTGTACACCCTGGGGATAGCCAGGATTGTCCGGTAGATTTATGGAGGTAAGGAATGTTTAGGGCGAAATTGTTTTTGGCGTTGAAGGTTTTTCCGGCGGGGCTCTGCCTTGTTTTGGCGTTCGCCTCGTGCGCCACCGGCGGCGCGGCGGCGTTTGTTCCGACTGCGGCACCCCGGCCGGAGTGGGTCAGCGACCTGTCCGGATACAGGTCCGCCAGGCCGACGCACCTTGTCGCGACCGGCACCGGCAATTCCCGCCACAACGCGGAAATGGACGCGCTGAGGCAGCTTGTCATGATATTCGGCACCGACATACAGGTTGACAGCAGACTGGTGGAATCGTACAGGGAAGTGGTGCGCAGCGGGGTGGTAGCGTCCTGGGAAGACACCGCCTTTGACAGAACCGTCGCGCTTGAGGCCGGAATGGACAACCTTATCGGCGTGGAGATTGGCGACTTCTGGACGGACGGCAGAACCCACTTCGCGCTGGCCACCATGAACAGGGCCAGCACCGTCCGGATATATTCCGAGATGATACGGGCGAACCGGGAAATAATTGACAATCTTACCAACATGACCCCGGCCGAAAGAAACACCTTCGACGGTTTTTCCCGTTACCGGTTCGCGGCGATGATCGCCGACATGAACGTCAGCTACGGCGCGGTGCTTTCCGTTATGGGTGCGCCGCAGCAGGGGATACGGCGGGGAGAGGACTTCCGTCGCGGGGCTATGGAAATAGCCGCGGCCATTCCCATAGCGATAAACGTTTCCAACGACAGGGCCGGGAGACTCCAGGGCGCTTTCGCCGGCGCGTTTACCGACCTAGGTTTCAGGACCGGCGGCACCGGCCGGCGCTACGTGCTGGACGTGGACGTTACCGTTCAGCCGACAGATCACGCGGGGCAGAACGTGTTTGTGCGCATGGAGCTTAGCGCGAACCTTATCGATACCTGGACCGGTGCGGTTCTGTTGCCGTTCACCTTCAACCTTAGGGAGGGCCACAGAACGCAGGCGGAGGCGGAAAACCGCGCCTTTCTGGAGGCCGAACGCAGGATAAACAACCTGTACGGAGCCCTGCTGTCGGATTACCTTTCGCGGCTGGTTCCCCGGCGGTAGTTTATGCCCCCCGGGGGGAGGGGGGGGTGACAGTCCGGTTTTGAAGACGTATACTTCATGGTGTAGGAGCTTATGAAAAAGATACCGCTTGCCGCCGCGCTGTTTTTGACATGCGCCGGTTTCGTTTTTTCGCAGGCCGCCGCCGGCAGACCGGTTTTGGGGGTCCTGCCTTTCTACGGCGGCGAGGAGGGGGAGGGCGAAACCATAGCGACCCTGTTTTCGATTGAGCGGGCGTTTCTGGATGCCTTTACCGTGGTTACGCGCACCGGCGCCGCCATGGAAGCCATCTTCATGGAGCACGACTTCCAGTTGACCGGCCTTACGGACTCCGACACCATCGCCGGTCTTGGCCGCCTGCTCAACGCCGACTACGTTCTTTCCGGGAGCATACGCCGGCTTGGGGACAGAAACCTTTTGATTGCCACAATCGTCAACGTTGAAAGTTTCGAGCAGGTTGCGGGGTATTACCGCACGTATGGAACGCTCGGCGAAATCCAGGACTTTCTGCCCTCGATATCCGGAAGCCTGGCCGCCGCGACCCTGAGGCGGGAAGCGGCGACGGAGAACAACCTGGCGATTGTCCCTTTCGCGCACCTTCCCGGAATAGACCCGCACGACGCGTACACTCTGACGCAGATTCTGGCCATCGAGATTCTTCGCACCGGAAACTACGCGATTCTGCCCAGAACCACCGCCATACAGTCCGCAATAGCCGAACAGCGTTTCCAGTTGGAGGACTACACCACGGACGAAGGCATGGCGGCGCTGGGACACGCGGTAAACGCCAGGTACGTTCTTAGCGGCACAATAAGCAGGCTTGGCGGCGTGAGCATGTTCATGGCGCAGATACTCCGCGTGGAGGACGGCAGCGTTTTTATCGGCGCTTCCAGAAACTACGGGGCCATTACCGACGGCATATACCTGATGGAGGAAATCGCGATCCTGCTGACGGATCCGGAAAACGCGGAGGAGCGGATCGCCGCGCTTAACCTGGAGGACGGAAGGGCGGAAAGAAGACGCTTCCTGGCTGAGGAGGAACGCCGGCTGGCGGCGGCCAGACGGCAGGCGGAAAACGAAAGACGAAGACGGGAAAGGGCCGCCAGAAGGGAGGAACGCTCCCAGGCGTTTTGGGCAAGGCCGGCGATGGCGTGGATTGGTTCCAGAAGGGCCCAAAGCGTCAGGAACGAGCTTGAACAGTTTTCGCTGTTTTTCTGCCGTGAAACGCGCAGCGACGCGCGAACCGGCGCCGGTTCCTCCGTTATTCCGGTTCTGCTGCCGGGCGGAATCTACTGGTCCCCGATTCCGTTTTTGGCCATTGGCCTGGAAACCAGAATGGCGGTCCTTGACGGCGACGTTTTTTATTCCGTTGCGCCCACCGTCGGGCCGGTGCTGGCCTTCAGCGACTGGGGAAGGGTGTTCGCAAATTTGATGTTTGAAATCGGGAGCTACGACAGGCCCGGTTTGATAGCCCGCCATTTAACCCCCGGTTTTGACATCGGTTTAATATTCGGCCTTCCGGGGCCGCTGGAGGGAGTTTCCGTCAACGTCAGATACCGGTGCATATGGTTCCGGGGCAGTTCGACGCACGCGCTCGCCTTTGGCGTTTCGTTTACTTTCGACGTTTTGGGAAGATTTTTTTCCGCCGTCGCAAATCTCGTCCAATGATTGTACGCCGGGCGACCCCGGAATTTGAGTGAGGAGGCAAAAATGAAAAAAACGTTTGTCACGGTCGCGCTGATCGCGACGGCGGCGTTCCTTAACGTCGCCTGTGTTTCGCTTCCGTTTCCGTTCCCCTTCATCGGGACCGAGCGGGAAACCGCGGTCTACGTTCCGGAGCTTCCGGAGGAGGCGCGGGAAAGACCGGTGCTTGGAATAATTCCGTTTTACGGCGGCGAGGCCAGGGAGGGCGACACCATAGCGACGCTGTTTTCGCACCAGCCCGCGTTTCTGGAAGCGTTTAACGTTGTTACGCGAACCGGTGCCGCGCTGGACGCGATCTTCATTGAACACGGCACCGCGCTGACCAGCCTTACGGACTCGGACGCGATCGCCGGAATAGGCCGTTTGCTCAACGCCGACTACGTGCTTTCCGGAAGCATACGCCGGCTTGGGGACATGAACCTTTTGATTGCCACAATCGTCAACGTGGAAACCTTCGAGCAGGTTGCCGGGGCGTACCACATTTACGTGAACCTTGGGGATGCCCCCGGCTTTCTGCCGGCGATGACCAGAGCCATGGTGGACTCGACCGTAAGGCGCGGAACCGCGCGGCGCGAAAACCTGGCGGTGGTTCCGTTCGTCCACCGCGCCGGAATAAGCGCGCACGACGCGTACACCCTGACGCAGATACTCGCGATAGAGCTTATCCGCACCGGAAGGTACGCCGTTCTGCCGCGCACCTCCGCGATACAGTCGGCGATGGCCGAACAGGAATTTCAACTGGACGGCTACACCGTGGGGGGGGGGATGGCGGCGCTTGGACGCGCGATTAACGCCGACCTGGTACTCAACGGCGAGATAGCCAGACTGGGGGACGTAAACATTTTTATGGCCCAGATTCTGCGCGTGGCGGACGGCAGCGTTGTTATAGGCACCAGCAGAAACTACCTGGTTATCGGCGACGGCATAAACCTGATGCCGGAAATAGCGATACTCCTGACGGAACCGGATCCGACGAGCGCCGAAATACGCCTTGCCGCGCACCGGGAGGAGGAAAGGCGCAGGCTGGCGGCGCTGGCAGCGGAAGCCGCCGAGGCCAGACGCAGACAGGAAGCGGCGGAAGCCGAGGTCCGGCGCAGACAGGCCGCGGCGGAAGCCGAAATCAGAAGAATGCACGAGGCGGAAGCCCGCAGTATACGCCGGGCGGCGGCGCGGCGAGCCATAATGGCCAGGGCTTCCAGAAACGAGTGGGAATGGCTTTCGTTTTCCTACCTGATGGAAGGCGGCGGCGGTCTGGAAGGCAGTGACGGTCCGCGTTCCGGATTCAGCTTTGGGCTGCTCCTGAACGGGTTTTACTGGTCCCCGCTGCCGTTTGCCAACATCGGAGTCGAAGCCAGGGTAACAACGCTTTCCCACGACCCCTTCGGGCCCGGCGATCCGAACTTCCGCTGGTATTTCGGCCTTTCGCCCACCGTGGGACTTGTGTACCCGCTTGGCGAGGGTGCCAGGATATTCACGAACTTCCAGCTTGAGTTTGGGAGTCTGCCCGGTTCCGGTTTGTTTTGGGACCGGAGATTCAACGACAGATTCGGCCTGGGGTTGACGCCGGGGTTTGAGGCCGGAATGTCGTTCGGCAGGGGCGGCACCTTTTCCCTAAGATACCGCTGCGTCTGGTTCTACGGCACGTTTATCCATTCCTTTGGCATAGGCCTGGGAAACCTGTTTTAGACGGGGGGCGAAGCAGGAACAAAAACCGGAACCGGACTACCGTGCCGCGGTCTGTCCGGTTCTCCTTTTGTACTCGTACACCTGTATGGCGTTTCTTATCCTGTTGGTGAAGTTTTCCATGACGTAGGGCTTGGTGATGTAGTCCGCCGCGCCTTTTTCCAGCGCCCTGCGCGCTCCCTCCGCGCCGTCCACGGAAGTCAAAAACACGACGGGCACGTACAGCATGGATTCCATTGTCCGTATTTTTTCGAAGACTTCAAACCCGTCCATTTCCGGCATCAGTATGTCCAGCAGAACCAAATCCGGAACCGGGTTTGCGGAAAGATGTTCCAAGGCGCGGCTGCCGGACTGGATCGCCACAACGTCGTAGTCGCTTTTCAAAATGGCCCCAACAAGGGCCAACTGAATTGGGTCGTCGTCCACCACAAGTACGCGTTTTTTACCCGCGCCGTTCACGCCGGTACCGCTTTCGTTTTTTTGAGGCTCGAAAAATAGGGCTTTTGGGTGTTCGCAAAGCGAACCTTGATCTGTAAGTTACACCCTTGCACATTATCATCATCGCGCAAATTCGCCCCGCTGTCAAGTGCCGCGCGTTTTTTGGCAAAGCCGCGTTCTACCGCAAAAGCGCTTCGCGCCGGAACCTGCCGAACGATCCCTTAAACAGAACCAGCGCCACCGCGCCCAACGCCAGGCCCGCTGCCAAAAACGCGAGGAAACCAAATTGTAAAATCCCCCAAAACTGTCCGATGAAAATCAAAACCGGCGGCAGAACCAGGAAGACGGCACGCTGCTGGGATTCCTCCGATGACTGCGCCTTTGCGGAGCCGCGCACGATTACGTTAATCGCGATTAGGGATACCGCCGGCGACACTACCGGTATTACGACAATCCAGTTTACGCCGGGCGGCACCGGTTCGCCGATAGCGACAAGCGTCACGATCAAAAACGTTGCGGACATTACCGCGAACGAAACCAGCGCCACCGCGAACCCCACCAAAAACGCCGCCGTGATTTTCGCGCCGAAAATTTCCCTTAGGGGGAGGGGGCTGTAGAGCAGCGTTTCCAGCGTGTTTTTTTCCTTTTCGCCGACGAACGCGCCGCCGGCCATAACGGAGGAAGCCATAATCGGAACCATCAGGAAAAGCGCCGGCATGACGTTGTTAATGAGCGCGGCAAGAACGGCAAGGCGAAAATCGTCCGGACTCGCGTATCCGGTTTCGTCGATAAGGCCGGCGAGCGGTGTCTCAAGAGACCGCGCGTCGTCCGGCGAGCCGTACAGAACCGTAAGCGCAAAGCTCAGCGGCATTACCACCGACACCACCAGCGGCACCGTAATAAGCACGCCCAGCATGCGCCTGTTTGAGGTAACGGCGCGTACATCTTTTTTGACTATGGCCATTTGCGCTTTGTTCAGCATCACGCCCCCCCCCTGCGCCGTTCGATTAGCGCGAAGTAGATTTCCTCCAGCGACGCCCGCCGCGCCGCT
>JGI24694J35173_10003987_pt1 | contig 10847 bp, 10 predicted proteins | sample TergutCo191P1_FD_35173 | JGI IMG/M metagenome (IMG submission 35173) | reverse complement strand
GTCTCCGTTTCAAGCAGCGTCTCCAGCTCGTCCATCATCTGCTGTTTCGCCGCTTGTTTTTTGTCCACGTAAAAATCGATGTTGTTCGGATTGAACCCGAGCTTCTCCAGCAGCGCCTCAACCGTCTTTTTATGCGGCATCGAAGCACCGCTCTCCAGCCTTGACAACGCCGCCTGCTCGATAATCGGAAACGCAAGCTCTTCCTGAGTTAACCCTTTTTGTATGCGCAAACTCTTAATCAGCGCCCCTATGTCTTTAACCGCCATATTTCCCGACTCCCAGCCAGCAGAGGAGGAGGTTCAACGGTGCAAGATCGGCTTTCTGACAACTGCCTGTTTTTTTTTACGATACCAGTCGGCGACGGTTTTAGTCAACCCATCCGGCGACAAAAAATACGCAAGACCGTTCGGATTTGTCGTGCTTTCTTCGGATGCGTTTACCCCAAAAGCGTCAGGGATTTGTGTTTTCGAACGTAATGTCTTAATATGTGGAACACATCCTGCCGATAATAAGGTGGTATGATCCTTTCCAGACCCTTCGCCCTGTTGCTGGTTCTCCTTGGGCTGGTTTCGCACGGCATTCCGGCCGCAGAAACAACCCATGTAGTGGTAAGGGGCGACACGATTTTTTCCCTTTCTCGCTCGCATGGGGTTAGCCAGGAGGAACTGATGCGCCGCAACGGCCTGACGGATCCCTCCCAACTGCGAATCGGCATGCGACTTTACATACCTTCCGCATCCCTACCCTCGAATCCGGCGGCATCGAGTTACGCCCACAGTGTGCACATGGTAGCGGCAGGGGAAACCCTGTTCAGCATAGCCCGCGGCAGGGGCGTAACCCTTCAGGCCTTGCGCGAGGCAAACAACTTTGCGCCGAATCACGTTCTTAGGGCGGGCGAAAGGATCAGAATTCCGCCCTCCGCCTTTGCCGCAAATCCCCCGACAGGGGTTCCGATGGCTCCTGCGCAAAACCCCGCAAGAAGAATGGCGGATCCGACCCTTCGCTGGCCCATTCAGTCAAACGAGATCGTGCACATGACCGGCAATACTAGAGGGGTACTTATTCTGGGGCAGGCATCCGAATCTGTCAGAAGTATCAGCAGGGGGGCGGTTATTTACGCGGGACCGTGGCGAGGTTACGGGAATGTTGTAATCGTTGAGTCGGCCGGAGGTTTAAGGTTTCTCTACGGCGCAAACGAAAGTCTTTCGGTCAGGGTTGGCGACGTGGTGGAGCCCGGAACTGAGGTTGGCAAGCTTGGCATTCACCCGGCGACGGGCAGGCCGGAGCTTGTCTTTATGGTATGGCAAGATGGAATACCCGTGGATCCGGCGACGGTGCCACGGTCATAGTTGAAAGTTGCAGAACGGGAGTAAAGGGTTATGTCAAGGACGATGTTGCCAATGTCAATAGAAATCGATAACGACGAGATGGATCAGGAAATGACATGGAAGCGCAGGAAATCCTCCGAAAAGAGTTCCAGGCGATCCAAGACGGCCAAGGAAGCCGATCCGCTTGCGCTGTATTTCAGGCAGATTTCCAAGTTTCCCCTGCTGACCGTTCAGGAAGAGCAAAGCATCGGCGAGAAAATCGTTACTTTGCGCGCCAAGCTGAACGAACTTGAGAAGAACGAGGACAAGACTGCGGCCGACTATACCAAGGAAAAAGCCGCGCTGGACAACAGTCTGCTCCTCTACAAAAACAAGATGATCAATTCCAACCTGCGTCTGGTGGTTTCCATCGCAAAAAACTACCAGCACCGCGGGCTTCCTTTGCTCGACCTTATCGACGAGGGGAATATCGGGCTTATCGAGGCGGTCGAGCGTTTCGATTACACCAAGGGTTGCCGTTTTTCCACCTATGGCACTTGGTGGATCAGGCAGGCGATAATCAAGAGCATCGCGGACAAGGGGCGGGTGATCCGCATCCCCATTCACATGCTCAACACCATCAAGAAGTGCTACTATGTGGCCAAGCAACTGACGCAGGGCCTTGGGCGCGACCCCAGCGAGGAGGAACTTTCCGAGTATCTTGGCATTCCGGTTTCCAAGGTGAAGGATATCGTGCGGCTTTCGCAGGAAACCACGAGTCTCGACACGATCGTGGACAACGGGAACCTGACGCGGCTTGCCGACCTTATCAAGGACGAATCCATGTCCGAGCCTTTCGAGATGGTCTTTTCCATGACGTTGCAGGACACGATGGCCGACATTCTTTCGCAGCTTTCCGAACGCGAGATGAAGATCATCCAACTGCGTTTCGGTCTTGCCGGCGAAGGGCCGCTGACCTTGGAGGAGACGGGAAAGCTCTTGGGTATAACGCGGGAACGCGTGCGGCAGATTCAGGAGAAGGCCACCTCAAAGCTACGCAGTTTTCAGGAACTTAAGGAGCTGCGGGAAGGGCAGTCCTAAAGGCTGTTTAATATCCCTACAAAACCCAATACCATCAATATCTGAGAAGATGTTAAACAGCCTCTTAGGTAATGGACAAGACTTGTTGAACACAGAGTAAATATGCCTTATACAGGCATGTTACGCCCTATATTGGCTCAATTTCTGATTGTCACCCACAACAACCATCACCGCCGTTCGAGGGCTTGGCGTTAAGCAGCGAGTTTTTGGGATTGGGGTGGTGGGCAAACTTTGTTGCGCCCACAAGAGGGGCACACCTGTACACCTCTCCACAGCCAGCCTGAGACTTGTTTAGCTTGCTTCCGCTTAACATCAGCAAGTCTTGCCCATCACCGTTTTTGGTGAGGAGGAGGGGTTTTGGAATGACAGGTAAGAATGATGAAAACAGGCGAAAATTATTGAAAATGACCCCGTTTGCCGCAAGTGAGCCTGCGGTTTAGGCGTGAAAACTTTCGGCGAGATTTTTGTTGCGTTCTTTTAGGGATCATGGTAGAATTAAGATGACATTTTATCCACAAGGAGAACGCTATGAAGATGATGGTTTTATTGCTGGTCGGTTTCGTAGTCTTGGCTGTTCTTGTTGCGTGTGATTTTACCCCCGATGTCTCGCTTGCCACCACCGACAACGAACAGCCCCAACTGGAGCTTATGCGAGCGGAGTTGCTTGCTTTGCAGCACTTGGAAACATGCCATGTGCTAACGGTGGAGGAACTGAAGATTCGATTGCTCCCGTTTTTGGGTAGCGGCTTGGGCCGTAGTGGAGGAGGCAGCGAGATAGTCGTTGCTGGTGTCGAAAGGCATATGGTTCCGTTCGAAGGCGGCTTTGTGCAGAGAAGAAGATGTTGCATACAGATATCAGATATACCATTTTACGTTTTTACACTTGAAAATCAAGTTGCGCAGAGCCAGGGATTCGCACTGGCCAGTGGCGATTCCCGCGTGGGGTGCATATTTGCGGTGGTCGAATACGGCGAGATAGATATGGACATTCCGTTTATGCGGATGTTTTTCTCATTGCTCGCTGTCTACGTTGCGGAGTCCATCTATATTTTCAACAATGTAACCGCTGAGGACATACGGGCCGCCGTCGAGAGGCGAGACGAAATAGACCACTTAGACGCACGTTTAGCCGCTCCTCGTTCAAGTGTGCCCCAGAACGCAGTCGGGCCGTTGTTGAGAACTGCATGGAACCAACGGGAACCATACTGGTATGTCATTAACTCGATCTACGGGCGCCAACCTGGCAATAAGTATTTAGTCGGCTGTGTGGCGGTCGCTGTGGCGCAAATAATGACGTTCCATGGAAGCCCAGTGGGACCAGAGTGGACCATACAGGAGCCAAGGAACGGAAGAAATATTGGCAGTTTCACCGATCCACGTAATGGGGAAACAATATACTTTCGAGACATACGGTATAATTGGACTGACATAAGGAGTGCCAGGCACGCCAGATCCCTGCCATGGAATCTGCAAAGGGAAATAGGCGTTTTGATGTTTGAAGTCGCCAGTCGCCCCAATTTGAATATGAACTACGGGCCAGCTCCAAAAGGAAGCGGAGCATTCGATTCGGCTGTCCCGCGAACCTTTCAGAACATGGGATTCCATAGCCCGCCGCTAGAAAACTACAATTTTAGCAGGATACGAGCGTCCATTGATGCAGGAAGGCCTGTATATATAAGCGGTTCTCGTCATCGGCCTATACTAGGTGTTATACCTACTGGTAGCGGTCATGCTTGGGTCATTGACGGGTACTTCATACAAGGCGGAGTTCAATTTGTGCACAGCAATCTTGGCTGGGGGGGAACATCCAATGGCTGGTATCGAAGCGGCGTGTTTGACACGGGAAACGTACCAGGTGCAACGCAGATGATACCAGATCCAAGATGCAGCTCGGGATGTACTCCTGGGTGTATTCCTGGATGTACTCCAAGATGTATTGCAGGATGCTACCTAGGAAACCGAGATCGCCCAGGATCTCCTGGACTGACGCCTGATATAATTCCAGGCGGTCCAGTTTACAGGTATCTACTGCGAATCATTCCACAAATTGCTAGGAGGCTTGGGCGGGAATGAAAAAAATCACAATCACGGTAACCATCTGCGTGTTGCCATATTTCCTGTTGCTGTCCGGATGTGTATTATCCTTATCATTCGACAGGGGGGCTTTTGATCGCGCATGGGCCGCTTGGGAAGCCCAGGGGATCACAAGCTATACTTTTGAAATATCGCAGTTCCGTGGCGGATCGCCTTCTCCCTCTTTCCGCATTACCGTCATGGATGGGGAAACAACCGATGTCAAAAGTACTTGCCACACGATGAATTGGTGGTCGGATGAAAGTCGTGCCGCAGAATACGATCGTATCAGGACGACAAAGGGAACTATTCCTGCCGTATTCGACTGGATTGAAAGCCTGTATGAAACGTTCAGAAACACTAATACCTCAGTCAAAGTGACGTACAACGCCGAATATCACTTTCCAGAATATGTGAGCACCAGTACGATCTCACTTGAGCCGATAATCGGTGGAGATAACTTCTTTAGGGTGAGGGACTTCCAATCCCTACAATAGTCGGGCAGGAGGCCGTTCATGTGTTGGGCGACCTCCTTTGTGCCCCTGGTTTTGGGGTGTAAACTTTTGGCGTGGATTTTCGTTGTGTTTTTGGGATTCGTGGTATAATTTAAGGTGACATTTTATCCGCAAGGAGAACTCCATGCGCATGAAGAAGATGGTTTATATTGTCGGTTGGTCTTGTGATCCTGTTGTGTGTGATTTTACCCCCTGATGTTGGTGATGAGCAAAACTTGTGGTGCTCATCATAAATTAACGTGAGTTCGAGGAGGTATAGAAAACGTCAAGCCATAGTCCTGAATCCCTGTGAAAAGCTGTCTGAACCCCGTTTTTTCACGGGATTTTGAGGCAATTACCTCCAAATTTAGCATTTAGGGGCAGCTTTAATTTGCCCGTCGAACTCACGTTAAATTAACCCAGTACAGGGCGTAGCGTGGGCTGTAGGTAATGGGCAAGACTTGTTGAATGAAAAAAAGGCACAGCTCTACAGGCATCCTGGGGCGATTTCAAGATGGTTACAACAAGTTTTGCCCACTACCGGGCTGTATACTCTGTGTTCAACAAGTCTTGTCCATTACCGCAGTCCTAAAGGCGTCTAGCACATAGTCCAGTTGTTCCCTTGTGTGCGCGGCGGAAATTTGCGTGCGCACTCTGGCCTTGCCCTTTGGCACCACGGGGTAGAAAAAGCCGATCGCATACACGTTTTTTTCAAGCAGGCTTTCCGCGAGTTTCTGCGCGGCGATCTCGTCGTAGGTCATGACCGGGACGATTGGGTGTTCCCCCTTTACTATGTCGTAACCCAAGTCGGTAAGCCCCTTGCGGAAGTACGCGGTGTTTTCCCGCAGGCGCGTGGCAAGTTCGTCAGACGCGTTTATCACTTCCAGCGCCTTTATGGTCGCGCTTGCGATTACGGGCGAAAGCGTGTTAGAAAAAAGGTAGGTGCGGGAACGCTGGCGCAGGATGTCGATGATGGCTTTTTTGCCACTGGTATAGCCGCCGCTGGAACCGCCGAGCGCCTTGCCCAGCGTGCCGGTCAGGATGTCGATTCTGCCCATGACTCCGCGGTACTCGTGGGTGCCCCTGAGCTTTTCGCCGACGACCCCAACGCCATGGCTGTCGTCAACGATTACGATTGCATCGTACTTGTCGGCCAAGTCGCAGATGGCCGCAAGGTCGGCGATTATGCCGTCCATCGAAAACACCCCGTCGGTAACGATGGCTTTTATGCGGCAATCCGCGGCTTCCTTCAGCCGATCCTCCAAGTCCGCCATGTCGTTGTTTTTGTAGCGAAATCGCTTCGCCTTGCACAAACGCACGCCGTCGATGATGCTGGCGTGGTTAAGCTCGTCGCTGATTATCGCGTCCTCGGTGCCCAGGATGGTCTCGAACAGGCCGCCGTTCGCGTCATAGCAGGACGAGTACAGGATGGTGTCCTCGGTGCCAAGGAACGCCGAAAGTTTCGCCTCCAGATTTTTGTGAAGCTCCTGCGTGCCGCAGATGAAGCGCACGCTGGAAAGGCCGTAGCCCCAGCGATCCATCCCGGCCTTTGCCGCGGCCTTGACTTCCTCGTGGTTAGCCAGCCCAAGGTAATTGTTGGCGCACATGTTGATAAGGCCGGTCTTGGCCGCGGTGTCAATCAGCACCGACTGGGGCGAGGTTATGACCCTTTCGCTTTTCCAAAGGCCGGAATCCCTTATCTCCTGGGCAAGTCCAGCCCAGTGGTCGTATGCCGTTTTCATTAAGCTACTCCCAGTTAAGGACGACCTTGATCGCTTCCCCGCTAAGCGCGGCGTCAAAGCCTTTTTGAAAATCGCTGTAGTGGAATTCGTGGGTGATTATTCTTGCCACCTTTTCCGCCAGCCCCGACTGGAGCAGCGATGTCATCTTGTACCAAGTGCTGTACATCTCGCGGCCATAGATGCCCTTTAGGGTCAGACCGCGGAAAATGACCTTGTTCCAGTCGATATTGATGTCGTCGGCGAACATGCCCAGAATGGCGATCTCGCCGCCGTTCGCCATGTTGTCTACCATACTTACGAGCGCGTTGCTGTTGCCAGACATTTCCAGCCCTACGTCAAAGCCCTCGGTCAAGCCCAGCGGGGCCAGCACGTCGCCTATCTCGGTGGTGCGCACGTCCACGGCGGCAGTCGCGCCGAGTTCCTTCGCCAGGGCGAGTCGCATCGGGTTGACGTCGGTGATGACGATGTTGCGCGCGCCGGTCATTTTCAGGATGGGCACGGCCATCAGGCCGATGGGCCCCGCGCCGGTTACCAGCACGTCCTCGCCTTGGACGTTAAAGGTAAGCGCGGTGTGCACGGCGTTGCCCAAGGGGTCTTGGATTGCCAGGACGTTCTCGGGCAGTTTTTTGTCGCACAGCCAGATATTCGTCGCGGGTATAGAGGCGTACTCGGCGAAAACCCCGTCGCGGTTCACCCCAATGCCGGTGGTGGCCCTGCACAGGTGCTGGTGTCCAGTTATGCACCAGCGACATTTGCCGCAGACGATGTGGCCCTCGGCGGAAACGATCTGCCCAACCTTGAAGTTGGTCACCTCGCCGCCGACTTCCACGATCTCGCCCACGAATTCATGCCCTATGGTCATGGGGGGAACGATTATTCGATTGGCCCAAGCGTCCCATTTGTAGATGTGAACATCGGTGCCGCAGATGGCCGACTTGCGGACTTTCACCAGCACGTCCCTTTTGGAGATTTTCGGGATTTGGACTTCCCGAAGTTCCAGGGAGCCAGGCTCCCCAGCGGTTTTTACGATGGCCTTCATTGGCTAGATTCTAGCGCGGACAGGGCGCATTAGCAACAATGCGCAAAGGAAGCACTGACTTTTTGGCTATGCTTGATCCATGGCAACTGTGGTGACGGTTTCACCAAAATTGCGTAATGTATCAGATCGCCTGTGTCCCTATGGCCGACGGAATGTTCTGCGGTACTCTTTCGGCGAAAGCCCGGTGGACTTCTTGAAAACCCGCGAAAAATGAAAGGGGCTTTCGAACCCGAAATATTCCGCCACGGCCCCTATTTTCAGGTTGCTGTCGGCCAGAAACGCACCCGCCGCCTCGACCTTCAAACGCGTGAAGTATTGAAGCGGCGAAGTCCCCACCTTGCTTCGAAAAAGCCGTATGAAATGCTCTTTGGAAAGCCCAAGCCTTTCCGCCATCGCCTCGGTGCCTAGCTTCCCTTTCACCGATTTTTCCATCAAGGCCAACGCCTGCTCGATATGCTCGTTCCTTGCGCCCGCTCCGGATGCGGTGGCGTCGGGCGTGGCCTTGTCGTACCAGCGGTGAAGCAGGCTCAACAACAGATGTTCGGCGGCGCGGGCGTGTTTCTTCCCTTGCAGACGGTGGAATTCCTCCACCAGAAGACGCTCCCGCGGTTCCGTGGCGAAGTGCCGTTTGCCGCCGCCGCCCAGCAGCGACAGGATTTCAGAGTCCGCGGGAAGCTCCGGCTCGAAAAGGATGGCGTAGTAGCTTATGTGGCTTTTGATCGCCCCGGGCAGGATCGAATGCGACTCCCCCGGGCCGGCGAGAAAAAGCCTGTTCCCCTCGATCGTGTATTTGGATTGGTTCAAAAGGAAAGTGCCGCTTCCCTCCAGAAAAAGGTGGATCTCGTAATCCCTTTCGTGGGCGTGATGCCGCCCGTGCAGCGTAAGTTTGTTGCCCCCGATTAGTTTGTACACGAACACCGCGTCCTTTATTCTCACGTCCCCAGTGTATCAATAACGGGCATGTTTTGTCAATATTTTATATAGAGATGCCGGAATGGCGCGGGTAGAATGAATCAAGTAAATTTTCGGAGGCATGTATGGCTGATTTTTTCGTGGGAAACGACGAGTATTTCCCCGGCATAGGCAAGATCAAGTATGAGGGCGCGAAAAGCGACAACCCCCTGGCGTTCAAGTATTACGATCCCGACAAGGTGATCGCCGGCAAGAAGATGAAGGATCACCTTCGTTTCGCGGTCGCGTACTGGCACAGCTTTTGCGCGGACGGGAACGATCCCTTCGGGAACGCGACCTTGGTCCACCGTTGGGCGGGGAAGGATCCGATGGACACCGCGGAACGGAAACTCGACGCGGCGTTCGAGTTTTTCACGAAACTCGGGGCCGAATACTACGCCTTCCACGACCGCGACATAGCCCCCGAGGGCGCGACTCCGGCGGAAAGCGAGAAAAACCTTATGGCGATCGTCGCCAAGGCCAAGGAGCGTCAGGACAAGACCGGGGTCAAGCTGCTTTGGGGGACGGCGAACTGCTTCTCGCACCCGCGCTACATGAACGGCGCGGCGACCAACCCCGAATTCGGCGTTCTTACCATCGCGGCGACTCAGGTCAAGGCGGCGATTGACGCGACCATCGCGCTCGGCGGCGAGGGCTACACGTTCTGGGGCGGCAGGGAAGGTTACATGAGCCTTCTTAACACCGACCTCAAACGCGAGAAAGACCATTTGGCGCGGTTCCTTACGGTTTCCCGCGACTATGCGCGCAAACAGGGCTTCAAGGGCATGTTCTACATCGAGCCGAAACCGATGGAGCCGTCCAAGCACCAGTACGATTTCGACGTGGAAACCGTGGCCGGGTTCCTGCGCTTCTATGGGCTGGACAAGGACTTCCGCATGAACATCGAGGCGAACCACGCCGAGCTTGCGCGGCACGATTTCGTCCACGAGCTTGAGACCGCGGCCGCCATGGGCCTTTTCGGTTCGGTCGATGCGAACCGCGGCGATACGCAGAACGGCTGGGACACCGACCAGTTCCCGATCAGCTACTACGAGACATCGCTCGCCATGTACGCGATTTTGAGGGCCGGGGGCTTCACCACCGGCGGGCTTAACTTCGACGCGAAGATCAGGCGCAACTCGGTGGATCCCTCGGATCTGTTCGTCGGCCATATCGGCGGCATGGACAGCTTCGCCGTGGGTCTTGAGGTCGCCGACCGGATGATCAAGGACGGCAAACTCGGCGGCTTCGTCAAAAACCGCTACGCCTCGTTCGATTCAGGCGACGGCGCGAAATTCGAGAAGGGCGATCTTACCCTTGAGGACTTGGCGAAGTTGGGTAGCGACTACGGGAAAATCGGTATGACGAGCGGCAAGCAGGAGTATCTGGAGAATGTCGTGAACCAGTATCTGCTTGGTCTGTAGCCTGGGCCCTCGGGTTCGGCGTTTGGGTTCAAGCGCCGAACCGCGGGGGCTTTTGGTTTTTTTGCCCACTACCGAAACGCTCTGGCGAAAGGCTACACCGTGGAACTAATTCACGACATTACTGGGCTCGACATTCAGACCATAAAAACCCTTCAAGCCCAATAGGATGCCCGCAAAACGGTGACGGTCATCCCTTCATTTCCCGCTCGGCCTTCTTCCACCTCTTCTCGAAGCGTGAAAGCACGAGACCGAATATTGCGGTTATGGCGAACACCGACAGCACCCACGGGACGGTTCTTTCCAGCCACACCATGAAAACGGTGTAGGCGGTCATGAACGCGGCGAAGAACAGGATAATGGAAACGACCGTTACGATTATTTTCTCGGCGGCAAGGCGCGCGGGGCGGATCATGTCAGCTTGTCGCCTCTTCGATGTCCCGTCTTAGCAGGTGGATCGCCACGGCAAGGATGTAATCGGCGAGCGTCCTGTAAAGCGTTTTTAGCAGGGCCAGGCGGTTGGAGTATGACATTCCCATTTTCACGGACTCGAAGGTGTGGTAGAACAGGTTTCTGTCGGTGCAGACTGTGTCAAAAGCAGAAAAGTGGCAACAAATGTGATACAATAAGGCCGAAGGACGCTGCGGAGGGAACATGGATTTCATCAGCGGGGAAGACCGCGAACAAACACTGCTGCTGCCGGNCNGNCTTGAGGATTA
>JGI24694J35173_10003968_pt1 | contig 10876 bp, 9 predicted proteins | sample TergutCo191P1_FD_35173 | JGI IMG/M metagenome (IMG submission 35173) | reverse complement strand
AGCCACGGAACCGGGCGCGCGGACATGGTTCCGTCGATGTCTCTTGCGGCAGCCGCTGCCGGAGCGGACGGCATCATCGTTGAAGTGCATAACGACCCGCCGCACGCCCTTTGTGACGGCGTTCAAGCGCTTACACCGAGTGAGTTCCGCAGTCTGGTTGAAAAAATCAGGAAAATCCGTGAGGCGCTTGCTTGACGTCCGGCGCTAACGCGACAGTCGGCACAACTGTGACGGCCGGCGCCACCAATGTGTCGATTATTCCGGTGAACGCCATTGTTGATAGCGAAGAAAACGGGCGTTACAATGTTTATTTGGCGGCAGGTCTTTTATCCGCCATAGGCAAAAAAGCGGTTGAAGTTTTTCCGCGCGCGAAAACTATCGCCATTGTTACTGACGAAACGGTAAAAGCCATTTACGCAGCCGAGGTTGTGCGCCTTCTTGAAAAAGAATGCTTTAATGTCATCTGCTTTTCCCTGCCAAGCGGCGAAGCCTCAAAAACCGCTGAAAGCTATATCGCCTTGCTTAACTGGCTTTGCGAAAACCGCCTCACGCGCAGTGACGCGATCATAGCGCTTGGCGGCGGTGTGATCGGCGACCTTGCGGGTTTCGCCGCCGCAACGTATCTGCGAGGGATACCTGTCATGCAGGTTCCGACAACGCTTCTTGCGATGGTTGATTCATCAGTTGGCGGCAAAACCGGCATCGACTTACTTGCGGGAAAAAACCTTGCTGGCGCTTTTTACCAGCCGTCCGCCGTTTTATGCGACCCTACCCTTTTACAGACGCTCCCCCCCGATGTGTTTGCAGATGGCTGTGCGGAAGTGATAAAGTACGGCATGATACGGGACGGCAATTTGCTTGAAAAACTCGCAAGACTTCCCATTCAAGATCAGCTTGCGGAAGTTATTTCAACGTGCATAACCATCAAACGCGACATCGTGCAAAACGATGTGCGGGACACAGGCGAACGGCAACTGCTTAACTTCGGGCACTCACTAGCCCACGCCATCGAAAAACTAAGCGCTTATGAAGTCTCCCACGGCAAAGCTGTCGCTATCGGCATGGGCATAATGACACGCGCCGCTGAGAGAAAAAAGCTCTGCCCGCCTGATTGCAGCGATAAGCTAAAACGTCTGCTTGCGATGTACGGCTTGCCTGATGCCCTGCAATTAGCGGGGCTCCCCTACTCTCCATGCGCCCTGTACGAAGCGGCGTTAAGCGACAAAAAGCGTTCCGGTTCAGGCATCACTGAAATTGTCCCGGTTGCCGTCGGTGAATGTGTATTAAAAACGATGCACATTGACGAACTTTTACAGTGGATTGAGCTGGGGTTATCCACATGATAGTTTCGGTAACAAACGGCGGAATTTCAGGGCGTTTAACGGCAATTCCTTCCAAAAGCAGCCTTCACCGCTTGCTCATTTTCACAGCTTTATCTGACAAGATGACTTTTATAACGTGTGAGGAAACCGAAGCCGAAGACATCCGCGCTACCATCGCCTGCCTTACCGCACTAGGCGCGGAAGTTAAGCGGGAAAAATCAGGCTTTGCCGTAACGCCGATTGACCGCAGCCGCTTGGCGACCGGATCGCAGGAAACGGTGGTTTTGCCCTGCCTGGAAAGCGGATCAACTTTGCGCTTTTTGCTCCCTGTCGCGTGTGCTTTGGGCTTACGCTGTGCCTTTGAAATGAAAGGGCGCTTGCCGCAAAGACCGCTTGCGCCTATGGATGAGCAATTGCGGCGCAATGGAATCAACCTAAGCCATGAGGGTGAAATCCTTCGCTGCGAAGGCGTTTTGCCTCCGGGCGATTACCACATCAGCGGGAACATTTCTTCACAGTACGTCACAGGTCTGCTTATGGCTCTCCCGCTTTTGGACGGCAAAAGTTCCCTGACGGTGAGCGAACCGATTGAGTCGTCTGACTACATCGCCATGACACTTGAAGCTGCTGCCTATTTTGGCGTAAAACCTTCCATTACCGTTACCGTAAGCCAGCACGAAACCCGTTATGATATTGAAGGGAACGCTTCTTATAAAAGCCCGCTTTCCGTTGCATCGGAAGGCGACTGGTCAAACGCCGCTTTCTGGCTTTGCGCCGGAGCGATGCCCGGCGGCTATGTAACAGTGAGCGGTCTGAAAAAAGACAGCGCTCAAGGCGACAAGGATATTTGCCGTATACTTTCGCAAATGGGAGCGGAACTAAGTTGGGAAGGAGAAAACATCCGCGTTAAAGAAGGCGAGCGCAACGGAATGGAAATTGACGTTGGTGCAATTCCTGACCTTGCTCCGGTACTTGCCGCTGTCGCGGCCGCGGGAACGGGAAAAACCGTCATCCGAAACGCCGCGCGCCTTAGGTTAAAGGAATCTGACCGCCTTTTTTCTACAGCTCAAGTGCTTAACTCACTTGGGGCGGACGTGAAGGAAGCCGAAGACGCTCTTTTTATCAACGGGCGGCGGGCGCTGAAAGGAGGCGAGGTGGATTCTTCAGGCGATCACCGTATCGCGATGATGGCGGCTATAGCGTCCGCCGCCTGCGAGGAACCTGTGATCATAAACGGAGCGCANGCGGTGAATAAATCTTACCCTGCTTTCTGGGATGATCTTGCTTCTTTAGGAAAAACCGTTAAGATAAAGGCGTAATTATGGGAAGTGTTTGGAAAAACAGGATAGCGATTTCAATTTTCGGGCAGTCACACGGAAAGGCCATTGGCGTCACACTTGACGGAATACCTTCAGGCGAACACATTGACATTGAAGAACTTAAAGGTTTTTTGAAGCGGCGCGCCCCAGGCCGTTTTCCGTGGTCTACACCGCGCAAGGAAGATGACGAACCAGAGTTCCTTTCAGGGCTTAACCCCGAAGGCTTCACCACAGGTTCGCCTATTACCGCCGTTATTTACAATACAAACGTCCGAAGCACTGACTATGAAGAACTGCGCCGCATTCCACGTCCGGGACACGCCGATTTTGCGGCGTTTGAAAAATANGGTGAATATGTTGACCTGTCAGGCGGCGGGCATTTTTCAGGCAGNCTCACCGCTCCCCTTTGCATCGCAGGCGGCTTGTGCCTGCAAATCCTAAAACGCCGCGGCGTTACCATAGGCGCGCACATCGCTTCAATAGGCGAAGTGCAAGGCGATCTTTTCGATCCCGTAACAATAGACGCGCAAACGCTCATGGAGCTTTTGGAAATGGACTTTCCCNTAATAAACCCGTGCATAANNCCAAGCATGATAGCCGAAATTGAAAGCGCNAAAGNCGAACAGGATTCGGTTGGCGGCGTTATTGAATGCGCCGCCGTTGGTGCGCCTTCAGGTCTTGGAAGCCCAATGTTTGGCGGCATGGAAAACCGCATAGCCTCGCTTGCTTTTGCGGTTCCGGCTGTGAAAGGAATTGAGTTTGGCGCGGGTTTTGCCGCTGCTTCCATGCGCGGTAGCGTTAATAACGATCCCTTTTATGTCGCGGCAAACGAAAATGACGAAAACAAGCAAACGGTAAAAACACGCCGCAACTGCCACGGCGGCATACTTGGAGGAATCACTTCCGGAATGCCGATCATTTTCCGCACCGCCATAAAGCCCACACCTTCAATCGCCAAAGAGCAGGAAAGTGTTCATTTGGACAGGCTTGNGCATGAACTTTTATCCGTGAGGGGAAGACATGACCCCTGCATCGCACCCCGNGCGGTGCCGTGTATGGAAGCTGTTTTGGCTATTGCAATTTATGACGCAACACTGGAATAATGAGACAAGGAGACAACGATGAGCCATGATAGCAGCGAATTGAAAAACTTGCGGGATACAATTGACGGCATTGANGGGGAACTTTTACGCCTGTTTGAAAAGCGCATGGAAACGGTATCCGAAATTGCCGAATATAAAAAGGCAAACGGAATACCGGTGTTGAACAGGCAGCGGGAAAACGAACTTTTAAACGCGATTTCTGAAAAGGCGGATCCGAAAACCGAGCATTATGTCCGCATTCTTTTTAATACTTTGCTTGATTTAAGCCGATCAAGCCAGCGCCGTTTTCTGCGGAGTGAGACTTCCCCGCTGCGCTTGAGCGTTCAGTCGTCAATTGGCAACACGCCCAAGCTCTTTCCCGAGCGCGCCACAGTCGCTTGCCAGGGAGTTGAAGGGGCGTATTCGGAACTTGCCGCAACCCGCCTTTTCAAGCAGCCTTCGATTCAATACTTCAAAACGTTTGAAGGTGTTTTTTCGGCAATAGAAAACGGCTTTTGCAATTACGGTGTTTTGCCGCTTGAAAACTCAACAGCCGGTTCTGTGAACAAAGTGTACAATCTCATGCAAACTCAAAATTTTTATATAGTGCGCAGTGTCCGCTTAAAAGTCGATCACAACCTTGTAGCTCCCAAAGGCGTCAAGCGCGGCGACATCCGCGAGATTGTTTCGCACGAACAGGCTTTCACGCAGTGCTCAGGTTTTTTGGAGTCTTTCGGTTCGGGGGTAAAACTTACCACCTGCGAAAACACAGCCGCCGCCGCGGAAATGGTGGCAAACTCCCAGCGTCGTGACATCGCCGCAATCTCTTCCCACCGCTGCGTCTCCCTTTATGATCTTGACTGCCTTGAAAAAGACATTCAAGACAGGAGCAACAACTATACCCGCTTTATCTGCATTTCCAAGAACCTTGAAATTTACCCCGGCGCGGATCGCACAAGCATCATCCTCACCGTACCTCACGAACCGGGATCCCTTTACAAAGTGCTTGGGCGTTTTTACGCGCTTGGTATCAACCTTGGCAAACTAGAAAGCCGCCCGGTGCCCGAACGCGATTTTGATTTCATGTTTTACTTAACGCTTGAAACTTCGGTGTATTCTGATGCGCTTGCCGAACTCCTGGAAGATATTAGTGATTTCTCGGTTGAGTTTAAGTACCTTGGCAGTTACAGCGAGGTACACTGATGCCGCGCTGCGGCTTACTCGGCAGAAAGCTCGTATACAGTTACTCCCCCGCTATTCACAAAGCGTTTGATTGCGGTTATGACTATGAGCTTTTTGAAGTGGAGCCGGAAGACTTAGCCTCTTTTTTTGCAGGTCGGGATCTGCACGGTTTTAACGTAACCAATCCTTACAAGCAGGATGCGCTTGCGTTTTGTGATGAACTTTCCCCCGCCGCGCGCCTTATTGGCAGCGTCAACACCGTGATTAGAAAACAGGACGGCGGCTATTACGGCGATAACACCGACATTGAGGGCTTTCGCAAAATGCTTTTGTTAAGCGGCATTGAGGTGAAAGGCAAAAAAGCAATTGTGTTCGGCAAAGGCGGAAGTTCGCTGAGCGTTTGCCGCGTGTTAAAAAACTTTGGCTCAACTGAAATTATTACCTTGTCAAGCAAAGATAATAATCACGATTTTTTGAGCAGGCACTCGGATGCCGCTGTTCTCATAAACTGCACGCCTGTGGGAACGTATCCTGAAACTGAAAAAACGCCTGCGCCGCTTGATTATTTCCCCCATCTTGAAGGTGTGCTTGACCTCACGTATAACCCCGCCCGCACTCACTTAATGATGGATTCCGCCGAGCGCGGTGTGCGGAATACCGGCGGACTTTCGATGCTGGTTGGGCAGGCGGCGGCGGCGGCGAAAATCTTCAGCGGGCGCGAAGTTGACGAGGGCAAAGAGCGGGAAGTTTTGAAGATGTTAAGCCTTCGCATGGAAAATATTGTCCTAATCGGGATGCCCGGCTGCGGGAAGACTACAATCGGGCGCTTACTCTCTGAAATTTCAGGCAAGCCCCTCATCGACATTGATTCCCAAATCGAAGTGGCGGCGGGAAAGACAATACCGGAGATTTTTGCAAGCGAAGGGGAAGCGGCTTTCCGGCGCATTGAAGCAGACGTTATAAAAAAATACGGCAAAGAATCCGGCTTGATACTTGCCACAGGCGGCGGCTGTGTGACTCAGGAAGAAAACTACCGCCGCCTGCGTCAGAACGCTTCAGTTGTGTTTATTACGCGCAGCATTGAAAAACTTGCACGTGACGGGCGCCCGCTTTCGCAGGGTAATCTCTCAAACCTTTACGAAGATCGCCTTCCGCTTTACCGCCGCTTCGCTGACATAACAGTGGCTAATGATAGTGATGCGCAAACGGCGGCCATGAAAATACTAACGTCGATTGAAGCGGCAGGAGAGGCTTGAGTATGAAAATCCTAGTAATTAACGGTCCTAACCTGAATCTTTTAGGTATACGCGAGACGGAACTTTATGGCAAAGCCGATTATAAGGCGCTAGAGGATTTGATAAGGGAAACTTGTGCTGCCGAGAACATCGACGTGGAAATAATGCAGTCAAACCACGAGGGGGTCATAGTGGACGCGATACAGGGCGCTTTCAGGCGCTGTGACGGGATTGTTATCAATCCCGCCGCCTACACGCACACAAGCATCGCGATCCTTGACGCGCTGAAAGCGGTCTCGCTCCCCGCTGTCGAAGTGCATATCTCGGACATCAAAGCACGGGAGGAGTTCCGGCAGGTTTCCTACCCTGCCCTTGCCTGCGTAAAAAGCATCGTTGGGCAAGGGATTGCCGGATACAGACAGGCGATTTTGTTTTTGAAAGGGCATGTTGCGGGTGGGCGGGAATAAGCCTTACCCGCCAAAAACTCACAATACCTCTTCAAGCACGTAAAACACGCTTTGGTCAGTGCCAAAGATGATACGCCTGCCGGCTATTACAGGGGAAGAAAGAAGCGAACCTTCAGTTTCCATGTACCACAGAAGTCTTCCGGTGCGCGCGTCAAGGCAAACCAGCCGCGGCGGAGTATCGCCGTACCCGTAAATACCAAAGTAAAGGCGGTTGCCGGCTATTGTGGAGGATGAGGCGATGGGCATATCAAACGCCTTTTCCCAGCGGAGCGTACCTGTGTTTGCGTCAAAGGCGCGCGCAACTGAATCCCCGCCTGTAAAGATAACCAGGTTTCGCCAAATCGTCGGCGCCATAAAATCAAGCATCTCTATGTTGCGCCAGAAAAAATCCCACTCCTCAAACCTGCCCCAGTTTGGGTCGGGGAAAACGCCGTCAAGACTCACCGACCAGACTATTTCCCCTGTGGCGCGATTAAGGGCGTAAAACCCAAGTTCGGTTCCGCGGCGTATGTCGGCGGTGCCGAAGAAAACCAGGTCGTTGCGAATGCCCGCAACTGAATACCAGATATAGTCAATTTCGTGGAAGGGAATGAACCAAAGAAACTCCCGCCTTTGTATGTCAAAGGGACCAACGTCCAAAACGCGCGGACCTGTGGCGAAATACATCACGCCGTTGTCAACAAAAAACGTGAAGTTCATCCAGCCGGGGTTATTGATGCGAAATTGCTCCTCCCCGTCAGGCGAAAGAAAGTATATCGCATCGGCATCGGCTACAAAAATGATATAATCGCCGTAGCGTCTGACTTGGGAATTAATTTGGCTGTTGGTCAAAAAACTCCACATTTCACGCCCGTCCGAACGTGAAAGGGCGTAAAGCCTCCCGTCACGGCTGCCGAAGTAAACATGGCGATCATCGGCGTAGGGAATGGAGTTGATTTCACCGCCGCTCCTGAACACCCAGCGCATGAAACCTGATTCCACGTCAAGCGCGTAAAAGTTCCCGTCCCCCGAACCGAAGTAAATCGTGTTGCCTATGACCACCGGCGGGTTAAAGGAATCCAAGCGTCTGCCTTCTTCCTGAAGTCTTATCATCCAGCGTACGCCAAGCGGGGGGGATATGCGCGTTGCGCTCACTCCCCTGCCCCCAACGCCGCGAAACTCAACCCAGTCGCCGCCCCGCGCACAGTTTGCAAAAAAGATGAGGGCAACGGGAAGGAAGACGAGAGAGAAAACGACAAAGCGAAAAACAGGAAATTTGTTAAATGTCATGTTTTAAGTGTATCAAAACTCATTCAGCTTTTAAAGTGCTTCATTCGCTTAAGTGCAGCCCGTTTGCCTCGTTTACCGCACCCCTTCCCTTCATGCGCCGTTTCCGCTTGCGCCGCTTTTTGCCCTGAACGCTTTCACCACCACCTGAAATCGAAGCCTCAACCGGCGGCGGTTTTGGCTTTTCGCCTGGAATATTCGGCGGTGCCGTGATANTTTGNGNCACCGCAATNGTTGGCGGCATGGAGCGCTGAAAACGGGGGCGGCGATCAGAAAACTTAAGTTTTTTGATGGGNACGCCATGCTCGCTGAATAAAAGCCTGACCGCCGCGTCAAGCTCCACCCGCGGAGGATTCATGGGAAGCACAAACTTCCTTGCCAAGGCAAAAGCGTTTTTGTAGCGCTCCGCCACAGGGCGCGGGGATGCCGGCAATACGGTAGTTTTCCCGTTCTCTTGGCGGCCAGTTGGGGAGCACTCTGTTTCTTCATTTGTTCCATCCCAGTCCGCTTTATCTTCAAGGTAATCCCTGATAAGCACAGACAAGTTATGCCCTGGCATATTTTGAAAGCTTTCCTCTTTCAGNGTCCCAAGCGAATTCAAATAGCGTGTTTTGAAGTTTGGCGTGTCTTTAAACATCGCGCCCGCGCAGGGCTGNAGATAAGAAAAAAGCCCAAGTTCATCGAGTTCCTGGACAATTTCNCGGGCGTGGGGTGATTGTATAATTTTAAGTATTTCCTCAGTAAGGCGCGAGGGGGAAATTGTCGNCAAAAGGCTTGACTGTCTTTGTATNCGCCATCTTAGCATAAACGGTATTCTAAAGCCAGCCACAACACCGTACTTCACNGCCCGAATCATGCGCACAGGATCGTCTGTGAAAATATGCGGCAAAGCGATAATAGGGCGTATGCAGCGCTTGTGTATGTCTTTCATTCCGTCCACGTAATCGACAACAAGCTGTTTTAGGGGATCATAAAAAAGCGCGTTAAGCGAAAAATCCCGCCTGAGCACATCTTCCTCTATGGTGCCGAAGGTGTTGCTTGTCGGGCCGTCTTTAATCGAGCGAAATGTGGAAACTTCAAAAGTTTTCTGCCCAAAAAACACGTGAACCAGACGAAAACGCCGCCCGATAATACGCGAGTTCCTGAACAGCTTTTCTATTCTGTTCGGGCTNGCCGCGGTTACTATATCAAAGTCTTTCGGCTTTTTCCCAAGAATAAGATCCCTTACCGCCCCGCCAACAATNTAGGTTTCATAGCCGTTTGCCTGAAGCCTCTCGATAATCTGCACCGCCAAAGCGTCCACATCGTAAAAATTGATCCGGTGCTCATCATGTGTGTAAACAACTGCCTTCTTTACTGGTTTGCCGTTTTTTTCCGCTGAATAACGAAATCGCACGGTGCCTCCTGTCTAATTGTCATTCCTGCAACGCTGCAGTAACCAGGAAACCAGGCTCTCCTGCACTTCTTCCCTGTTCGTTTCGTTCAAAGTTTCATGCCTTGCGTCCGGGTATAAAACGGTCTCTAAATCCTTAATCCCCAAATGCCGGTATGCCACCGCCAGAGCCGCCACGCTTTCACTCATATCCCCCACGGGNTCAGAGCTCCCTGAAAAAACGTAAACCGGCAGCGTTTTTCTGATTTTCTGCATTTCTTCTATACGGTGAATTTTGTTAAGGCCGCGCGCCATGTCGCGGTAAAAACCAACAGAGCAAAGTGTTCCGCACAAGGGGTCTGCGACGTACGCGTCCACTTCTTTTTCATCCCGTGAAAGCCAGTCAAAAGGCGTTCGTGNGGGACTGAAAAACTTGTTGTACGGACCGTCAACTGCCGAGCGCACCAAAGCGCAGGCAAAGCGCTGACCGAGAAAAAACGNCTGCAAAGACAGAATCCTAAGACCTATAATTGTTTTTGCGCTTTTGTCAGGCCCCCGCGTTCCTGAAAGAAGGCANCCTGCCAATGTTACAGGCTCTCCATAGGCCTGGGGTTTTGCCTCGTAATTTTCGATGTAGTTCTGCGCGATAAAAGAACCCCATGAATGCCCCATCAAAAAAATCTTAACGTCCGGACGCTGTTTGATAATGAGCCGGTTTAGCATGTCAACATCAGCGGTTACGCGGGAAAAGCCGTCTCCGTCAGCGCAATGACCCAAAAGCCCGCCCTTGCCCGGATCATTTTTCTCACCTGCGGTTTTTCCGTGCCCGCGCTGATCCGCTACCCAAACTTCAATGCCTTCAACAGCCAGCCGCTCGGCGAGCCGGCCGTAGCGCAGTGAGTGCTCGGCCATTCCGTGCACTATGTGCAAAACCGCTGTAGGCGAAGCGCCCGCATTCCAACGGCGAAGGAAAATAGCCGCTCCATCGTCCATCGGAACCCACGAGCAATAATGCGCTCCGGTCTCTGTATATATCTTTTCCCAGTCCATGTCANGTTATAATACTGCCTATACCACTATTGTTTCAATATGTTGTATACTGTAGTTGTGACAGCAACACTTGTGCCTGCATCAAACGAAACCTTTACCGCGCACATACAAAGCATCGCGGCGGGAGGTTCAGGAGTTACCCGACTAAACGGCAAAACCGTCTTTGCCGACTTTACCGCTCCCGGCGATTTTGCGCGTTTGCGCATCACAAAAGACCACAAAACATGGGCAGAGGCAGAACTTATCGAAGTCATAAAACCTTCGCCTGAAAGAATTTCACCTGTGTGCGATCTTTACAGCAGGTGCGGAGGCTGTAACCTTCAGCACTTGAATTACAAGGCGCAATTGAACGCAAAAACTGAAATACTTTTACAGGCGTTTTCTCGCATTGGCGGTATTGAGGTGCCTGAAATAAAATGCCGTGAAAGTGAGCCATTTGAATACCGCAACCGCTTTCAGTTTCACAGCCTTGCCGTTGGCACGGGAACAGGCGGCTTTGGTCTTGGTTTTAAGGAGCGAAAAAGTTCGGATGTTGTTATGCTTGGCGATTGCCCTGTTGCCTGCAAGCCAATACGCAATGC
>JGI24694J35173_10003963_pt1 | contig 10895 bp, 7 predicted proteins | sample TergutCo191P1_FD_35173 | JGI IMG/M metagenome (IMG submission 35173) | reverse complement strand
ACCGTTACTTCCCCGAGCCCGACCTACTGCCAATAGAGATTGACGAGGGCTGGCTCGGCAGCGTCCGCCGATCCCTGCCTGAGCTTGCGCACCACAAGCGTAAGAGATACATCGACGATTTCGGCCTTTCGGAGTTTGAGGCGTCCGTCCTGACAAATCATAAGAAAATATCCGACCTCTTTGAGGACGTTTCAAAACAAAGCAACGAGCCTGTGGAATCGGCGCGCCTCATCACGGGCGAAATAATGCGGCTCGTGAACGCCACGAACACATTGCCCGAGGATTTGTCTGTGGACGGACGCAAGCTGGCGTTGCTAATCCCCCTTGTGCTGGACGGCAAAATAAACAGAAATGCCTACAAGGAAGCGGTGCAGGCGGTTTTTACCGCCGACGCCGACCCGGAAGCATATATTGTGGAAAAAGGGATGATGATGGTCAGCGACGGCAATGTCGTCACTGAAGCCGTAGCCGCAGTAATTGCGGAGCACGCAGACGCCGTGGCCGACTACCGCAGCGGGAAGGAAAAGGCATTTGGCTTCCTGATGGGGCAGGCCATGAAAAGGTTAGGAAAAGCTGGAAATCCGGAGATGGTAAAGCTATCTTTAAAAAAATTATTGAGAGGTAACTGATATGAAAAATGTACCCAATTTGTTTGGAAGCAAAGTCTTTAACGATACCGTAATGCGGGAGAAACTGCCTAGGGATGTTTATAAAGCTCTAAAAAAAACCATGTCGCACGGGGCTCACTTGGAGCTTGATATTGCAAATGTTGTTGCCAGCGCAATGAAGGATTGGGCGGTGGAACAGGGCGCAACGCATTTTACACACTGGTTCCATCCTATGACCGGCTTTACTGCCGAAAAGCACGAGAGCTTCATCGAGCCTGACGGCAATGGCGGCGCAATAATGGCGTTTTCCGGAAAAGCCCTCGTCAGAGGAGAACCGGACGCTTCCAGCTTCCCATCAGGCGGCCTGCGCGCCACCTTTGAGGCCAGGGGGTATACGGTCTGGGATGTGACTTCCTATGCGTTTATCAAGGACGACACACTATGCATCCCGACTGCGTTTTGTTCATATAGCGGAGAGGCCCTTGATAAAAAGACTCCGCTTTTGCGCTCGATGGAAGCCCTTGATAAGCAAGCACTGCGCGTGCTCAGGCTTTTTGGTAACACAACTGCGACGCGCGTCATGTCAAAAGTCGGTGCAGAGCAGGAGTACTTCCTCATAGACAAGGAGGCCTTTCTAAAGCGCCCGGATTTGGTTTTTACCGGCAGGACGCTTTTTGGGGCACGGCCCCCTAAGAGCCAAGAGCTTGACGACCATTACTATGGATGCATAAAGCCCAAGGTCTCCGCTTTTATGAAGGAGCTTGACGAGGAGCTCTGGAAGCTTGGCGTTTTCGCCAAGACCAAGCATAACGAGGTGTCTCCCGCCCAGCACGAGTTTGCGCCCATTTATGCAACTGCGCATGTTGCTACCGACCAAAACCAGCTTACGATGGAGATGATGAAGTTCGTCGCCGACCGCCACGGGCTTGCCTGCCTGCTGCACGAGAAACCCTTCGCCGGAGTGAATGGCAGCGGCAAGCACAACAACTGGTCCCTTAGTACAGACACCGACGTCAACCTGCTAGAGCCGGGCAGGACCCCGCATGAAAATGCGCAGTTTCTGCTGTTCTTGGTTGCTGTCATCAAGGCTGTAGACGACTATCAGGAGCTTCTCAGGGCTTCTGCTGCCAGCGCAGGCAATGACCACAGGCTGGGGGCAAATGAGGCTCCGCCCGCAATCGTGTCAATGTTTCTGGGCGATGAGCTGACAGAGATTCTGGAGTCGCTGGAAAAGGGCGTCGATTATCATGGTAAAGAGAAGCAGGCGATGGAGATAGGTGTCACGGTGCTGCCGCATTTTCCAAGGGACACGACTGACCGCAACAGGACTTCGCCATTTGCTTTTACGGGAAATAAATTTGAGTTCCGCATGCCCGGCTCCACATTTTCCATAGCGGGGCCCAACACCGTGCTCAATACGATTATTGCTGATGTTCTGGAGAAATTTGCCGATACTTTGGAAGCGTCGTCTAACTTCACGAGCGGTTTAGCTTCGCTGATAAAGGACACCTTCAAGGCTCATAAGAGGATAGTGTTCAACGGCAACAACTATTCCGACGAATGGGTAGTGGAGGCGCAGAAGCGCGGGCTGTCCAACCTGAAAACCACTGTCGACGCACTGCCCGAGTCAGTTTCTGAGAAGAATCTCAATCTTTTTACAAGACACAATGTCTTTACCGAATCGGAGATTCTCTCCCGCTATGAGATTTACTTAGAGGCGTATTGCAAGACTGTTCATATCGAAGCGCTCACAATGGTGGACATGGTCAAGGGTGAGATTATCCCGGCTTGCGTGGGTTATCAAAATGATTTGGCACAGCTGCTCAAATGCAAAAAGGAGTGCGGGGGGTACAGCACGGCCCTTGAAGACCAGCTCCTCCTCAAAGCCTCGGATTTGTCGTCGCGCTTGTTTGAAAAGCTGACGGCGTTGGAGGGATCCATCATTGAGCACAAGGGGGATGGGGATTTTCTGTCCCATGCGGCGTTCTTCCGCGATAAAACGCTCAGCGCCATGAATGAACTCAGACTTATAGTCGACGAGCTTGAAGCGCTGGTGGCGAAAAAGCACTGGCGCCTGCCGAAATATGCGGACATGCTGTATAGTGTGATATGAGGGGCGGGGGTAGCGTAGCTACCTCAGCTTTCTGTCAAATGCCTGTTTTACCTCTTCATAGCGCGCTATTGAATTGCTTATCGCCTTGTCCCACGGTAGGTAGACTTGCTCAAAGGCATTTGACGCCACTTTTTTTAGGAGTTTGCTGTCGGACAGAGCAGCCTTGATTGTGTGCGCTATGCTTTCGGCTGCCTCTTCGGCAAAAAAGCCGGACACCCCGTCTTCGAGTATTTCTGAAGCAGAGCTGTTCCGCACCACCAGCGAAGGGCAGCGGCAAGCCGCCGCTTCCCTTATTACCAGCGGTGCGTTATCGTAGACCGACGGAAACACAAATAGGTCGGAGCGGGTGAAATATGCCCTGAGCAGCTCCCTGTCGCTGACTGTCCCCGCAAAAAAAGCAACCTCGGAAAGCCCCATGCATGCAGATAGTTCTTTTGCGTCTGTTAAATCATCGCCATCGCCCACAAACAGCATTCGAAAATCAAATGACTGCCCATTTAATATGCTGAGCGCCTCTATTATAAGCCTAATGTTTTTGTACCACATTATCCGGCCTACGAAAAGCAGGACGGGCACGGAATCAGGCAAGCCAAATTGGGAGCTTATCCCCCTGAGTAAAGCCGTGTCCACCCCGCCAACTGGGAAATCCGTCGCATTTGGCATGACCACGAAATCACCCCTGTAGCCATGGCTCAGCAAATATTCGCCAGCCCCGCGGCTTACTGCCCATACTTCGTCGGCGGTGCTGATGTTGCTGTGGGCGTAATATGCAATCATCTTCTGTGGGACACGGACGGAAACAGCACGGGAAATGTCAAAGCTCCATTTTGTGTGCTGCGTGAATATGATGGGGACGTTGAGGAAAAAGCGAAGCTGTCGGGCAAGGGTCATTGAAATGAATGGGCTGTGAACGTGAAGTATGTCTACGTTCATGGCCTTTAGTTTTGCAACTAGCCACGGTATGAAGGGATGCCCTGCACGGTATTCTGCGTAGGGCAGGCCTACCGACTTATACGTGTAGACGGGGAAAGGATAAGAATAATTCACGGATGGCACGCGGGGGGCAATGACAATGCAGCTGCCGCCCTTGTGTTCATGCAAAGCGTTGGCATAACCCAGCGCACACCTGCTCACGCCATCTATCATCGGCGGAAATGAATCCGTAAGAATAGCTACATTCATAAAAATGCCTCCTAGCATTCAGCCCAACAAAAACAATCCTGTACGTACGCATAGCAGCTGTCCGGAAAAGTCAAAGGGATTCAAGCCCACAAGCCTTCGCAAAAAGCAGATATTAAAAATCCATAAATACTATTACACCAAATCCGGCAACATGTCAACCGTTTTCACGATTTGACTGCTTTTATCATGGGCACGCCGTGTCTATTCAGGTCTACATACGCCAGCCGCCGATTGTGGGCAATTCACTGCATTTTTTCCGCTAGTACGGGTCTTGTCGCCCTACTTATGCGAAAAAAACGCAGCAAACCGCCCACAATCTGCTACACCTTAACAGACACGGCACGCCTGTTAAAACAGCCATTGAAAAAAATATCTCTCCCGCTTCTTGTCTTATCTCCGGTTTAACATAAAAAATGATGCATTTCTGATGCAATTGTGCTATATTCATATATGGAAAATTTGTCTGAAAATGGAACATAATGCTTTCGCTTTGCGTCAAACCGTTTGAACAAGGCTCAAATCGCACTCAGCAGACCTTTTGGGCAAAACAATATGAGGAGGATTAACGTGAAAAATAAGATATTGCGCTCAGTGGCCACTCTGATAGCTATGGCGCTTATTGCGGCGATAGTTGCGGGCTGCAACAGGAATGGTGATGGTGAAGTGCTTCCTCACGCTGGAGATGCCGGCGGTCCGGGGGGCATTGGCACTCTTGCAGGCCTTTCGGGTTATGTGTTTGTACCCGAGTTCATAACCATCCAAGCGGAAGTGATGGATATGAGCCATCTCACATTCTCAGACGGCAGACTTTATTTTACATCTTGGTCTTGGTCAGACGATATGGGCAGCACGAGCATGCTCTATTCGATGGATATCGATGGGACAAATGTGATGCCGCTTGCAAACTATAGTCCGGCCGCTGCGCCGGAGGGGGCCATGGGCAGCGTGGGCATCAATGCGCTGAACGTTGATGTGGATGGAAACCTCTGGGTAGCGGAGAGCGGCCAATTTTGGGGATTTGACTTGCCCGACGACAGAGAAGTGGAGCCGCATGAGATGTGGCAGTACCAGTATGAGATTGGCCAAGTAATGACGGTTCGCAAACTCGACAGAACCGGTTCGGAGCTTCTGTCTCTGGATATCAGCGAGTTGACAGCAACCGATGCCGGCGGCGGCGTTACTCGCGCAGTAATTAGCGGTCCGGCGGGCGGCTTCGGGGGCGGCCAATTCTTTCTTCAAAGCATGGTTATTGACGGCGACGGAAATATCTACTTAGCTGGCGGCAACACAATTCACGTCCTTCACAATGATGGCAGTGCAGCATTTTCGCTTGAAGTCCCCAGTTGGGTAGACCGCCTCATCAGGCTGCCTGACGGCACTGTCGCATTTTTCGGATTTTTAGAAGACGGCTTCGGGCTTAGGACGATTGACTTTGCAGCTAGAACATGGGGAGAAAGCATAGATTTGCCCAGCAACGCTCGCAATGTTTTTCCGGGCGGCTACGATTACAGCATCATATTCTCCGACGGCAACAACCTAGTCGGCATTGAATCCGACACAGGCGAGATAATAAGGCTCCTTAACTGGATTGATAGCGATGTCCAAGGCGATGATGTAGGCAACATAGTCATTCTGCCTGACGGGCGCATATTGGGTGCGAGCCGCACATGGAACAACGCAACCGGAACAAGCACTGTTGAACTAATAGTGCTCACAAAAATGCCGTACGACAGCATTCCCGAGAGGGCTATATTGACGCTTGCGACATTTCATCTCGACTGGCAGCTGCGCAGCGCCATTATAAACTTCAACAGGACAAATAGCAGATACCGCATACAGGTAAATGATTTCGCCGAATTTAACACCGAGGACGACTGGAATGCAGGGCTTACAAGGCTGACCACAGAGCTGATTGCCGGCAGGGTTCCTGATATGCTGGGTGTATCGACGATGCTGCCGTTTCACCAGTATGTGTCCAGAGGCCTAATTGCGGACTTGTACCTCTTCGTAGATTCCGACCCTCAGCTAAGCCGCACCGATTTGATGGAAAGCGTGTTCCAGGCGATGGAAATTGACGGCGGGCTTTACCAAGTCTTTACGAATTTTAATATACAAACTCTGGCAGGCAGGTCTTCCGTAGTGGGCAGCGATATGGGCTGGACTATAAGCGAGTTTCGGGATGTGCTCAGAGCAAACCCTCAGGCAGACGTGCCCCTAGGACAGTGGATGACAAGAAATTCCTTCCTTCAGCAGCTTATCTCAATGAATATGAATGAGTTTGTTGACTGGTCGGCGGGCACAAGCAATTTTGATTCCGACAACTTTATCCAGCTTCTTGAGCTTGCATATACCTTCCCTGCTGAAATCGACTTTGGGGATATGAGGGGCGGGTTTGTCACATTTATGGACGATAGCGAGCTTATCGCCGAAGGAAGGCAGATTGTACTGCAGGAATGGATTAGCGATTTTCGAATGATGCAGATGACAAGGGCAAGGCTCGGCGGCGATGCGGTATTTAAAGGCTTTCCCACCGAGAGCAGAAATGGCCACGCCCTCTCCATTAACACCGGCATTGCAATAACAAGCACAAGCGAAAACCAGCAAGGGGCATGGGAGTTTGTGCGCACCCTTTTGACCGCAGATTGGCAACGGGAAAACATTCAGTGGGGATTCCCCACTAATAGCGTGGTATTTAACGAAAGGCTTGAAGAAGCCATGACTCCCGAGTTCTTCACCGATGCGGACGGCAACGAGGTTGAAGTCTCGCGCATGAGCTTTGGCATGGGCGACCTTATTATTAGCGTGTATGCCATGTCGCAAGATGAGGCTGACCAGCTGCTCAGCCTTATAGGGGCTGTTTCCGGTTCAGCCACTCACAATGAGGGCCTGATGAACATTATAAGTGAAGGCACCGAGGATTTCTTCAGCGGCAGGAGGACTGCGCAAGATGCCGCAAGGATTATCCAAAGCCGTGCATCAATCCTTATAGCAGAACAGAGTTAAGGGCGGCTCTGCCGCCCGCCCCTTATAGGGGATTGGCCAAGGAGAGTTTAAGTGAAGGCAAGAAGTTTTATGGGGCGCTTTAGTATGCGCTCGCGCGACCAAGTAAACGGAATGATTTGGCTGGCGCCCAGCGCTATTGGCGTGGCGGTATTTTATATATTGCCTTTTTTGGTGATTGTATACTATTCAATGATAGACAACCCAATTTCCCGCAACTTTGTTTTCTTCGATAATTTCGTTGCACTGTTCCAGAATATGGCATTCCGGATTGCGGCAGCCAACACCCTGAGGTTCTCGTTGACCGCTGTGCCGCTTGCCGTGCTGCTTGCGCTCTTGCTCGCCCTGCTGCTTGAAGCCCGCATACCGCTCAAGAGCCAGCTACGCACGTTCTTTTTGAGCCCATTGATGGTGCCCATAGCTTCCGTTGTGCTGATATGGCAGGTGCTCTTTCATTTCGACGGCGCAATCAACGAGCTCCTTGCGATATTTGGCGTGGACAGGATAGATTGGCTGCAATCTGAGCATAACCAGCTAGTCGTCATATCCTTGTTCCTGTGGAAAAACCTCGGATACAACATGATATTGTTCATGGCGGCGCTCAGCAACATCCCAAAGGATTTGCTCGAAGTCGCAGATGTTGAGGGCGCAGGGCCTATTTACAAGCTTATCTCCGTCAAGCTCCGATACCTGTCTCCCACGCTGTTGTTTGTCACAATCCTTTCGCTTATAAACTCGTTTAAAGTGTTCCGCGAAGCTTACTTGCTGGCGGGCGACTATCCGTATGGGGGGCTTTACATGCTCCAGCACTTCATGAACAACATTTTCAGGTCGCTTGACTACCAGAGGCTCGCATCAGCTGCGGTAACTATGGCGATAGCCATGGTCGTGATAATCGCAGTTTTGTTCACCATTGAAAACCGATTTGGAAAGGACGTTGAGGGATGAGAAAGGGACGGTATATCGCCCGCACGATGCTATTCGCCTTGGCGGCGGTGTTTGCAGTCGGGTTTCTGCTGCCAACGGTGCTGACCGTTACGAATTCCTTCATGACCCAAAGTGAGATAGACGCAAACTATGGCATGATTTTCCGGGACGCAAGGGGTGCGGGAAACAGGGGATATGTGGCGGACAGCGTTAATTTGAAAATAATACCCGACAGGGTGAGCTTCAGCCAGTATGCTACGGCGCTGTTCAGGAGCCCTGAGTATTTGCTTAAATTCTGGAATTCCGTAATACTTGTCGTCCCTATCGTCGTCGGCCAGGTCGGCGTGGCCGCATTTGCGTCATACAGCTTTTCCAGATATCAGGGCCGGCTTAAAAACCTGCTGTTTTTTTCTTACATAATACTCATGCTGATGCCCCACCAGGTAACGATGGTTCCGAATTTCCTTGTCGCTGAGTGGACGGGGCTGTTAAATACGCGTTGGGCCATTATTTTCCCCGGCACATTTGCGCCGTTTTCCGTTTTCCTCTTAACGAAATTCATGCGGCGCATACCCACGTCGTTGATTGAGGCGGCGAAGCTTGATGGGGCAAATGAGTGGAAGGTATTTACGGGAATATGCCTGCCCCAGTGCAGGAGCGCACTGTACTCTATTGCGATTTTGGTGTTTATCGACTATTGGAACATGGTCGAGCTGCCGATAATTTTGCTTCCGGATTCGGAAATGCAGCCTATGTCCGTGTATTTGGCGACTATAAACGCAAGCGAGGTTGGCGTGGCCTTTGCGGTCGCGGTTGTTTATATGATTCCGCCTTTGCTCCTGTTCCTCCACGGCGAGGAGGCTTTGGTCGAAGGCATAGCACATTCCGGTTCGGTGAAAGGATAGCGCGTGATGAACGAAGAAGTTGTAAAAAAGAGGGGCTGGGTCAAAAACGCAGCAATCGTTTTCCTGGCAGTAATGTTGGTTTTGACATTTTTTTCAAACACCATACTTAATCTATCGTTGCCGGAGGTCGCCGCACAGCACGCCACATCCGGGACTATTGCCGCCAGAATACGCGGGACGGATACGGTAAGGGCAAACCACAGCCATGAGGTCATACTGAACCAAACCCGCACCGTCAGGGAAGTCCATGTGCGCAGGGGGGACGAGATTGAGGCTGGGGCGTTGCTGTTCACGCTGGCTGACACCGAGAGCGCTGAGCTGGAAACTGCACAGACAAGGCTTCGACAGCTTGAGTTCGAGCTCGAGATGAGACTCATAGAAGCAGGCCGCGGCGGCGGCTTCGAGGCGGAGCAGCGCAGCATACAGTTAGCGAGGGACAATCTAACGCAGGCGCAGACAGAGCTTGCGTCTATTCCATATAGCACAGCAGGGATTTCTGCGGCGCAAACTGTTGTGGATTCAACACAAGTTCGGAGGGATTCTGCGCTCGCCACGAGGGATTATCTTCAAAACGTAGTTGTTTTCGCCGGAATTTCAGAGGAATCTGCCGGGCTAACGTTGGAATCCGCTCAGAATGCATACACCCCCGCCCGGACAAGGGTGAGGGAAGCTGAAGCCGAAGTCAGTGCTGCCCGGCTGATTGCAGACACGCGGCTAGGAGCGGTGAGGGACATCCAGAGAGAACTGGAGCGCCTCACTACAGACACCACTGAGCTTGATATGCAAATCATGGACAGGCGCAACCAGAGGGCGGCTGCTTGGATATTCCATCAGGCCAATTACTATCTCTTTGTAAACGACGCCAGGAACCATCATGGGCACCCGCAAGATTGGGCGATGCGGGAGGCTATATATTTGGCGGCTTTTGCTCTTACGTTGCCCGAAAACGACCCTCGATTAATTGCATATACGGCAATAACGGAGCTCGATGGGATTATTGCAGATCTTGAGCGGCAACGCCAAGAGCGCCTGGGTGGCACCGGTGCAGATCGCAACGAGCGGATTTGGGCGCTCAGGAATGCCGAAGCTGAACTCGCAACTGCCCAGATGGAGCTCAGGAGCGCTGAGGCTGAGCTTGCGTCCGCCAATGTGGCGCTTGCGACAGCTGAGCCGTCACACACGGCTGCAGAGGCTGCGCACAGGGGTGCCGCTGTCGATCTTGCGTACGCAAGAATGGAGCTAACAGCCGCCCAAGCGGCGCTTGATGAAGAAGACCGGGCGTTGGCAGTGGCCGAGGCGGAGCTTGGGGTGCAAGAGCGCCACAGGGAGGCTTGGGAAAGGCAGCGCGACATCGTGAACGACCTCCAAGAAAATCTTTCAAACCAAGTTTTTATGCTTTCAATGGCGCAAAGCGAGGCCGGCGTGGATGGCAGGGTTGAAGCGTTGGAAATGCAGAGGCGCAGGGGGGAAATCGACAGGGAGCGAGAGAATATCCAAAGGTTGGAGGCAGATGCCGTAGGCGCTACGATAACTTCGCCTGTGAGCGGCATAGTCAGCGAGCTGAATATCTCTTCTGGAGAGGACACGCAGGCAGGTAGGGCGTTGGCTGTCGTTGAGGTTGCGGATAGGGGCTATTCACTCAGCCTTAGGGTCACGCTCGAGCAGAGCCGGAGGGTCGTTATCGGCGACGCCGCCGAGGCAACCACAGGCTGGTGGGGCGGCAGCGATATACATGCCATACTCAGGGCAATGAGAAACGACCCGGAGAGTCCTGCCACGCACAGGATTCTGGATTTCGAAATTTTTGGCGATGATGTGTCAAGCGGGGATACTGTGCAAATAACCCTAGGCCAGAGAGGCGAGAATTTTGAGGTCATCGTGCCGAACAGTGCGATAAGGTCAGACGCAAATGGGGACTTCGTGCTTGTGGTGCTATCCAGGAGCACACCGCTCGGCAACCGCTTCATTGCGACAAGGGCGGACGTGAACATACTAGCGACAGACGACACCCACAGCGCCGTCGCCGGGGGCTTGGTGAGCTGGGATTTCGTAATAACCACGGCGACGAGGCCCATAGAGCCGGGCATGCAGGTCAGGCTGATTGATAATCCATGGTAAATTTAATATTGAATTTAGGGGTGCTGGCTTGATTAGGAAATA
>JGI24694J35173_10003954_pt1 | contig 10908 bp, 7 predicted proteins | sample TergutCo191P1_FD_35173 | JGI IMG/M metagenome (IMG submission 35173) | reverse complement strand
TCACCGGTAACGTCGTCTTTAAGACCTGTATTGATACTGTTTGGATAGTAATTAATTATGCCGCTTCCGCCTCTTTCCGGTTTTTCCAGTACATCCTGCACCCTTAACTGCATTCTGTAAAGTCCAAGTTCAAGATTCTCGTTTGAGAAAACGCCGTTTGCATTAAATTTCTTTAACGGCCAGCGGAATTGAACTACCTTATCCTCGTTATTGTTAACTATTTCTCCGTTTGCGTTTTTGGCAGGAAACCATTTACCCCAATAAGGATGACCAACAGGAAATCCATCATCTCCCAAGGTTAAACCTTGACCTTCAAATAATAAAGTATCATTAGGACTCGGCGCGATTCTAATTTGCGGAAAGTTTTTCATAATACCTGCAAGATCGTCTGCTATTCCAATTATCGAATTGCCTATTACAACTTCCTGCACGGTTACATTTAAACTATTGCTGTCAAATAGAGTTCTGCTTAATTCCGGCAAATTTAATTCCAGCTGAGGAGGCTGGCTTTTTATAAAATAAATAATTTCTGTACTTATTGTTTCTTTTCCGGAAGTGTCTACCGCGATTACATTTACTTTAATCTCTCCGTCCGGCATATCTGTTGTATCNATNTCCGCTTNCCATAATCCATCTGGTGTCTGAGAACAGTCAAATCGATGTTTTTCGCCGGAACCGTCAACAACCTCTACATATACAATATCCATACCGAAAGGCTGTTCTGCGCTAAAAACTACATGATTTACTCCGCCGCCTCTTAAAAACGCGCCCGCAGGAGCAGGTGAATTCTCAGGTATGCTGATAGTAGGTCTGCTGGTATTTACCATGTTTCCCAAGGCAACATCACAGGCGGAAATTGCCAAAATTCCCGCAAATATAAGTAATATACCTATCACCGTGTAGGGCTTTTTCCTTAAATTTGGTAATTTCGACATAAAAACCTCCAAAATAGACTACTTCCTATTTATAATATAACTAATATCTAAAGCAAATACAATCTAATCTGAGAAATTTATGGAAAAATTGCAAAATTCTCAAAGAAAATTCTCAAAAAAGCGAAAATTTAAGTTTTTTTTGGCTGGTATTCTCAAAGTGAAATGCCAGCCAACCACATCATTTTAACTAAAAAGCATAAATCCTGATCCCCAAAATAACTTTTGGCTGAATTATAGCTACCGGATAATCAACATCGGTCGGTATGAACCAAAGCTGCCCTTCCGTAAATACGCTGTATCTCCTGAAAGATTTCCATTTCGGCACAGTCATTTTTGGAAACTCAATTTGCAGCAATAATGCGCTAAGCCATGTCGGCTGCCCGCTTTGCGTATAAAAAACGTTCGGATGATAAGGATTTTCCTGATTTCCCAAGTTAAATAATGAGAAACTGGCTCCCAAAGAGAAAGACGCGGACAGCCAATCCCAGCTGGGACCTAAAATCGGTCCAAAAGGCAGGTTGTATACGTTTGCAAGGATTTTTAAACCTAATACATTGCCGCCATAACGTATCGGAGGCGTGCGTGTTCCGCCCAGACTTTCGTATATATCCTGTGTTATAAATCCGAATTGCGCCTGCACCTTTACATTGTCATTAAAGAAACTTAAACCAAGACCGACATCCATGTATGTCGCGCCGCCTCCAAGGAAACTTGTCCAGTTCATGTTAGGAAGATCGCTTGATACTATCATCTGCCTTAAAACCGGAGGAATTGTAACTTCCAAATAAAGTCCCTGAAGGAACGCTGGAATTCCGTACGACGATTTATCGCCGCGGCGAAGATGGTATGTCAGACTGACAAGATCGACATCATCCGTCGCGGTCGCCGCATATGCGATTTCTGAATTGTACCTTCCTCCCAGTTCCGGAGACATCAATTTAATTTCCGGCGCGGTTTTATCAACATGAATAACCATTCTGGAAACCGCTGTCTCGCCGTTTCTCATTGTCGATCTTACTATTATGTAATGCATACCTTCCGGCATAAGGCTTGTTTCCAGGCGGTAACTGTAGTCTTGTTTTCTTTTTTTCCCGTTTTTAGTTTTTACAAAAGTCCTGCCGTTATCAAAACTTATTTCGGTATATTGCAGTCTTTTTTCCAGCACTACAGCTCTTGCCTCGCGGTTTCCCCTTTTTTTATTGGCGAGAATTACCTTGTCTTCATCGGATAAACTATAACCCGCGCGTCCGAAGAAAAACGGCCTTTCGTACGCAAAGTCTCCGAATGTAAAGCTGTCGATTGTTACCCACGGACCTTCGGAAATATAATTAATATTATACGCGCGCGATGAAACCTGGGAGCTGCCTCCGAAATTGCTGTGAACTATTATGGAGTTGTTTCCTTCTGTAAAATGTTCTTTTAAAAGATTAAATCTGAAGTATCCTGTATCGTCAACATCATTTGTAATAACATCCGTTCCGTTAATTCTAACAGTAGCAGAGCCTGCCTTGTCCGCGCCGCCTGCATAACCGTACAGGTTGAATTCTCCGCTTACAGTTTCATTTTCCAGCGGATAAAGCACTTCAAGATAATTTTTGAATGACTGCCGCGCAAGTTCAAAGTTTCTGGATACGTGGGTAATATTTCCGGCTTTGTCTGTGCCGGTTATTGTCAGGTTATAATTGCCGTCTGCCTGTCCTGTAAGATCGTAATCCTCGCTGATAAAAACGGTCGGCTCCAGCGTTCTCGTTCTAAGCGCGTTAGAAACTGTCTGTCCGTCAAAAGAGCGGAGCTGTATGGTAATATCTTTCAGATTATCATCTAAAACCCTTCCAAGCACGGTAATTTTTCCTGTAGATTGCGCGCCGTCAACAGGACCTTCCACCATAATATCGGGAGCGGTATTGTCAACATTGATCATTGTCGCGTAAATCGCCGGTACATCGCAGTTATCCACTACCTGAATAAAAACAGCATGGGCGCCGTCTTTAAGTATTTTTGTGTTAAATTGATATGTCCACGGCACTGTTTCAGCCATGGTTCCGAAATTTCCCATAACAGGATTAAAAGTATTTCCGTTATCAACAGAAACCTTTACTTCTTTTATACCGTTCCTGTCAAACGAGCTTCCGCGTATTTCAATCGCATCCTTTAAAATTTCATCCATGGAAGGAGTTGAAACTACAGCTGTCGGCTCCGCCAATGATACGCGGAAATTTCTTACATAAGGTTCGCTTCTTACGCCGTAAATATCTTCCGCGATTATTGATAATGTATGAGCGTTATCTGATAAATTACTAATCGAAATGGGAAGCATAAAACCGTTTTTGGCTTCCAGCGTCTGCCATTGACCGTTGTCAATGCGCCATTGAATGTGGCTGATGCCGTCATCGTCGAACATAACGCCCGAAGCTATAAAATCGGAAGTTACTACGTCATTTTCATCCGGCAGTGAAATCTGCACTACAGGAATATCCGACTGCGGATCAATTATAAAAGACCACTCGGTAATTTCTGATGAATTGCCGGCGTTATCTGTAAATATAAAACGCATCTGATCATCCAGCGGCGTCTGCGAATCCATGGTTACTTCGATAAACCTCATGCTATGTTTTTTATCCCAGGAAGAGGCGTTAAAAAGTTCNCTTGTGATAGCCTGGACTCCTCCGGCTCTTGCGGGTCTATGGTATACAATTGTGCTGAGCGATCCGGCTTCTTCAATTTCGAAAGCGAGTCTGATTGTGCCGTTTACTTTTTCACCTTCTGTAGGCATTATTATCTGCGCGGAGGGAGGAATAGAATCTTTTTGTACAACATAAGTAGATACAGCGGTCTTGCCCGCGTCGTTTACAGCTCTTATTAATATTGTAACATAACCGTCAGGCATTTCGGATATATCCAGATTTCTGTTATATTCTGCGGCTATCGCGCCGAAACTTGTCCAGGTGTCTCCCATATCCAGCGAATAATCAACAGAAGCGATTCTTGTATTGCCTGTTACAGTGAATCTTAAAGGAGTGCTTTCCTTTACAAAATTATTTTCCTCATTTCCGGTAATGTTAATTACGGGAGTATCAAAACCGGCAAGAACCCTGAATGGTCCAAGCTGCTGCACTCCCTGATCTGTTTCAAATCTTAAACTGAACTGTCCAAGGTCTCCGCCCTGAACCGCTCTAATTTTCACCTGATTGGGAGCCCTGTCGTCCGCCAAAACAAGATTCGGACTGCCTGTAATTGTAACGTTTCTTATTGGAACTGAACTCATTCCAACTAATACGGCGTCATCCTTTATTGAAATGCGTCCGTCTGGAAGCATTTCCGGATTTTTATCGCCGCCTAAAACCCAGTCAAAAAACGGTTCTGTTTCCACGTCGTTTAAAGACGCCCTATAGCTGTTGTAAAAAATATAATCAACATGTTCAAAAGAACGCCCCTGTTTGTCGTTCGTTCTTAAAACAATTTTAACTAAACCTTCGGGAAGATTTTTAAGAGGAACTAAAGCGTAATACGATCTGCTTCTTGTTCTTTCAAATCTTAATCTTAAAGGTTTTGAATCTCCAATTTGTATGGTCGCGCTCGCGGGCTCTTCGGGCGCTTTAATCTGCATTACAAGTTTTTCAGCGCCTCTCTGTCTGCCTTTGTTGTTCATAATCGGCACTTGATTTACAATCATGCCCGAACTGAAAGGTCTTACATTTTTACCGGATGTAATTGATTCAACCTCAGCCACCACAGGATCTCCCGGAACCATAATGCCTTTAACTGAAACTCTGTTACTGTTCAGACCTGTAAAATCAGTCGCCCATACCTCAATGTTGTATACGCCTCCCTTAGGAGTTGAAATCACAAACTGAAAATCGCCGTTACACGGAATTGGAGCCGCGGTTACGCCGTTTAATGAATAATTTATATACGCTATTCCGTCATCATCCGCCGCGGTTCCCTTAACAAGTATTCCGAGGTCGTTATCTGTAATTCCCGGTCTTGGACTTGTCAAGCGGACAGTTGGAACGTTTGCGCTGTGTGTTATCCTAATTTTTCTTTTTAATACCGATGTATTGCCGGAAACATCAACAGCGCGAATTTCAATTTCTAAATCTCTGGATTTGTGGTTATTGATATCAATATCGCTTACCGACCACCAGTTATTGCCCGGCAGTAAATCAATTGTGCCCCTTTCTTTTCCGGCTCTCCATGTAATTTTGGTGACGCCGATAGGATGCTTTACATATCCTGCCATTGAAAACATTCCGTTTACCCGCACATTCGCAGGAGGATAAACAAGTTTTATCTCGGGAGGCGTATTATTTGCGAATAACAAATGAGCTGCGCGTCCAACGCTTCCGCTTGTGTCTACGCCGCGGAACCATATTACAGCCGGACCGTCTTCCAATATTCTTTTAGGTATAATGACTTTCCATCTGTTTTCGCCGGATTTTTTATGTAATTTTGGTTTTATTGGAATATAATTTTCTTCGTTATCAGTAGAATAAGCGAAAGACCTGATTCCGTTTCCGTCAGTTACATATCCGCTCATATTAATATGTCCGCTGACAAGATCGCCGATCTGATGGCTGGTTATTACAGTTTCCGGGTCTTTGCGATCCAAATGCCAGTTCATCACTGCTCTTCTCTGCTCTTTTTTCTTTATGGCTCCGCCTGTAGGATACGCACTTGAAATACCGGAAAGTCCGTTTATATCGGTAGCCCAGGCTGTTATTATGTAATGACCGTCTGTCCATATTTCTTTGTCGGTTGTATCAAGAAAATAAGTCCAATAATCCTTTCCTGTGGCTACAGCCCTTACAAGCTCCTCGCCTCTGCCTTTTGTGCCTCTTTCTGTGCTTCTTGTTACAACAAGTTCAACTTTTTCAATTCCGTCATCATCAAAAGCAATACCGACAATGTTTAAATTACCGCGAACCCTTAAATTTGGGGTCGGATTGACAATCATTACCTGCGGAAGATCAGTTGACGGGTCTATAAAAATGTTTTCGGGACCTGCAAGTGTAGAATTACCTGCCCTGTCTTTTGCTTCGATATAATAGTTAAATTTACCTGTTCTTTTTCTGGTTATATCAAATGAATCGGAAAATCCGGCAGGATCTTCGGCTGTACGGGACTCGTTTCCTTCCCTATTGCCTCCCGCCCATATATTTCCATACAAAAGCATAAAAACAACTGTAAAAATATATATTTTCTTTATCATTACTAACCTCATTAACGCCTCTTTATTTTATTTTGTTGTTATACTAAGGAAGTATACACAATAATAGAGACATAATTTACAAAAGATGAAATACTATATATAGTATAATATAATAGTTATTTTATTATTTTCAAGGAATTATTGAATTTTTAGGGGGGAAAATGCCGATTTTAACGAATTTAAAGGGAAAATCATTAGTAGAACCGGAAGATTTTACTCTGGAAGAGATGGAATCGCTGTTTTTATTGGCAGAAAAGATTGAAAAAGACGATAAAATCCTGATGGACAGCTGCCGCGGAAGGCTTCTTGCCACTCTTTTTTTTGAACCAAGCACCAGAACCCGCCTAAGTTTTGAAGCAGCCATGCTTAGGCTTGGCGGAAGCTGCCTTGGATTCGCCGATCCCGGCTCAAGTTCGGCTTCAAAAGGCGAAAGTCTGGCAGATACAATTAGAATGGCAGCCAGTTACGCTGACGCGATTGTAATGAGAAACCCAAAGGAAGGCGCGGCTCTTCTTGCCTCTCAATATTCTACGGTTCCTGTAATAAATGCCGGCGACGGAGGACATCATCATCCTACCCAGACACTAACAGACCTTTTAACGATTAGATGCCTTTTGGGCAGAATTGATAATCTTACAGTTGGATTTTGCGGAGACCTGAAGTTCGGCAGAACCGTACATTCACTGGCAAAAGCTCTTGCCCGTTATACGAAAATCAGGTTAATATTTATATCACCTGCTGAGTTAATACTGCCTGAATATATTAAAAGTATGCTTAAAAAGCAGATTGTAGAATTTGAAGAGCGTGAAAATCTGGAAGAATCCATGAATGAGCTTGATGTTTTGTATATGACGCGCGTTCAAAGAGAAAGGTTTTTCAACGAAGACGATTATATTCGTTTAAAAGACACTTATGTCCTTAACAGGGAAAAGATGTCGGCAGGCAAAGAAAATTTAATTGTTTTACATCCGCTTCCCCGCGTCAATGAAATCGCCGTTGAGATAGATAACGACCCAAGAGCCGCATATTTTAAACAAGCCAAATACGGAATGTATGTCAGAATGGCGCTTTTGGCGTCAATTTTAGGAGCTGTATAGTATGTTAAATATTGATGAGATAAAAAACGGGATTGTTATTGACCATATTAAGTCCGGGCTTGGCATCAGAATTTTTAACTGGCTAAATCTTGATAAGGCGCCTTACACTGTCGCGTTTGTCGCAAATGCGAGCTCAGAAAGGAGCGGCAAAAAGGATATCATCAAAATAGACAATACAATTTCAATCAATCTTGACGTCCTCGGGCTTATCGATCCAAACATTACCGTAAACATAATTGAAAATGAGCACGTAACAAATAAAATCAAGTTACAGCTTCCCGATAAAGTTGACAATGTTCTTATCTGCAAAAATCCGCGCTGCATAAGCTCGACAGAAAAATATATAACTCATGTTTTTTTTCTGGAAAACCCCGAACTGCGGACTTACAGATGCAAATACTGCGACGAAATCATCTCCGCGGGGGATTTTAAATGATGTCTNTAAGGAATCAGAAATGAATATTGATAAACTGTTTGAAAACGTCGAAAGCCGCGGNCATGTTTGCGTGGGGCTNGATACGGCGCCGGATTATGTTCCTCCCCTGGAACGCAAGGCGGCGCAAAACAGCGCCGAGGCTGTTCTTGCGTATAACAAGTCATTGATTGACAGTACCTTTGACGTTTGCGCGTGTTATAAGGTTCAAATCGCGTATTACGAAGAAATGGGGCTAGAGGGGTTACGCGCATATTCACAAACATTAAAATATATCCGCTCCAAAGGCTGTCTTGCCATTGCCGATATAAAACGCGGCGATATCGCCGATACCGCGGTACGTTATGCGAAAGCCCATTTCTGCGGAGACTTTGAAGCTGATTTTGTTACATTAAGCCCTTACATGGGAATGGATTCCGTAGACCCGTGGCTGAAAGAAGCTCAAGCCAGCGGCAAAGGCGCGTTTGTTTTAATGCGCACCAGCAACAAGGGAATGAAAGACTTTCAGTATCCTGANACTTATCATAAAGTNGGNGAAAAGATGTCCGCGCTTATGCAGCAGCATAAAGGCAGATACGGCTACGGCATGTTCGGCGTTGTCGTNGGCTGTACGGAAAGAGATGAAGCTGCGGAAATTCGCAGAAACCATTCCNGNCTTTTCTTTTTAATTCCCGGGTACGGAGCGCAAGGCGGCGGCGCTCAGGATGTTGCACCTCTCCTTCGCGGCGGCAACGGCGGAGTTGTAAACGCGTCACGNTCAATTATTACAGCATGGATGACAGAAGAAAAAGCGGANAATGCCGCGGAGGCTGCGCGGAATGCCGCAATAAAAATGCGGGACGAAATTAAAAAAGCAATTTGAGCCTGTTACGAAAGCTGAAGTTTTGGAACAGCCTCATTAAAGAGGGAGTAATATTTTGAGTATCAGCATTGTCAGCGAAGTTATAAATAATTTATCCGTTAACGAGGATTTTTTTGTTCTGCAAATTCTCTGGGAAAATCCCGCTCCTAAAGCAGGGCAGTTTTTTATGCTAAAGCCCTTGCGTGCTTCTACTTTTTTACCCAGACCAATCGGAATATTTGAATATAATCATGAAAAAAGAATCGTAAAGTTTTTAATATGCAGGAGAGGCAAGGGAACAATTGAATTGTCCAGGCTTTCCGCCGGAGAAAAAATTCAGCTGACAGGACCGCTTGGAAATNCATGGGCGGACTTTCTGCCCGAAAACGGAAAAGCCGCGCTTGTCGGCGGAAGNGCGGGAACCGCGCCTCTGGCGGCTCTTGTCGCGGAAAAACCGGATTATTATTTTCATTTTTACGCGGGTTTTAAACAGGGATTCCGCGGAAAAGATGAGGAAAACNCGATATTAGGTTCTGCCGTAAANGCAAAAAAAATTGTAATNTCCGCCGAAGACGGAAAAAACGCGCTTATCGGAAAAATAGTTGATTTTATTTTTGAACCTGAAAATTATGACGTAATTTTNGGCTGCGGTCCGATGCCGATGTTACTCGCATTAAAGAAAAAATGCAAANTAAAAAATATTCCCTGTTTCATTTCCATGGAAAGCAGATTTGCATGCGGCGTAGGCGCGTGTCTTGGCTGCACCATACATACAATACACGGCAACCGGTGCTGCTGCAAAGACGGTCCTATTTTTTCATCAGAAGAGGTGATATTCGATGCATGAAACAAATGAATCAGCCAACAGCCCGGACATGTCTGTCAGCATCGCCGGCGTAAAATTCAGAAATCCTGTTATAGCGGCGTCAGGCACATTCGGAAACGGAAAAGAATATAATGGCATTATTGATATTTCGCTTTTGGGCGGAATATGCACAAAAGGTTTAACCATAACAGCGCGTCAGGGAAACAAGGGATTCAGAATATGGGAGACTCCTTCCGGTTTATTAAATTCAATCGGACTTCAAAATATCGGCATTCACGCTTTTATTGAACAAGAACTGCCTTTTCTGCGCGAAGCGGGTCCTGTAATTATCGCGAATTTATCCGGAGCGGAATCCAATGAGTATGTAAGTGGAGCCGAGATTTTAGACAAATCATCAATTGACATGATAGAGTTAAATATTTCATGCCCCAACGTAAAAGTCGGAGGAATGGCATTCGGACTGGATTCAGGAACAGCCGCCGCTTTAGTTTCCGCAGTCCGCCGCGTGTGCCGCAACAAACCCCTGATTGTTAAACTTTCACCTAACGCTCCAAATCTTTCCGCAGTTGCGCTTGCCTGCATCAACGCCGGCGCTGACGCCCTTTCGCTTGTAAATACATTTAAAGCGATGGCGATTGACACTGTCAGCAGAAAACCTGTTTTTGATTTGATCAGCGCCGGTCTTTCCGGACCTGCGATAAAACCAATCGCTCTTCGCATGGTTTGGGAATTATTTGACACTCTTATAGAAAGCGGAAAATCAAATATTCAGATAATAGGTCTTGGAGGCATCGCGTGCACACAGGACGCGCTTGAGTTTTTAATGGCGGGCGCGGATGCCGTTCAGGTAGGTTCAGCGACTTTTTCAAACCCGCATACAATGATGGAAATTATCAGCGGTCTGCAAAAATACATGACAGCTAACAACATTTCAAAAATGGCGGATATTTCAATAAGGGGCAAAAATTATGGAAAAACTTATTAATTTACTGCGCGATTCCGGCGCGATGCTGGAGGGGCATTTTCTGCTCAGTTCCGGAAAGCACTCCGATAAATATTTTCAATGCGCGAAACTATTGCAGTATCCTGACAAATCGCAGGAAGCGTTTGAACAAGTTGTAAAAAAAATATCGGAGGATATAAAAAACGGAAAACTTAAAATAGATATCGTTGCCGGACCTGCGATGGGCGGAATAATAGCCGCATGGGAAACTGCACGTCAGCTTGGGTTACCTGCCATTTTTACAGAGAGGGACGACAGCGGTCTTATGACGCTGCGGCGCGGATTTGAACTTAAAAAAGATCAAAATGTTTTAATTGTAGAAGATGTTGTTACAACAGGAAAATCTTCGCTTGAGTGCGCCGCCGCCCTGGAAGCTGCCGGAGCCAAAATAGCCGCCCTCTCCTGCGTTGTGGACAGACGCGCCGCAGGAGCGCAGGAGATTCCCTGGCCGTTTTATCCTGCGGTAAAAATCGCAGCTAACAATTGGGATGCTTCGGAGTGCGGTCTTTGCAAACAGGGAATACCCGCGATAAAGCCTGGTTCCAGAAAATTTTAGGGAGACGC
>JGI24694J35173_10003931_pt1 | contig 10958 bp, 8 predicted proteins | sample TergutCo191P1_FD_35173 | JGI IMG/M metagenome (IMG submission 35173) | reverse complement strand
CGAGAACAAAGCCGCCGGCGCGGAGCCCGCCCGGGAGGAAGCCGGGCCCGCGGCGGGTTTTCACGGCGAGCAGGAGGGCAGGAAACCGAAAAGCCCGCCGGTCCATTACGGAAGAAGGAAGTACGGCGTTCCCCTGGAAATCCTGAACCAGTATCCCGACGGCGAATACTGGATTATCGATCAAGCCACGCAGGACGCCTCCACTACGCTTAAGGAAACGCTCGAGGAGTTCAAGATACAGGCCGAGGTTACCGGAATCCGCAAAGGGCCCGTAATCACGATGTTCGAAATCCTGCCGGCGCCCGGGGTCAAGCTTTCGCGCATCGTGAACCTGCAGGACAACATCGCCCTGCGCCTTGCCGCCTCGTCGGTGCGCATCGTCGCGCCAATTCCGGGCAAACACGCCGTGGGAATAGAGGTGCCGAACGCAAGGCGAAACATCGTTTCGTTTAGGGAAATCATCGAAGGCGAGCTGCAGCGCGAGGGCAAGCGGCCGGAAATTCCCGTGGTTATGGGAAAGGACATCGGCGGCGAGGCGCAGACAATCGACCTTACGCAGACCCCGCATCTTTTGATTGCCGGCGCAACCGGGGCGGGAAAATCGGTCTGCGTGAATTCGATGATTCTTTCCATACTTTACCGCCTGCCGCCTTCGGACTGCCGGCTCATACTTATCGATCCCAAAATCGTCGAGCTGAAACTTTACAACGATATTCCGCATCTTTTGACGCCGGTGATAACCGAGCCGAAGCGGGCGTTCCAGGCTTTGCAGTACTGCATCTACGAAATGGAGCGCCGCTATGCCTGCCTCGATTCGATGGGCGTAAGGGACATCCGCAACTACAACAGGCGCATCAAAGAAAGAAACATAGCCCAGGAAAAAATGCCGTACATCGTTATCATTATCGACGAGTTTGCCGACCTCATGGCGACTACAGGCAAGGAGCTTGAGTCCACCGTGGCGCGTCTTGCCGCCATGAGCCGCGCCGTGGGCATCCACCTTGTGCTGGCGACCCAGCGTCCATCGATCGACGTTATCACCGGGCTTATCAAGGCAAACATCCCAAGCCGCATCGCCTTCATGGTGGCAAGCAAAATGGACAGCCGCATTATCATAGACACGGTGGGCGCGGAAAAGCTGCTTGGCAAAGGCGACATGCTTTACGCCGGGGTCGTGGATCCGTTCCCGATTCGCATGCAGGGGGCGTTTGTTTCCGAGGAGGAAGTCGAGGCGGTGGTGGCCCACGTAAAAACGCTTGGCGAGCCGGACTACATCGACGACGAGATTTTCTTCGACGAAGACGACGAAGAGGCAAACCCGTCCTTCCTTTCCGAAGGCGACGACCCGCTGTACGAGAAAGCTTTGGACATAGTGGTGCAGCAGGGGAAGGCCAGCGCAAGCTACATCCAGCGCCGCCTGAAAATCGGCTACAACCGCGCCGCGCGTTTGGTGGAAATAATGGAACACCAAGGCGTGGTGGGGCCGGCCCAGGGTTCAAGGCCCCGCGAGCTGCTGCGCGGCGTGTAGGCGATTCAAGCGCTTATATACAGAAAGACGACCGCGGTGAAGGTTTTGTCTTCGTGGGTGATGTCAAAAAATACCCGCACCATCCTGTTGATGACGAATATATTCATGAGGGAGCCGATAAACACCGTCAGGTTGTGATCCACGCTACACAAGCCTCCGCTGCTGGGTAATCGTCGCGTAGCGCCGGCGCACGTCGGCTCTTCGTTTTTGGCTTATGGGCAGGGGCACATCGCCCTGTATAAGCAGGCTGTCATATTTTATGTCGGTAACATAGTCATAATTGACCAGGTAGGAAGCATGGATAAAAAGAAAGTTCCCCGATTCGAGCCGGCTATCGTACACTTCCTTCAGTGACCCGTAAAATTCATCCCTTGTGCCGTCGGCAAGCGTTATGTATATTTTGCGGTCACGGGATTCAAAATAGACGATATCCTTTATCCATGCGCTGGCGGTATCGCGGCCTTTTTTGTAGCTGAACCGCCCCGATGAAAAGCCTTTTATCTTCAGGTACTTTTTCAGCGTCTTTTCGATCTCCTCGCGCGTCAAGGGCTTTATAAGGAACCGCAAGGGATTTATGTCAACCAGATCGAAGGCATAGTCCTTTTCCCATGATATGTAAACGATGGAAACGTTGTTGTTTTCGTGCTCCTCCCGGATGCGCAGGCCCGCCTGCACGCCGTCTATTTCGTTTCTGGCAAATTGTATATCAAGAAAAATAAGGTCATATCCCCCGCCGTCTTCCAGTTTCNGGCAGAGCTCCTCGGCGGAATGGCAGGCGTGGATTTCATGCGCGAGCTTCATGTCGTCCAGAACCCAGGCCACGTCCAGGCTCAGGCCGGCGGCGAGTTCCTCATCGTCATCACAAACGGCGACTTTGATCATACTAACAGCGTACAATGAACGGGGAATAGTGAAAAGGGGTGCGCAGACAGAGACCGGTCACGCGACACGTCGCCGGCTCCCCGGTCTTGCCCAAGGTTTCAGGAAGCGTTAAAATGGAACCATGATAAAGGTTTATCTGGACAATTGCGCCTACAACCGCCCGTTTGACGACCAGACACAGATAAAAATCGCCCTGGAAACGGCAGCAAAACAACACATTCAGTGGCTAATCACTAAAAATGCCATTGCCCTTGTGTATTCCTATGTAAACCGTTTTGAGAACGACAAAAGCCCGCATCCCGTCAACAGGAAATCAATCAACGAATTCTTCAAGTATGCATCTCGCTACATCGATCATACTCATTGGCAAAGTATTGAAGCGCGGGCAAACATAATAAGGCAGTCAGGCATTAAAACCGCGGATGCGTTTCACGTTTCCTGCGCCATAGAAGGCGCATGTGATTATTTCATAACTACCGATAAACCGCTCCTGGGATACAAGAATGACGGGATTGTTATTTGCAGTCCCGTTCGGTTTTTTGACTATTTGGAGGAACAAAAGGATGCGTAATACTGCCACCATTATGGACGAAGGGGTAACGGCCCTCCTCAACGCAATTGGGACTCTTGAAACTGAAATTTTTATTTCCACCCTGCTCAAGGAGTCTTTGGATTACACCGAATGGCGAAAAAAACACTTTGCGGATATCGATATCGATCCCGCGCAATTCAACCGGAAAGCTATCGAATATGACAAAGCCAATCCCGTCTAACGGTGGACGAAAATACGGCGGTGAAAGGTGACGCGCGATGGCAGGCACCGAAAGAGTGGTCAGATGAAGAGGCCGTGGCAAGTTTGAAGGCCGTCGGCGTTTTCCCTCAACCACTACACTGACCGCCAACCACTTTTCCACGGGGAATTTGTCCGCCAATCCCCGCCCCTTCCCTAATTGGCATGAAAAGCACCGCGAGTACTTGTTTTGCCCCATCTCAACCATTATAATCTCAGCATGGACATTGCCATAAAATTCAGCCGATCGGCGTTTAAGCATAAGATTTCCGAGGTTGATATACGGATGGCTTTTGACAATGTTCTGTATGATGAGCGATTGGATGATAGTGATGGCGAGAATGAGCTTGACGCACGATACTTGCTTATAGGCTTTGGCCGCAACGCCAATCTTCTTGAAATCCTGTATAACGTCATTGACGGGGATACCCTGAAAGTATTCCACGCAATGAAATGCAGGAATATCTATTTGCCGCTGATAAAGCATGGGGAATGAAAAATGGCAGATTTGACCGATGAGGAATACGACGCTTTGGACGAGTACTACACGCAGAACCCTCCCAAAGTAGACCCAACAAAGAACGGAACCGGCTTTTTCACCAGACGCAAGGCCGATGCCCGCACCATAACTGTTGATAGCCTGTCTGCGGATTATCTAACGATCAAGGCGATGGCAATGCAGAAAACTCCGGCGGAAATCATCGGCGAAATGGTCAGGGAACGGATTGCAGCTTCGTTATAGCGGTGATGCGCGTGGCAGGCACCGACTCCGACCTAGGTGGTAATATCACATCGCCGCCGCTTGGGTAAGCCAGTAGCTTCGAGTGGCGGCATATCCCACTTGCCGAGTTTGCGAAAACGGGTTACGATATATCCCTGATGAAATCCGTCGAGCATATTCTTTTGAACAATATCGACAAGCCTTCCTCGTTGTTTGTTTTTCCAACCGACGTGGCGGTTTCCCGATGGGTGGATCGTCTGCTGGTTTTGCGCGGCGGCGGGTCGGTCGCCATGGACAAGTTTGTCGCGTGGGACAGATTCAAGCAGAACTCGATTAGGTCGAAGGTTCCGGACAGGCAAAGCGTGCCGTCCGTGTTAAGAAAAATGTTTGTCATTGGGCTGATACGCGAAAACGCAAGACGTTGCGCCGAAGGCGAAAAGCCGTTTTTCGAGGCGATAATCCAAAGCGAGTGGGCGGGGCAGGCGGATTCCTTTGCGGACTGGCTTGCGAAAATTCTGCCCTACCTTGCCCTTTGGTTCAGGCAGGCCACGGGTCTGCAAATTGGCGAAATCCAAGGGAAAGCCGCCGCGTGTTCGTCGGACGGTTTGGCGGGCGAGGACAGGGACCTTTTTGCGCTGGCGTTGGAGTACGCGCGGTTTCTGGAGGCGCACGGTCTTTTTGAGCCCGCTTGGGAAACTCCCCCTTTTAACGATACCGGAAAGGAATGTTTCATTTTCTTTTCGGAGGCGCTTTTGGATTTCGGGGAGTACAGGGAGCTGCTTGCTTCAAGCAAACACGTAACAATCGTCCCGACCGATCAGGGGGAAACGGAACGCCACCCCCCCGACGTTTTCTTTTACACGAATTCCCGCAGCGAAATAACCGAGGCCGCGCTGTACATTCTGGCGCTGCACAAAAACGAAAAAATCCCGTGGGATTCCATCTCGGTAAGCATTCCTGAAACGGAAGCCTACGGCCCATACCTGTTTCGGGAATTCGAAAACAGAAACATCCCGTACATTAGGCAGGCCGGCAAACCCCTTTGCGCGTATCCTGCGGGAGGTTTTTTTGCGGCGATTGCCGGCTGCGCCTCGGCGGATTTTTCTTTTTCCTCGGTTACGGCCCTGTTGCTAAACAGGCGGCTGCCTTGGAAACACGAGCGGGAGATTCGCGAGCTGATTGATTTTGGCATAAAAAACAATTGCATAAGCTCGTGGACGGAGGAAGAGGGCGAGGACGGAAAGCAAAACAAGATAAACGTTTGGGAGGATGCCTTCTCGCAACCCTTCGGGGGGCTTAACCCCCAAACACGGTCTTTCTTTAGGGAGTTAAAGCTGTGGACAAACAACATGCGCCGTGCAAAATCGTTTGCCGAAATCAGGAAAAACTATTTCGTTTTCCGCGAGCGTTTTTTCGACATGGAAAACTGCCTGGAGGAAACGGATCTTGTGCTTTCCCGCTGCATTTCCGAGTTGGTGTCCCTTGTCGAAATAGAAAAAAAGTTTTCGGACGTGGGCCTTCCGGATCCCTATACGTTTTTTACCGGATATCTGGAAGAGGTTGAATACCTTGCCCAGCAGTCCGCGTCCGGCGTTGCAATCCTCCCTTACCGTACCGCCGCGCCCGCGCCCTTTGACTGCCATATCATCCTTGGGGCAAGCCAGGTAAACCTTAAAACGATTTTTGCACCGCTTTCGTTCCTTTCCGGAAGCAGGCGAAAGCAGCTCAAGATAGAAGACAACGACGCGTCGCTTGAGTATATCAAGCTGCACATGTTTAATTCCGGGCGGCCCGCCGCGTTTTTCTGTTCCGAGCAAAGCTTTGCGGGATACGCAATTCCGCACAACGCCCTAAACGCGGCCCTAAAGCCCATGCAGCGCTTTGGCGAAAGCTCGGAGCACAAAAACAAATTTGCTCCGGACTTGTACCTAAAGGAAAACCGATTTTATGCCTCCATGTATTTCGATGTCCCCCAGGGGGAGGGGGGAGACTGCGAACCATGTGCGACGGCTATCCACGCCAATCAGGGGCGGGGTTTCGAGGCCTGGAAACGCAGAAGAAAAACCGCGTCGGTCGGCGGCGAGGCGGCGGGCTTTGCCTATCCGCCAGGGCATCCGTTGCCTGCGCTGATTCGCCGGCGGTTTTGCAAAGAAGGAAAACCGCTAAGCGTTTCCCCCTCTTCGCTTCGCCCTTACTTCGAATGCCCGCTAAAATGGGTTTTTTCCAGGGTGCTGCAGCTTGAGGAGCTTGAAATAGAAACCGGCCTTATGTCGGACAACATAACCGGTTTGGTGTACCACGCCGTCTTGAATCTTTTCCTGGACGGGCTCATAAAAACGGGCGAGGCGATAAGCCTGCCCGTAAATGCGGGCAGCGAAAAGAAACCTCGTGCCAAGCTGCCCGCCCCATATCGCAAACTGCTTTGCGACAAAATCGAAACGGTTTTTGAATGTTTTCCACGTTTGCCCCATAGCCATAAAACCGAAATGAGCATGCTTACCGCCCGCCTTTTGCGTGCGGAAAAAAAGCTGTTCCTTGTGCGGCTGGAAAGCTTTCTTGCCGAGTTTGTTTCCTTTTTTGCCGGGTATCGCGTAGTCTCAAGCGAGGCCCGTTACTGCCTCGAAAACGTCTCGTTTAACCTGAACGGGATAGTGGACTGCATACTCGAAGACGTTCGGAAAGACGCACCCGACCCCGGTTCCCTTGCCATCGTGGATTTCAAGGCGGCAAGCATATTAAAACTTTCGGACTGCTTTGGCGAGGATGGGCTTTGCGATTTTCAGATGCCGGCGTATCTGCGCCTTGCCGAATCCGCCCTTGAAAAAGAAGTACACACCACGCTGTTTTTTGGCATTAAAGACGCCAAAGTGCAGGTATGGTTTGGGGCGATACAAAACGCGCTTACCGGCGCGGGCATCCCAAAAAAGGAAACCGATTGCGTCACGCGCACGGGCGATACCTTTGCGGAAATTATGGGCGACTTTGATACAAAAACAAAACGCTTTGCCGAGGAAGTTCTGGGCGGCGTTTTCCCCTATGGCCCTTCTTATTCGATACGGTGTCAAAAATGCGAACACAACAAAACGTGTCGCACCCTTTATAAGATCGACCCCTCCGGCCCCTTACATGAAGCGGAAAAAGGAAAGCGCCATGGAAGCTGAAAAGAAGCAGGTTCTGAACAGCGAACAGCAGGATGCCGTCCATTGCGTGCAAAACACGGTGGTTGCCGCCGGCGCGGGATCCGGGAAAACCCTGGTTCTTGCCAGGCGCTATTCCTGGCTTGTTACCGAAAGGAAGATTCGCGTTCCGGAAATCCTTACACTTACCTTCACCAAAAAAGCCGCCGCGCAAATGTACCGCCGCATCCACCGCGAGCTGACGGAGTGCGCCAAGGCGGACACGGGCGAAAAAGGAAAACTTGCAAGGCAGGCGCTGGACGAATTCGCCCAGGCGCGAATCCAAACGCTTGATTCCTACTGCACCTCGATTGTAAAACAGGCGGCAAACCGCTACGGCATAAGCCCGGATTTTTCCACCGACAAAGATCGCTGCGACCGGCTCGCCTTGGACGAGTCTTTGCCTTTCTTGGTTGCCAATCGCGGGCACCCGGCAATGCAGCGGCTTTATCTGCAAAAAAGCCCCGTGTACATTGCAAAAAACGTTTTTGCCGCCGCGTTGTCAAACTATACCCACATCGACAGCTTGCGGGCCGATCCCAAAAACGATATTAAAAACCAGTTTGCCCTTATATGCGGCGAGTGGAAAAAGCAGAGCCGGGCAATCCGCGAAAAGCTGGACGGGCTTTGTGAGGCGTACAGGGAAAACGAAAAGGGCCATCCCGACCTTGCCCCGATTCTGAAGCAGTACAACGACGGCCTTGTCGTTTTTCCCTGCGAAAAAGAGCTTGAAGCTTTCTTGGGACAACTGATAGAGGTTCCGCACAAAGCCGCGGTCGATTGGGCCGAAGCCCAGCCGATGCACAAGGCTATGCTTGATTTCTTTGCGTTTCTTGCACTACTGCAAAACCTGGATATGCGCAGAGGCCCGCGAAAAGACAACCACGTAAAAGAGATGCTGAAGGAATTTCACAAGGTATCGTTCGGCGAGGTTTCCGCGCTGATCGTGTTCTGCCTGCAGGCAGGACTAATCTATTCGGTGTTGATGCTTTTGTCGGAATTGCAGCATCGTTATATCGTGCGAAAAAGGGCCGAAGGGATTCTTACGTTTACCGACGTCGCCCGCCTTGCAAGAAGAATCCTTCTGGAGCAGCACGACATTCGCCATAGCGAAAAAGAGGCTTTCAAGGCGATAATGATCGACGAGTTTCAGGACAACAACGGGCTGCAAAAAGACCTGCTCTTTTTCCTGGCGGAAAAACCGGAAGTTGCCCGCGATTCCGTGCCGTCCGCAAAAGACCTTTCCCCCGGAAAGCTTTTCTTTGTGGGCGACGAAAAGCAGTCCATCTACCGCTTCCGCGATGCCGACGTGTCGGTGTTCCGAAAGCTCAAAGACGAGCTTGGCAACATGGAGCTGCCGTTAAGGACGAACTACCGTTCCGAGCCTCGGCTAATCGGCATATTCAACACGATTTTTGGCGGCCATGAATTTGACCCCGAGGGAAACAAGACGTCGCCCGCCGGATACCCCGCCGTGTTTCTCAGGGACTCGCCGGCTATGCCGGCCTTTGAAGCCGCGTATACGCCGTTAAGGGCCGACAAAAAAACCGGAGGGAAGCTGACGCTTTGCATACTGGACAAACAGGACGAGCCTGACGAGCTCGACGGCGAATCCGGCGACGAAAAGCGGGAGAATCTGTCCGGCGTGGAAAACGAGGCCCGTTACGTCGCGGAGAAAATCAAGGCGCTGCTCGGCGAAAAGAACGAGGCGGGCGAACAAAAATATCGTCCAAACGATATTGCGATACTTTTCCGCCGCCGCAGCCCCCAGCGCCATTTCGAAAAGCACCTCATGCTTCTTAACGTTCCCTATGCCAGCGAGGACATAAACGGTTTTTTCTATGGCGGCCCCGTAAACGATCTTATGTCGGTTCTTCGCCTTGCCGCATATCCTACGGACAGGGCCGCCTATGCGCAGATGTTGCGTTCGCCTTTTGTCGGCCTTTCCGTGCGTGGGCTTACGGCGTGCCTTGCCGTTGTTGACGAGGAAAACGTTTCGTTGCCGTTTGCCGACGAACCCATTCGCCACCTCTCGGATGACGACAAGGAGAGATACCGCAACGGGCAGCGCGTTTATCAAAAGATTCTTGATTTGGCGTGCAGGCAAAGCGTAAGCTCTCTTGTAAGCGAGCTGTGGTTTGGCGAGGGCTACCGTTATGAAACCGAGTGGAACCCCCAAGTGGCGGCGTTTCGGGAAATGTACGAATATCTTTTCTATATGGCGGTGCAGGCCGACGAAGACGACGGCTCTGGGCCAAAGGGCCTTGCCGCGTTTACCGACCGCATCCAAAGCCTGGCCAAATCCGGCGAGCGCCTAAGCGAAACAGAAATTCCCCTTGAACGCCAAGGGGCCGTGCAGCTTATGACGATACACAAAAGCAAAGGGCTTGAGTTTCCCGTCGTGTTTCTGTGCTGCTGCGACAGCGGAAGCAGAAACGATACCAGCGGCGAGGTTTTTGAAACCGAACACGGACTCACGCTCAACCCTCCGCTGCCATTGGAGTGCAAGGATGTTCGCGAAGTTAGGCACAACTATTTTTGGGATCGCTCGCTTGCCGTCGAAAAGGAAAAACGGATTGCGGAGCTTCGCCGGCTTTTATATGTCGCCATGACCCGCGCCGAAAAGGAGCTTTACCTTTCGGGCTGTCTTGACGTCAGCAAAAACCGTGGCGTAGATCTGGGGGAGGGGGGTGCCGGCGAAGATCCCGAGGAAAGCGACGGCGATTTTTCCGTACGCCTGAAGCAGTACATCGAAGCGCGGATACAAAAAGCCGTCGAAAAAAACGGCGACAAAGACGATTCCATTATCGAGGGCGACACCTTTTTCGGCCTGTGCCTGCCCGCATTGGGTGCCCATATCGGGAAGGATCCCGCCCTTTTCGCCGTCGAGAAAATCCCGGCGCACACCGAACGGCATATCCGCGCCGCCGAAAACCTGGGTTCCCGTTTTTCCAACGACCAAAAAGGTCTGAACGGTTTTTTCGAAATCGCGGAACCGTATTACGCAGGCGCGGACGTGCTTCAAACCCCCGTCGTAAACAAAAAACTGTTTTCCCCTACGGCCCTGTCTTTGAATCCCGCGTTTGGTTTTGCCGAAACGGAAGCCGCGCCTGGAGAAATGCCGCCAAGCGGTGAATATTCCGGCGACGATGCCTCGGATATTTTTGACGATGTTGACATGCGTTTGGACCGCTATGCGAAAAAGCACGGCGAGGACAGCGAAAAGTTCAACCAGGGAAGCTTCGGCACAATCGCCCATATATGCGTTCAGGCCAACCTGGACGACAAGGAAGCCGTTATCCCGCCAAAGCTTGCGGGCTTCCTGAACGTCGCGGATGCCGAGGCTTTTCTTGAGGCTGGGGAGAAGCTTGCCCTGCGTTTTATCGGTTCGCCGCTGGGAGCTGTCGCAAGGAAATCGGAAAACCGAAAAAGCGAATTCCCGTTTCGCAGTTTGGCCCGCGTTGACGGAAACGATTTTTTCATCAACGGCGTTATCGATCTTGTGTTCGACGATGCCGAAACCGTCCACGTGGTAGACTTCAAAACCGATGGCCGCGAAGCCCCCGAGCTGCACCTTACGCAGATGGCGTGCTACTACAGGGCGGCCTCGGATATTTTTGCCGCGCCTTTGAAAAAAAACTGCAGGGTGTGGCTGTACTACCTTCGCTCCGGCCATGCCGTCGAGGTAACGGAAAGGGCAAAGAGGCACGGGCTTGGATGCCCCAAAGGGCAAGATTTGTTTTGAGCTTTGTTTNGCTCCGTGCTATAATGTGGGCTGCCCCCTTTCTGGCTTCGAGCTGCGGGGCGGCGGCACATAACACGACAGGAGGCATTTATGCGTTCAAGCTTTGACCCGCAGCG
>JGI24694J35173_10003926_pt1 | contig 10971 bp, 10 predicted proteins | sample TergutCo191P1_FD_35173 | JGI IMG/M metagenome (IMG submission 35173) | reverse complement strand
CTGCATTAAGTGAAGTCGGCGGTCCGCTTCCGGGGAAAATAGCATAATCGCCTGGCAAAGACAAAATTTTGCTGCGCAGCGAGCTGACCTGAGTTGTGGCTGAGTATGAGCTAATCGTTTTGCCAATAAGCCCTGCCGTTAAGCTATCACCCGTAAAAAGAATGTTGTCGATTTTGTACACAGCAGATTCTGATGAATGTCTTGGAATCGATATTACGTCCACGCTTATAGAGCCTGCATTAATAGTTTCCCCGTCCCGCACAACTGTAGAGCGTATGTTATTTATTGAAGGATTAATCGCAAAAACCTCCGCGTCATAAACCCGCAAAAGCGTGGCAAGACCGCTGACAAGGAACGGATGATCGCGGGTAATAAATATACCTTTAACAGAATATTTATTATCTTCGATACAACTTAGAATGTTCAAATCCATAATGCCNGGATCGATTATAACAGCATCAACAGGAGCATTAGGAATTGAAGGTTCATTGCCAACTATGTAGCAATTGCTGAAAACCGATTTGCAGTAATGACAGTAAACCCTCACTAAAGCTCCTCCATCTCAAAAATTGCTTCAGCAACGTTGGAGTATTTAAACGAAAGTTCTTCACGGCGGGTTTTCAGGAAATTGGTGCGCTTAAGGTTGCAGTCAATAAAATCTGCCCGCGCAATATTTGCGTCAATAAAACGGCTGTTGTAAAGGTTTGTTTTGCTGAAAGTAGAATCAGTTATCAAAGCGCCGCAGAAGTTCACGCTGACAAGTTCAGAACCTTCAAAACTGCAATCGCGTATTGTAGAGCCTGCAAACGACAAAAACTGAAAATCGCCGTTTGAAAAATCAGAAAACGACAATGTGGCAAAATCGAAAAAACAGGCGCGCATAACCGCTTCGGTGAAAACACACATGGAAAACGTAGTCCCTGAAAAATTGCATCCGTCGTAATGCCTGCGCGAGAAATCTACGCCCTCAAAACGCAGCCCCGCCGCTGATATATCGCGCACGACATCCAAACCCGAGATGTATTCGGCTATACGCTGTGCTTCCGCCGCAGAATCTGAAACATGAATGGCGCACAGCGTGGAACCGGAAATGGCGGGGCGGCCGCAGCCAGCGGCACATAAATTAAGCTCGAACACACATTAAGTATAACCCCTTTTTTTCGTATTGAGTAGTATCGCTATTCATTGTATGATTGGGTATGTGTTGGCACTGCATTACCCCCATAACAGACCCGGAGCCTCTCGGCAGAGACAAGGTTTGCCCAAAGTGCGGAAAGGATCTGCGCTCATGCAAAAACTGCCGCCATCTGCGACCGTCCGGATGCGCCGAAAGTTCAGCGGAAAAACCACGCGATCTTGAACGCTCAAATTTCTGCGACTGGTTTTCGCTTAACCGCACTCAAGCCGGTGCCGGGGGCGCTCAAAATAACAGCGCCGGGAANAGCAAAACCACAGCAGAAGCGAAGTCAGCATTTGAGGATCTTTTTAAATCACCGTGAAAGCACTTGTTATCCGCAGTTCCCGTAACCTTTTTACAGTCCGGGAAGGCAGTAAAGAAACTGAATACCGCATTAAGGGCAAGGTATTAAAAAATTCAGTCGGTTATTACAACCCAATTGCTCCCGGAGACATTGTCGAAGTTGAAGGTGGTCTTATCACTTCACTTGAACAGCGGCGCAACTTCTTTGCGCGCTTTAACCAGAAAGGNCAAATGCCGCAAATCCTTGCAAGCAACGTTGATCTTGTTCTTTGCGTGACAAGTCCGTTCTCNCCGCCGTTTCGCCCGCGCTTTATTGACAGGGTACTTTTGCAGTCTGAAGCGGCAGGAATTAAAGCCGCGATTATCTGCAACAAATATGATCTTGCTTACGAACATGAAAACGAAACGTTGCAGGATGATCTGCTTGACGCTGAAGAGCGGCTTTCAGATTTTGATCGCATCGGGTTTACAGTCCTTCGTATTTCAGCTTTAAAAGGCTCAGGCATGGATGAATTAAAACGTTTAATAAGCGGGAAGTTTTCTGTCCTTGTCGGGCAATCAGGCGTTGGTAAATCAAGCATTATAAACGCGCTGGTTCCTGGTCTCCAAACAAAAACCGGCAGCATAAACGTAAAGTTCGACAGGGGAAATCACACCACAACGCAGCCTGCAATGCTTGAAGTGCCTGATTACAACGCTCAAATTATCGACACGCCGGGCATAAGGCGTTTTGCCCCCGCTTTGATTAACAGTGATGAAGTGATTTTGAATATGCGCGAGTTTGCCCCGCTTGCCGGAAAGTGCAGTTACGGAATGTCCTGCTCGCACGAAACCGAAGCCGGATGTAAAATCATGGAAGCTGTCGCTGCGGGGGTAATTCACGAAGATCGTTACGAGAGCTTTTTGCGNATACGAAACGAATTGTCTGATAACATTGAATATCCGGATTACGATTAAATGAACGAAAAAACATTGCAGTTACTGGAATTTTCTTCCATCCGTTCAAGCGTTGCCTCACTGTCTGTAAGCGAAGAAGCGGAAAAAATAATACTCGGCGAACAACCNCTGATGAACATAGAAGAAGCGGAAAAATTAAAAACGCTTGTCAGTTCGGTTCGTTTGCGCATCCGCTTGCTTGGCTTGGAAAATGTTGCAAGCCTTCCTGATATTGGCTTTTTTATATCAAAGCTTAAAGCGGATGGAATAACGCTTGAAATAGAGGAGATTTACGCTACAGGAATTTTTACCGAGCGCGCAAATATTTTTAAACAATGGCTTGAAAAACCGCTTCCCGATAAATACGGCGAAAGTGCGGAGGCAAAAGATCTTTCGGCAATTTCCGTAGCGCTTCCTTCGTGCGAAGAAGTTAAAACCGCAATTTTTAAAGTGCTTGACCGCGAAGGAAACCTGCGCGATTTGCCAGAGTTACGTGAAATTCGCAAACGAATAAAAGCGCTTCAAAAAGATATTGAAACCGCAGGAACACGTTTTGCAAAAAATGAAGAAACAAAGCGTATGTTACAATCAGATATTCCATCTCAGCGCGATGGGCGTTTGGTGCTTGCCGTAAAAGCCAATTTCCGCGGACGCATTCGCGGAATTGTGCATGAGGTTTCATCTTCCGGTCAGACGATTTTTGTCGAGCCTGAAGAAGTTGTTGAAAAGAACAATGATCTTTTAATCGAAAACAGGCGGCTGCAAGCGGAAATACGCCGTATACTTCAGGAACTGACACGTTTCATCGCCGGTTGCCGCGATGATCTTGCCACTTTGCATTCAGGCATTTTATTCCTTGAAACGCTTCGCGCGCGCGCGCGTTACGGGCTTGAAAAAAAATGGAATGTCGCGGCAGCTGATCCCGGCGGCAAACTTGAATTAAAACAGGCGCGGCATCCGCTTTTGGGCGAACGCGCTGTGCCGCTTGATTTGCGCATGGAAGGTTCAGTGCGCTCCGTTATTATCACGGGGCCGAACACGGGCGGAAAAACAGTGGCGCTTAAAACGCTTGGGCTTTTGGCAATGATGAACCAATTCGGTCTTGCGCTTCCTGTCGAAGAGGGAACTCACCTTCCAATGTTTGACGGCATTTTTGCTGACATCGGCGATGAGCAGTCAATAAGCCAATCCCTTTCCACTTTTTCCGGTCACATGAAAAACATTTCAGCAATTCTTGAAGGCGCAACCGGTAAATCGCTTGTCCTGCTTGATGAGCTTGGTTCAGGCACAGACCCAGAAGAAGGAAGCGCAATTGCGATGGCAATTCTGGATCGTTTCATCGAAGGGAAAACGCGCCTTATTGTTACCACGCACCACGGCGTTTTGAAACATTACGGCTACACAAAAGAAGGGGTTGAAAATGCTTCGATGGAATTTGACGCTTTCACTCTTTCTCCAACTTACCGTATAATCATGGGTATTCCAGGGGAAAGCCGCGCAATTGACATTGCTCTTCGTAACGGGCTTCCCAACGAATTGATACGAAATGCCAGAAATTACCTTGACGATGAGAGAACTGATGTTTCTGAACTTATTGCAGGACTCAAAGAAAAACACAGGGCGCTTGATATTGCCTCAGAAACAACGCGGCTTGAAAAATTGCGGCTTGCCGAAGAACGCAGAAGCTCTGATCTTAAAGAACTGCGCCTGAAACAAAAAGAACTGCATCTACGCACAGGGGGAGTTGGCAGTTTGAATAAGCTGCTTGGCGAAAGCAGAAAAATACTGGAGAACCTTGTGCGTGAAGTGAAAGAAGGTGAATTGACGCGGGAAAAAACGCTTAAGGTAAAAGAGTTTTTGGCAGGACTTGAAAAATCGGTCAGGGAAGAAGATTCAGAACTTGAAGACTTTAATTCTGCACTTGCCGAACAAAGCCGGATTTTGGAAGACGGCGAAAATGACAGTCAGGAAAACAGCCGCAAAAATAAAACGCGCACTTTTCAGGCAGGGATTGAAGTGTTTGCCGGTGAATCAAAGCGGCGCGGCAAAATTGTCAAGTTATTAAAAAAAGGAACCGGTAAAACACCTTCCATTTGGGTTGTGGAAGTTGGCTCATTAAAAATGAACTTTTGCGAAAGTGAATTGGCGTTTGCTTCTGTGTCATCCAAAAACGATGAGAAAAAAAACTCCGGCAAAAGCGCAAGCTGGGCGGCGGAACTTTTGCCATCAACACCCGTTTCCTTTGAATTAAATCTGCTTGGAATGAGATTACCTGAAGCGTTAGCCGCCCTTGGAAAACAAATTGATTCAGCCGCCCTTTCTTCACTTAATCAGTTTGCTGTTGTTCACGGCAAAGGTGACGGCATATTATGCAAAGGCGTACATGATTTTTTAAAAAGCGATCCGAGGGTAGCTGATTATCATTTTTCTCGGCTTGAGCTTGGCGGCTTTGGCAGAACGGAAGTAATTTTAAAAATCTAGCTCCTTTAAGCCCCGCTGTAAATTGCATATTGCCGGATTAGTACCGGAATACCTCTTGCACAATTTGGATATTTTGCATACAATGAAATGTACCAAAATACATTTTGGAAAACCAATAACTTTTTCACCAACAAAAGGCGGAACAATATGGACGCAAATGTCCAAAAGAAATTCAATGAAATAAAAAACCTCATCGGCAATACACCCATGATTGAAATTACATATCGTTATAAAAAAAAAGAAGAACGCACATTGTATTTCAAACTTGAATTTTATAATTTGACAGGTTCTGTAAAAGACAGGATGGCGCTCAATGTTTTACTGCGCGCATACGAATCAGGAGCCATAACCAAAGATCACGCTATTGCGGAAACCACAAGCGGAAACACAGGCATTGCGTTTTGCTCACTCGGCGCTTATCTTGGACATGAAGTTTTTATTTATATGCCTGATTGGATGAGCGAAGAACGCAAAAATATGATGTATTCTTTTGGCGCCAAAGTGCGCTTAATTAATAGAGAACAAGGAGGATTTAAAGGATGCCTGAAAGCTGTGGAGGATTTAAAAGCGCAAAACGAGTTTATATTTACGCCGCATCAGTTTGAAAATAACGACAATACAATGGCGCACTTTAACAAAACTGGACCTGAAGTTGCTGCGCAATTAAAAACCTTCGACAAGTCGTGTGACGCGGTCATTGCCGGAGTCGGCACAGGCGGGACGATAATGGGACTTGGCAACTACCTGCGTTCGATTGATAAAAATGTAAAAGTGTATCCGCTGGAACCGCAATCAAGCCCAACTTTAAGCACAGGTTATCAAGTCGGCAAACACAGAATTCAGGGAATATCGGATGAGTTTATTCCTCCCATATTGAAGTTACAGGAACTGGACGAAATTGTTGCCGTTGACGACGGGGATGCGATAATTATGGCGCAAAAACTGAGTTATAACCTTGGTCTTTGCGTTGGTATATCTTCGGGGGCAAATTTTATTGGGGCTGTAAAAGCGCAAAATATGTTGGGCGGAAATAAAACTGTGGTAAGCATATTTTCTGATGACAACAAAAAATATTTATCCACAGACCTTTTAAAGGAAGAACCTATAAAAGACGGTTTTTTATCAACTGATATAGAGCTTTTGTCTTACCGTACTGCGAGAGCATAGTTTGAAGGAGCGCTGGGACAATCGCTCCCTTTTTATGCTTATTTGGCCGCTCATTGTTGAGCAGCTTCTGGCAATGACAATGGGCATTGCGGCCACTGTCATGGTAAGCCCAATCGGAGAATTCGCCGTTTCAGGCGTCAACATCATCGACAACATAAATAACCTTTTCATCATCGCTTTCATAGCCCTTTCCACAGGCGGGGCAGTTGTTGTAAGCCAATATATCGGGAAACAAGATACGTTTAACTCAAGCCTTGCATCAAAGCAGCTAGTATACATCGTAGTTCTTTCATCCCTTATAATCACAGCAATCGGGCTGTTGTTCCGAGAGCCTGTGATCCGCCTGATATACGGCGACATTGAAGATGATGTCATGGGCGCCGCGATGACATTTTTTCTGTTCTCCGCTCTTTCGTATCCCGCGCTTGCCATTTACAGCGCTTGTGCCGCGCTTTTCCGCTCAATGGGAGACAGCCAAACACCCATGCGCGTTTCACTTTTAATGAACATACTGCACATTGGGGGGAATCTTTTTTTTCTGTACGCGCTAAATATGGGAGTTTCAGGCGTTGCCTTGTCCATGCTGTTAAGCAGAATAGTTGCCGCTGTATTGATTTTTGCGCTTATAATGAAAATGTCTGATTCCCCAATTTCTCTTTCAGGCATTCTCTCGCTGAAACTTGTCCCTTCCATGATAAAGCGCATTCTCAACATAGGTGTTCCCACAGGTTTTGAGCAGTCTATGTTCATGTTCGGCAGGCTTCTCACACAGCGCATTTTCACGTTTTTCGGAACGGGTCTTATTGCCGCCAATGCTGTGGCAAGTGTGGTTGTTTCTTTTTCGTTTATGACCGGCAACGCGTTCGGCATCGCCATTTTGACAGTTGTTGGTCAGTACATGGGAGCGGGGGATGTGAAAGCCGCCAAGCGGGAAGTTGTAAAAATCCTGAAAATCACATGGGTCACGATTTTTATTTTAAGCGCCTTAACACTAATATTCAGGGATTTCCTCACCGGACTTTTTAACCTAAGCCCCGATTCTCAAGCCTATGCAAATCTCTTTGTCAGTGTGCACAGCCTCACACTNATGNTTGGCTGGACATTAAGCTTTTCCCTTCCAAACGCACTGCGCGCGGCAGGAGACGCCAGATATGTAATGATTGTCGCAGGAATTTCCATGTGGACGGTGCGGGTAACAGCCGCTTATCTCCTTAGCTTTACGTTTGGTATAGGACCGCTGGGAGTGTGGCTTGCAATGGCCGGGGATTTTGTGGTGCGAAGTATTCTTTATCTGCACCGCTGGATGAGCGGAAAATGGCAGGGGTTCAATGTGATTGGATAAGGCAAGCCGGAAAGCANGCAAACTGCTTGCGCAAAAAAACAAAAAGTCTTATAATGCCTGCAAGCAAGCTNGCCCTGCAATGGGGTATCCGATCTTGCTTGACAACAATTTTTATCTTAATACGTGGAGGAAATAATGGCAAAGTATGTGTGTGATCCATGCGGTTATGTGTATGATCCTGCTGAAGGTGATCCCGGCAATGGTATAGCGAAAGGGACAGCTTTTGCCGACATTCCCGCAAGCTGGGTTTGCCCCTTGTGTGGTGTTGGTAAGGATCAATTTAACGAAGTATAATCAGGGGGTATCGTGCTTTCACGGGAAAATTTTATTTTTACCATTGGGTACGATGGTCCTGCCGCCGTGGTGGACAGTCATGCCAAAAGAAAATATGGCCGGCTGTCCACAGCGGANTTGGCTGAAAAAGGGCTGTTCAGGGCGGCGTTCTCCTCATCNGTTTACTCGCAGGATCCCGGTGAACAGCGGCTTGTGGCGGAAGCGTACTACAAAGTGCGGGGGCGTTCAGCTGCGGATGTATCCGATGCCGACGTAGCGGCGCTGGGAAAACTCTTTGGCGTGTTTTTAGTCGATGTAAACCGATCTATAGCTTTGTAAGATCTTTGTAAGCAGTTGTCCGCCGGCGGCGAAGGTTAATCGCCGTAAACGTGCACCAAGCCGTGCAGAAGTTCGTTAGCCGCTTTTTTGCAGCTTCCGCAGGCTGTACCGATTTTAGTCGCTTGCTGGAGCTGCTCCCATTCGCGCACCCCGTTCTGGACGGCGCGTTCTATGTCTTTGTCAGTGATTCCCAGACAGTGGCAAATCTCCTCCGCCTCTTCGGTCAGTTCCCCNGCCCTGCCNTGTTTTGCAAGGTAATCGTCAATTGCAGACCGCAGCGCNTTGTCGCCCAAAACCGAGCAGTGTATTTTGTTGTCAGGAAGCCCGCCGAGCTTTGTCGCTAAATCTTCCGGTTTAATTCTATACGCCTCTTTTATGCTCATACCTTTGATAATTTCAGAAAGCATACTTGTCGAAGCAATTGCGCTTGCGCAGCCGTAGGTTTTCCAGCGCACATCAGAGATTACATCGTTCTGTATTTTTAAGAGCATCAGCATCTGATCCCCGCACTTGATGTTCCCCGTTTGNCCTCTCCCGTCGGCAGAAAAAGANGCTTCTTCTTCCAACAATACATTTCGCGGTTTTGTGAAATGATCCTTTACAATATCCGAATAAAGCCAATCAGACATATATACTCCTTAAAAAACTTCTTAACATACAATCGATACAATGACTACTGTAAGGTAGACATTGCCCTTAACCGCTGGATTATCGGTGAGAGTGTTTGAATAATAAAATCCACATCTTCCTCATTTGACATCCAGCCCAAACTAAAGCGTATAGATCCGTGCGCGGCCTCGGGTCCGACACCCATCGCCATAAGCACGTGCGAAGGCTCAAGGCTTCCTGATGCGCACGCGGATCCTGTAGAGGCGGCGATGCCTGCGATGTCCATGGAAAGGAGTATCGCTTCACCTTCCGCCCCNGGAAANGAAACATTAAGCGTGTTCGGAAGCGTTTGGTCAGGATGCCCGTTGAATTTGATGTTCGGTATATTCGCGGCAAGCCCGTCTTTAAGACGCTTTTTTAGATCAAGTGTCTTCTTTCCGTATTCGCTCAAATCCTGCCGGGCAAGAAGCGCCGCCNCNCCAAGCCCCAAAATGCCTAAGTTATTATAAGTACCCGCCCGCAGTCCGTTTTCCTGATGCCCGCCGTGGATNAGCGGAAAAAGCGGGGAACCTTTTTTCACGTATAAAGCGCCTGAACCTTTCGGTCCGTAAATCTTGTGCGCCGATAGCGTCAGGTAATCAACGCCCAAATCAATCACATCAACAGGTATTTTTCCAACCGCCTGAACAGCATCGGTGTGGAAAAAAGCGCCCGCTTCTTTTACCAAACGTGAAATTTCTTTTATGTCTTGAATAGTGCCTGTTTCATTGTTAGCCATCATCACCGACACAAAAAGCGTTTTTTCNCTTAAAGAGTCTTTAAGCGCATCCATGCGTAATTTGCCGTATTCGTCAACGGGAAGGACTTTCATTGAAAACCCGCTTGATTCCGCGTGTAAGGCGGAATTTAACACGCACGGATGCTCAANCGCCGTTGTAATAAACTCACATCTGCCGCTTGGGTTTAATTTTTTGTCATCAGCCGCGGCGACAGCAATGCGCATCATGGTAGAAAACACCGTGTTGTTTGCCTCAGAACCTCCAGAGCAAAAAACAATGTCGCCTGCTTGAGCGCCAATAAGCGAACCCACCTCCGCTCGCGCCTGCTCAACTTTTGCCCTGGCGTGACGACCTGCGTTGTGCATACTGGAAGCGTTTCCAAAAATTTCCAAATCGCGTATCATCGCGGCTTTAACNTCATCTCTAAGAGGAGTTGTCGCGTTGTAGTCTATGTACACTTGCCTTTCCGGCATCCCTGTTGTTTCCATGTTAAACATTCCTTAATTTGTAATATATCGTATTTTTGAGCTCTTGTTAAGTGTTCTTTACAAAACCGGCAAACGCCGGAAACTATTTCGCAGGATCACCGGTGCATACATTTTTAAATGAGAAAAGCCGTTCCGAAACATATCATTCCGGAAAGGTCTTTTCGGGTCAGAACAGGTTATTTGCCTGCTTTGCGCCCAGGCGCGCCGGCTTTACCGGATGGTGATTTTTTAGCTTTCAAGGTGCCTTGCTGGGGTTCTACCCTGTCAAGTGCGCTCGCCGGAAATGTACCNTCCTGGCACTCCTTTCCGTCAGAAAACCAGATGGTGTTCACTAGTTTTGCCTCTCCCACGATTGATTGGACGACCATAAGCGGGCTGTTTGTAAGCCCGGACGCAATTACAACGTCGCCAATAAGCCGCTCTGTAACTCTAACGCTCATTTGAAAACTCCTGCTAAGTAAAAATAGTTCAACACAGCATACATGAGAGTAGAAAAAAATACAATTAGTGTGTTGTGAGGTAAGAACTTATACGGGAAAAAGAATCACTGATTCAGGCCAAAAATGAGCCGTAACAAACAACGCGCCCGTCTTCTTCGGTTTTGCTCATCAGCGGGGTAAGAGCCTGAAAGCGTTTGCCGTCAAGAAGCCCGCTTTCAAAAAGCGCCGTAATTATTGCCCCGCCACAAGCGCTTATCTTGCCGGATGAAAAACTGTCAGAAAAGCCGTGCGCTTGCTGACCGGATAAAGCCGCGCTAAACTCATCCGCCATTGAAAGCGCTTTATCCATATCGTAACTTGTNGAAACATTGCTGCTTACGATCAAAAGGCTTTTTTCAAGGTAGTTTTCAGAAATTTCCCTTAACGCGTTGCTTAATGCTGAAACGAGTACGGGCTTGCAGCCTTGTGTGAGGATGGGAACTATTTTTGCGTCGGGAAAACAAAATTTAATCATGGGCAAGAGAACTTCGATTGAATGTTCGCAAAGGTGAAGAATATCATTTTCTTTGATTAACGTGGAACAGGAAGTGAGCCTTCGATTAACGCGCCTGTCCACAGAAAGGTCACCGAAAGGGGT
>JGI24694J35173_10003925_pt1 | contig 10972 bp, 2 predicted proteins | sample TergutCo191P1_FD_35173 | JGI IMG/M metagenome (IMG submission 35173) | reverse complement strand
GTTCAGGACTTCGAGAAATTGCTCCTTCTTTTCAGGGTCGGAATTGTGCATGATGATCGAAAAGCAGGGCTGCAAAATCGAACTGTCGAATCCCGCCTCGACATCAAGACCGATTCCCGCATCGAGCAACGCCCGGCGGAGCGGTCCCGCCTCGCTGTTGACAAGAATGTATGTCAGCAAGTCCAAACCGTAAGCGCGTTCGACATCCTCCAAGTCCGTTGGCAACAGATAGTTCATGCTCAAAAACGTTTTGTTCGCCGTCGATTCGCCAGGATCGACGGAATACTCCGCTGTAATGTCTTTTGGTTGAGCAAATGCGGGCTGCGGGATCACTTTTGCATCGACTGTTTGTTTGTCGAATTTATGCAAATACTCATCGTGCAAAAAGGCGAGATGCTCTTCGATGTTACCGTCGCCGTAAAGGTAGATCATCGAGTTGGACGGATGATAGTATTTATCGTGAAAGGCGGCAAACATTTCCTGCGTCAAGTCGGGAATGTTGTCGGGATTGCCGCCGGAGTCGTTCGCATAAGTCGAGTCAGGATACATTGACTTTTGGATGGTGCGGTACAACACGCTCTGCGGTGAGGAATAAACCCCTTTCATTTCGTTATAGACAATGCCATTGTAGGACAACGTGCCATCTTCGAGGACATAGTGCCAACCTTCCTGCATCAGGATTTCCGGCACTTTTTTGGAGAGCGGAAAAAAGACCGCATCGAGATAGACGGTCATCAAGTTGGTAAAATCTTTGTCGTTTCGGCTAGCGACAGGATAGATCGTGCGGTCATCGGCAGTAAAAGCGTTCAAGAAAGTTTGGAGCGAACCCTTTAATAAATCGACAAAGGGTTCTTTGGTGGGAAACCGTTCGCTCCCGGCAAGGACGGCGTGTTCTTTAATATGGGCAACGCCGGTGCTGTCGGTCGGCGGCGTGCGAAAGGTGATGCTGAACACTTTGTTATCGTCGTCGTTGGAGAGGTAAAGCAACGGTGCTCCCGACTTGATATGCTGGAACATATAGGCGGTGGACTTGATTTCTTCGACGGGCTGCGTCCATTCGAGTTTCCAGTGTTCGTTGTGTGGCTTACTGTAAGGTTTACTGGGGGGCGATTGTTGCATAGTATTTTGCGCGGCGGCGAAGGTGGTGATTGCCAAAAAGGCTGTCAAAAAGGCTGGGGCAAGTGAAATCCGTCTCATCGTATCGCTGTTGAAAGGCTGACGAAAGACGTATTGTATCATAAAAAGCAGAAACGGAGTCAGAAGCGTAAGGTTGCGCAAATGACTGCCCCGGAGGTAATAGTATCTACACAACTTTCCAGTCGCCTTGCATGCAGTGGGATTGTTGTGTACACAAATCGGACAACGAAAAAAAGCAACCCGTTTATGACGTGCTACGGTATAGACATTTCGCCCCAGCGGGTAATGGTATCTATACATTTTTTTCCGAGCGATAACCTTATTTTTACCTAATTTTTCTTAAACAAAACAACCTTAGTAGCAACCCCTCGCCCTAACCCTCTCCCAGAGGGAGAGGGGACATTGTTTGGGAGTCCTGACCAATTCCGAATACGCTCTAATTACCTAATTTTGCCGTGTCGATGGGGTAATTAGGTTGGTATTATTGTGGGTGTCTTTGGCTACTCAGGTTGTTTTGTACAAGAAAATCAGGTAAAAATAAGGTTGTCCAATGAAATGCAATCATTTCCACCTACTTCCAATTTTGTGTAGATACTATTGCCCAGCGGGGCGTTAACGGCAAACAGGGGGCTTGCGCCCCCGTTTGTGCCCTCCATTGCCTCACTAACGATTATCGACCCAGTAGGCTTAACATGTAGTTCGGAATCTGATTTGCGATGCCGAGTGTGTTCATGTTTGCCTGTACTAAAATCTGTGCACGGGTCAGGTTCGAGGTTTCTTCCGCAAAGTCGGTGTCCCGAATCTGGCTTTCCGCTTCGGTGAGTGCGGAAAGTGTGTCGTTGAGTACGGTGATGTTGGTTTCCAAGGTTGCCCGTTGCATTGTTCCCAATCGCCCGCGGATTGAGGTGATTGCCAGAAGGGATTCTTCCACGATGCGGAATGCTTTGTTGGTGTTCCCTTTTGACGGATGCAGGCTTGCGTCCATGCCGGAGCGAAGTTGATTGAGTACCCCGGTCGGTCCCCCCAGCATGACGGTGTTGATGCTGCGTATCCCCATGGTGATCTGTTGCCGTGAGACTACGTCAGGACCTACTTGGAAGGTCGCCCCGCCGCCGGTGATCGTGAACCCTGTTTCGTAGCCGGGTGTTGTTCCGGCGTATTCGGACAGNGTAAAGGTCATTGCCAGTGCNGAGGTGTTCAGTGAGACTTCCAAGCCGCGGGTGGATGCCCGCACGCCGTTGACCATCACGTCTGCGTCTTTGCCGGTTGCTTTTTCTATCGCTTTCCCTGAACTGTCGGTAACGATAAACGTTGTATTGCCGCCATCCTGTGCTGTGGCAACAACATCGACGTACTGATCCGCACCGTATTCCATTGACCGGAAAATCAGGTAGTAGTCCGTCGCATTTGAACCAAAGAGCAGTTTCGCCCCGTTCAGTGCTCCCGGCGGACGAGCACCCCCTGCGGTGAGAAGCGTGTTGTCGTCGGCATGGATCAGACCGCTGCCGTTGCCCAGTTGCTCAACCCGAAAGAGACTGCGTGTTTGCCTGTGGCTTTCGATCATCTGCTGAATGTCGTAGGCAGTGGTTACGCCGAACCGGACATTAACAGTAATCTTTTTGGTCGCTTCATCAAAAGTGAGACTCAACCCGTTGGTGGTCATGCTTCCCGGTGTGGTGAGGTTTCCGCAATCGTCCCGCGGTAAACCGCTCCACGGATCATTACTGCATGCATTCGTGTCGGAGCCAACCACCAAATTGTCCGCAAAACGACCTGTTACCGTTTCATCATTGACGTATTCAATGGTGTAGCCGTCCCAGTCCGGTCCGAGGTTTCGGGCAACTAACTGGTACGAGGAGTTAATCCCCCGCTGCGAAGTCATAATCCCCGTCGAATACTTGGCGATATAATGCTGTTGTTCCGCATTATCATTCCAGCCGACGAAAGCAATGTCGTTGATCGTCCACTCATCGCACTCACTCCGCATCGCAATCGTCGGCGAGAGCAAACCATATCCGTAAGGATCATCGCAATTATCCCACGACGCACCGGGCGGACGGACAAGACTGACACTGATGTTATCCACCAACGCGGGATCGAGATTATTCCACCATTTCTCCAAATCCGCCGCCGTAGTCGTAACATTCCCTGCCGAGTCCGTGGCAAGGTGAACCGTAATCAATGCCGGTCTCACCAAACCGCCGCTCGTTACCACCGGTCCGTCTTTCACGAAATCAATCGCCTTGCCGTCATTCGTTTGAGGCGTATTATATGCCCGCGCCACAAATAGACGGCTAACCGTCGGGTCGCTATTAATAAGCCGGACAATATCCTCCTGCGTCGGCGCACGATAAACCGCCGCCTCGGACGGTCCGCCGGGACCCTCATTCGCATCAGCAAGCCAAACCGTTACCGTGCCCCCTTTGCGTCCTCCCGTCTCACCGGTATTCGCAATCGTCGTAAAACGGGCTGACGACAACCCGACACTGTCCAACGTCCCCTCTCCATTATTCAACGGACTTTCTGCAAAGGAAATTTCCGCCTGAAAACCGACATTCGCTTTGTTAATCGCCGCGATAATATCATTCGTGGTGAGTTGCCCGATCTTCATGCTGTCAACTGTAATACGGAGTTGATTCGCCCTCGGATCGAAAAGCACCACAATCGGCTCAGGAGCCGTATGATGATCGTCAAGACGCATCACCACTTCGACATTGTTATACAATTCCCCGCGTTCCGTGGCAGTAATGAAAAACGCCGTATTCGGAACCATCAGGTTCGTCGTCGCATCCCTAAACGTCGCCTGCGCAAACGCACGGGAAGTCCCCTCGTCATACTCCACCCAACCATCTTTTCGGTCAGGCGCAACCACTCCCTGAGCATCCTCCCCAACCCGCTTAAAGACGAACAACACATCATCATAACTTTCCCCCGCCCGAACCGCCGTAATCGTCAAACTCGCCCCGCTATCCTGAGCAGTCAACACCGCTTGGGCATTCCCGACCACCGCACTGCCTGTTGTACGGTCAATCGAAAGAGGAGAATTCATCCCACTGGCAACAAACCGGATATTCGGCGAATTATTCCCCCCAAGGAACTGCAACGCCGTCCCCTCATTCGGATTACCGTAATAAGCAACTTCCTCAAAAGTCGAAACCGTTCCGTAACCATTATTCCCCGGCGCAAGCCTCGACGTAATCACCGGCGGATCATCTGCATCATAATACCGACCGGACGCATTCTCCTTCGCAAGTTCGGCAATCATTTCAGGACACATAATCCCGCCCCAAAACGCCGAGTTATTAAGAGCCGTTACCAACTCCGCTGCCGTCGTAACGACATTCCCGCCGCTACTGCCGCCGCTGAACACCTTCTCAAACGCCGTCTTCGCAATAATCAGCGTCCCATTCGTACTCCCGGTAACACGTCCCGCTGAATCCTTCCAGCCGATCATATTCCCCTGGGAATCAACCCAATAATCATAAAGCCGGATCACCCCTGTCCCGTCATTATCAACCGTCGTGGTAACATTGAACAAATTCGCCGCCCGTTCACTTCCGCGGGAAGCATTATTGTCCATATCGAAAATCGCCGCAATATCATTCGCAGTAATCTCCCGATAAATCGCTCCCATCTCGACGACACTATTAAGCACCGGATTCGGCCTAATGTTACCCCCCACCTCATAACTCACCCTTGCCAGCGTAACCACTGCCGTCGAAGGCGCAAACGCATTCGTCGTCGGCTCAGTCCCTATCGACGACAACAGCCCCATTCCCGCCGGCTTTCCCGACCATGCACCATTCAGTGCATTGAGAATATCATCGTAAGTGGTCGCAATATCATAGGGCGGAGTCCCATGCGTACCATCAACATACCGCACCAAAAGGGTGTTGCCGGATGCCGTAATGCTGACTTTACTGACAAAGGGATCATCAACCGCCGTGGGATCACTCACCGCCTGGAACATGATCTGGTATCCATTCCACTTCTGATCATTATGAACAAAACTAAAGGCGGCAGTCGCCGGGTCAGTCTGAAACACAGCAGACGTACTGTCGAGACCGGCATTGACCGTGGCTCCACTACCGCCGGCAGTGGCAGCAGTCCATGCAAAGTTTGAATGTCCGCTCGGTTTGCCATCGCCCAGCCATGAAGCACCATTCAGTGCGCTGAGAATATTATCGTAAGTAGCATCATCATCATAGTCAACAGTGATGACTGTACCGGAGATACTCACGCTTACCGAACCACCAGTGCTTCCGGTAGATCCGAAAAAGATTGAGAAACCATCCCACGACGGGTCATTCTCAAATGCCATTCCGCCGGCAATCGGCAACGGAGGATTCGTGGCGGCTGCCGTTACGGGTGTTGCCGCCGGAATGAGCGTCGTTACAGTGTCGGGTCTTCCATTTACATCAACCCATCGCAGATCGTACATGTTGTTGGGACCGCCGACGACCGGCAACAGGTTCGGAGCAATCGCAAGACCGCTCGGAGTTGTCCATCGCGGCGTGATCCAAGTCCCCGGAGCCGACGGGTTTTCAATTCCCCTCGGATTGTTGAGTGCCCGGAGAATTTCGTCGTAAGTTACGTCATTGCCGGAAATCACGTTAACAATCCCGGTTGCAACATCGTAATTGACCGCAAGGACACCACCGGCTTGCGCCAACGGCGTAAACTTGACTTGCAGATTATCCCACGACTCATGCAAGTGCTGGAGATAAAGTTCCTTCCCTTCCGGTGTTGTCCCGACCAGCGTGGAGCGTCCATCGGGAGAATACTGGAGCGGACGGTATGTTCCCGACGTGGTCGAAGAGACCAGCGACGTGGGCAATCCCGGCGTAGTCCTGCTCCCGGCGGAATTGACCCACCACAAACTTTCCCCGGTCGGCGTAACATCCCACCAAACAGAGGTACGCGATCCCGCCAACGTCAATGGTGTCTGAGCGAGAATGGTGGNGCTCNCCTTGTCCGAAACCTCATAATNCGTCGGTATTGCTGACGGGCGATTGAGCGCATTAGCCCCCANCAGAGTGCCGTTGATCGCATTTTCCAGCCAAGTGGCAAATTCACCTAACTGATAGTGATTGGGGTCCATAACGGGCAGAGCCGTCTGAAGATAGACTCTCAGCGTATTNCCGTGCCACTCAAGACCTGCAGCCCCCCCGCCCGAACTGTTGACAAAGTCAATGGTAATGTTGCTGTCCTTGCCCGCTGTAGGGGTGGAAATTGTGATTGTTTGCCCCCCCAGGGAAAGCGATCCTTTCGATTCGAAGGGGGTTCCTGTGGATGGAGTCGGTAGCGGATCCGGCAAAACATTCGACGCCAATATCCACGAGTTGGGATCGTTCAGTGCGTTGAGAATTGCCTCATAAGTCGTATCAATATCAATGCGGACGCTGATCGTTATGCCGTCGAAATCAACTCTCACACTTCCGCCGGTATTCTCCCCCCGGATAAAGGTAATGTCCCGTGCATCCCACGAAGAATTGTCGTGCGCGAGGAAGAAGCCGTCCCCGACCGCCACCGTACTTCGCGCCTGGATCGTTCCGGTATTGATCATCCTGAGATTGTTGCCGGCACGGGTATCCCCACCCACAGGATGGGCTTCCCCCAACTTGATGAACGGACCGCCGCTTGCCATAAAAGGATTAGCGGGGTCAAATACTGATGCATTGACGGCATAACCAGTACTAGGATCAACGAGGGCAAGACCATTCTCATCAGTCCACGACAGTTCCCCTTGTCCCGATACTCTGGTGCTATTGAGCGCATCGAGAACCTGCTTGTACGTTGCACCAGCACCAACCGTAACGTTGATCTGAGTGCCGCTACGATTGGCAGTAACATTATTGCTTGGTCCGCCGGCAGTGAATTGGATTGATATTCCGTTCCACAATTCATCGTTGTGTGCCAGTCTCAAACTGTTTCCAATGGGTGATATTCCTACTAATGGCTCAATTTGTTCGGAGAGAACCTGCGGCGTGTTGCTGACAAATTCTTTGCCGTCGGCATGAACCCACGAGAAGTTGGTCGATCCGGGTGGTGCTGAACTCGGTTTGCCAGCCCAACTCCCGTTGAGTGCGTCGAGAATATCCGAGTAGGTGGCGAAGTTCGCGTTGTAGGTAACGACGAGTTTTTTGGCAGACGCATCCGACAAGATCGTAATGCTTTTTCCGGTAACGTTGGGTTCGTGGACGAATTCAATCATCCAGTTGTCAAAGTCCGGGATGTCATGTTTGAGGTAGAGCGGTTCTCCGGCGACGTTGGCGAGAGAGACGTTGCTTCTTCCGACGACTCCGTTTTGGGTACTGGGCGCGAGTGTGCGCGGAACGTTGGGTGTTACCGGGTTGCCGCTGGCATCTGACCAGTAGAGATCGTCGCCGATGAGTTCCGGCGGTTTGCCTGACCACGTACTATTCATGGCTCTCAGAATGTCATCGTAGGTGGCTTCGCCGTAGGCGGTGATAACCAGTGCCTGGCGGCTGCCGTCGTAACTGACGGTAACGGAATTTCCCGATGTGGTGGGAAGCCGGGTAAATTCAAAGGTATAGTTATCCCAAGCCGGGCTGCGGTGGGCGAGGTACATTCCATCGCCGACGGCTCTGGAGGTAATGCCGGGCAGTTCCGGGATATGGGGTCTTTGGGGCATTTTGCCGTCCGGCGGCAGGACGATGAAGAGGGAGCCTTCTGCGCCGCCGCTGTTGTGGGTGTTGCTGCTGACGGTGGTTCCGGCAGACCGGGCAAATAATGTTACATCGGAGAGTGTTTTGCCGCCGCTGAGGCTTCCCCGGACTTCAAAGGCTCCGGTAACGACGCTGCCGTTGGCATCAACGTGCCGTTCGACGCGGAGGGCATCTTGAATGTCTTGTAANGTGGTGTTGCCGTTGTTNTTGTAGTAGATGGTGAGCGTTTTGCCTCCATGTTCGGAATAGACGGCAGAGGCGGCGCGTCCGTTGAGCATGGAGTCGCCGGGATTGGCGGCAACGAATTGAATGTTGACGTTGTTGTAGATCGAACCGACCGCGCGGGTTTGAATGGAGAAGTATTCCCCCAGTGTCATATCAAATGCCATTGCCGTACCGTTGACTCCCATTGTCGGGTCAGCACCGGGAACAAGTCCGAAAAGTGCGGATGCACTTTGCCCGGAATCGCTGTAATAGGCATACGGTTGTCCCGCCACTCCGGTCGGGTTGTGCCGGGCATCGTAGAACCGGGGATCGGTCAGCCCGCCGTCCACATAATAGATGCTTGCGCCGTTGTATTTAGACCCTTCGATGGCTGCCTCGAATTTGAGCGCGTTGTTGTCCCGCATCGGCACAAGTTGACCGTTTTGCATGACCCATGTGGTGTCAATGTCATTGGCAAAGGCGGCATTGTACGCTTCGGTTTGCAGATAAACGAGAATGTTGGCAGGTGCTCCCGGATAAGCGGGTTCTTGATATTTGACCTGGATTCCTTCGGATGAACCTTTGAGGTATTTGATTTGGACATTTCCTTCATTGAGTCCTGCGAGTCCTGCCTGAATAATAATATCATTATCATCACCGAGGCTGCTGACATAGAGCAATCCTTTAAGGGCATCGGAGCCGACTTCGGCGACAACACCGGTTCCGTCTGAACGTTTATTGATAATATCGGCGATTTGGGAAACGCTTGCTCCTTTTTGGAAGGTTTCCTGAGCATACCCGTAATTTCCGCCCCACCGCAGGATGATCGCTTCCGCAAGGGCGGGTTGATTATAATACAGCGCGGCTTTTTCTGCGGCTTCCTGAACATTGATCACCACATCGGCTGGCGCTTTATTCGCTCCGAAAGTGGCTTGATGAACAGCGAGTCCCTTGAGGTTATTCCGGTCAATTCCGGCGATATTGAAATCGAGCGACCCGTCGAGGAGTTTCTGTCCCATAAACGTCGTTTGAGCGGCAATCCGGTCAATCGCATCGAGGGAGGCATCGACTTGGAGTTGATTCGCTTCAATCATCTCCAAACTCATCGCTCCGGTATTTGCGGCTTCCGTAACGAGTCCGCGAATATCATTAAGCAGATTCGTTACCTCATTAAGCGCACTATCGGCGGTGGCAATCATCATATTTGCCCGTTCGGTATTTTTGATCGCAACCTTAATACCGGTAATATCGGAACGCAGCATTTCACTGGCAATCAATCCGGCGGGATCATCCTTTCCGCTATTGATCTTGAATCCGGTACTCAACCGCTCCAATGATGTCTGCAAAGTAGACATGTTCTGATGGAGGTTTGCCCTGGCAATCATTGCGGGAACGTTCGTATAGATTCTGGTCACGTTTCAATCTCCTTTTATATCGTTTACTTTTATTGTTCCTCTTTTCCGCGTCGCGCGGACTGGACGGATTATGAGCAACATTCTGATACTCCGTGAGTCAATCATCGAAAGGATTACTCCGTGAATTTTAGAAATGTTGGATATTTTGGTCGTACGATGTGTACCCGTTGTCCCGTTGTATCCGTTATTTCGTCTGGGGAAAATAGGCAAAATAAACCGGTTGTGCCGGTAAAAAGGGGTCAAAAGACAACAAACGGCAGATTTACAGACAGCAACAGCGGAAGTTGGGTGAAGTTTTAGAGCGTATCCTGAATTGCTGTGGACTGTTTGAAGGCAAAAGCCCTCACCCTAACCCTCTCCCAGAGGGAGAGGGGGAGACGTTTTGTGCAGATTCACGACTTTGCAATCCTTGTGCTTTCCCTCTGGAAGAGGGGACTTTAAAGAGTGAAACACTTTTCCTTCGTTTTTGCTGTACTGTGTTCACGGTTTCCACTTGGTAGAACTGTACAATCCCTCTCTCAAAGGGAAAGGAGGAGGACGAAACCCGAATGAACATGAAACGACCAAATGGGGACGAGGTATGGTATAATTAAGCAAAAATGCACAATGATTTATAAAGCATTCGTTGAAACGAAAATAGGACAAATCGGCATTGCCGGGGAGGATCAATTGTTGACTCATCTCTTTTTCCGGCAGGAAAAGGCTCCCGATGATGCCGTCGAGAAATGGACTCCCTTTCTCCGAGAAGTTGCCAAAGAAATCAAAGAATATCTGACAGGCAAGCGGAAAACGTTTGATCTCCCGCTGAAAATGTACGGCACCGATTTTCAACTGTCGGTCTGGAATGCTCTTTTGACGATTCCTTACGGCGAAACCCGGTCGTATCGGGACATTGCCGAACAAATTGGCAACGCCAAGGCGTGCCGGGCGGTGGGAATGGCAAATCATCGCAATCCGATAGCGATCATTGTTCCGTGCCATCGGGTTATCGGCGCCGACGGTTCGCTCACCGGTTTCGGCGGCGGGGTGAAGTTAAAGCAACAACTGCTGGAACTGGAACGCGTTCGGAAGTGATGCGAGAATAGGATTTATACCACCCCTCGTCATCATTTGGTCGTTTCATGTTCATTGGTTTCGTCGTCCCCTCGCCCGCTGGGAGATGGGACAACGTTGTGGTTGTTCTCACAAATCGGACAACGAAAAAAAGCGACCAGTTTATGCCATGTTACGGTATAGGACGTGTTTACACTACTTGTACCGATTGAAACGTACTGGCAAAATTGATGTCTTGGTGGTTTGTGGTGTTACTAAACGTGATGGGCTGACATTCTTCTTTGTACCCTTTGCGTCTTTGCTGTATTTTTTCAACCGCAAAGACGCAAGGATCGTAAAGGACATTGACGCACACAAACATCCATCTTGCCCAATCGACATAAAATTCTGGAGAACCTTTTGCCTTCTGAAAAGTTTCACGGAACACCGGACAGTCAGCAATCTTGGCGGAAAGTTCTTCGCTTGTTTGACCGT
>JGI24694J35173_10003924_pt1 | contig 10973 bp, 10 predicted proteins | sample TergutCo191P1_FD_35173 | JGI IMG/M metagenome (IMG submission 35173) | reverse complement strand
GATTTAAGGCAAATGCAGCAGCGATCCGCGACACTTTTTAACGCGAATAGAACTATTGCAAACATTGCAGGACAGACAAATATTTTGGCGATGAATGCCGCCATTGAAGCTGCTCATGCCGGTGATACGGGAAAAGGTTTTTCAGTTGTTGCCGGGGAAGTGCGCAAACTGGCGGAGCTTTCTTCCAAAGAGTCTGATGCAATTGCCGGAGAAATAAAACGAATGGAAGTTCTAATTGAGCAGATAGGAAAAATTTCCAATACAACCATTGAATCAATAACTGCGATTTTTTCAGGTATCAAAGACATGGACTATTCCTTCGGTGAAGTTGGTGTTGCCGTTGAAGCGCACGCGGTCGAAGGTGCGGGAGTCATAGATGTTTTGAGGGTCGTAAAGCAGGTAACCGACGATGTAAAAGAAGGTTCGGAGAAAATTTACGAGCAGGGAACATTTATTGATAAGGAAATGAATGAGCTTGAACAGATTTCCAATGTGCTTAACTTGTCAGTAAGTCAGATGCGTGAAGCGGAGAAAAAGGTCGGGGAATTCCTTAAAAAGGCAAAAAAGATAGTTTCGCTTGAAAGCGCATAATTGTTTTGTGATATAATGCTTTTGTGAACATTATCCTTTTTGATTCGGCTGAAATTGGAAAGCCTTTGCCGCGTAGGGATGAGCGAACGCTTCATCTGTTAAAAGTGTTGCGCAAAAAGCCAGGTGAGGTTTTTGAGGCGGGCATTATCGGCGGGAACTTAGGTCTTGGGCGCATTGAAACGGTGCGCTTGGACGGCTCGCTATTTTATTCACTTGATCTCAGCCATCCGCCGCCGCCGCGTTTTCCCGTCCGCATGGCGGTTGGTTTTCCCCGTCCCATTCAGATACGCAGACTTCTTCGCGACCTTTCCAATCTTGGGCTGCAAGCCGTTGACTTAATCGGGACAGAACTTGGGGAAAAAAGTTACCGCGACACAAAGCTGTTTAGCGATGGCGGCGCTCAAGCGGCTTTAATCGAAGGCGCGGTTCAGGCGCGGGACACAAGGATACCTCTGCTTTCTGTTTACAATTCTCTTGAAGACTGGCTTGCGGGGCGAGTCTGGGATATGCCGCCTTCTTCGCAGGAAACTTCTTCAACCCGCCCGTGGAGCGCGTATGCCGGCGGAAGTCTTTCGCGCAGCCCGATTCTAATCGCCCTGGACAACACACGCCCCGAAGGCAGCCTTGCCCTGCTTTCCGCGCTCGGACAGCCGATGGTGATGGCGGTGGGCTGCGAGCGCGGCTGGTCTGACCGTGAGCGGGAGGAACTTGAAAAGGCAGGCTTCCTGCGCCTTTCCATGGGCGAGCGGGCACTGCGGACAGAAACCGCCTGCGTAGCCGCCGCGGTTCTGGCTCTGGAAAAAATCGGCGCGTTGGGATAAGGTTTTTCCATGACTCAAAGCCAAGTGAAGGAAAAGCTGCTTGCGGTACAGGACGCTCCACAGGAGTTTACCGTGATATTTTCCGGGAAAAAAAGTAAAAAGGTAAACGGTCTTTATAAACCTGACAGTTGTGAAATTATCATCCATAACCGCAATTTTTCCGACGACAATCTTCTGTTGTACACCGCCATTCACGAGTATGCTCACCATCTTCATGCCTGTGCGCGGGGCGGGCATCTTTCTCCCAGAGCGCACACGGCTGAGTTCTGGGCTATACTCCACGACTTGCTTGAGAAGGCGGAAAAAAAGGAGATTTACAAAGACGTATTTTCTGACTCAAAAGAACTTGAGACGTTGACCGATACCATCAGAAAAAAATATTTAAGTGAAAACGGAAATCTGGTAAAAGAACTGGGGCAGCTTTTATTGAAGGCACACGAAATTTGCGCCGGTATAGGCGGGCGTTATGAGGACTACATAGACCGGGTGCTCCGCATTCCAAGGCAGGCGGCAAACCTTGCGGTGAGGATGTTTCAGTACAATTTGAACCCCGAAACAGGCGCTGACAATATGCGATTTTTGGCGGGTATCACAAACGAGGAAAAGCGCAAATGGTCAGAGAATGCGCTTTTAACAGGCAAAAGCCCGGACACGGTGAAAATGGCTATCCGGCAAAAGCCTGACGATGATGAAGACTCAAGCCGCGCCAAACTTGAGAAGGAAAAGACCCGTCTTGAACGCACCATCGCAACGCTTTCAAAGCGTCTTGAGGAAGTGAAGCGGGAACTGGACGAGTAGCGTTATACGTTGAACTTAAAAAACATCACATCACCGTCCTGTACGATGTACTCTTTACCCTCGATTCGGTATTTGCCGGCCTCTTTGATCTTCGCTTCACTTCCATATTTAATAATATCATCGCAGGTGTAAACATCGGCTTTGATAAAACCTTTTTCAAAATCCGTGTGTATGGCACGTGCGGCTTTTGGTGCGGGATCACCTGAATGTATAGTCCACGCGCGGCACTCATCCTCGCCTGTGGTGAAAAAGGTACGCAAGCCCAGAAGCTCGTACGCCGCATGAATCATGGAGGAAAGTGAAGGTTCTTTCAGCCCCAGCTCATCAAGAAACGCCTGCTTTTCACTTGCGTCCTCAATGCTTATCAGCTCNGCCTCAAATTTACCGCAAATTACCACGGCGGTGGAACCTTCGCTTGCCGCGTGTTTACGCACCGCATCAACATAGGCNGTANTTGCGTTTGTTCTGCCTTCCGCAACGGAACGTATTCCGTCTTCGTCAACATTGCACACGTATAACATGGGTTTGGCGGTGATAAAATGGCAGTCATAAATTGCCGCTTTTTCTTCATCGCTTAACTGAACCGACCGCACCGAGCCGCCGTTTTCCAAAACCACCCCGATTTTATCAAGCACCGCAAGTACGGTTTCCGCCGCCTTGTGTTCCGCCTTCGCCTTCACTTTTAAGGTATGCTCGGCGCGTTCGCGGCGTTTTGCCATCGTACTCAAATCAGCAAGCGCAAGCTCGATATTGATAATTTCGATGTCCGATTCAGGATCAATTTTGTCGTTGACATGGAGAACGTTGGGATTGTCAAAACAGCGGACAACATGGGCGATGATTCCAACTTCCCGTATGTGCGCAAGAAACTGATTCCCAAGCCCCTCTCCTTTGGACGAACCTTTCACAAGCCCNGCCACATCGATAAACTCAACCGTGGCAGGAATGGTGCGTTTGGGCTTAAAAATCTCGCTTAGTTTTGTTAAGCGGGCATCGGGCACATTGGCAATGCCTATATTCGGGTTTTTGTTGAAACTTTGATAATTTGCCGTTTCCGCCTGAACAGAACTAAGGGCCTGAAAAATGGTGGACTTCCCNACATTGGGAAGTCCGACAATACCGCAATTAAGGGCCATGCTGTTAAACTCCTGTTGNNGGGAGTATAACACAGAGGGGGACTAAAGGCACAGGGGCCAGTTACTACGGTTAGCGCTTTGAAGGCGGTCCCTTGCAAGTTGTGCAGCCGAGTACATGAACATGCGGTTTTCGGAGAGTGCGTTCGAAAAGCCTGCAAATAAGTATTTCTTCGCCTTTAAGCACTTTGTTACAGACCGGGCATATTCTTTCCCGTTTACCTCTTAGACAGTCTGAACATCCTCTTATGTGCATGAAGCGGTCATTGCCGCCGTTTAGCGAAGGGAAAGCCAGAGAGCTGACAAGCTGCCCGCTGTCCAATTTACCTGCGCACACGGGGCAGATCTGCGGATCACCTGCCTTGCCGGCGCGTTCGTTTTTGTTCGCCCGCCGCTTGCCTAGACGGAAACCACGCATCCCGCCAAACGCGGGAATGCCCATACGAAAAAAAAGCGCATAGCCAACCCAGATGAGGATAATCCCTATAATCACAAAAACCAAGACTTCAACAATTTCCCTCATGGTATTGTCTTTGCCGCTCCTTCATTTTTTGTTCGACAATGTAGTATACTACAAATAGTGGCTGTTTTATATATTATCGGTACTCCAATAGGAAATCTGGGCGATATAAGTTTTCGTGCGGCGCAAACGCTGAAAAACGCCGATATTGTGGCTTGCGAGGATACGCGGCAAACGCGGAAACTTTTAAGCCATTTAGGTGTGCACGTAAAAACGATTTCCTGCCGCTCAGGAAACGAGCAGTTTGCCGCAAAAAAAATCATCGCCCTTCTTGATGAGGGCAAAACTGTTGCCTACACAAGCGATGCCGGCACTCCGTCTTTAAGCGATCCNGGAGCCCTGCTTGCGCGCAAAGCCGCCGAAGCCGCCCANGATGTAATCCCGATTCCCGGTCCTTCNGCGTTTGCAAGCCTTATAAGCGTTTGCGGCGGCATGGACAAAAGCGTGTTGTTTGAAGGTTTTTTGTCGCCCAAGCCCGGCCGCCGTTTAAGCCGCTTAAAAGAGCTTTTNGACGGTGGCTTCGGTTTTGTTATTTACGAATCTCCGTACAGAATCGTGAAGCTTTTCAAGGATTTAGCCGATTTAGATAGTAGGCGTTATGTGTGCGTCGGGAGGGAAATGACAAAGGTACANGAGGAATATTTGCGGGGGTCAAGTGCTGAAATTTACGAAATTTTGTGTGAAAGATCGGAAAAAAGTGAAATTCGTGGTGAATTTTCGGTGTTTGTATCTAGCAAAAAATCTGAAAAAGATGTACAATGTTAANCTGTGCAGGCTATTAACTATTAAAGGTTATGCGCCGATAATGTACACAGGTAGGTTGAGAGTATGACCATTGATAGAATAAGTTCAATAGATTCCATACAGCCTGAAAGAAAGCCAGGGCGCGTAGGCGGCACTCAAGGCGTTCCGAATGCTGATTCCATCAGCATTTCTGCGGAAGCACAAGAGCGCGCGGAACAGCTGCGGGTTCGGGAACTCGTTGCCTCNGCTCCTGATGTGAGGGCGGATCGAGTNGCCCAGTTACGGGAGCGGATAAACGACCCTGCCTACCTTAATGACCAGATTGTGAACGCTACAGCGGACAGGNTAATAGGCACCCTTTTCGGTTAAAAAGGGGTGNTGAACGGGGAGCCGTCCTCCGACCAGCGCCTTNTCGTAGGTACTGGTCGGATTTTTTTTCGGNGGGGTAAAAGCTTTCGATGTCAGATACATTTTTCAAGCTGGATCCTGAAATCATCGTCGGGCGGGATACAATAAACCGTGCCGGTTCGCTTGCCGCAAAACATGGCAGCAAAATATTAATTGCTGTCGAGCAGAAGTTACGTGAAAATGACCTGGTNGATCGCCTTGTAAAAATACTGGAAGACTCAGGTCTTTCTACAATCATTTTTGATGAAATTCCCACTCAAGTTACCGCTGATGCTGCTGAAAGCGGCGCTTCTTTNGCGCGTGGCTCCCGTTGCGACCTGGTTATAGGTTTTGGCGGACTTAAAACCCAGTCCATTGCACGTCTTGTGTCAATCATGGCATCATCCTCCTTTGGGGTTTATGAGTTTTTGGACGGGAGAAGGGAAGAATCTTCAGGCATTCCGTACATTGCCATTCCCACAGCCAGCAGCGGTGATCCTTTTTTGCTTACCGATTATTTCCCCGCTATAGACCCGCGCGATAAGCTTGTTAAATTGGTCAGATTCCCTTACGTGCTTTGCCGTTCAGTTATCATTGACGCAAGCCTTTTTGAGCCTTTAAGTGATCAACACGCTTCCACCGCAGCCTTTGACGGAATATGCGCTTCTCTTGAAGCTTACTGCTCTTCCAGTGCGTGCTTTCTTTCCGATGCTTTTTTGGAACAGGCAATTTCCCGCTACGCGCGTATTTTGCATTCATATACCGACAGTCAGCCCTTCGATTACTTAAGCGCCTCAGCAAACGCCGGCTTTTTGATGTCGCTTGCTATTCCGATTAGCCCGCCGGGAATAGGAACGGCTTTGTCGTACTCACTAAGCGGTAAGTTTCAAATACCAAAGTCGTGGTGCTCAACAGTTGTGCTGCCGTATGTGATGGAAAAACTTGTTGCCGCAAAACCCGAACGTATGGCGCGGGCGGCGTTGCTTATGGGTGAAGCTGTTGACGAAATTCCAAAATCAGACGCCGCAAACATGGCCATTGAGCTTGTCCGCCGCCTTATGGGGCAGTTGGAAGTGCCCGCTCGTTTAAAAGATTTTGATCTTTTCCTTGACCGGCTTGTCCCCATCGCTGAGGCTGCCAGAGGTCTTGAGTTTGTTTCCGCATCTCCCTGGACAGTCACGAGCGAAGGCGCTTACGACATCTTAAAGCAAGCGTTTTAAGGAATTATTGCTCTCTTAAGCCTTTTGGCGGCCCCAAAATTTCCGACATCACCACCGCTTGCTGGAGCGGAGTAATATTGCCCAGATTAAATGAGGAAAAGTCATCCTGCTGTCTGACAGCCGCAACTGGAGCCATAGCCTTCGCAGGGAAAAGTTGTTCGGCGGTAACCGCCGGAGGAATTTCCCTTCGTGTCGGCTGTTGGACAACCTTAGCCGCAGGCTTTTTGGCAGGGGGCTTCGCCAGCTTTGTGGCGGCTGGAGCCTTCTCCTCGAAGTGAAGGGACTGAACCCTGGGCTGCGGCGGTGGGGGAGGGGCGGCTTTTTTTTCATCCGCCGCCTCTTCCCGCTCTTTTCTTGCCCTTGCAACTGTCCGCCCGATAAATATTGCCAAAGCAATGGCAATAAATATCAGGTTGGAAAAGTTTTCAAACATCAGCCTGCTCCGTTAGCGCCCTTGATTTGAAGGGGGAGGAGTTCCGGGATTAGTGTTGGTGTTACCCGCTCCCGGCTGTCCGCCGCCAATGGACGATCTCATGTCAGTGTCAGCCTGGATGTTCCTAAGCCTGTAATAATCCATGACGCCCAAATGCCCGCTTTTGAAAGCCTCTGCAATGGCAAGGGGAATTTCCGCCTCGGCAAGCACTACTTTGGCGCGGTTTTCCTGCACTCTGGCTATCATTTCCTGTTCCTGCGCCAAAGCCGCGGCACGGCGCTTTTCGGCTTCCGCCTGGAAGCGGCGCTTATCAGCATCGGCCTGGTCTGCCTGGAGTTTCGCGCCGACATTTTCTCCAACGTCCACGTCGGCTATGTCAATCGAAAGGATTTCAAACGCGGTTCCCGCATCCAGACCCTTTTTCAAAACGGTTTTGGAAATGTTATCGGGGTTTTCAAGAACGGTTTTGTAGCTTTCTGAAGACCCGATTGTGGTAACGATACCCTCGCCTACACGGGCTATGATGGTTTCTTCCGTTGCACCGCCGACAAGCCGTTCGATGTTGGCGCGCACAGTAACTCTCGCTTTCACCCGCAGCTGAATTCCGTCTTTTGCAACGGCGTCAATTGTCGTTTTACCTTTGGTTGCGTCCGGGCAGTCAATAACTTTGGGATTGACGCTGGTGCGCACCGCTTCGTATACGTCACGACCTGCAAGGTCAATCGCCGCCGCCCGCTGGAAGGGCAGGGGAATGTTCGCTTTGTTCGCCGCAACCAGTGAACGGCTGACTTTGTATACGTCTCCGCGCGCCAGAAAGTGCGTTTCAAGCATATCACTTGCGATATCAATACCTGCTTTGGTAAGCATGATCCTTGAATCAACGATAACGCCGGGTGTAACATGGCGCAGCCACATTCCGATAAGCCTGCCCATGCCAACATGCGCGCCTGAAAGCAAGGCTCTAAGCCACAGCCCAAAAAACCGGAAAAATAGGATTAAAAAACCAAGTGCTATTAAGCCTATTATAACGTAGAGAAAAAGTAACGGTGTGAAATACATGCTACACTCCTTGTGCCCTTCTTACAATAATTCTATTTCCCCGCACGCGGGTAACAATAACATTTTTTCCTTCTTCAACAAACTCACCGTCTGCCTCTACGGTGTAAACCCTGTCGTCAAAAACCGCCCTTCCTGCCGGCCGCAAAACAGAGTCAGTTACGCCTGATTTTCCAACCAGCGCAAGAAAAACTTCCTCATCTTCGTAAGCCATAACCGAATGCGGCGAATATCCTAACGGAGCATACTTTTCATACGCCTTCATCGCAGGAGAATCCGGGTCAGGTCCGCCGGCAGTACCAGTGATGGCAGATTTTAGCATGATTCTGTCGAACATCTTGATTTTCGGACCAAGCAGAGCCAGAGCCACAATCACAAAAATAGACGCCACAATGCTTGCAAGCACCACAGTCACATTTCTGCCCATAACCTCCCATTCCCACTCAAGACCCGGCACGACAAAATCCTGCATAGATAGTACCAGAGAAGAGGCAATGACGACAATTCCTGAAATGCCGAGCACTCCGAAGCCGGGCAAGATGAATATCTCCACGGCTAACAGCGTCAGCCCTACCAAGAAAAGGATGATTTCCAGGGAGTCAACTCTGCCTAAGAGGGCGCTTGAACCGAACACTATCATAAACGCCATTACGCCGCCAATGCCCGGCAATCCGAAACCGGGGGATTGGAGCTCCAGAAAAATGAGCACAAGCCCCAAGAGGATTAGAATGCCCTGCACGGCACCGGAAGTGAGAAATGACACGATCGAATCGGCAATGCTTGGGAAAGACTCGGTAAGTTCGGCGGGAGAGCCAATGGCNATNAAAAGTTCATCGCGGTTGTCAACAAGTCCTGCCAAAAGCCCGAAATGGTGCGCCTCGCCTGCCGAAAGGGAAAGCAGTTTCCCAGGCTCGCTGATTACGCTGATACGCTCGATGTGCGGAACACCGGCAACAACTTCCCTTTCCATGCGCAGAAGTTCTTCGGAAGTCACCGCCTGCGGCTGACCGTCAACAATCACTTCCCACAACTCCACATCGAAGTCTATCATCGCAAGCCCTATGCCCACAGGATGGCCGTTTCGCTCGGCAAGCGCTGTCATTTGCGAGCGGATTGCCGCAACGGATTTTTCCCCTGCCGCCGTTGCCCCTTCAGGACCGGCGAGCACAGGTGCCGCCGCCCCAATTGAAGTTCCGGGTGCCATAAAAATATCTTGCGTTGAGAAGGCGATGATTGCGCCTGCCGACCAGCTTATGCCAACCGATGTTTCGCCAGGTGTAATCCACGAAATAGTGCGGGCGCTTGTTATCGAAGTAATAAAGGAAGTGATTTGTAATGTGGCGTCAACTCTGCCGCCGAATGTGTCAATTTCAAAAATAATGTAATCCGCCCCCTGTGCCATAGCTCTGCGGGCTTCACGCCGCACGAAAGCTGCAGTGGATGGCTCTATATCACCGTGAATAGGAATAAGCCAAGCTTTTCCCCCCTCAGAAGATTCTGCCATGGCCAAAATTGGAATGGCAAGACAAAGGAGCATCGCTATTCTAAAAATTTTTCGTATAGATCTCATGAGAAGATTATATCACATTTGCACATCTTTGTCATACTTTTTTTCACATTTTCTTTTTCCTGTGTCGGCTGTCGCGCCCTTGCTAAAGAGCACAGAATGCTCTAGACTTTGTGCGAGATGAAAATTCGTTCAAAGATTATACTGGTTGTTCTTCCGGTTGTTTTACTCGCGCTCGGTCTTGCTCAAACTGCTTCGTATTTTTCAGCCCGTTCAGGCATCACCAGAATCGCGCAAAGTTTTTTAAGTTTCAAAGCCACGTGGCTTGAAAACTACGCCGAAAACCAGTGGAGCCTTCTTACTGAAAATAACTTCGCTGGTAACCCTGATATGGTTCTTGCCGCGCAAAACGCTGTCATGCAATACGCGGCGGGTATCGTTTTAAGCGACACCGAAGTTATCCTTGCATTGGATGACTTCGGGAATATGGTCATGGCGACAGGTGAGATAACCATCACAGACGATGAGCGCATAACGCTCTTGTCTTTGCTATTTGATGGCGACTTAGGCGTTTTTCAGGCGGTTTTGGGAGGGGAACCCAGAATAATGACCGCGTTTTACTTCCCGCCTTTCCAGTGGCACGTCCTCCTCACAGAAAAGGTAAGTACCTTTTACCATGATGCCCATAGAATTCGCTTGCAGACTATTATTGTTTTGGCAATTACCGCCGTTGTCGCCATACTCATACTCATCATTTTCGCCCGCCACCTTACCAATCCGCTTGCGCGCGTAGTGAGCGCGATGAACGGCATTACGTCGGGGGGCGATTTGTCTTCGAGAGTGGAAGTCGAATACCGCGATGAAACAGGCAAGCTTGCCTCAACATTTAATGTGATGATTAGCGAGCTGGAAAAGGCTTACGCCCAAATAAAACGTTACGCCTTTGACGCGGTGCTTGCAGGAAAAAAAGAACAGCGCATCCGCCAGATATTCCAAAAGTATGTCCCAAAAGACCTAATCGATAAGTTTTTTGCCTCACCTGAATCCATGCTTATCGGTGAAAACCGGGAACTGGCGATCCTTTTTTCGGACATACGAAGCTTTACGACAATTTCTGAAAACATGGCGCCGGATGATTTGGTCAATTCGCTTAACCGGTATTTTTCCGGTCAGGTTGACATCATCATGAACCGTAACGGCATAGTGGATAAGTATATCGGAGACGCGATCATGGCGTTTTGGGGCGCTCCGGTCAAACACGATGATGACGCACTACAGGCGGTTTTAGCGGCGCTTGATATGGCGGAGGCTGTGAAGGTTTTTAACGAGAACCAGCGGAAAATCGGAAAGCCTGAGTTTCATATAGGTGTTGGCATCAACTACGGCACAGTGACTGTCGGCAACATAGGCAGTGAGCGGAAAATGGACTACACCGTTATCGGCGATATGGTGAACCTGGCTTCCCGCATGGAAGGGCTTACCAAAAACTACAACTCTGATGTGTTGGTTTCCGANACTCTTTATGACACAATTAAGGCGATGCCGAAAGCCGAGCCATCACTGTCGTTTAGGCTTTTGGATACCGTGGCGGTTAAGGGAAAAACCAAAGGTGTAAAGATTTATACCGCCAAAAGAAACCTCGGTGCAAATGAGGCAAAAGCCTGGGCAATACACAATAAAGGCATGGATTTATATTATCGCCGCGACTTTTCCAACGCGGGAAAACACTTCAACGCTGTTCTTGGTCTTTTGAGCGGCGACCC
>JGI24694J35173_10003919_pt1 | contig 10978 bp, 8 predicted proteins | sample TergutCo191P1_FD_35173 | JGI IMG/M metagenome (IMG submission 35173) | reverse complement strand
GCCTAAGATTCGACCCCGGCTCCACGTGCAGGCCGAACGGGATGTACGCCGCCGCAAAGGACGAAAGCTCCACCACGCCGTCGCTTATCGAGACGCCGGCCGCGGGGGCGGCCTCGCCGGGCAGGGAGCCCTGCCTTACCGACCCCTCGTCGAAGGGTATCTCCACGCGGGAATCGTATACCTGCTCGATGATTCCCAGCCGCAGGGCCATGGCCTCGGCGTCGCCGGAAAAGCCGAGGCGGTTGTCCGCCCCGGTCACTCTGGATTCCAGCAACAGGGATCTGGTTCCCGGCTGCACCGTGATGACGTTCGCCCCGATCCTGCCGCCGCCGCGACGGTTTACCGCGTCGGCGAATTCCCTTAGGGAGCCGCCCCTAAAGGCAAAGGAAATCTCGTCGTCGCCAATGGTAAAAGTGTACGTCCCGGCCTCGATCGTCGTTCTTTCGTCTAGCGGAGGGGAGAGGAACCTGTCCGCTTGGGCAAGCTGTCTTACGGTGAAGCTGGCTTCCTGCTCCAGAGCCTCCCTTGTGGCGATCGCCGAGATGATGCCGCTGTCGGACGAAAAAGCGCTGCGCTCGCGAAAGGGGTTTTGAAACGCAAAAAGATCCCTTGCGCTTTCGCGCATCGTCGTCACGCGCCTGCCAAGATCCTGCCACCAGATCCTTTGGGACTCAAGNCTGCTTATGTTGTTCTCGACCCTGTTCCTAGGGATGCGCTCGATCTCCATCAGGTTATCGACGAGTTGTTCAGTATTAAACCGGCTTCTTAAGCCCGGNACGAAAATATCGGACATCCTACCTGAACCCCCTAACACAACAATGGAGCGTTTGCGGGAATNCCCGCGGCACTCCGGAAGGCTTTACAAACGAAACCCCCAGCCGCAACACTNGCNCAGCTAAGGGCAACACAACAATATATATAATTATCGCACTTTTCCGGCCGTCCGGCAAGCGATCTAAGCTTGCTCGCTNAACAGAAAGCCTATCGTTTCTTGCAGGTTTCTGTGCAGCCGCTGTAGTTCCTCCGGCGGAAGAACCCTGACGACCTCGTCGGTTGTCTTGTCGATTACCTTGACGATAATCTCGTTTGACTGGTGATCCACCTCAAACTGAAGCCTTCTGTTGAAAGTCAGTCCAAAATTCGCGATATCCACGGCCATGCGGTTCAGACCCTGTTCCTCGGCACCTGCCTGCCTGCCGTTCCCCGGCATGGAAGCCGCCACCTGCGAAAGGGTGGCGCGCTGCTCGGTGGATCTTGTCTCTCTTCCAGGAAGTTCAAGTGGGGGAATAAGGCTTGCGCTGGATCCGATACTTGAGATAGGCATACTACGATACCTCCATGTTCCTTGTGTCATCCCGCCCATCCTTGGCAGGATCTCGAGGGAACCTCCCTCATATATATGAACCCCCGGAATTCGAAATTCCGGGGGTTGCGTTTAAAAAATAGGGGACGAGGAAAGGCGCGAGTTTCCGCGTCCCCTGCATTCAAAAGACAACGTCCAGGAGCCTCTCAAATGCTAAAATTAACCGCCGTAAAACCGGTCTGTGAGCTCGTTGCGACTGATGTGTCGACGACTAGCCAAGAAGCTGAAGTACGGACTGGGGGCGCACGTTCGCCTGAGCCAACATCGCGGTCGCCGCTTGGTTCAGGATGACTCCTCTGGTGTACTGCACCATTTCGGAAGCCATGTTTGTGTCCCTGATGCGGGATTCCGCGGCCTGCAGGTTTTCCGCCGCGATGGCAATGCTCTGAGCCGCCATCTCGAAACGGTTCTGGTAGGCACCGAGATCCGCGCGCTGCTGGTTGACAAGCATCATAGCGCTGTCCACCGCGGCGATCGTGAGGTTTGCGTCTTCGGCGGTGAGGAGGGAAATTGTGCCCTCTTCGCCCTGACCGTCCCGCATACCGAGTGCAGATGCCGTCATCTCATTGATGTAGATGGTCTCGTTCTGGTCAACGTTGGCGCCGACCTGCAGTACCATGGGGCCGTTCCCGCCCTCTTGGGCGAAAGCGCCGGTAAGCATATTCATGCCGTTGAACTGGGCATGGCTTGCGATGCGGTCGATTTCGGCCACCAACTGGGATACTTCCACCTGGATCATCATGCGATCGCTTTCGGTGAAAATACCATTGGCTGCCTGAACCGCGAGTTCCCGGATACGGTGCAGAACATCCTGCGTCCCCTGAAGGAAGCCCTCGGCGGTCTGTATAAAGTTGACGCCGTTCTGGATGTTGCGCTCGGCCTGGTTAAGGCCCCGAATCTGGCCCCTCATTTGCTCGGATACTGCAAGCCCGGAAGCGTCGTCCCTTGCGCGGTTGATCCGCATACCGGAACTAAGGCTTTCCATGTTCCTGTTAAGACCCAGTTGAACTAAACCGAGTTGCCGATCGGCAAACATTGCACTCAAATTGTGGTTAATTATCATAATAACCCTCCATAGGTTGACTTATCCCGGCTTCCATGCCGGAATCGCGCCGCAGGAATAGGTTTTGGGGCGGTTTCGCGCCGCCATTCCCCAAAAATCCATCATACGGAGCAAAACGACCATTCAAGCGGTGCCTGAATGAACGTCTCGCGCCGTCCTGCGCGTCAACGAAAGGTTTTTTTCAAAGAACGCTGGCTTTTCGGGAACCGCTAGGGGCTCCCGAAAGCCTTGGAATCACCGCCCGCCGGAAGCCCGGCGAGCCGTTGCAAGGGTAACGCCGACGCTTGCGCGGGCGGCAATTCCCCCTACAACTAAATGATACCATGTTACTGCAAGATTTGCAATACCGCCGTGCCCCTTTGGTTGGCCTGAGCCAACATTGCCATGCCGGCTTGGGTAAGGATCTGGTTGCGCACATAGCTGACCATCTGGCTGGCCATGTTGGTGTCCCTGATCCTCGACTCGGAAGCCTGCAGGTTTTCCGCGCCCACGTCGATGCTGCGCACGGCGTGCTCGAGCCTGTTCTGGTAGGCGCCGAGGTCGGCCCGCTGCTTGTTGACGAGCAGCATTGCTGCGTCAACGGTGGCGATGGCGCGGTTTGCGCCGTCGGGGGTCGCAAGGCTGATGAAGGAATCATCGCCCTGATCGCGAATGCCAAGACCCGCGGCGGTCATCGTGCCGATGAACACCTGAATCCGCTGGTCGATGTTCGCGCCGATGTGGAGCCACATGGAAGCGGTGGGGGCGTTCTCGCCGGCAGGCTGCGCAAAGCGGCCCGTGAGCATATTCATGCCGTTGAACTGGGCATGGCTCGCGATGCGGTCGATTTCTGCCACGAGCTGGGAGATCTCAACTTGGATGTACAACCTGTCTTCCTCGGTGTAGATGCCGTTGGCGGCCTGAACTGCGAGTTCGCGGATGCGCTGCAGCACGGCTTGGGTCTCGTTAAGGAAACCTTCGGCGGTCTGGATGAAGGAGATACCGTTGGAGGCGTTGGCCGAGGCCTGATTGAGGCCGCGGATCTGCGCCCGCATTTTTTCGGATACTGCCAGCCCGGAAGCGTCGTCGCCGGCGCGGTTGATCCGCATACCGGAAGAAAGCCTTTCCATGTCGGTGTTGATGGCACCTTGGGTGATTCTGAGAGACCTGTCGGCAAACATTGCGCTCAGGTTGTGATTGATGATCATATAGATCCTCCTTGAAAGTTCTGCGAAGGCATCCTTGCCTTCGTTGGCATATTTGCGACCCGCCGCGGTCACCGCGGAATTCCCGCGCGGCTACAAACTGCCTCTTTTTTTATCGGCGCTTCCGCGCCCGGACTTTAGCGAAAATTTTGCGTTTTCGGAAAAAAAAATCCGCGTCCTAGTCATTGAGCCCTTTCAGCCTCTGCATCTGCCCCCGGAAGAAGGCGTGCGTCCCTTCCCGGCGGTCGATCTCCGCCTGCATCTTCTGCCGCACAGCCTCGGCGAACTCCTTGACCGACTTGTACGAGATCTCGCCCCTGTCGTTTCGCCGCACGTAGCTCGCCGGGTGCTCCGGCTCAAGCACGACGAGCGTTTCCAGCGGCAAGGAACGGCCAAGGAAAGACCATGGCTTGAACCGCCCGGGGGAGAAGACAGTCACCATCGGGACCACCGGAATGTCCAACTCCGCGGCGATCCTGAACGCGCCGGAGTGGAACTGCCTTATTTTCTGGCTGTACAGGAAGCACTCGCCCTCGGGGTAGAAGTGCAGGTAGCGGCGGTATTTGAAGGCCCTCTCGCATATCTCGGAGATCTTGCGGTAGCCGGATCTTTCCATGGGAATGGGAACGCCGCCGAGAAGCCGGGTAAGGGTTCCCAGAAACGGGAATTCCACGGTCGCCTCGAGCAGGGTCTGGAAGACCGGCCGGGGATAGGGAAGGCAGGCTATCTTCACCGGGTCGAGAAAGGTAGTGTGGTTCGAGACCGTTATCGCCCGGCGTATGCCGTATAGCCGCCAGCGGTGCTTGTACCTCGTGCCGTGCTGCATGAAGTTGAACAGCCAAGCCACGGTCGGCACGATCATTGCGAAAGTCCACGCCGAGGCGATCCTGAACCAGACGGAAAGGTCTATCACCGGTCTCCCGCGCTTGTAAGGCATCAGCTTACCTCCCTGTCCTTCCAGCTAAAGCCCCTGCCGGATACCGTCCTGAACCACGACCATGTCGCCATGTAGATAAGGTTGAGGAACAGCAGCGGCCACAGCAAGCCGTACCACCAGTGCAGCCGCTGGCCTAGGAACATGAACAGCCAAGTAAGGGTGTATAGTAGCACCACTATGAGTATGTGCGGAGTCCATGGGCTGGAGGTGGCGAGGCAGAAAAACAGCAGCGGCAAGGGAAAAAACAGGAAGAAAAACACCACGATCATCAGGAAGAACAGCAGGACGGTGCTTTTCCCTAGGAAATCGAAGATGTTTTTTCCTATGCCGCCCACCGCGTCGCGGTACCCGTTGTACATCCTGCACTTGACGTGCTCTGAGATATTGAGGAAGCGGGTGCTGTAGCCCCTGCTTTTCACGTAGCGGCTCATATAGATGTCCTCGCTGGTTTTCTTCTTGAACGTCTCGCAGCCGCCTATAGCCTTGAACACTTCCCGCCGTATGGCAATGAACTGGCCTATTGCGGCGGAAAACCATGGCTTCTTGACCAGTCGGTTCATGGACAGCGGAATGACGAAGCCGGTAAGGAAAAACATGAGCGGAACAGTCACGATCTCGCCGAAGGACTTGAATATCTGTCCGACGTAGCCGGAAACCATGTCCGCCTTTAGCCGGTGAAGGTTGGTGACCGCCCAAGACACGCTGGTGGGGCCGTGCACGGTGTCCGCGTCCGTGAAGATGAGAATATCGCCCTTGGCCTGCTGCGTGAGCTGGTGCAGGGCGAAAGGCTTGCCGTACCAGCCTTCTGGCAGCGGCTTCCCGGCGAAGACCCGCACCCGATTGTCCTCCGCGGCGATGCGGGCGATTATTTCCATGGTTTTGTCGGTCGAGTTGTCGTCCAGCACTAGGATCTCGTAGTTTTTGTACACTTGGCTTCTAAGGGAAGTCAGGCAGTTCTCGACGTTCTTCTCCTCGTTGCGCGCCGGGATCAGCACCGAGACCAAGGGGCCGTCGAAGATCTCCGGGGCGTGGGTGAACCTCCACATCTCGTAGTGGTTCGTTAAGGAAAGAAGGAAGAAATAGCTTCCAACGACAAGCAGGGCGGGGTAGTAGAAGGGGCTTAGCACCTCGGACAGGGTCTCGAGGGAAGGCCATGCCGACCTAATCATCCCGAAAACGTTACCGATGGCCTCCAGCGGCGAGTCGAACATCCCGTTAACGCGATCTTCTTCTGCCGCTGCCGCCGGCCTCGGCGGTCTCGAGCAGATCGCTAGCGAACCTGTTCGTCGGGTAGACTTCCAGCGCCCTTGTGAGCCATGGTATCGCCCCGCTGAAATTCCTCTGCTGGACGTGCGCCCAGCCGATCGCCGAGGTCACGTTGAAGAGATCGTCCCTTCCCATGTCGCCCCCGCCGTTGTATATGGCCTGCATCATCTCGATCCCCCTGCCGATGTTGGCGAAGGCGCGAGGGGCGAAAATCCAGCGCGCGGCTATCAGGTACTGAGCCGTGGCGTTCCTGCTGTCGAACTCAAGCGCGTTTCTGGCGAACCTTTCCACGTCAAGGCCGTTCGCCAAGGCGAAAGTCCACCTGCCGTCCGCTTGGATAAGGTGGGAAAGGTTTCCCGCCCTCAAAACCCAAGCGTCCGCGCTGGGGCTCGCTTGCACGACGATCTCGGCGAGCCTTAAACCCTCGGCGAAGTGGGCGCGAGCTTCCGGGTTGCGCTCCTCGAAGAGCAGGGCTCGCCCCATTAAGAACTCGGCCCGGGAGAGCGCAAGATACTGGCTCAGGCCGGAAGTATGGTTCCGCGCCGCCGCGGTCGCCGCAAGGTACAGCGGCCTTGTCTCGTTTGCGGTCAGCAACTGCTCGTAAACCGCCTCCCGCAGGGGAAGCATCCAATCAGGCAGCCTTTCCGCCTGCAACCCAAAGCCTGCCGTAAGCAGGAACATCAACGCAAATACTTGTTTCATTGCCTCTACTATACTCGACATCTGGATGTTTTTTCAAGACGTGGCGAAATACTTGCGATAATGCACTTTCCGAGAGGTTGACGGTTCCCGCCAGATGCGTCATTATTTAAGTAAGGGTGGGGTTTTCCTTTCTTACAAAACCAGTTTTTGCGAGAAAAGGTGCCCTTGTTAAAAATATTGTGGCTGATTTAAAGTAAATCATCCGGGGTGTACCACGCACTCTCAAAGGAGCCGTTATGGGAAAAGCTGCGCTTACGTCGAGCGTCCAAGTAGACGAAAAAAAGTGTAACAACTGTTACGCTTGCATCACCGCCTGTCCAGTCAAATTTTGCATGGACGGCTCTAAGGAGAAGATCCTTTTCAACCACGACCTGTGCATAGGCTGCGGGCACTGCATACACGCGTGCGGCCACGGCGCTAGGATGCCCGTAGACGACACTCCGCATTTCTTTAGCGACCTGAAGCGCGGCGACAAGATGGTCGCCATCGTCGCCCCGGCCGTCGTCGCCTGCTTTCCGGACACTTACCTGCGGCTGAACGGCTACCTGAAGTCGATAGGGGTCGATACGGTGTTTGACGTGAGCTTCGGCGCGGAGCTTGCGGTTCTGTCCTACCTCGATTACATAGAAAAGAAAAAACCTCGCTTGGTAATTGCCCAGCCCTGCCCCGCGATTGTCACGTTCATCGAGATCTACCATCCGGAGCTTATGCCTTTCCTTGCNCCGGTGGACAGCCCGATGCTGCACAGCATAAAAATGATCCGGGAGTACTATCCGCAGTACCGAAACCACAAGGTCGCGGTTATTTCGCCCTGCATNGCNAAGCGGATGGAGTTCGACGAGACCAACCTTGGGGACTACAACGTTACCATGATCCTTCTTAAAAAACACCTTGAGGCGAACAATGTCAACCTTGACTCGTTCCAGTCGGTGGAGTACCAAGGAGCGCCTGCGGAAAGGGCCGCCGGTTTCTCATCTCCCGGCGGGCTTTTGGACACTCTGGAAAGGTTCATGCCCGGCATAAGGCGGCAGACCCGAAAGATAGAGGGCGTGCACACCGTGTACCCCTACCTTACGGACGTCGCGGGTCTTATCAACGCNCCCGGGATNAATTTCCCGCTGGTGATTGACTGCCTGAACTGCGAAAAGGGCTGCAACGGCGGCCCGGGCACCGGAAACGACGACAAGCCCTTGGACGAGCTTGAAAGCCACATCCGCAAGCGCATAGCGANGCTTGAGGAGAACGTCGGGTCGGATCACCCAAGGAACTCGCAGAAGGCGCTCAAGAAGTACCACGAGACCCTNANCAAGTTCTGGAAGCCCGGCCTGTACAAAAGGGAGTACAGGGATCTTTCCGGGAACGTCTCGCTTGTGCAGCCGAGCGAGCAGCAGCTGAGCAACGTCTACCGCAGCCTGAAGAAATACTCCCCCAGCGACATATACGACTGCACGGCGTGTGGATACATGAAGTGCAAGTCGATGGCGATCGCGATTTTCAACGGCCTCAACAAGCCGGAGAATTGCACCCACTACAACGCCTTGGTCGTCGAGGAGACAAGGGAGGAGATTCGCCGTCAGCTGACCGAGCAGATCAACAAGGCCGTCGCCATGCTCGGCGGAATGAAGGACATGACGAACGTCCTTCTTACGCGTCTGGACGACCACCTTGACGGCATGAGCCGGGGCGCTCAGGTCGCGGAGGGCATGAAGGAGGCTTTGAGGAACACCTCGGAGCTTGCAAAACAGGAGCAGGATTCCATACAGGGGCTTATCGAGAGCGCCGACAAGGGCAAGGGATCCATGCAGGAGACCACCAAGTCGGTCAAGGACATTTCGCAGTCGGTGGACGGCATTGCGTCGGCGATCAAGATCATCGCGGCCATCGCCTCGAACACAAATCTTCTGGCGATGAACGCCGCGATCGAGGCCGCCCACGCGGGCGAGGCCGGCCGCGGGTTTGCCGTCGTCGCCGACGAGATACGCCGGCTGTCCGAGACCACCCGGGAGAACTCGCGGAACATTTCCCAGACCCTGTCGAGCATAATCGAGGGGATCAACCTTACCTCGAAGCGTTCCAGCGACACCAGCGATCTTATCGACGGTATGTCCAAGTACATCGACGGGTTCGCCACGGCCATGATGAACTTCATCGACACGCTGAACAAGCTTTCGGCGGAGGGCGTGGTGATCACCTCGGCGATGCGGGAAGTGTACACCCACAGCGATGCGGTCAAGGAAGGCTACAACGAGATAATCGTCAACATAAGCCGGCTCAAAGAGGAGATGGAGATCATGGCGGTGCAGGCGAAGGTATGACGGCTCTTTCCGAGTTCAGCGTTCGCACGGGCGGCAAGACCGACTGGATCGACGTTACCGGCGAGGTGCGAAAGGCGGTCTTCGCGTCCGGCGTGCGGGAGGGGGTGTGCGTGATATTCGTCCCGCACACCTCGGCGGCCGTCACGATAAACGAGAACGCGGATCCGGACGTTCCCCGCGACGTGGACTTTTCCCTGAACCTGATTTCGCCGGACAGGCGGGAGTTTCGTCACGGCGAGGGCAACTCGGCGGCGCACGTCAAGTCAAGCCTTGTGGGCGCCTCGCTGACGCTGATCGTCACTGGCGGAAAGCCTCTGCTTGGAACTTGGCAGGGGATATGGTTCAACGAGTACGACGGCCCCAGAACCCGAAAGGTTCACGTGCGAGTGATGGGCGAGTAATACCTGCCCAAAACAGGCCGAGTCTCGCTTCGCAACCTTCCCGACGATCCCTGACCTGTTTTTCCCTTGAAATTCGCCGCACAAATTTCGCTGCTGGCGAGAAAACGCCACCCTCTCGCTTTCTTGAAAACCCGCAACGGATTATGTAAACTATACGGAAAACGGCGAGGAACTGCGGTTAGCCGGCTAACCTGCGAGTTTCCACGGAGACAAAGTCATGGAGATTCTGCACAAAAACGGAGTCCCGGGCGATTCCGGGGCCGCGTCTGGGACGCGCCGCAATACGGAGGGCGCACCGGCGGGCTTTCCCTGCGCCTTTCATTTCGAGCGTCCCCGGCTGAACCGCCTGTTCGCGCAAGCCGTGAAGTGCCCGGTGGTCGCGGTGTGCGCCGGGGCGGGCTACGGAAAGACCAGCGCGGTGCAGGACTTCGTGCGCAAATCCCGGACGCAGACGATATGGGTGCAGCTTTCCGAGCACGACAAGGTCGGCGCTCGTTTCTGGGAGAACTTCACCCACGCCATGGCGAGATTCAACACGCCCTTCGCCAAGGCCATCGGCGGGCTCGGCTTTCCGGACAGCGTGGACAAGCTCAACCGCTACTTTTCCATCGCGGAAAACTTCGTGGAGCTTCAACGCCGGCTCATAGTCGTAGACGACTTCCATTTCGTCGAGGATTCCGCGCTGATCCGCTTCGTCGAGCGCGCCCTGCGCAACCTGCCGGTCGGCACCACCGTGCTGCTGCTTTCCCGTTCCGCCCCTAGCATCAACACCGCGGGCATGGTCTCGGACGGCCGCGTGTTCAGCGTGAACGAGGACGACCTGCGCTTTACCGAGGACGAGCTTGCCGGCTATTTCGAGGGGCTGGGGGTATCGCTCGAGCCGGCCAGCATAAGGGAGGTGATGCGGGACACCGAGGGCTGGGCCTTCGCGCTGAACCTCGCAGCGCGCTCCTACCGGAAGGCGCCGGGGTACGGGGGCTACCTCGGCAGCGCGATAAGAACGAACATCTTTCGCATCATGGAAACCGAGGTGTGGGGCGACATTTCCGCGCCTTTGCAGCGTTTCCTGCTGCGGCTTTCCCTTATATGCCATCTTTCCACCGACCTTGTGTCGCTTCTTGCCGGGTCGGATTCGGCTCTGATCGACGAGATGGAACGGCAGAACGCCTACGTGCGCCGGGACGACTACGTTGGCGCGTACCTAATCCACCCCCTGTTCTTGGAATTTCTGGCCGGGAAGCAAGAGCTTCTGCCGGAGGGGCTTAAACGGGAGACCTACGTCATGGCCGCGCAGTGGTGCGACAAGCACGGCTTTCGGATCGACGCGCTTTCGTATTACGAGCAGGCCGGGGACTATGCAGCGATGGTGCCGCTGGTCTTCTCCCTGCCCACCCAGATACCGGAAGACGTCGCCCGCTATGCATCCGCGCTTTTCGACCGCGCCCCGCCGGAGGCATTCGACACGGTGGAGTTCCTAGCCGTGCTGCATATCCGCTCCTACCTGTGCCAAGGTCTCTGGGGGAAGTCGGCGGAGCTGGCCGAGCATTACGAGAAGAGGCTCCTCGCCCTGCCAGACGGCGACATGAAGTGCCGCACGCTGGGTCGCCTGTACTACAACTGGAGTTTCCTTCGCAGCCTTATGTGCACGACCGACGATCGCTACGACTTCGACCTGTACATAGAGAAATTCTGCGAGTGCCTCAAGGCGTGCGGCGGCGAGAGACCGGTCGATCCCGGCAGGTTCCCG
>JGI24694J35173_10003903_pt1 | contig 11002 bp, 10 predicted proteins | sample TergutCo191P1_FD_35173 | JGI IMG/M metagenome (IMG submission 35173) | reverse complement strand
CTGGAAGACGCTGATGAGCAGCGAGGGTCTCGGGGAGGATGTCGAGGAGGTATTCATGGGCCACAAGGTATCCGGCAACGTGGCAAAGCTGTACAACCACAGGGACAAGCATGGCAAGGAGCGCATGGTGAAAAAAGCGAGGGAGGTATTCGCGATACTCGACAGGTGTATCTTCAGCGAGAAGCCGTCGGAGNCATAGAGGTTTATAAGGCCGTTTCATACTTTTCCCATGATTTCTTTTTGAGCGACGGCCGGAACCGGTTATATGGGGGTGTGCCNCGCATCATCCGAGAGCGATTTACAGGAATTACATACCCGACACGATCCTGAAAGCACCGAAATCATTACGGTGTGGGGTAGCTAAACGCCAATAACCCGCAACTCGTTTATGGGATTGTTGATTTTGTATTTCCCTGTGAAAACCTCGGTCTCGATTGCGAGGAAAGAAGCCGCACCATTTAGCTCTTCGCCGAAAACCTGCGAAGCCCGCTCAATCCGGCTCGCGTCGCCCTGACTGCAAAAATACGCGCCGGCCGGAATAACCTTGACATCGGCCTTGGTTTCAGCCTTGCGCCGGGGAAGTTCCATGAAGGCATACCGGCGAACATCCCCCGGCGAGTGCTCGCACAGAAGACCGTATTCCATGAACTCGTATGACCCGATCCCGCCGGAATCGAAATCCCAAAACGGCCTGAATATCTCGAAAAAATCCACGTCATCATCAAAGGATTTTCCCTGCGGTACGGGTATGGCCCAAAAGTATTTTTCCGGTATCTCCCTCGTATATATCCGCCGGCCTTTTTTGTGTTCCTCGACCAGGGCTATCTGCCGCTCGACATCCTCGATGAATTTCAAGCCCCTTTGGAGGGTTTCCAGCTTCGCCTGGGCAATCCCCTTTCCGTGAGCCAGAAGGGTGCGGACGTTCACCGTCTGGCTCTTGTCGATGTACCCGGTCAGATCCTTGAGGGGAATGTCCAACTCGATGCAGAACATGATTATGTCGATAAGGTAAACCTGGTCAAGGGAATAATACCGGTAGCCGGAATGGGGATCGACGAAAGCCGGCTTCAGAATCTTGATGCTTTCGTAATAGCGCAGCGACTTTATGCTGGCCCCGGTAAACCTGGAAATCTCCCCGATGGAAAAAAGCCTTTTTTTTCTGCCCATTTCAAATTTCTCCTTGACTCTGCCATGTGGCACACTTTAGAATTATAGGCAAGTTAGGGGCATAAGGAGGCCATATGGGAGTTGGATTACGAAATATCTCAAAACGGACGAACGGCGGCGGGCGGCTTATCCGCACCCCCTCCAAACACAAAGGCGAGGTGTGGACGGTGGCGTTCAGCCCGTGCGGGCGGCACATCGCTTCCGGGTCGAAGGACAAAACCCTGAAACTGTGGGAAGCCGAAAGCGGAAGCTTTGTCCATACCCTTGGCGGGCACAAAGACGGCGTTTGCTCGGTGGCGTTCAGCCCGGACGGCGGACACATCGTTTCGGGATCGAAGGACGAAACCATCAGACTGTGGGAAACCGAAAGCGGAAGGCTTGTCCATATCTTCGGCGGGCATGAAGGCTGGGTGTCCTCCGTGGCGTTCAGTCCTGACGGCAGACATATCGTCTCCGGGTCGTTCGACGAGACCGTCAGGTTATGGGAGGTCGAAAGCGGAAGGCTTGTCTATACCACCTTTTTAAACAGGCAGGGGGACTGGGTATGCTCGGTGGCATTCAGCCCTGACGGCGGGTACATAGCCTCCGGTCAAAAGGGAGGGCTATTGCAACTGCTGGAAGCCGGTAGCGGAAAGGTCGTCCGTACCTTTTCGGGGCATAAATACAGCACGACCTCCGTGGCGTTCAGCCCGGACGGCAAGCACATCGTCTCGGGGTCATGGGACAAAACCGTGAAGCTGTGGGAAGTCGAAAGCGGAAAACTTATCCATACATTTTCCGGGCATAAGGACAGCGTGTACTCGGTTGCGCTAAGTCCGGGCGGCGGGTATGTCCTCTCGGGATCAAGGGACAGGACTTTAAGGTTATGGGCGACGGAAAACGGGCGGGTTGTTCATGTCATTGACAGGCACAAAGCCGGCGTGTCCTCGGTGGCGTTCAGCCCGGACGGCAGACATATCGTTTCGGGATCGGGGGACAGGACTTTGAGGCTGTGGAGCGGGTACGCAAACCCGTGACCGTGGCAACGGCCATGCGATTTTGATGCGGAGGATAAAATGGGTGACGATTTTCAGGGTATCACGGAAAGGACTATCGCCGGGCTTTGTTCCCCCGGATCCGCCGGCGGCGGCAAAACAGCAAGGCCGCCCAGGGTCAAATGGACGGCCAGAAGCGGGCGGCTTGTCCACGAAATTGCCGGACATAAACACGAGGTCTGGTCGGTGGCGTTCAGTCCGGACGGCGGTTATATCGCCTCGGGGTCGAAGGACGCAACCGTCAAGCTTTGGGAAACCGAAAGCGGACGGCTTGTCCGCACCTTTGAAGGGCACAAGGAGGACGTAAGCTCGGTGGCGTTCAGCCCGGACGGCGAATACATCGTTTCCGGATCAAAGGACGCAACCGTCAAACTGTGGGAAGCCGAAAGCGGAAAGCTCGCCCGCACCTTTGAAGGGCACGAAAACTGGGTAAGCTCGGTGGCGTTCAGTCCGGACGGCGGACACATCGTTTCCGGATCATACGATGAAACCATAAAACTATGGGAAACCGAAAGCGGGAGGCCCGCCTACACGATACTTGACGGGTCGGGGCAATGGGTGTGGGCGGTGGCGTTCAGCCCTGACGGCAGGCACATAGCCTCGGGATCAAAGGACAATGCGCTGAAAATATGGGAAGCGAAAAACGGAAAGCTTGTCCGTACCCTTGGCGGACATGAGGACGGCGTGACCTCGGTGACGTTCAGCCCGGACGGCAGATTCATCCTCTCCGGATCATGGGACACGACCATGAGGCTTTGGGGAGCCAGAAGCGGAAGGCTCATCCATACCTTTTACGGACACGAGGCCAGCGTGTATTCGGTCGCGTTCAGCCCGGACGGAAGGTATATCGCATCCGGGTCGTGGGACAAGGTTTTCAGTTTATGGAAGGCCGGAAGCGGAAGGCTTGTCCGCACCTTCGAGGCGCACCATGACGGCGTAAGCTCGGTCGCGTTCAGCCCGGGCGGAAAACATATCGTTTCGGGATCAAGGGACAAAACCCTTAACGTATGGAGCGCGTCATGAAGATACATTTTTGCAACGTCATTAACGGGCGGCTCATCCGCACCTTTGCCGGGCACGGCGACGAGGTGTGGTCGGTGGCGTTCAGCCCCGACGGCGAGTACATCGTCTCGGGGGCAAGGGACGCTACCCTAAGACTGTGGAAAACCGAAAGCGGGGAGCCTGTCCGTACCCTTTCCGGACATGAGGACGAGGTATGGTCGGTGGCGTTCAGCCCCGACGGCAGGCACGTCGTTTCCGGCTCGAAGGACAAGACACTAAAACTGTGGGAAACCGAAAGCGGAAGGCTTGTCCGTAACTTTGAAGGGCACGGGGACGGCGTGTGGTCGGTGGCGTTCGATCCGGACGGCAACCACATAGTCTCGGGGTCGATGGACGCGAGCCTTAAACTATGGGAGGCCGAAAGCGGAAGGCTCGTCCGCACCTTTTCCGGGCATAACGGCAAGGTATGGTCGGTGGCGTTCAGCCCCGACGGTGAGTACATCGCATCCGGGTCGTTCGACGAGACCGTCAGGCTGTGGGAAACCAAAAGCGGAAAGCCCGTCCATACCCTTCGCGGACACAAAAACAGCGTGACATCGGTTGCGTTCAGCCCGGACGGCAGATACGTCGTTTCGGGGTCGTGGGACAGAAGCGCGAGGATATGGGAAACCGAAAGCGGCTGGCTCATCGACACCCTTTCGGGACACGGGGACAGCCTGTACTCGGTGGCGTTCAGCCCGGACGGCGGGCACATAGTATCGGGATCGGGGGACGGGAGCGTAAGGCTCTGGGAGACCGAAAGCGGGCAACCCACCCGCACCCTTGACGGGCACAAGGACTACGTGCATTCGGTGGCGTTCAGCCCGGACGGAGGGTACATCGTGTCGGGGTCGGCGGACAGAACCCTGAAATTGTGGGGATGAGAAGCGGGTCAAGGGAAAAAAATCAAGACGGGGGTTCATGACAGACAGCATAATTACAATCAGCCGTGAATACGGCAGCGGAGGCAGGGACATCGGACGGCTTCTTGCGGAGGAACTGTGCTTGCCTCTTTTCGACAAGGAGATAATGCACATGGCCATCGAAAGAAGCGGGATGTCCGCCGATTTTGTGGAGAGGCGCGGCGAGAAGGTTCCGAGCCAGTTTTTACAACACCTGCAACGCCTATCGTCAAGCGTACCGGCCGTGCGAGTGCCTTCCGGTTACACTTCTTTAGCCATGGTCAATGCCGTTTCGGGAAATTCGCCCATCGCAAGAAACGACGCGGATCGTCTGTTCCATACTCAGTCATCGGCAATCAGGGAAATCGCCGCGTCGGGCGGTTGCGTTATCGTCGGACGCTGCGCCGGTTATATTTTGCGGGACAATCCCAATCTGCTTTCGGTTTTTGTCAGGGGGAAGTTTGACGACAGGGTGCGACGATCCGTCCAAACCTACGATCATGCGGAAAAAAACGCCGCCGGTGACGTAAAAAGAATAGACAGGCATCGGGCGAATTTTTACAAATACTACTCCGATCAAAAATGGGGTGCCACCGACAACTACGACCTTGTGATAAACACCTCTTTTTCGGGAATTCCGGGTGCCGTCACCGTGATAAAGTCGATGCTTGACGCAAAAAGGGCGAGCTCGCTTTACGCGAAAGTCAAGGGGGCGTAAAAAAATGCGGAAAAGGAAAATTCCGCTTGACTCTGCCATCGTGGCATACTTTAGGATTATAACCAAGTCAAAGGCAGAAGCGTAAGGAGGCATTGCGGAATATGGGTATCAGCCTACAAAACATCGCAGAACGGATTACCGCCGGGCTTGGTTCCGTGTTTTCCTCGGTGGTGGACGGTACGACAAAGCCGCCCTCCGCCCAACGGACGGCCAAAAGCGGGCAGCTTATCCATACCCTTGTAGGGCACAAGGATGAGGTGTGGTCGGTCGCATTCAGCCCGGACGGCGGCTACATCGCCTCGGGATCAAAGGACGCAACCATGAAGCTATGGGAGGCCGAAAGCGGAAGGCTCGTCCGCACTTTTGACGGACATGAAGACGAGGTAAGCTCGGTGGCGTTCAGCCCGGACGGCGGCCACATCGCCTCGGGGTCAAAGGACGCAACCCTGAAACTATGGGAGACCAAAAGCGGAAGGCTCGTCCATACCTTCGACGAATATGAAAATTGGATAAGCTCGGTAGCGTTCAGCCCGGACGGCAGGCATATCGTTTCGGGGGCATACGACGCAACCCTGAAACTATGGGAAGCCGAAAGCGGAAGGCTTGTCCACATCTTTGCCGGGCACGAAAATTGGGTGTGGACGGTGGCGTTCAGCCCGGACGGTAGATATATCGTTTCGGGGGCAAAGGACGAGCCACTGAAAGTATGGGAAGCGCAAAGCGGAGAGTTTATCCGTGACATTGCTGGGCACACGGACAGCGTGACTTCGGTAGCGTTCAGTCCGAACGGCAAATTCATCGCTTCCGGATCGTGGGATACGACCATGAGGCTATGGGGAGCCAAAAGCGGACGGCTCATCCATACCTTCGACGGGCACGAAGCCAGCGTGTATTCCGTAGCGTTCAGCCCGGATGGCAGGTATGTCGCCTCGGGATCATGGGACAGAACCTTCAAGCTATGGGGAACCGAAAACGGGCGGCTTGTCCGCACCTTTGACGTGCACGAAAGCGGCGTGACCTCGGTTGCGTTCAGCCCCGGCGGCAAGTATATCGTTTCGGGGTCAAGGGATAGAACCCTGAAACTGTGGGGGTGATACACGGGCCGTTAGCTCAATGGTAGAGCGCAGGGTTGCACCTCCCATACCGTAGTTCCCCTGGATGTGGGTTCGATTCCCGCACGGCCCAATATGACGTCAACCGAAAAGCCCAATGCAAGCCGAAGGAAAAAATTCTTGCAGGAAACCCCTTGACTCTGCCATTATGGCATACTTTAGAATCGTAACGGGACGAAGACAGAAGCAGAGGAGGCGTTGGAGACATGAAAGTCAGCTTGCGAGGCATCGTGGGCCGAACCGTTGCCAGGTTTCGTTCGGCAGTTTTCCCGAAAAACGGTGCGAGCCCGGTTCTGCGGACGGAAAATGTCGGGTGGCTCGTCCGTAACCATATCGGGCACATAGGCGAGGTATGGTCGGTAGCGTTCAGTCCGGACGGTCGGCGCATTGTTTCCGGGTCAAAGGACAGAACCCTGAAAGTGTGGGAAACCGAAAGCGGAAGGCTTGTCCATACTCTTTCGGGGCATGAGGAGGGCGTGCCTTCGGTGGCGTTCAGCCTGGACGGCAGGTACATCGTTTCCGGGTCAAAGGACGCAACCCTGAAAGTGTGGGAAACCGAAGGCGGAAAGCTTGTCCACACGTTTGCAGAACATGAAGACTGGGTTAGCTCGGTGGCGTTCAGTCTCGACGGCAGGCATATTGCCTCGGGATCCTTCGATGAAACCCTGAAGCTATGGGAGGCCGAAAGCGGCAGGCTTGTACGCACCGTACTTTTCGGCGAGCGTGGACATTGGGTGTGGTCGGTGGCGTTCAGCCCCTGCGGCGAATACGTCGTCTCCGCCCAAAAGGACGGAACCCTGCGGTTGACGGAAACCGAAAGCGGACGGCTTATCCATACCTTTGACGGGCATGGATTAAGCGTGACTTCCGCCATGTTCAGCCCGGACGGCAAGCACATCGTTTCGGGGTCATTGGACAGAACCGTGAAGTTGTGGGGAGCCGAAAACGGGTGGCTTGTTCGAACTCTTGTCGAGCATGAGGACAGCGTGAATTCGGTCGCATTCAGTCCTGACGGCAAGAGTATCGTCTCCGGATCCTGCGACGGGACTGTGAAAATATGGGAGGCCAAAAGCGGACGGCTTGTCCGCAACTTTGGCGGAAACAAGGGCGGCGTGCATTCGGTCACGTTCAGCCCCGACGGCAGGCATATCGTTTCGGGACTGGGGGACGGGACGGTGAAACTATGGGGGGAAATATGACCGTAGCCATAACTTCGCAAAGGAAGGGAAACATGGGCTTTCTCAACGCATTAAGGCAAATTTTCGCAGGGATTGGCCCCGCAGTTTCCGGGGGATCCGGCAAGGGTGGCGTTCAGCCTGGACGGCGGGCACATCGTTTCTGGATCGGGGGACGGAACCCTGAGACTTTGGGTATAGCATGAGGAAAATGAACATCAGAAAAATACTGGGAATAATCGCATGGGGTGGGATCATATTTGCCGCCACCGTATTTGGCATCCAGTGGATGGTATCGTTGCNCGACCCGTATGAACTTGTCATGTTTCAGGACAGGATNGCCTCGCTTGGAATCGTCGGGTGGATCGTCCTGATTGGAATGCACTATGCGCAAATCGTGCTGGCGTTCATTCCCGCGGGGCCTATACAGATAGTCGCGGGGGCGGTTTTGGGCCCGCNNGGCGGGGTCGCCGTCATCGTCGCGGGAATAGTGCTGGCCAACGCGACGATATTCGCGCTGGTGCGACGGTTCGGCNGGCGCGTCTTGAACCTTTTCATCGAGGGGGAAACCCTTTCCAAATATGGCTTCATCGGCGACCGGGTAAGGTCTGTCCCCCAGTCAAAACTCATCCTGTCGGTGGTCGTCCTTTATTCGATCCCCATCGTGCCGGCGGATGCCCTCACCTATATTTTCGCGCTCACCCCGTTGAAATTATGGTTGTTCACGTTATTAAGCATAGTCGCGAGAATGCCCGGCATACTGATTTCGGTGTTCGCCGGGGACAATATCATTCAGGGGGGCTACTGGCAGAACACGGCGATATTGCTAGGGGTGCTTGCGTTGCTTGCGCTGGTCGGAATAATTTTCAAGGGGAAACTCGAAGCGTATGTCAAAAACCGTTGACGCGATATTTTTTCGGAGGACTAAATGAGATACAGACAACTTGGGAGAAGCGGCATTCAGGTCAGCGAAATCGGTTTGGGCTGCGAGAAATTGCAGGGAAAGGATTACCCCGCCGTCAAGGCCATCGTGGACGAGGCCATCGCAAACGGCGTTAACATATTCGACGTGTTCATGTCTGAGCCGACGGTGCGGACGCATCTCGGCAAGGCGTTGGCCGGCAGACGGGATCGGGTCGTCATACAGGGCCACATTGGGGCGACCTGGAAGGACGGGCAGTATGCCCTAAGCCGCGATCTTCTGGAATGCATGGACGCTTTCGGCGATTTGCTGGAAAGGCTTGGGACAGGTTACGTCGATATAGGGATGCTCCATTTTGTCGATACGGAGAAAGACTTCGACGACGTGTTCGGCGGGGAAATAATCGAGTACGCAAACGAGCTAAAAAAAAGCGGCGTCATAAAGGCAATCGGCATCAGTACGCACGAAACCGGCATAGCGAGACGCGCCGTGGAAACGGGTCTCGTCGAGGTGCTGATGTTCAGCCTAAACCCCGCCTTCGATCTGCTGCCCGGCGATATGTCGATGGACGACATGATGGCCGATGAAAACACGATTGCTACAATGCGGAACCAGATAGACCCGGAGCGATCCGAACTATACCGTCTCTGCGAACGGCACGGCACGGCGATTACCGTGATGAAAGCATACATGGCGGGCCGGCTACTGAATGCGGAGCAATCTCCGTTCGGCTGGGCTCTGACTCCCGTCCAATGCATAAATTACGCCCTGACTCGCCCGGCGGTCGCGTCCGCGCTGATAGGCTGCGAAACCCCCGAACAGGTGCGCGAGGCCGTGGCCTACGAAACGGCGACCGACGCGGAAAAAGATTTTTCAGAGGTGTTCCGAAAAACCCTTGCCACGGACGGCAAATGCGTATACTGCAATCACTGCCTACCTTGCCCTGCGTACATCGACATTGCCCAGGTAAACAAATACCTGGACTTGGCTCTGGCGACACGGGAAATACCGGTCACCGTGACCGCCCACTACCAAGCCCTGTCGACGGGCGCGGGGGACTGCACGGATTGCGGCCAATGCGAGAAGCGTTGCCCCTTCGCCGTGCCTGTGCGACAACGAATGCGGGAAGCGGTGCGTGTTTTCGGGGACGGTAAGGCGGATTGAGGCATTCTGAGGCGGGGTTGGTTCTATAATGTTGATACCAAAGGAAACGGAAAACAGGGCGAACCGGTTGCCCATCCGTAAATTCGTGGCGTGGAGCGGCGTGGCAAGAGTCGTCGGGTTTGTTACACTTATGCTTATAGAGCTTACCGCGTTGATGGCGGTAACAATAGTTCTAAAGCACCGGGCGGTGGAAGTCTATAGCGCGATTTACCTGGCTTCCTTTGTCGCCGTCGCCTATATCGTCATCAAAAGGAACAACCCCTATTCCATCAAGTGGGTGATTATAATTCTCGCCTTGCCCGTCTATGGTTTGTTTCTGTACCTGATTTTCGCCACGTCGGACATAATCGGAGACAGGAACAAGACGCTTCGCGCATCCATGGCCCGGGGCGCGACTTTCCTTGACAAAGACCCGGGCGTTTACGCCGATCTGGGCAATGCATACCCGGAAAAGAAACGGATCGCCGGGTACCTTGGACGCAAAGGCCAGCCCCTGTACGCAAACACGCAATGCGAATATTATCCCGTGGGCGAGTTGAAATTCGACGCGATGTTTAGGGACATGGAAAAGGCCGAGCGTTTTATCTTTCTGGAATATTTTATCATAAGCCAGGGCGATCTGTGGGACAGGATACAGGACATTTTGATCCGTAAGGCCGAACAGGGTGTCGAGATACGTGTCATGCTGGACGACATAGGCAGCATCCTGCTTTTCCCTCAAAGAACATTCAAGGCACTCAAGACGCACGGCATACGGATTCTGCGTTTCAGCGACGTCCACGGCATTATCTCCAGATATTATTTCAACAACCGCAACCATCAAAAAATAGCGGTCATCGACGGGAACGTGGGCTATACCGGCGGGATCAATATCGCCGACGAATACATCAACGCCTACCCCAAGCACGGCCACTGGAAGGACACGGCGATCCGGCTGGAGGGGGACGCGGTCTGGAGCCTGACCGTGGCGTTTCTGCAAATGTGGGACGGGGAGACCAAGGGCGACTCGGACTATAAGGCATATCGCCCCACGGCCTCCCGCAAGGTCGATGGGTTCTATCAGCCATTCGTGGACGGGCCATTGGTTGACGCGGATTATATCGCTAAGAACATTTACAAAATGTTCATTTTCAACGCCAGAAAGTACGTCTACATCACCACTCCTTACCTAATCGTGGACGCAACCATGCTGGATGCCCTGCGCATCGCCGCGAATGGCGGGACGGACGTGCGAATTATAGTTCCCAAAAGATGGGACAAGTGGTTCGTGCATTTCGTCACGCTGTCGAATTATCAAACCCTGCTGGAAGCCGGTGTACGTATTTTCGAATACACGCCGGGGTTCGTCCACGCAAAGAGCATCATAAGCGACGACGAACACGCCGTCATAGGAACCATAAACATGGACTATCGCAGTCATTACCTGCACTACGAAAACGGCGTATGGATATGCGGCGCACCNGTCATAGGGGACATAAAAAGGGACATGGAGGAAACGTTCGCCATTTGCGGGGAAATCAGGCTTGAGACGTGGATGCGTAGGCCATGGTACGAAAAATGCCTGCAAACGGTCATGCGCCTGTTCGCGGTGGTGTTTTAAGGTTATCCGTCACCGCCGCATTGCTACTTTTCCGTGATTTTTTTACAAGCATTTGCGTCCTGAAACTCCTCGATCCATTCCGCCAGCTTGCGTTGAAGCAAGGATTTATCGGGCAGGTACAGACTATATTCGGAAGCATAGATATTTTCGCCTTCGGGCAACGTCAG
>JGI24694J35173_10003901_pt1 | contig 11005 bp, 11 predicted proteins | sample TergutCo191P1_FD_35173 | JGI IMG/M metagenome (IMG submission 35173) | reverse complement strand
GCTTGACCCGGGGTCCCATCGGTTTAGCCGATTGCTTCTTAGCCTTATAGTCATTCGGCGAACTTAATGGGACCCCGGGTCAAGCCCGGGGTGACGGTATTTGAGGAGTATCACTCAAAATAATCAAGTATGCCAAGATATATAGCCCATGCGATTTTTTGTTGGTATTCTTCAGTCAAAAGCTTTTTAAGCTCGTCAGGATTGGTAAAAAAGCCGCACTCCATCACCACGGCAGGGGTGGCAGTTTCTTCCAGCAGGAAAATATTGCTAACCCCTTTGGCAGCCTTGCCATTTTCAGGGTCCAAAAAGCTTGTAATGCGCACCTGAATTGCTTCTGCCAGCCTTTTACTTTGGGCAGAAGTTTCATAATAAAACACCTGCGCCCCTTTTACTGACGACTTTGGAAACGAATTTTGGTGTATAGAAATAAAAATATCGGCGTGAAGGTCGGTGGGCATGTTGGCGCGGGCGCGCAGGTCAGCACGCTTGGTGTCACCCAAAGCCACACAGTCCCCACGGGTGGTAAATACAATTGCCCCTCCTGATATTTCCAAATACTGCTGCAAAAAGCCCGCAATTGCAAGGTTTACAGGAGCTTCCTCATGACCTTCGTCACTAATTTTGCCTGGGTCCCAGCCGCCGTGCCCCGCGTCTATCACAATCACCTTATTATTCACCGACAAAGCCATCATTGTGCAAAATAAAAGAGCCGTAGCGGCTATTTTTATGTTTTTCATGTAAAATTCCCCTTTAGCTATTGTTTAATCTAGCTTTTGCTGGTATAATATATTTATGTAGACAAATTTTGGAGAAAGTGAGTGGTGTTATGTCAAAAATGTCAAGAAAGACGTCCACAATTTTAGGTATAGCAATTTTAATTATTGGAGTGGTGGGGATTGCCGCTGTTTTTTGGCATGCGTACAGGGTGACTGCCGCCACCGAGCGTCCCTTTGTCCACGAGCGCAGGCAGTCTGCCGAGCGGCTTTACCGCTACACCTTAGGGCGGGATATGGAGAACAATTATCCGCGCACGCCAAGAGAACTTATGGATTTGTATTCTCTTACAGTCCAGTTTTTATATGGTGATTTTATAGCACTTGACAGCATGTTTATGCGGGTTATTGAGTTTCAGCGCAGCTTGTTTACGGCTTATTTGCGCTCGATTGTGCCAGCTGAGACGCAGTTTTACAACCTGCAAGCATCCCTTTACGAACTGCAATACCATGGAATTTTAGGGCGGCGGGCTGAGGTTTATGAATTTACAATTGACTATGTTTACGAACGCCATGCCCTCATTGAGGTGCGCCACCGCTTTATGCTGCATGACGATTTATTCAGGGTTTATCACCTTTCCATGGATGATGACGACAGATGGCGCATTGCATCTTGGGCACTTGCCGACCAATACTTTAACATTGTGGAGTAAATTATGACGAATATTCAGTGGTATCCGGGGCATATGACCAAGGCACTGCGCATGATGCAGGAAAACCTCAAGCTGGTTGATATTTTGATTGAGCTTTTGGACGCCCGCATTCCTGCAAGCTCAAAAAATCCTGATATTGACAAATTGGCGCAAAACAAAAAGCGCATTGTGGTGCTCAATAAGGCGGATTTGTCGGCTGAGGCTGCTAATGAGGCATGGAAAGAGCATTACGAAACCCTTGGGTACGCCGTTTGTTTGACCAATTCAAATGCAGGCAAAGGGCTTGATGCAGTTGCAAAAATTGCCCGCGGTTTAATGCAGGAAAAAATTGAGCGGGCAAAAGCAAGAGGGCGGCTTGTTGTGCCCATTCGCGCCATGATTGTGGGGGTGCCCAATGTGGGCAAGTCCACCATGATAAACCGCTATGCAGGCAAAAATATGGCAAAGGTAGCCGACCGCCCGGGGGTCACCAAAGGCAAGCAGTGGATTACCGTGTCCAGTGACTTTGAGCTTTTGGACACCCCTGGCATTTTATGGAATAAATTTGAAGTTGACCCTGAAAATAATGTGAATCAAGGGCTAAACCTTGCGATGACCGGAGCAATCAACGATAATATTTTGGACGTAGAAAAGCTCGCAATTGCCCTGATTGAGCATATACAGCCCTCGTCCATAAAAGACCGATACAAAATCGGAATTGACGAAGATGATGATGCCGCCCAAATTCTGCGTAAAATAGGCATCAAGCGCGGGTTTAAGCTGGGGGGCGGCGAAACGGATATGCTGCGCACAGCGGTCGCCGTCCTTGACGAATTTCGAGGCGGCAAGCTTGGAAGAACCACTTTAGAACTGCCCTAACCGCCAAACGCATCTTCGCTGTATAGTTATTCGGCTATCTTGAGGGGATTGCTGTGTTTTGCGTGGACGGTGCTCTTGTAGGGACGGACGCCCTCGGCCGTCCTCGCTGCTACAACATAGGAGACATAAATTATGGACGAACAAACCACAAAAAAATGGCGCAAAGGCTTGGTGTTTTTTTGTGTGTTTGCGGTGCTTATTTTTTCAATGACCACCATGCCTGATGGCACATCATTGTTCCACGGGTTTTTGGGGCTGTTTGGGATAAGGGGCATGGTTGTCCACAATGGCGTAACTACTTATGTTGCAAATATCATAGTTATACTGGCAATAATTTTTTGCGGGCTTGCGGCGTGGAACATTTGGTATGGTTATCGCAGGCAGTTTGGGGAGCTAAAGTGGCATCTTTACCGTCTGCCTGTTTTTATTGCCATTTTTTTGCTTTTGTTTTCGGGTGTTTTGTTTCAGCCCTCGCCCATTGACAGGATATATTTTGCCGCCATGGCACGCCGCGAGGGCGTCCCCGCCATAACCGTCAGGGGCAGCACCATCACCTTGCGCTATGTTCAAAACCCTGACGGCATCTGGGTTTATGAATATGATTTTTTATTGCATCATCATTCAGATGGCTCTGCCACTTTTTATGTGAAGTTTATATACTCATCTTGGAATATACAAGGCGTTCGTGAAAAACGCGAAGTTTTTATAGCATGCCCAGAAGGCGAGCCCACCAAATTTTCAGTTTTTGGCGCAGGGACAATGACATTTAGGGGCGAGATTGAGCGAGAGACAGAGATTCTTGGTGGCGTCACTCAAATTTTTCACGCTGTCCTACTGGTTTTGGTTGATGTTTACGGCAACGAGCACATTCCGCCGCGCCTGGTGCGTTTTCGCTGATGCCCGGGGACAGTCCCTAAGTGCGTGGGACAGTCCCCTATCCTGCCCGCTTGCGGAATAGTTCCGCGGCAGTTAGTGAGTTGTCCGCTTCGTATGCGGCTTTGTAGAATTTTATAGCCTCTTGTACGTTTGGCTCGTCAAAGACGCCGCTGACCTCACCATTTATTTGGCATAGATAAAACTCCGCAAGCCCCTCTATGTCCGCCCAAAACTCCATGCTAAAGCCAATTCCTGCATCTTTGAAAGCTTGCTTTAGCAAATAAATAACAAATTCATGAGCAATAAATTTCTCGGCTTTATCAAAATCCCTTGAAATACCGAAAACATCCCGGTCGGCGGAGATGTCAATCGCTTCCGCCCCGCCCTGCATGGAGTTACAAAAAGTGGCATAAAAGTTATTTTTTAGGGTGATTCCCATAACGCTCTCGGCTTTATGACTAAATCCATTTTCTTCAAAAATCTGTTCAATGCCCTGAGCGTAGGGCAAAAGTTCCAACTGGCTCTCCTGCCACACCTGATTACAAAAAATGTCATAATTGCTAATCATAACATTACAAATCTCTACAACGGGCAAGTCATGCTCCTTGCAATTCTCATAAAAGCCCTGCCAATACCCCTTTGGATTGTTGCCCACAGAATTAGCAGTTATTTCAAGAACTTCGTCAGAAATTAACTCTAAATCTCCAGTTTGGACAAAATGCTTTATGGCTGCAAAAAATTCGGGCACAGGGCTGTCCAAAGCCGCCGCCACAATAAAAAGCGGGTAGAGCGGTCCTAGATACTCGCCGCCTTTGACTGTCACGAGCTTCTCGTTGTCTTTAAGCATCTGTAAGTCCTCAAATGGGTGCAAACCCGCGTATTTGCGCCCATAATCATTGTCATACCCACACTTCGCCACTGCCAGCATATGGTAAACATAATTAGTTTCCCGGCTAACCATAGTTTTAATCTTGTTCATAATATTCCCCCTATATTCACATTAAACGCTGCCTGAGCCGTAGGTGAAGCCGCGTCCGTAAACATCAGAGACCACATCCGTAATCATAAACGCCTCTTTGTCGTGCTTATTTACCACGTCCACAAGCTTTCTGTAATCACTGGCTTCGAGAGTTACCATCAGCATGGGAACCTCCTGCTTTTCGTACCCGCCAACTGTGGGAATTATGGTCAGTCCGCGGTCAATTTCATGCAAAATGTCATGGGCAATGGCTTCATGGTGTTTGCTGATGATGTGCACGCGCTTTTTCTTTGACAGACCGTTTTCGATATAGCCCATAACCACCATTGTGATGAAAATGGAAAGCATTGCAAAAAAGAAGGAGTCCACGCTAAAGATAAACAGGCTTAGCACAACAACAACGCCATCTGTCACAAATACGCCGATTGAGGGCTTCATGCCAAAGTATTTTTGCAAAATTAAGGGCGGCACGGCTGTCCCGCCGCTGGATGCGCGGTTTTTGTACAGTATGGACACGGCAATACCAAAAATTACAGAGCCTATAACCATCGAGAGCATAGTGTCTTGAACCAATGTATATTGCGGCACAAGGCTTATTGCCACAGGCAAAAGCCCAGCACCTATGATGGTGTTGATAAACACCTCGCGCCCCAAAAATATCAGGGTCAAAAGTATCATAATACCATTGCCGATATAGACAATTATCGACCTGTCCACGCCAATGCCCGCCTCCAAAATGATGGCAAGTCCCGTGAGCCCGCCCGCCGCAATCTCATGCGGCCCCAAAAACATGTTGACCCCCACAGCAATTAAAATAATGGCAAACACAATGCACGCAAGCCGCCAAATCAAGCTTAAAACTTTACTTTTCATCATAGCACCCCTATTCTGCTTTAGGCTTAACAATATAAACCTTGCCTTCTATATCATACCCAAGTTTATCTTCATAGTATGTGTAAACATCGCCCAGTACATAAACCGTATTCTCTGGAAAATCATGACAAACCCGCTCCATCAAATGCCGCCCATAATCATTGCCGCGAAAGTTTTTGTCCACCAGCAAATCATAAACATAAACCCCAAAACCGCCATCATCCCGAAGCCGTAAATAGCCACAAAGCCGCTTATCTTCAAACAAAAGATAAGTAGTAGAACTCTCAAGAGCTTTTTTGTACCGAGCCCAATTGTCGCCCTGCCAATATGTCCACTCCTCCCCCTCAGCCTTAATCAGCTCAAAAAGCTCCCTCTCATTTTCAGGAGCATACCTCTCAATCCTCAAAAAATCCCACCTTTCAAAAAATAAAAACCCCGCTTCACAAAGCAGGGCTTTAATATAAATGGGAACTACTGGACTTGAACCAGTGACCCTCCGCTTGTAAGGCGGATGCTCTCCCAGCTGAGCTAAGCTCCCAAGCAAAATCTTCGATTTTGCAATAAATAATAATTAATAAATAATAATTAATAAATGAAACATCCAAAATTATTTATTAATTATTACTTATTATTTATTGCGCGCTGCGCGCGCCTACGACCCAGAAGGGACTCGAACCCACGACCTCCAGCGTGACAGGCTGGCGTTCTAACCAACTGAACTACTGGGCCAAAGTGGTTGTTAATTGACCACCTTATGCAGTATACACTACTTTGGCAGGTTTGTCAACACTTTTTTTCAAATTTTTTCAGATTTTTTTTCGTGGTGGTATATGGCGGAGGAATGTGGCGGTAGGGTTATGAAAAGGGTGCCTTGGTCTAGGATGTGGGGGGTTTTGGTGTTTGCGAAGGTGTTGTTTGTGGTTAGGATAATGCGGGTTATTTTGGCGTTTATGGGGATGTCTGCTCGCCATGCGGCTAGGGCTAGATGTTTGTCGTGCGGGGTGTTGTTGTAGGCGCAGATTATGGCGTGGGTGGTGTCAAAGCGGGCGTAGGCTAAGGTGCCGTGGTCGGCGTGGAGGAAGATTTGTGAGCCTGTGCGCAAAGGTGGCAGGGTTTTGCGGAGGTGGCTCATTTCTTTGTGGTAGGCAAGCAGGGTTTGGTTTTCACTCCCCCAGGGATAAGGTCTGCGGTTGTCAGGGTCGGTGAAGCCTGCAAGCCCTGCCTCGTCGCCATAGTAGATGGTGGGGCTGCCTTGCCATGTAAACTGCATTGTTATGGCGGAGAGCATTACACTTAGGTTGTGGTGGCTGTCGGCGGCATCGCGCCCGTGGGTGTGCAGCCGCCCTGCACGCATATTTGTGCGGGTTAAAAATCTTGAGTGGTCGTGGTTTGAAAGCTGGTTCATGGCGGAGGCTAAGGCTGGATAGGGCAGTTTCGCCATAAAATAGTCCATTGCGTTTTTGAAGCCCTCGCCATTATTTAGCATATTTGGGTCATAGCTTTCACTATGTTTTTGCATGCCTGTAAAAAACCATGACATAGGCTCCATAAAAGCGTCATAATTCATAATGGAATCCCACTGTGTCCCGTCTAGCCAGTCGTGAGGGTCACCGTAATGCTCCGCAAGGATGAAAGCATCAGGATTTGCCGCCTTTACGCGCCCCCTAAAGTCCCGCCAGAATTTGTGGTTAAACTCGCGGCTTTGCCCTAGGTCAGCTGCCACGTCAAGCCGCCAGCCGTCGGCATTGTAGGGCTTAGACACCCACATTTGCCCGATTTTCATCATCTCCTCATAAAGCTCAGGTGAGCCCTCAAAATTAAGCTTTGGATGGTTGTCATGCCCCCACCAAGCCTCGTATTGATTGCCATTCCAAATCAAATAATCCTCGTAGCCCTCGTCGCGTTTGACCCATTTGTGCAAATGCCCGCAGTGGTTGAAAACACCGTCAAGAATCACTTTTATGCCATTATCATGACATGTTGAAATAAGATTAGCCAACAATTCATTGTCGCCAAAATGGGGGTCAACCTGCTCATAATCGGAAATGTCGTATTTGTGAGAGCTTGGGGAGGCGAAGATGGGGGTTAGGTAAATCACCTCCACACCAAGGTCTTTGAGATAACCGATTTTAGCAAGGATGCCAGCAAGGTCGCCGCCGTAGAAGTTGGCAATGTCCAAAAACTCCACAGGCTCGTCCCAATTCATGCGCTTTGCGGGCAGCCCAAGGTATGTATACTGGTCGTCCTGCACATCATTTTCAGGTTCGCCATTGTAAAATCTGTCAACGAAAATTTGATACATTATAGCACCCTGCGCCCACTCTGGCGTGTCAAAATCTGGAATTAAAATAAAATCATAACCTGATTTGTTATATACAAAATGCTCCCCGCCTGCTTGAAGCGCGAAATGATAGCGAATGGGCGTGTCAAGCTTGTACTTTACTTGCCAATAATCAAAAAGCCCCTCGCTCCTAGCCTTTGCAAGACATAAGCCCCCTGCCCTGCCCTGAATCACGAGCTTTGCAGCCTGGACACTGCCCTTGAAGGTGCGCAGGCTAATCGTCACCACCTCACCGCGCACAGGCTGGGGATTGCTGATAAAATTTCTAGTTTCGTCTGAAAAAATCGCGGCATGTGCATTTTTGTTAATCATATATTGACCTCACTAAATAAATTTGTTATAATACCTTTGGTGATTTTTTTGAAAACAAAAGACATGGTGCTTGCGGCACTTTTTATAGCTTTGGTATTTTTGGCAACGGCGTTTTTGCGCGTGCCCTCGCCCCTGCCAAACCACGCGGGGCAAATCCACACAGGCACAGCCCTTGTGTTTATAATCTCCGTGGTTTACGGAGCCAAAATGGGGGCAATCAGCACCATAGGGATGGTGCTTTTTAACCTATTTTTTGGGCTGGCACCTTGGGCACCCATAAACCTTGTGGTGCGCCCTATTATGGCGTTTTTATTTGCATGGGTCGCGCGGGCGGGCATGTTTAAGTGGTGGGCTAATGTTTTGGCTGCCCTTTTAGGGGGTGCTTGGATGGTTTTTGGGATGTATGTTGGGGAAGTGCTGGTTTTTCAGATTCCCTGGGGTGCACCCATATATGCCGTGCCAGGAAATGTGATGCAGGTGGTGCTGGCTATAGCCATTGGCATTCCGCTTATCGCCCTTATAAAAGCTCATAAGCGTAAATTATAACATAAAATTGGCATTTTGGGAAGGGGAAATTTTATGAGCGCGGGAAATAGTTTTGGGGACGGCTTTCGTGTAACCACATTTGGGGAGAGTCATGGGGCGGCTTTAGGTGCTGTGGTGGATGGCTGTCCTGCGGGGCTTAATCTGTGTCCAAATGACTTTATTCATGATATGCAAAGGCGTCGCCCGGGGTACTCGCCTGCTACTTCCTCCCGCAAGGAAAGTGACGAGGTGCAGATTTTGTCCGGGGTTTTTGAGGGGCTCACTTTAGGCACATCAATTGCCCTCATTATTCAAAATATCGACCAAAAGCCTGAGGATTATGCCCATTTGAAAGAAATTTTTCGCGAGGGGCATGGGGATTTCACTTACATGGCAAAATATGGCATCCGTGACCATAGAGGTGGCGGGCGGGCAAGTGGGCGGGAGAGCGCAGCCCGTGTGGCAGCTGGCGTTATTGCAAAAAAAATACTTACCGAGTTAAATGTAAGTGTAGCCTCGGAAGCTCTATATTGCAAAGACGCCCTAAGCCGCGCTGTGAGTGAGAATGATTCCATAGGCAGCACGGTTATTTGCACCATAAACGGGCTTAAAGCAGGAATTGGGCAGCCTGTGTTTGGCAAGCTTGACGCAGCCCTTGCAGGGGCTGTAATGTCCATAGGGGGCACGCGGGCTGTGGAATTTGGGCTTGGCAAAAAAACCGCAAATCTTCGTGCAAGCGAGCACAATCCCATTGACAAAGGCATTTTAGCGGGCATTTCAGATGGCGAGCCTATCCTGATTACCGCGACTTTCAAGGCACCTCCAACCATAAACATGGGCGGTCGCCACGACCCTGTCCTTGCCCCGCGGGCGCAGGTGGCAGTGGAGGCCATGGTCGCCATAACCCTAGTAAATCACATATTTGCCAGCTTTTCTGATACTGTGCAGTCTGTTAAACGAAGTTATAATGGTTAATGCTCCTCTTTCGCTAACTCATTTTCAGCGGCAGCAGCCATAATGTCATCTTTCAAGTCCCTAGCCCTATCCCTTAACCTCTCGGAAGATTTTCGAGAGGTGATAATTGAGGACAGGATTTTCAGGGCATTTTTGTTATTGCCCAAAAACTTTGAAAAGGCGGCGATAATGTATAAAATCGTCACTTCTTCCATGCCCATGATGGGGGTGCGTTCTTCTTCAAGGGCGCGGGTGAGCCCCTTGATTGTCAAAATGGCGAATTTTTTTTCATTGAGCGGGTCGTCACCTTTTATTCTGTACAGCCAAGTTAGCTTCATGCAAAAATAAGCCTTTTCGCCTTGTTTGCCCTTTTTGATTGTGGCAGTCAAAAGGGCTAGTTTATAACGGTCAATCGCCTGCTCGACACTAGGTTCTATTGGGTATTCTTGGTGTTTGTAATGGGGTTTTAGCTCGGTTAGCAAAAGCTCCACCTGTTTATTGGAAATCCTGTCAAAAGTCTTTGTGTCTCCTGTATATCCGCATAGGCTGCACGAGAGAATGTCGTAAAACAGGGGCTCGATGGGGGTGTAGACCGAGCGCAGGTCATACTCAATGCCCTCAAGGCGCGTTTTGCCGGTCTTGACCACATAGGATTCAAAAATCCCAAGGCACACAGGGCAATTAAACTTTTTGGCATAAACAATATTGTTTATATCAAAAACTTTGGGCGCTGTGACCTCGGTGGTCTTTTTGGGCTTGGGGCTTTCAAAAATATTAATATCCTTTTCAATAATTTCTTGAAAGCCAAATTTTTCCAGTCCACCAAAAATGTCAAGTTTGACGTTGCTAGACATAGGATGCACCCCCATTTTATAGGTTTTCTTGTGCTAGGCACATTCTGCGGTAAAGCCCGTCTTCAGCCATAAGCTCTGCATGGTTGCCCTTTTGGGTAATTTTGCCATCTTCAAACACATAAATCATATCAAAATTACGGATGGTGGACAGGCGGTGGGCTATGGCTATAATTGTGCGCTTTCCTGCAATTTCGCCTATAGCCTGTTGAATTTGCATTTCGGTTTCCACATCCACCGAGGCTGTGGCTTCGTCAAGGATTAGGACGGGAGCTTTGCACAGCACAGCACGGGCAATTGCCATACGCTGTTTTTGCCCGCCTGAGAGCTTCATGCCCCGCTCGCCCACTTGGGTGTCATAGGTTTCGGGCATTGCCATGATGTCGTCATGGATTCGGGCAATGACGGCTGCCTCGCGGATTTGGTCGAGGGTGGCTTCCGGGGATGAAAGGGCGATATTTTCGGCAATTGTGCCATTAAACAGGAATGTGTCTTGCAAAACTACAGAAATATTGCGGCGCAGGCTGTCAAGGGTGATTTCCCTGAGGTTTTCGCCATCAATGGCAATGCTTCCTGCCGTGGGGTCATAAAAGCGCGAGATTAGGCTGGTTATGGTGGTTTTGCCCACACCGGTCGCCCCCACAAAGGCAGCGGTCATGCCCTGTTTAATTTCAAAGCTCACATCAGTCAGGACCGGCTTATCTTCTATGTATGCAAAACTTACGTTATCAAAGATAATATTGCCTTTTGCCGTGCCTATGTCCCTGGCACTTGGGTCGTCAACGACGTTTTCAGGCTCGTCTAGAATTTCGATTACACGCTCCGCTCCTGCCAGGGCTTGGTTGACAGATTCTAGGAGGTTCGACAGTCCTGTGATGGGTGCAAAAAACAGGGAGAGATAGAGCAAAAACGCCACAATATCAGCCACAGGCAGCCCGTGGTTAAACGCCAAAAAGCCGCCAAAGCCCACCACAATCACCGTGCCAAGCGACGTCAAAAACTCTACCCCC
>JGI24694J35173_10003895_pt1 | contig 11011 bp, 8 predicted proteins | sample TergutCo191P1_FD_35173 | JGI IMG/M metagenome (IMG submission 35173) | reverse complement strand
GAAGCGGCGGGCGAAACACAGCGTAAGGGCGTAGGGCGAAAGCGCGTCTTCCGCCTGGCGAATGCGCCTTTCCACCGAACCGGTGCGTTTATACTGCTGGCGTATGCGCTCGCGGACAAAGGCCACAAGCCGTTCGCGACGACGCTCGTGCGTTCGCCACAGCTCCTCGTCGCTGATCCGCTCCATGCGATTCCAAATGGTAAGCTCCGTGGGCTTGTCCTCGAAATGGGGGCCGAAATAGCGATCCAGAAGCTCCAGCATCCCAGAGGAAATCCAGGTGCGGGTGTGCACGCCGTTGGTGACGTGGCCGATGGGAATCTCGTTTATCGGCAGCCCGGGCCATATGCCCTTCCACATGTCGCGGGAAACCACGCCGTGCAGCTTGGCCACGCCGTTGGCGTATGCCGCCAGCTTCAGGGCCAACACGGTAAGGCAGAAGGTCTCCTTGTCGTCGTCAACGTTCACCCGCCCAAGGCCCAAGAAGTCTTTCCAGGATATGCCCAGAATCTGCGGCCAGGCACGGAAGTACTTTTCCATAAGGCCGATGTCGAAACGCTCGTTGCCCGCCGGAACCGGGGTATGCGTGGTGAAGATATTCGTAGGCCAGACCGCTTCCCTAGCTTCTTCGTAAGTGAACCCTTTTTCAAGCATAATCTCGCGGATGCGTTCGAGGCCCAGGAACGCCGCGTGGCCCTCGTTCATGTGGGTAACGGCAGGGTTGATCCCCAGGGCGCGCAAGGCGCGAATGCCGCCAATACCTAGCAGAATCTCCTGCTGAATGCGGGTTTCCTTGTCGCCGCCGTATAACGAGGCGGTTATGTTGCGGATATGCGGGGTATTTTCGTCTATGTTGGTGTCCAGCAGGTAAAGTGAGGAACGCCCTACCTTGACCTCCCAGACCTGCGCCACCACCTGCTGGCCAGCCATGTCCACGGAAATCTTAAGCGGATGGCCGTCCTTGCCTTCCTTACGTTCCACCGGCATATTGTACCAGTCGTTTTCCGGGTAGCTTTCCTGCTGAAAGCCATCGGCGTTCAGCATCTGCTTGAAATACCCCTGTCGGTACAGCAATCCTATACCCACCAGCGGAAGCCCCATGTCCGAGGCGGTCTTCATATGATCGCCCGACAGAATCCCCAAGCCGCCCGAGTAGATGGGAAGGGAAGCGTCCATGCCGTATTCCATCGAGAAATAGGCCACGACATCCCTGTGGCTACCCTTGTACCAGGTCTCGCCCTTTTTGTAGCTTTGAAAGTGATCGTATACTTCCTTTAGGGCGGCCAGGTAGGAATCGTCCTTCGCCACTTGATCTAGCCGTTTCTGGCTGACCATTCCCAAAGTCCGAATCGGACTTTGCTGGGACTGCATCCATACATCATAATCTAGTCTGACGAAAAGCTGAACCGCGTCATAATTCCAAGAAAGCCAAAGGTTGCGGGCGATTTCGCCCAGGGGCTTTAAGGGAGCCGGAAGTTTCGGCTTCACCGTGTATGTGGATATATTCATACGAAATATTGTATTCCGTCTATATAGGCTCTGTCAATGGAGAATTGAAGGATATTTTGACAAAATTTAGCCAGCGCATTGACAAGTTGAGGTTCCTTGCCATGCAGCCTTTCCGGTGCTTCATAGCAATGCGGTTTTTAAAGATTCCTGGTATGATATTCAATAAGCGATCCCATGATCTTAGCCGAAGCAAAGTTAAACGGAATCGAGAATTTGGTTTCCGCGGTTATTGGCCGCAATAATCGCGTTAAGCGAAACTTCTGGGTTGATCCAGCGTTTGTCGCTTTTCTGGCTTTTGTGATGCATGGCATTCTGCGGACAAAGGTGCAGACAGGCAAAACACACTTCGCATTTGTCGGCAAAGCAAACCTTGCCGGTTACGGTTATGTTTCCCGAAGGGCAAACCTTGGCGCAAATGCCGCATTTGTTGCATCGGCTGTTTACAATATACTTTTGGGCATTCTTGCCAGTAAGGTTCCTCACAATGCTGGTTATTGCGGTAATCGCTCGAAGCCCCAGCGATGCCGTTGCTAGCATGTGTTTGCGATTGTTGATATCATGCACTATTTTCGCCGTTTTTTCTTCGACCTTTTTATTTGGCAACTTTTTTATCTGTGCGCCCATCTCGAACACGGGTAAGTAGTTGTCCAGCATAATCAGATGATTGGCGTAATCAAAGCGACAGCCGTTTTCCCACGACTGCTTTTGCAAATTCAGCATTGCCGCTCCAGGTAAACTACCATATGTGCCAATGGCAAAAATGTAGTCAGCCTCAAACTTTACCCTATCCAAAAAACGGCACACCATTTTTGGCAGTGTCCACCAGTAAATCGGGAAAACCACGCCAATTGCATCGTCCTTGTAATGTAAATTGCCAGAATCGACAACCTGTGGAATGGAAACCAAAATTCCACCGATACGCTTGGCAATCGCCAAAGAGTTTCCTGTAGCCGTAAAATAAAAAATGGTCATGCCCTACTACTATTTTCAGCCTACATGATAAAATTCAGGCTGTCAAGTTTTTTCGGGCTTCTAGATTTTTTGCGAGCAAAGTCTTTTGCGTTTCCTGAACCAAATCATTGACAAGCCAGGGTTATCAAGGCAACGATTTTCGAAAGCCGCCCCTTTTTCGCCCACTTTTATGGAGGCCCGCTTGTGAAACAGGCGGCTTTCCGTGTAGACTGAACCTACGGCAAACGGAGGGCTGGACTTTAATGAAGCTGGTGTACAAGGGTAAGACAAAAGACGTTTTCGAACTTGCCGACGGCAACTATCTATTGCAATTCAAGGATGATGTTACGGGATCGAATGGGGTGTTCGATCCTGGCGCGAATCAGGTTGGCTTGACGATTGCTGGTGTCAGCAAGGCTGGTGTTAGGCTTACCGAGTTCTTTTTCAGAAAGATTGAGGCCGCGGGGATTCCCACTCATTTTGTCTCCGCCGATGCCGAAAAGGCTCAAATGGTTGTCAAGCCCGCCGAGTTGTTCGGCAAGGGGATGGAGCTTATCTGTCGGCTTAAAGTAACTGGCAGCTTTTTGAGAAGATATGGCGACTATTGCAAGGAAGGGCAATCGCTCGACTACTTTGTGGAAGTTACGCTAAAGGACGACAATCGCGAGGATCCACCTATCACAAAGGATGCGTTGGAAATGCTGGGAATAGCCACTGGCGACGAGTACGAAACTCTAAAGGGGCTGACCCAAAAAATAACCGCGGTAATAAAGGACGAGCTTGCAAAAAAAGACGTGGACTTATACGACATAAAGTTGGAGTTCGGGCGTGTTGACGGTAGGATAACCCTTGTTGACGAAATTTCTGGCGGTAATATGCGTGCTTATAAAGAAGGCGCGTATATTCAACCGCTGGACCTACCCGCCGTGCTTCTGGGAAGCTGAGTAGGTAGCGATACCTGTCACTTATTTTGTGTCAATATCATTGCGATATCGCCCTTGCTGTTGTCCGACTTATGTACGGCGGAAAATCTAAGCTCTTTTTCTTCGCCAGATGATTCGTCAAGATAGCGGATTCGCAGAAAGGGGCTGTCGGGGGAAAGCAGTTTTTTGTACCACTTTGTTTCCCTGTGCAGGACGGCGGACACGATCCTTTCGCTGGGAATAAAGATTGTCTTTTCCTTAGGGACGATTCCACTGGTGCCGAGGTTACCCAACAGGCCGCCCGTTTGGGGGAAGTGGTGAAAGCGGAAACCGCCGGTGGTCGCGATGACAAGACCCCAAAGGGGTTTCCTGCGATTGCCGTCGAATTCCTGCCAGCCCGATACGTACTGCCCCATGCCTCGCGTCAAGACCGTTTCGCCAGTCGTTTCCTCGTATTCTTGCCAGAATTCCTCTGGGCTTTGTGTTCCAGCCATTTACGCAATGCTCCTTGTGGCGACGACATCGAGTCCGATTCCGTTCCAATCCGCGATTACCACGTCCCCCAGCGTTACTGGGATTGTTACCTTGGTGCCGTAAATATCCGCCAGCAATGCTGGTATCTTTTCCCTGGGGCAAGGGGCGCTTGTCTTGACTGGAACCCGTCTTGGCGTACTGTTGCCCGCATCCTTGCCGAAAACAGCGGCGCATGTTGCGGTAACCGTTCGCTTGGGTGCGCTGATTTCCTCTCGCGCGTAGTCCACTCCACGGGGGCAGCGGTTGCCGGTTACGCTTAACGCGGAAGCGTCACCCAATTCGGCACTTTCCTCCGCGGCTAAAGGACACCCCACTGGGCAAACGATACAGATAAGTTCCCTCATGCCTTTTTCCTTAAAACAGCGCACAACGTTTCCGAATCGTCGGTGTATGGCCGTCCCGAAACATCGCCGTAGAAACCGACTTCCGAAAAACCAAAGCCCAGGGTTTCATCCCGCAGGGATTGCCTCGTGAAATAGCAGTTCCAAATATTGAAACATCTTGTACCGCTTTCCTCGATAATAACATGGCGCGACCCTTGAGCGGTTTCGCCGTAATAGTATTCCGCCTCCAGACAGATGTGCGGCTTTGCGCTCCAAAAATCGCCGTCGGGGTATATGTCCCATGACGTGTTGTCATCCTCGCCTTCGTCCCTTTGCGGGGTGAACACGTCAAACAGGAATAGTCCCCCTGGCTTTAACGCCTTGTGGATACGGCCAAGCAACTCTTGGCGTTCCTGTGGGATCAACGCGCCGTAGTCGCAATAGATCATTATAACCATGTCAAACATGTTGTCAAAATCCATGGAAAGGTAATCTTGCAAAACGTATTTGCTGTCGGGATCGTGTCGGCGGGCGTATGCGATGGAATTTTCGGAAAAGTCCAGACCAGTAACTTGCAGACCGCGCTGGGCGAACAGCCTTGTGTACAGCCCTGGGCCGCATCCAATGTCCAGCAATGCGGCCTTTGGTTCGCCGCCAGGCAGAAACGACATTATCCAGTCGGCGCTTTGGTTGATAAACTCTGGGCTGCGACTAGCACCGTCCGTATCTGGATCCAAATGCGCGTCAAGCATTTGCGTGGCGATATGCGGATCGTTCCAGAATTTTTCCGCCGTCCTTTCGTACAGGGCGGGGCGTTTTAGGTATTCGGCCAAATTGCCGTACAAAATGTTTTCCATCAATATTCCTCCAAATACTCCTCACACTTCACACAATGCAGAATTCCAGAGTGGCATCTTCTGGTATCGTAGTCAGCTCCTGAAAATCCTTGGGACCGACGTTCATGCTTATCATTTCCGAAGGCTGCACATGACTTTTCTTTACGCTTCTGATAACATTTTTCCCCAGACGCAATTCCAGCACCGCATCGTTCTTTACGACCAGCGAACGAAGGTACACCTTGTTTTCCCGCGCTGGATCTATGCGGGCGGGGTTCACGTAGCGCACGTTGGAACCGGCTTTCGCCCGCACCTGCGTTTCGGGGCGCGAGCCGCCCAGCCATTCGGCGACATGCCGACCCGTCCTTCGGCTTTCCTCGGCAACCCAGTCTGCAAGGTCGTGGACATGCAGCACGTTTCCGCAGGCGAAAATGCCGTCAAGGTTGGTCATAAGGTTGGAATTCACCAAAGGCCCGCCAGTCGCTCCGGAAAGCTCCACGCCGGCGGCGCGGGAAAGTTCGTTTTCGGGGATAAGGCCCACCGAAAGCAGCACGGTGTCGCAGTCGATTCGAAAACGCTTTGCGGAAACCGACACGCCGTTTTCCATGGGCGTAACCTCGACACCCTCGACACGATCGTTGCCGAAAATGTTCGTGGTCTGGCAGGAAAGGTAAAGGGGAATGTCAAAGTCCTTTAGACACTGGACGATATTGCGGGTAAGCCCTGCGGGATACGGCATGATCTCGATGACGGCCTTTACCGTGCAACCTACCCAGCTCATACGCCGGGCCATGATAAGGCCGATGTCCCCGGAGCCGATTATCACTATTTCTTTGCCAGGGATGTAGCCTTCGATGTTGACGAGCCGCTGGGCAAGCCCGGCGGTGAAAACCCCAGCGGGGCGGGAACCAGGGATTCGCACGTTGCCCCGGTTTCGTTCCCGGCAACCCATCGCCAGCACTACGGCGCGGCACTGTATGAACACAATACCCTCTGGGGAAACGCAGACAAGTTTTCTGTAGAGGGGAGGGGGGTGCGATCCATGGGATAGACCATGATCTTGGTCGAGCTGGGTAACGGTGGTGTTAAGAAACACCGCAATCCTGGAGTTTTGCACACGGTCGATAAAACGCTCGGCGAATTCAGGCCCAGTAAGTTCCTGGGAAAACTCGTGCAGACCAAAGCCGTTGTGGATGCACTGCATGAGGATTCCCCCCAGAAAATCCTCGCGTTCGATAATGGCACAGGAGAACCCCTGGGAGTCCAGTTCCAGTGCCGCCGCCATGCCCGCCGCGCCGCCGCCGATTACCGCCACGTCAAAAAGGAGTTCCCTCATTGCAGTTCCTCCTCCAAAAGGCGGCTGGAACCGCCGTGCTTGGTAATCTGTGCCATAGAAAGCCCAGTTTCTCTCATAATGATCTTAACGATTTTGTAGGTGCAGAAGCCCCCCTGACAACGGCCCATCTGGGCGCGGGTAAAGAATTTAACCCCGTCTAGGGTATGGTGCCCAAGCCGCACCGCCTGTACGATCTCCGCCTCGCTGACGTTCTCGCAACGGCAAATGACGTTTCCCCACGCGGGATCTTCGGCGATAAGCGCGTCCAGCGCGAAGGGATCCAGCCCGCGCATTCGGGGATGGTCCTCTAGTCGTGGATTCCAGCCTGGTTTTTCTCTTAGCTCCAGCCCCATATCCCGCAAAATGTTCTTTACGTACTCGCCGATTGCTGGCGATGCGGTAAGCCCCGGGCTTTGTATTCCAGCCACCTGCACGAAAGCCGAGGCTTTGTCCGAAGCGGCAATGTAGAAATCCCCGTCAAGACACGGGGGTTGCTGCCCCCCAGCCCCCCATTGTAGGACAGGGCGCAGGCCAGCAAAACTTGTGATAACATCGCTACGACTAAGCGAAGGAACCATCGCCTTTCCAGATTCGAATATGCCTTCCAGCCGTTCGCCAGTCGTGGAAAAGTCGTCCTTGCCGTCAACCTCGTTGGCGGTGGGGCCAACCAAAACCGTGCCCTCGACCGTGGGGATTACCAGCATCCCCTTGGAAACCTGGCTCGGCACGGGAAAGATCACCCGGCCAGGTCTGGCCCGCGTCAGTCGATCCATCAAAAAGTACTCGCCCTTGCGCGGCGCAATGGTGAACTCCTCCGCATCGAAAATCGCCGAAACCTTGTCGGCGAAAAGCCCGGCCGCATTCACCACGTAACGCGCACAAACACTGCGCCCGTCCTCGCCGCGAATTACCCAGCGATCCCCATCCCGCCGCGCCTCCTTCACCTTGAAACCGGTGCGCAGTTCTACGCCGTTCTTGATCGCCGATTCCACCAGCGCGAAGACAAAGCGGTACGGCTCGACTATCCCGCCACCTGGAGCATAAAGCCCACCCACCACATCGCTGGATAGCTTGGGTTCCAGTTCAAGCAGCCTTTCGCGGGAGCAAAGCTCGATGCCGAAGGCCCCGTTTTCCACCCCCTGCATGTAAAGATGCCCCACGACCTTCATCTCATCCCCGTGAAGCGCGGCCACGACTATACCACAACGCCGAAATGGAAAATCCAGTTCCCGCCGAAGCTGGTCGAACATCAAATTGCCCTGAATCTCCAGCCTGGTCTTTAGGTACTTGCCTTGATGGTGAAAGCCGCCGTGTACAATCCCCGAATTCGCCTTTGACACGCCAAACGACACATCCGCGGCCTTTTCGAGAATCGCTGTCCTTATACCGTAAGCCGAAAGCCTCCGCGCGATGTTCGCCCCAGAAACTCCGCAACCGATGATCGCTACATCATAGTCCACGCTTTTATTGTAACGTGTTTTTGGGGGCTGGCAAGTACCTTGGCAGACATTCCGTTAGGCGAAGCCTGTAAAATACGTTAGCGAGATTTTCCCTCTTCCTGAGCCTATGGCCCAACAGTAAACTCCAGCTTTTCGCCAACCCTATCCGCAGTAACGGTATCCCCGTCACGTATGCTACCCGCTATAACCAGCTTTGCCAGCGGGTTCTCAAGCTCGGCCTGTATCGCCCGCTTTAGCGGTCTGGCTCCGAACATGGGATCGTAGCCACGTAGCGAGATGAAATCCCTTGCCGCATCGGTAAGCACGAGAGTTACCTTGCGTCCGGCAAGCCTTTCTGTAAGACGTGCAAGTTGGATGCTCAAGATTTTGCCGACCTCGCCTTTACTCAGACGGTTAAAGATTACCGTTTCGTCAATTCGGTTCAGGAATTCCGGTCTAAAGGTTTGCTTTAACAGTTCGAAAAGAGAACCGCGCAGGGTTTCGGGATCCTCGGTTTCCAGGATTAGGTCGGAACCCAGGTTGCTGGTCATTATTATGATGACGTTTCTGAAGTCAACCACTCGACCTTGGCCGTCCGTCAGACGGCCGTCGTCCAGGATTTGCAGGAAAACGTTGAACACTTCCGGGTGGGCCTTTTCAATCTCGTCGAAAAGGATCACGCTGTAGGGGCGGCGGCGCACGGCCTCGGTTAATTGGCCGCCTTGTTCGTAGCCCACATACCCAGGCGGGGCACCGATTAGGCGGCTTACGGAGTGCTTCTCGCCGTATTCGCTCATGTCGATTCTTGTCAACGCTTTTTCATCGTTGAACAGGAAATCGGCAAGTGTTTTAGCAAGTTCGGTTTTTCCCACGCCCGTGGGACCCAGAAACAGGAAGGAACCTAGTGGACGCGCCGCGTCGGAAAGACCGGCTTTGTTTCGGCGTATCGCGTCGGCGACTGCGGCCAACGCCTTGTCCTGGCCGACAACCCTTCGCTCCAGTACGCTTTCCAAGTCTAGATATTTCTGCATTTCCCCAGATAGCATTTTAGAAACGGGAATCCCCGTCCACACCGCCACCACGCCGGCAATGTCCTCTTCCCTTACCTCTTCTCGCAACAAGGACGGCACTCCACCGCCCGCATCTTCATCTTCGGCGGCAGCATGTTTGCGCTCCATCTGTTCGGTCAGATCGGCAAGCTGCTTCTGAGCTTCAGGAATCCGCCCGTGCTTAAGTTCGGCGGCTTTGGAAAGATTACCCTCGCGCTCGTGCAAGGCTTCTTCTATCTTAAGCTCCTCGATCCGCTGTTTGAGTTCGCGAATACCCTGAATGTCCTTCTTCTCACTTTCCCATCGAGCCTTCATCGCGTCCCGTTCCGCGCCAATGTCGGCGATTTCCTTTTCAAGTTTCGCAAGCCGCTCCTTAGACGCGGAATCCTCCTCGCGAGAAAGTGCCTGCCTCTCTATGGAAAGCTGCAAAAGCCTGCGCTCCAGTTTGTCCAACTCGGTCGGGCGGCTGTCCAGTTCCATTTTCAGGCGGCTTGCGGCTTCGTCAACAAGGTCAATCGCCTTATCTGGAAGAAAGCGGCTGGTGATGTAGCGGTCGGAAAGCGTCGCCGCCGCCACCAACGCCTCGTCCTTGATCCGCACGCCGTGATGCACCTCGTACCGTTCCTTCAACCCGCGCAGAATCGCGATGGTATCTTCGACCGAAGGCTGGGCAGTGTACACCTGCTGAAAGCGGCGTTCTAAAGCCGCATCTTTTTCGATATGCTTGCGGTACTCGTCCAGGGTGGTCGCACCGATGCAGCGGAGTTCCCCCCTTGCCAATGCGGGCTTGAGCAGGTTGGAAGCGTCGGTCGCACCCTCGGCAGCACCGGCACCGACAAGGGTGTGCATCTCATCGATGAACAGAATGATTTTGCCATCGGCGGATTGCACCTCGTGGATTAACGCCTTTAGTCGTTCCTCGAACTCGCCGCGGAATTTCGTCCCGGCGACAAGTGCGCCAAGATCCAGCGCAAGAAGTTTTTTGTCCTTTAGGCCGTCGGGAACGTCACCCGCAACTATGCGCCGAGCAAGTCCCTCGACAATCGCTGTTTTACCGACACCTGGCTCGCCTATGAGTATCGGGTTGTTTTTTGTGCGGCGCGACAGAACCTGCATACAGCGGCGGATTTCCTCGTCGCGTCCGATTACTGGGTCCAGCTTTTCCTGCCTGGCCAGCGCGGTTAAATCGCGACAGTAGCGTTCCAACACCTGGTATTTCGCCTCGGGGTTTTGGTCGGTTACGCGCTGGCTGCCGCGCACCTGTTTCAACGCCTCAAGAATGGCATTCTTGGTAACGCCTGATTTTTTCAGCAATTCGGCAGCTTTGCCTTCGCCCGCGCTTATTGCGATAAGAACATGCTCGGTGGAAACGAAGTCATCCTTGAGCGTGGCAGCTTCGGCTTCCGCCTTGGCAAGGATTTTCGATGCCGCTGGGGAAAACTGCAACTGAGCCGCCGTTCCGTAAACCCTTGGTTGCTGCTTTAACAGGTCTTCTAGATCGGCGGCAAGGCGACCAGGGTCGCTGCCAATGCGGGCGACAATCGGCGGAACGATTCCGTCTTCCTGCCGAAGCAGCGCAAGAAGCAGATGTTCGGTATCAAGCTGGGAGTGGTCTTCTTTCTGCGCTATGGTCGAGGCGGCGTTAAGCACCTCCTGTGCCTTTATCGTGAATTTTTCGTAGTCCATATACCTTTCTATTTTACCAGCTTAAGAACTCCATATCCAGAAGGCTTCTGACAGGAATTGCCACTGGTATCATTCCACACGGCAATACTCTGCCGAATCCCCTGAGCGGAAGCCCCGTTTACCTGTAGGTCAAAACCGACGACCGTGCCCTCCTGTGGCTTTATCGTCCTGAAAGGTATTTTCGCGACAACGCTGTAGGACCTGGCCGCCCTGGCGGAAACCCTGGCCACCGACTGAAGCCTGGCATCGTCAGCAAGCGAGGCGGGGAAAAAGCTTTGCTCGTTGGCATAGCTGACCCGGAACAGGCCGTCGTCGTCCTGCATATGGTGCGCCTTGTGGTTGCCCTCGTCGACGTAGATCTCCACGGAATCCCGTTCCTGTGGCGCGGGATTGGACCCGTTCATCTCGGCGTTGACGACCGCGACGTT
>JGI24694J35173_10003888_pt1 | contig 11025 bp, 10 predicted proteins | sample TergutCo191P1_FD_35173 | JGI IMG/M metagenome (IMG submission 35173) | reverse complement strand
CCCTGATCCAACGCGAAAGCCGCCGTTATCAGCGCGCCTGATTTTTGAGGCGCTTCAACAATCAGCACGCTGCGCGAAAGAGCCGCGATTATTCTGTTTCTTGCGGGAAATGTCCATTTACTCGGCGGCATTCCCGGAGGATACTCGGAAATTATCGCTCCTCCTGAATCTAAAATCCTTTTCGCTAAAGGTCTGTTAGATGAAGGATAAACATAATCAATCCCTGAACCAAGCACCGCGTAAGCCGGAGCGCTTCCGATTAAATTACCGCGGTGAGCCATTGCGTCAATTCCTAACGCAAGACCTGAAACAATTGATACTCCTAATCTTGACAGATTACCGGCAATTTTATAAGCCTGCTCCGAAGCCTGAGGGCTAGGCTTTCTGGTTCCTACCATGCCTAAAAGTGATTTTTCAGGATTAGGAAGACTTCCCATATAAAAAATTACAGATGGGGGATCGTACATTTCCCGCAAAAGCGGCGGATAATCGCTGTCTGTCCACGATACCCATTTAATAGACCTTAATTTGCAATTTGTGTCAATACTTCCGGCTTTCTCAGCTGTTTCCGTTATATCCCAAAAATCTTTAAGTTCGCGCTGAATAATTATTTCGATATCTCTTTTTGACTGTACATATAATTTTTCAACGCTGTCAAAAGCTTCCAGCAGCCGAATTTTTTCCGTTAATTTGAGACCCGGCAGCAAAGATATAATCAAATCCAGTAAACCTCTTTCATTCATATAATCTCTCCTGAACCGCGTCTCTTAGACTTAACGCTTCTTCGCGTACCTTTTTGTCTCTTGTCCTTTCGGCGATTCTTTCGTAAATTTCGCTTGCGGTTCTTAATTCACCTAACATAAAGCGCGATCTTGCAAGAACAAACATTGCCGGAATATCCGAGGGAAGAATTTGCATATAACGTTCCAATTGAACGATCGCGTCCTGCGGACGATTTAACTCAAACGCATATAAGACAGCAAGACCGTACATCGCCCTTGTGTATGTTATATCCAGTTCCTGAGCGCGTAAGTATGATTTCTCGGCAAGAGAAAAATAACGTTCCCTGTCTCTTTCCGCATTTACGGAAAATCCTACGATTGATTTTGCCACAGATCCTGCCGAGACTCCGGTTAAATAATAAAGAACGGGATCTTCCGCGTTAAAATGAATCGCCCTTTCAAGCGCCTCGAGCGCGTCGTTGTGCATTTTCCTGTCCGCGAGTCTTGTCGCCAATATTTTCCAGTAAACGCCTGTCTGCGCTCCTTCTCTGACATTACGCTCAATTTGATCTTCATATAACGCGATTGCCCGCCTCAAACCTTCGATTGTTTCAGGAGGTCCGCCGCGCGGGCTTAATTCTGCCATGCGTTTCGCTAATTCCTTGCTTGTTCTTGTAGAGGTATTCTGATGGATCAAATAAATAACTGTTCCAACAGAAACAAGAAGAACAAGGGTTATAAATATTTCTTTTAGCTTCTTCATGTTAATCTCACACTTCCGCCTTTTTTAGTTTCGGCAAAAACCGGCGGTGGTTTTCTTTGAGCATAGACCTTTCAACATGCGTATAAATCTGCGTTGTAGACAAATCCGCATGCCCCAGCAATTCCTGAAGCGTTCTTAAATCCGCTCCGCCCGATAAAAGAGTTGTCGCAAAACTGTGCCGTAATGTATGAAGATGCGATGTAACTCCCGTATCAAAAGTATATTTAACATAATTTTTCCAGATACCTTTTCTTGAGAGTCTCTTTCCTCTGCTGTTGATAAAAAGAGCATTTGTTTTATTTACGCTTCCTGCGAGTTTTGGACGCGCAAATTCAAGATACTGCGTTAATCGCGATGCCGCTTCTTTTCCGAACAGCGTAATACGTTCTTTGCTTCCCTTTCCCGTCACTTTGGCAATTCCGCTTTTGATGTCAATATCTCTGATATTTAATCCTACAGCTTCCGAAACGCGCAGTCCTGCGGAAAAAATAAGCTCATAAATACATCTGTCGCGGCAGCCTCTTGGAGTTTCAACATCGATCTTTTCGAAAATTTCTTCGATTGTTTCTTTGTCAAATACTTCGGGAAGCTTCATTCTTCGTTTTGGAATATCAAGAATTTCGGCGGGATTATGTTTTATTAAGCCTTCGTCAAAAGCATATCTATAAAAAGACCTAAGAGCTGAAATTATTTTAGCGGTTGTTCTTGGATCAATATCTTTTTCATATTTTCGCATAACAAGATAATCTCCCAATAATCTAACGTCAGTATCCGCAAGAGGTTTTTTTACGGTTTCAAGATAATTTAAAAACTTAATTATCTCTAAACGATAACTCTCTTTTGTCAAAACAGCGCGTCTTTCTATTGCAACCAGCCGTGAACAATATCTTTTTAACAGTTCTGCCTTTTCCAAATTAAAACTCCGTTAAACCGGTATCTTGTTTTACGTCATTCCTATAACCGTAATTTCGTATAACAGGCGGAATATCCAAATCATTCTGAAGTTCCCTCTGCGGTAAAAAATCCGGTCTCTTAAGATTTTTATTGTAAGTGTTTAAAATCTCGTTGATATTGCATTCGCTATCCAATTCAACTTTTTTCGGCTTCTCTGTTTCTGCCGGTATTTGTTCAACAGCTGCGGCAGTTTGAAAGCCTGTCGCGATAACTGTAACCTGAACACTGTTGTCAAAGTTATTATCCATTCTTATACCGTGAATAAGATGCACATTAAGATCGCATTTTTCTTTTACAGTTTTAATAATATTCTGAACTTCAACCAAAGTGATATTATCGGGACCCGCGATATTTATAAGAACTCCTGTAGCGCCTTCGATGCTTGAATCAACAAGAAGAGGATTATAAATCGCGTTTTCTACAGCTTCCAAAGCGCGGTTTTCGCCGGACGCAATTCCGATTCCCATTATCGCGTCTCCTTTTCCGTGCATGATTGTCTTAACATCTGCAAAATCAGTATTCTGATAACCTGTCTTTGTGATTATTTCCGATATGCCCTGCACTCCTTCACAAAGAATTTCGTCAGCAAGAAGATACGCGCTGTCCAGCGTAGTTGTATTCTTTATTATACCCAGCAAATTCTGGCTTCTGATAACAATTAANGTATCAACTTCCTCGCGGAGTTTTTTTAATCCGTTTTCGGCAAGCGTCATTTTATATTTGCCTTCAAAGTCAAACGGCATTGTAACAACGCCGACTGTAAGAGCACCCGCTTCTTTCGCGATTTTCGCGATAACATGAGCAGACCCTGTTCCCGTTCCGCCTCCTAAACACGCCGTAACGAAAACCATATCCGCGCCTTTTAAAACTTCCGCTAACGCTTCCACATCTTCAAGAGCCGCGCGTTCGCCTATATCAGGTATTCCGCCGGCGCCTCGTCCGCCTGTTACTTTCGCGCCGATTTGCACTTTTACTTCCGCTCTGCTTTTGTTAATCAGATCCTGAATATCTGTATTAACTGAGATAAATTCGACGCCTGAAAATTCAGCGTCAATCATGCGGTTTAACGCGTTGCCTCCGCCTCCGCCTGCGGAGATTACTTTGATAACAGCCGGTACGGAAGACTGCGCAGAAGTAACTTTCTGCACGATTTGCTTTTGCAAATTTCCGTTGTTCATGTTTGAAACTGTTTTAATAACAGTTTCCGGTGATACCTCTTGCATTTTGAACGGAATCACCTGCGGCTGTTCCATTACTGATAAAACATTCATTTTTTCCCTCCTAAAAAATATTTTTATCATTTATTTAATAATTTGATTTGAATTATTATCAAATTATTATTTTAATAATTTATAAAATTATAAAAATTCTTCTTTTAACCACGCTTTTAATTTTTCTATAATCGCGGGATTCTTTTTTTCCCGCAAATCGGGTTTGTATTCCGTAAAATCCAATCCCGATCTCCTCTCTCCTTCAAGAGCAAGTCCGATCGCAGTTGCGTAAAACGGAGTGCGGTATTCTTCAACTAATCCCTTCATGTTAGGTGTAGGAAGCGGCGTTCCAAGACGCGCCGGTAATTTTAAAATATGATTGGCAAGTTCGACAACGCCTGTTAATTGCGCTGTTCCGCCTGTTAAAACAACGCCTCCTCCGAGAGGACGCGAAAGATTCAAAGTATCGAGATGCTGTTTAACAAGTTTAAATATTTCTTCCATTCGCGGTTTAATAATCGAAAATATTGTTGAACGCGCAATTGTCATCGGAGGTCTTCCGCCGACACCCGGAATTATCACAGTCTCATCAGCATCCAGCATTGCTTCCCAGCAGCATCCTGCGTCTATTTTTATTTTTTCCGCGTTTTCAAGAGAAATATTTTTCATGATTGATATGTCGCTTGTTACCTGTGTACCGCCAGCCGCGATTGTATGCATTGAAAAAGGCGTTCCGTCAACATAAACAAGCGCGTCTGTAGTTCCGCCGCCGAGATCTAATAACAAAACGCCAAGATCGATTTCTTCCTGCGTAAGAACAGAACTGCCTGCGGCAAGAGTCTGCAAAACAAGATCGTTTACTCTCAAGCCCGCGCGATTAACGCATTTAATTATATTCTGCGCTCCTGTTACAGAGCATGTAATTATGTGCACATCCGCTTCAAGGCGCGTTCCGATCATTTCAATCGGATTTCTTATTTTCTTTTGATCGTCTACTTTATAATTCTGAGGAATCACTTCAAGAATTTGTCTGTCGGTCGGTATCACAACGGCTCTTGCGGCCTCTATTACGCGGTCAACATCTTCCTGACTAATTTCGTTTTCTCCTGATTTTTTCTTTTTTCCCTTAACGCCCACAACTCCGCGCGAATTAATTCCGTTTATATGCGCGCCTCCAATACCGATCCAGCAATCAGTAATTTCCATTCCGCTCATCATTTCAGCGTCTTCAATTGCGGCGTTTATCGCGCGCACCGTCGCTTCAATATTTACAACTACGCCTTTGCGCAATCCAGTTGACGGTCTGACGCCTGATCCGACTATTTTAAAGTTTCCTTCATCATCATATTCGCAGATAAAAACGCGCACGAATGTTGAGCCAATATCCAATGATGTTATTATCTTACTCATGAATTTTGCTCCTTTAAGGTATACGATCCCATACCCGATCTAAAATCTATTTCAACAGGTTTCTGATTGTCTGTTTCCAAAATATTCAGCATAACAAGCATGTACCTTAGCACGTCTTCCGTCAAATTATTTTCAATTCTGACGCTGATAGAACCATGAACCGGAAATAAAACAAGGTCATATCCTTCCCATGCTTTTCTTTCAATTCTTATTTCTGAAATCGCGGATAACAATTCAGGCGAATTGGAAGAAAGCTGGTATAAATTTTCCGTAAGCGAAACAAGAGCCGCAGGCAGGCAGCTGTTCAACTGCGGATTTTCTATTCCGGAAATTACAGGAAGTCCTGCGCCTTCATTTAATTGACATGTTTTAAAAAATACTCCTTGTCTGTCAACAAACATCATCACCTGTTTTGATCCGTTATTCGCGATAGTAATCGCCGCAGCTTCGCGGGGAGAAAGAAAAATCGACATTTTATCGGGGAACCGTTTCATAACAACCGCAGATTCCACAAGAATGTGATTCGATAGAATTTTTTGAACATTATTCGCGTTAGTTGAAAAAAACGAAGAAGTTTCGTCTATTCCCGCGACTAAAAGAATTTCCTGCCGGTTTAATCCGTCAATTCCCTGAACTTCTATCGCAGAAAAAGGAATAAACGGAGTTACAATAAAAAGCCAGATTAACTGCGCCGCGAAAATTACAGAGACAACAATCAAGAGACGCTTAATTCCTTTCTCCAGTTTCTTATTCTGTTTTTTTTCAGATACATCCGAAGGATTTGATATATCTTCCTGCGAAAGATACGGGAAATTATTCACTATCATCCTCCATATAATTAATATTTCTTTTTTCGCTGATTGTATTTAATCCTTCTTTTCTTGCAACATTAAATACAAAACCGGCGCAAATAAAAGTCGTAATCAACGAAGAGCCGCCCGCGGAAAAAAACGGAAGCGGAATTCCCGTAGCGGGAAGCGCGCCGCATACAACGGCTATATTTAAAAGCGCCTGTGACAAGATCATAGTAGTAGCTCCTGCCGCCAGCAGTCTTCCAAAAACAGTTTTGCTGTTCCATGCCGCTTTAAATCCAAGATACGCGAGCAGACCAAATATTGTAAAAAGGATCAAAAGTCCGAGAAAACCTGTTTCTTCAATGTACGAGCACATAATAAAATCCGAATGAATTGTCGGAACGCTTGCAATCTTCCGCGTTCCTTCGCCGATACCCTTTCCGAGAAAACCGCTTGAGGCAATTGTCTCTCTGCTTGCCTTCATTTGGAATCCGGCTTTTAGCGGTTCTAATTCAGGATTAATAAAACTTAATAACCGCATTACTCTGTGAGGTTTTGTAAATATCAAAAGCGCTGAAATCGGAATTACCATAGCGACAGCCGAGAAAAAATAACGCCATTTCAGTCCCGCGAGAATCAAAATTACAAGCGCGTTAAAGATAATAAAAACGGCTGTTGAAAAATTATTCTGCAAATAAATCAATACAAAGAATAAGCCTGTAACAATTACAGGAGATAAGAAGCCCGATATAAAACCGTCAAGCCTGTCGCTTTTTTTATCGAGTGAATGAGCCAGATATAACGGAAGCACAAACTTTACCATTTCCGAAGGCTGATAACTGAAAAATCCGATTTCAATCCAGCGTGTCGCGCCACCTTTTTCAACTCTGATACCGGGAACAAAAGTCAGCAAACACATAAAAACCGCGATGCAAACAAGGATAAGAACAAACTTGCGTAAAACATCAAGACTTAAATAAGAAAAGATAAAAAACAAAGCAAAACCAACTGCCGTAAAAATTAATTGCCTTTTGATAAGACTATTGCCGTCATTAAAGAAATTCGAGGAAACTGTATATGATGCGGAATAAAGAGTAACAAGTCCTAATCCAAGTAAAAGAAAAATGCATAAAAATATTACGTGAATATTTTTTATTCCATGTGTTCTTTCAACAACAAAACTATACATTCACTTTCCTTCCTATTGTATTTTAAGCGTAGATAACGCAATAACAGCAAACAATCCGCCGAGTATCCAGAAGCGAATCACGATTTTTCCTTCTGCAATGCCGCCTAATTCATAATGATGATGAAGTGGCGCCATTCTGAAGAATCTTTTTTTTCTTAGCTTGTATAAAATTACCTGTATTATAACAGACGCGATTTCTAAAACAAAAACTCCTCCGATAATTAAAATTAGTAATTCTTTTTTTGTGATAAGAGAAATTACTCCGATTACTCCTCCGAGTGAAAGGCTTCCTACATCGCCCATAAAAACCGAAGCGGGATGAGCGTTAAACCAAAGAAATCCTACGCATGCTCCGGCTGCTGCCAAACAAAATACCGTGATTTCTCCGGCGCGCGGAATGTAGGCAATACCTAAATAATTTGAATAGTCAATTCTTCCNGTNATGTATGTTAAAACCGCGAGAGTGAGAAAAACAATTATTAAAAGTCCCGCTAATAATCCGTCGAGTCCGTCGGAAAAATTTACAGCGTTAGATTCTCCTACAATTAAAAGAACCGCGAAAGGAATCCACACCCAGCCCATATCTATAACCGGATCTTTAAAAAACGGCACATACAGAGCTGTTGTTGTTTTGTCTCCCGTAAAATAAAGAATTAATACGACTGTAATCGCAATGGAAAATTGTCCGATTAATTTTGCCCATGCCGGAAGTCCTTCGGAATTATGTCGTTTAACTTTTAAGAAATCATCAAGAAAACCTATTACGCCGAACCCTAAAAACGCTCCCATTACGATCCATACATTTTTATTCTGCAGATCTCCCCAGAACAGCATCGCGATAACAACGGAAAGAATAATAAATAATCCGCCCATTGTGGGAGTGCCTGTTTTCGAAAGATGAGTTTGAGGTCCGTCTGTGCGGATACTCTGACCGACTTTTATTCTGCGTAAAAATTCGATAATTCTTCCGCCGAAAATAAAACAAATTAACAGAGTTGTCACGCCGGCGAATACCGAGCGAAAAGTTAAATATGAAAAAACTCTGAACGGAGAAAAGATTCCGTACAAGAATTCAAACAATTCATTAATCATTTAACGTACCTCCAGTTAACACAGGCGATAATCTTTCAAGGGCGCGTCCCCTGGATCCCTTTAGAAGAACAATATCGCCCTGCCGCACATAACTATTTACAGCGTCAGACAATTCGTCAATATTATCAGTAAAAAAACATTTTTTATTCGGTATAAAAGAAACCGCGGCTTCTATTTCTTTACCAAAAAGAAAAACAGCGTCAGCTTTTGATTCCGATAATTGAGACCCGATTTTTTCATGAGCGCTGCGGGAAGCGTCGCCTAATTCAAGCATATCCGCGATAACATAAACTTTCCTTCCTTCCCATTCGACAGAGTCGCAGAATTCAATGCTTGAAGAAGTTGATTCGGGGTTCGCGTTATAACAATCCTGAATAACAGTTACCCGCCCTTTTAATAATTCCAATCTTCCGAAAAGAGGTTTCACGGATTCTAATCCCTGTTTAATAGCGCTGTTGCTGACAGGAATTTCTTTTGCGATTGCGATTGCGGCTAACGCGTCATGAAGGTTGTGTTTTCCCGGAAGAGCGAAATTAATTTTAACGCCGTCCCAAATAATTTCCGTCCCGTCAAGACCAAGACTGCGCGTTCCTTCCAGTTCTTTAAAACATTTCTGTCCGTAAAATTTAATTTTAGCTTTTACGTTAGCGCTGAGTTTCTCCGCGTATTCATCGTCTTCGGGAATAAGCGCGACATCATCTTCTTTTAAAAAATTAAATATACATTTTTTTTCGTTAAAGATTTTATCTTTACTGCCGAAATATTCTATGTGAGCAGAGCCGATATTCGTAATAGCTGCGATGTTTGGTTTAAGAACATCGGCAATTTCAAGAATTTCATTTTTTCTATTCATGCCTAATTCAAAAACTCCAACCTCATGAGAATTATTTACTTCGAATACAGAAAGCGGCAGTCCTGTTTCTGAATTAAGATTTCCTTTATTCATTACGGTTCTTTTCTCCGCTGAAATAATCGCCGCGGCTATTTCTTTAGTTGTTGTCTTTCCGCTCGAACCCGTTACGCCGACTTTTTTTATGTTATTGAATTTTTCGAGATATAATCGCGCGCAATCCTGTAAACCTTTCAGCGTATTTTGACAGACGAGTAAATATTTCCCCGCCTTTTTCGCGGCATTTTCAAGATCAAAACTTTTTAATTTAGATTCTTCAACTACAGCGCCGCCTGCTCCCGAATTAAACGCGTCCGCTACAAAATTGTGTCCGTCGCTCACCGCTCCGGCAAGCGCGAAAAAGAGAGCGCCCTGTTTTACAGCGCGGGAATCAATCGAAACCGATGAAAAACTGTCATTATCATTTTTTGATGTAGAAAATGAGAAGAGGCGGCAGCCCGGAATACGAGCTAATTCGCCGTAACTCATCAGGTTAGTATTCATGCCCCTTCCCTCCCATTATTCTAACCTGTAAAAAATACTCAGGCGGTATCTTCCGTAAATCCAGTTGATTTCTTGCTATATGATCGATTCTTTGCGCCGATGAATATTCGGCAATACCCGCTATCAATCTTTTGTTGCTTTCAATCCATTCTGTTTGAGTTTGTTCCAAATGCGCCAGCTCTTTTGATAAACTTAAATATCTGTTTGACTGCCAAACAATGAGTCCGAGAAATAAAGGAATAGAGATAATCATAATGTAAAGCCAAAAATACTTCTTCATTTCAATCCTCATTGTCAAACAGTTTTTCAGCAACGCGTAATCTGGCGCTTCTGGATGGCGGATTCCGCTCAATCTCTTCTCTCGAGGGAGTAACTCCCTTTTTCGTCAGAATGTTGACTGAGCGGATACCATTACATTTACATATCGGCGCTTCGGGCGGGCAAATACAATTTTTATTCAAATTCCTGAAGAAATTCTTTACGATTTTGTCTTCAAGAGAGTGAAAGCTTATTACTCCTACCCTCCCCCCGGGTAAGAGTACGCGAAACGCCATGTTCAAGAGTTCATGGAGCGATGACAGCTCTCCGTTAACCGCTATCCTCAGCGCAAGAAACACTTTAGTAGCGGGATTTATCTGTCCGTGACGGTATCCTGCCGGCACGGCTCGACTAACCAAATCAGCAAGCGCTGACGTGGTTGTAATCGCTGATTTCTGCCTCTCCTTGACAATAAGAGAAGCGATGCGGCGGGAATACTTTTCCCCCGCGTTGTTGTAAAAAAGATCTGCAAGTTCTTTTTCAGGAAGACGCGCTAAAAGATCAGACGCGGTTATTCCTTTCGAANCATCAATTCGCATATCTAAAAATTCGTCTTTTTCAAAACTAAATCCCTTGCCGCTCTTTTTGTAATGATAAGATGAAATTCCGAGATCAAAGATGATGATATCAGGACGTTTTAATTCAGACGGATATTCCGCGAAGAAATCGTAAGACCATCCGTTGTAAAAATAAATCCTGTCTTTAAATTCGCCGAGCCTCATTTTCGCGATTTCAAGAATGTTGCTGTCCGCGTCAATGCAAACCATTTTTACATCATGATATTTTGAAAGATAACCGTAACTATGTCCGCCCTCGCCAGTGTTGCAGTCAACTACAAGCGCGTTTTCACCGGGAGGAAGAAAAGAGAAGATTTCATTTTGCATAACAGGAATATGGATATAATCCGTCATACTGCTGTCCCCTCCCGGAAAAGATTTACCTTACCGTCAAATTTATTTAATGTTTCTTTATTTTTAAGCCGCACTTCTTCCATGAATGTTTTGTAATAATCGGCATTCCAAATTTCCAAACGACCTTTGATGCTTACAACAAGACAGTCTTTCGTTAAATTGGCATAGGCTCTTAAAGGGGCAAGTATCGGAATGCGTCCGGTCTTCTGATCGACCTTAACGTCTTCCGCTGTACTCTCATGCTGATACTCGAAATTTTCAATTTCTG
>JGI24694J35173_10003876_pt1 | contig 11048 bp, 12 predicted proteins | sample TergutCo191P1_FD_35173 | JGI IMG/M metagenome (IMG submission 35173) | reverse complement strand
CCGGGTAGTCCCCCCTGTCCTCGACCTGCACCTCCAAATCCACCCGCTGGCCGTTCACCGTCATGTTGATATCGAGATGGCAGAATTTTTCCCCCATCGCCTCCGGCGGCATCTCTGAATTGGCCACACGGAAGTCTTCACCGATGTCCTCCACCCGTATACCAAGCAGGGCCGCGACAAGCCTTTTCAACAACCCCTTGTATTTGACAAACAACGACTTGAACAGCACATCGTTTGTAAGCTTATATTTAAGTTCGGCCATTATTCCTCTTTTCCATACTATAAATATACTAAATACTCACCTCAAACGCAAAAAAAAGTCAAAAATAGCATTTTTGGGCATATGGAGCACATCTGCGGAATGTAGTCGGACTGCGCGATGAAGTTTGTGAATAAAATTATATTTGGTATGAAAAAACGCGTCAGCACCCCTAACCGGCCTCCGTTTCGGGCCGGTGTGTGCCGGGCCGGGGGGATCTTCGGCGGATTCCGCCCTGGCGATGACCCAATACCCCCCTGCCGTCAAACACCGGCAGGAAACGCACGTCAATAGGGGAAATCCCTATTTTTCACCCTGACTGTTGATTTTTTCACCCGAATATGTTATATTATCAATAGGGTCGTAACGGGTTTTATCCGAGGGCAATTGGAGCCCGACGCCCTGAAGCCAGTTATCGGCTCGATTTTCAAAGCCCTGTCTTTGACTTCACCTGCAATTTCTGTGGCCGATTGAGTAAAGACAAAGTTCAGGGCTTTCTTTTTATTAGTAAATTTGAGAGCCTTACCTATGAAATGACTTACAATAGCTGTCGTCGATTGGGTCAGGATGTAGCGTAAGGCGTTTTCTTTATCTACATTTTTTATACAACCCTGTCTTTGGCTCCGTCTACAACTTGTGTAGCCAATTGGATTGAGGCAAAGTACAGGGCTTTCCTTTTTCCAAAATAATGAAATGCCTCCTATACCGGCACAACGGTTGCCGGTAGCTCCCCATGGCAAGCCGCGATATTGGATTTAAATTATAACTTTTAGCTACAAACTTCTGCGCTACGTTCGCCGCGATCCGCACGGGGGTGGAGTATGGCGTATTACGTACCAATAAACAGAAAATTGGTTCTAGGATGGGGCAAATCGGTGTGGCGGGGTTCAATGTCTACGAGGAAAATCACCCTGGTGATGGAGTACGTCTGAAAATACCGCCCCCGGAAAACACCGGGGGCGGAAAATCTACAATTAAATACGTTTTTTTCTATAACAGATTTAATATTTCCTGAATTAATTGTTTTGTTTTGCAAATTATGATGCTTTCTAATAAATTGTTTTATCGAAATTTCCTGCATTTTTTCAACAAGGTCACCATTGAACGTTATTTTTAAATGCTCTGTTATAGAAATTAATAGTTTAGATATTATATTGTACATATGTTTAGATTCATAGTTAGTCATTAGTGTTGCAGTATACAGCTGGTCTACTTTTTCATGCACAATATCAAACAATGCCGCAGTTGTCGCCCTCCTATCTTCCCATTGTTTTTGTGTCCCCAATAATCGCGTACGCCCTTGAATATCGTCAGGCCAGTCTTCAATTATGGCTAATTCATTATCAATGAGCCTGCGGAAAGTCGTAGCTTTATTATGATTGTTTTCCGCGCAAATTTTTTCGAGTTTTTCCCGATATTCCGGCGGTACGTGAAATGCAATTAAAACATCACTACGTTTTTTACTGGGCATAGTTCGCCCTCCTCTTTGAAAGGTTTGTTATGGAGGGAGGGATGTGCCGCGATCCGCTAATTACAAAATAATTCCTGTAAGTTACGTTATACAAATTATTTTTACAAAAAAAGTTACCGTACCTACGAAACCGCGTTTTTGATGGCATTTAAGGGGTATGCCGTACCGATGACCGTACCTATGAAATCGCGTTTTTGGTGGTGTTTGAGGGATTTTGCCGTACCGAGAGTTTAACGCCGTAGGTGCGTCAGGTGTGTGCATAATACAGGATTTTGACTTTTTTAAATCTTTTTGAAGTACGGAATAAATCTAAACATAATTTTGGCGTGTTTTGTAGAGCCTATTTAAAAATTAATTGGGGGTGGGTACGGAATAATTAATTTAAAAACCATTTAATTTTAAAGTAAAATTATTTTTGGGAATTAAAAATGTTATTAATTAATTAAAAACAAAACTATTGACTTTTTCAGGAAAATTATGTATCTTATTAATAATGGGATTAATGAAATCCTGAATATTTTTGAGAGCCTTGCTTTTGACTTCATCTGCAATCTTTGTGATCGATTGGGTAAGTACAAAATGCAAGGCTTTCTCTTTATTTACCCAACGTAATTAATATTTTTTTAAAATATCGTGGTGCCCAACATCAATTAAAACAATCGTTTTATTTTCACCGTATTTCGAGATAACGCGAATATTCATAGGGATAAAATCCAAATTTTGGTCATCGCCGTGATCCCGCCCGGCGCTCGATGCTGCGGCATTTGGGCACTCCCCCCGCCCTTTTCTGGGTTCCCCAGGTATCTCCGTAGTCTCCGGAGGGTTCTTGCCGGGTTCTTGGCTCCTGGGCGACATTGTGGCCGCCTGTACTGGTTTCCCCGAACCTGGGGAACCCCTGTAAGCCATCCTGGCGGGATTTAAACGGGCCAATAATTGGTTCCAGAGCATTGGGGGTAAATTCTCCCCCTCTGATGAAACCAATTACGGTCTTATTGGCAATATAAATAACATCCAGGAGGGACAAATTCCAAATTTTTGTACTGGGCGCTCATGGGGCGGCGATTCGCTCGAAGCTCGGCGGTAATTCCTAGGGCCCGACCCGGACGCGATCCTGGGGTTCCCTACCGGGCCATCAGTCCTTTGGGCGGACTGAGAATGGCTCTTGGGCCTTTGGCTGTTTGGAATGGATCAATTTGAGGCATTGGGTCGGTATAAATGGGGAGTAGGAGGCTACAACGCTCCCGGCATCCTGGGGCCTCTTGTTAGAATTTTGGGGTATATTCGTAATTTTTAATGTAAGTATTCCAATCTTTCCTCATGGGGTTGTACTCTTCAATATTTGATATGATAGTTGCGGTTTCAGAGTACTCCCATGATGGATGTTCCCGGCGTTCTATTTGGGCAAGGATTATTATATTCATTTGAATTAAATGCCTAAAAACATCTATAGTATGAGGGTATGAACATTTTGCTACATATAATAATCGTGTCCATTTGGGGTAGGATTCAAAATAATCCATATAATGGGATTTCAATATTTTATATATTACATCTTGTTCTTCTTGCGGTCGTTTATAAAATTCTTTAATATAGTACGCACTCTTTTTGTAGTATTTCTCCCAAGCAAGACCGGAAAGATGTAGTTCCTTTTTTTCTTCGTTATAGCGTTCTTTCTTACCAAGCCACGGACACGTTTTAATATGTTCTTCGAGTAATTCATTTACTTCTACCTCATCAAGTAAACGAAAGCATTTGACTTCTAATTCATATTGTTCTTGGGCTGTTTTTTCCCTTGCTCTTTCCTCGTCTTCTCGTGCTTTTATAATTTTTTTCTGCTCTTCCTTTTTTTGTAGCTCTTCTTTTTCTTTTTTCTGATTTGCAATGCTACCGGCCCAGTCGTCCAATATCGCATTTCGCATATACGCGCAAAGACTATTCACATTCTTCTGTCTTTTGGCGTATTCAATATTATCTCTAATTACCCGTTCAAAATCTCCGGCATTTGCAAATTTAAATTCTGTATCTTCGTATATAATACGTCCAGTCTTCTGACCGAAAAATTCGGTTAGTTCATCAAGTATCATATAATTTGTTTCGTTGCCAGTAAGAGAAATGGGTTCTAATTCTTCTTTGGTATCGACAACAAGATTTAATTTTTGTTGCTGTGTTTCCATCCCTGGTTTTCTTTTTACAGAAAATCTGAGCGCTATTACTGAATTTTGATTTTTTTCTTTTTCGTGTAAGGCAATATCAATATCAGTATGCTCATTTATTTCCTTAATTGGATCATATAAACATATTTTATTGAATTTTCTTTTGTCGTTGAGATATGAATCAAGCGGAATACTGAATATTCGTCGAAGCTCCCCAATATTATACCATCGGGTTATCATTTCATCGGACATGGCTCTATTCAATTCATCGGATAATAATTCATAAAGTATAATTTCATATTTTGTTGTTAGTTTTTTCTGTATTCTGAGGTCGATATGTGTATAAATATTAGGGTTTTTTATCAAAAAAGCGATTTTAGGATCAATAGAAAAACATACATAATTAGGATAAACATCAAAACTTGATATAAAACCAACTTCATGGTACGACAATTCATCCCATCTATCTTTGTTTTTGTGATCTTGTCCAAAGATATTCCAGGATATTGCTTCCGTTCTTAATTTACCAAGGTTTTTTTTAAGATTTTCCCTTGAAAGTTTCTTATCTTCTTTATCAAAAAATTGCCTTATATCGGACATTCTTACATGAAATGTATTCGATTGCCACTCGTGATCTGTAGATTGAAGGGCTTTTTCATACAACACATTCAGCAATCCGTGTTCCTGCGCGGTCAAATTTGCCCCAATGTGTATTGTGGCTGTATGTTTTTTTAGCGGATGATCAAAGTTTATTGCTTCTACATCCGGGGGTAGAGCATTGGCAGAAATAGGCAAGTACGCGTTCATGGTCATAGTTTTCTCAATATCCTTTCTGTCTGTAATATACTATATGTACCATTTAAAAATCAAAAAATAGTACATTCAGGAAAAAAAATAGCACCTATTTTCAGACCAATCCCGGACTTTTTCAGAAAAAAAATAGCACATTTTGGAAAAAAAACAGTACATCTCGGAAAAAAAATAGTACATCTCGGAAAAAAAATAGCACATTTTGAGAGTGTTACATAATATGTACCCGTCTTTATTTAATATTTTAACTTGTTTTAAATAAAAACAAAACAACAACAGCAGCGCACGCACATACGCACGTGGAAACGTCAAAAAATCAGCATTGTTGTTGTTTTTCGCTACGCTTTTTAAGTCAAAATCAAAGTCAATCCCCAAAAACGCACAGAAGTGGCCCTAAAATCACGGTTATCTCCCTTGTCCGACTCCGGGGTGCTACCCCCCATATAAACGCGGTTTACGGGCATCCTATGGCCCTCCTATGGCCAAATTGTGGTCGGTTGCCTACCCAACCCCTACACATAGGGGGTAAAACTCCCTTGGAGTCGCCAATAGACAACCCTTAAATCACGTTTAACCTCTGTTCCCCACCCCGGAGTACTCCGCCACCATGTTTCGAGGCTCCCAGAAGCTCCCAATGGGTTTGGTGCCCAGGGATCGACCTATCGGCTATGCTACTGATCCCAAGAGTGTTTCTTGATGGTACTCCGGCGTTGTTTGCCGCCAAGGTCTTTCGGTCAAAATATCTACCGTTCAAGAAAATCGGCGAGGACATCGTTCACAAATTGTGTTATAGACTTCCCTTCGACCTCGGCCCGGTGCCGGATGGCGTCGTAATTCTCAAACGCCATATTGATTCTCGGTTTTTTTTGTCCTTTTCGTCCCTGCGTTCTGATGAAGTTCCTGCGGGGCGTGGTTTCGCGTACTACGTTATGTACAGCATCTTGTACATCTTCTTGTACATCTTCTTGTGTTGCCTTTCGGGCCTGTTTGAGGTTGCTTGGCGGTGCATTTTTTACGTTTTTAGGCGTATTTTTATGAGTCCCGCCAAATTTTTTGGGTGAAACTTCTTGTACCACATCTTGTACGTCTTCTTGTGCGTTGTCCATGTTAGAAATAAATGCCATTGCAGGGCTACGCGTGAAACTTTTTTTGGAACCGCTCATTTTTTGCTCCTTTCGAGAAACTCTGTTACAAAAGATTTATAGTCGGTACTGGCGTTACTTGTCGGGGCGTGGTCGTAGATAAACTTTTGGTCGGCTTGGGCTTCCTTGATAGCGACACACTCCCGGATAACGGTTTTATAGACGAAAGTCCCGATCTTTTTGGCCGCGTTTTGGGCATGTTCCGCCATATCGCGTGTGATTATGCTTCGGGGATTGTGGCGCGTCAGCAGGATTCCGGCGAAACGCAGTTCCGGATTTGTGTAGGCCCGGATGTCTTTGACTGTTTCGTTGAGTTGCGAAATCCCCTGCAGGCTGTATAGATCGGCCTGGGCGGGTACAATTAGCCTGTGGGCAGCGGTTAGAGCGTTGACGGTCAAAATACCGAGAGCCGGGGGTGTGTCGATGATGATGTAGGCATAACGCTTGTCGAGGGTCGCGAGATTTTCGCGGAGTTTGTACTCTTTCCCTGTTTTGGTCAGCTCGACGTCTGCCTGGGCCAGGCTTGCCGCCGCTGAAATAATGTCAATATCCTGTCCGCGCACTTGTATGGTTTCTTGTATCTTCGCCCTGCCGGTGATGACATCATAGATGGTTGGCCGCTCTTCGGCATCTACGCCGGAGGAAAGCGTGATATTAGCTTGTGGGTCAAGGTCGATCAACAGGACGCGGCTTCCTTTATTGGCCAGTCCCCCGGCGAGGGCTTCGGCGGTGGTACTCTTCCCTACCCCACCCTTTTGGTTTGCTACTGCAACGATCTTCATCTTGTACCCTTTCTTGTGTTACTTCTTGTACCTCTTCTTGTGCAAGCGTCCGTATTGTCCATTAGGACGCTCCCTGTATCGGTCGCCCAATGGCGTCGATTCGCCCTGCCGCATAGTCATCATCTAACCGTGTAACATTATCAAAAAGCTCGTCAAGGGATGGCTCCGGCAGTTCCCGTAGTTCTTTTACAATGTCGCCGGTTCCCATAAATTGCTTTAAAAACGCTTGCGCGGCGTCATGTCCCAATGCCTCATTCAAGGCCCTCATTCCGGCCTTGCGTACTTCAATAGGATTTAATGTGGCGACGCTCATTTTGTCCCTCCCGCTAAATAGGTTAATGGGTTCATTACTTTCACTTTGCTTAAATTTTTGGCGGTGGCGATCCGCTCAAAATCGTCATCTACGGTCAGCAAATAATCTGCACCCGCGGCTTCAGCGGTTGCAAGATGTAGGCTATCGGTTGCACCGACCCCTGCCGCATGGAATACCTGCGCCCGTGCTTTGTCGCCTCTTTTTAAGACGACGTCTTTAGCGTAATTATAGAAACCTAAAATATCCGTTCGAAGTTCATCGTCTTTTATCCTGCTTAATTCATCGAAAACGGCCATGCTCCCCAGTATGCAATGCCCATTTATCGGCGCATCGTTGACTATGGTCATAATGGCGATTGTCTCCGCAGCGATCCTTACGTCTTTTTGGCTGTCACGGTGTCGCCCGTAACAGCATGAATCAAGATATAGCTTCACGACATCCATTTATCCCTATCCCCCATTGGTGGCGGTACTCTTCCCTACTCCGCCTTTTTGGTTTGCTACCGCAACAATATTCTTCTTGTGCCGTTTCTTGTGTTACTTCGTATACCTCTTCTTGTGCATTATTTATAAGTATAATATAAAAACCTCCGTAAATCAAGTATTTTATTGATTTTTTTCCTGTGCATCTTATTGTGTCACTTCTTGTGCGTCTTCTTGTGTAATTTATGGTCAGGATGGTACGAGTATTAAAAATCCATATGCATTGGCCTGCCCAGTCGATCTTTCCGGCGACCGGCCACTACTCCACGGTGTCATATGTAGGTACGGAAATAGGTCGGGAAATCACAAAATTGCCTCTGAAAAGATCAACGTCTCTGCGTATAGTTAGCATTATATTTAAATATTTATATAATTAGCCAATAAATTAGTTATTACAAAATCACTTTGGCCAATGTTTTGACACATGTATTAGCCGCCCGGTCGATATTGTGGGCATAGATCATGGTGGTCGTGATGTTGGTGTGCCTGGCGAACTGTTGGACGTCCTGCAGACTCTGGCCGCCCTGGAGTGCCAACGTAACCGCACTATGCCGCAGACTGTGGGCTGTGATTCTGGCGCTGTCGTGCCCGGCGTTGCGTAGCCTGTTCTTTACGATTCTGCTGACGCTTCGGGGTGTCAGACGCTTGCCCTGGCTTCGGTTGCCTGTCCCGGCGAAGAGGGGAGCGGCGGCATCCTGCGGCGTTCCCCGCTGTTCCAAGTATACCTTTATTGCGTGGTTGATCGCCGGGGGAATTTTTACGTAGTCAGTTTTTTCATCCTTACCTTTCGATTGCAGATATAGTACCGGTTCGCCGCCGACATCGCCAATATCGCCGACATCGGCTCGGACGATCTCGATTGTACGTAATCCTCCGGTTGCCATGAGCGCCAGGATTGTGTAGTCCCTCTGTCCCAGGGCATGATGGCGGTCGATCCCGCCCAGGACGTTTTTCACCTGGTCGGCGGTTAAATGGTCTTTGCGGTGGTAGCGATCTGTTTTGGCGCCCTTGATGCCGGTGGATATGTTTTTATAGGCACCCTCGGCTTCAAGCCATGAAAAGAACTGTCTGACCGCGACGATATAGAGCTGCACGGTGGTGGGCTTTTTGGTCTTTTTCAGCCAATCCCGGTAGCGTAGGATGTCGTCGCGCTGCGGTTGGGTGATGTTTTGACCCTGTAACCACCGAAAGAACTGCCGGACGGCCTTTGTGTAGGTTTCGGTGCTCTTTGGGCGTACGTCGATATAGGCAATCCACCGCCTGAAAAGCTCATCGAAGATGGAGGCGTTCGTTGCCTGTACGGTCGGCGGTGGGGGAGTGGGGGCGTGGGATTGCGGCGTCATGGGGCGTCTCCGGGGCTATTTTTTGATTTTTTTTCGTTTTTTTTGTTTTTACTGTTGATTTCGGGCGCGGAATCACTTATCTTATTAGATGTACGGTCGAAAGCTTGCTTGATCGCCGGAAGCGAGACCAAAGACGTAGCGCCATCCGCGTAAATGGTGGGGCGGCCATCAAGCCCGTCCGCCACGGTTCCGGGTGGCGTTTTTATTTTTACGATATCGAGGTCTTTATACAATCCGTCTTCTACGTCATCGTAGACATCCACCTTGATCCTTGTCGCGTATAGCTCCAGACCGATATCAACCGCCCCATAATAGGTTTTGTGCATAATAACATACGGATGTCTGTCGTCACCGTATTCGTAACTGTGGTAGATGCTGTTTTCCACAACGCCATCAAGATTAGCGTACGTCTGCCGCCTTGCGGTACCCCGGCATTTGTAAACATCATCATCAAGTCCACGACCGGAAAACAACACGACCTGTCCGTCGTCTTCAATCGTTACTCTGCGTCCCTGATATATTTCCCGCAACCAACGCCTTACGGCTTTTTTGTCCTCCAGATCAATCAATCTCCCCTCCGGGTCTACCATCTTGGATGGGTCGATAATAACCACGTTGGCGTTTTTCTTTTCCGCCGCCGCAATGGATTGGGCATTTTCCCGCTCAATGTCGTGCATGGCGGGTGGGGGAGTGGTTAAGACCTGCTGTGGTGTCATATGGCGGTTCCATTATTTATTAGTACGATATTGTCAAAACTATTGACTTTTTCAGGAAAATTACGTATCTTATTAATAGTGGGGTTGATGAAACCCCGAATATTTTTGAGAGCCTTGCCTTTGAAACTACCTCCAATAGTTGGTGTCGATTGGGCAAGACATAGCGCAAGGCTTTCTCTTTATCTACCCAACGCAAAGCCCCCTTTTCTTGAGAAAACCACCTCATAACCACCCCAAATTGGCCATTAAGTTTACTTTCTGCTCGTGCCTATGTCCATAAAGATACATTAACGGACATAGGAAATCAAGAAAAAACGCCGTTTTTTCTACGGCGCTCCGATACCATAATCTAAAAAGAAAGCGTTGAGGTGAAAGACAGGGCTCTTTCAAAAAACTAACCACTCACAGCTTTAACACCTCGTCTACCGTGAGACCGGTTGATCTCGCTATAGCATCAACGTCAAAACCATCATCTTTGAGATTTTTCGCGATTTCCAACGATCTTCTACGCTCGGCATGGGCCAACGCCGACGCCTCATTGAGCCGCGCCCGTTCACGCAGACGCTCCAACTCCTCTGCCTCCGTCCGGACGTTCACAGCTTTAACACCTCGTCTACCGTGAGACCGGTTATCCGTGATATAGCATCTACGTCCATACCCTCGGCTCTCATGTTTTTCGCGATTTCCAACGATTTTCTACTTTCAGCCTGACGCCGCTCATGCGCCAACGCCGACGCCTCATTGAGCCGCGCTCGTTCGCGCAGGCGCGCCAACTCCTTAAACTCGTCCGATGCGGACACATTCCTATACGCCTCAACTGCCTGTACCATAATTTCCCCTCCTATGCTTACGAGTTCCTCTAATTTTTCAACTGTATCAGCCTTAAAGAACGCCAACCACAACTTCAACTCGTCTCCGGCATCAACTACCTCCGGCAACTTCGGTAACTCAAAATAATGCATGGCCAACCTGTCTGTCAGCCGTTCGTGTCGCCGCACTTCAAGCAACCCAAATTCAGAATGATACTCCGTACAGCGAAACAGCTGAAACGCCAAAATACTGATAACAATAGTACGCGGCAAACCGCAAAAATCCTCACCTGCCGGCAACGCGCTTGAATACTCCCGCGCCCAATAGAACAGCGACCGCTCCGGGTAGTCCCCCCTGTCCTCGACCTGCACCTCCAAATCCACCCGCTGGCCGTTCACCGTCATGTTGATATCGAGATGGCAGAATTTTTCCCCCATCGCCTCCGGCGGCATCTCTGAATTGGCCACACGGAAGTCTTCACCGATGTCCTCCACCCGTATACCAAGCAGGGCCGCGACAAGCCTTTTCAACAACCCCTTGTATTTGACAAACAACGACTTGAACAGCACATCGTTTGTAAGCTTATATTTAAGTTCGGCCATTATTCCTCTTTTCCATACTATAAATATACTAAATACTCACCTCAAACGCAAAAAAAAGTCAAAAATAGCATTTTTGGGCATATGGAGCACATCTGCGGAATGTAGTCGGACTGCGCGATGAAGTTTGTGAATAAAATTATATTTGGTATGAAAAAACGCGTCAGC
>JGI24694J35173_10003875_pt1 | contig 11048 bp, 6 predicted proteins | sample TergutCo191P1_FD_35173 | JGI IMG/M metagenome (IMG submission 35173) | reverse complement strand
TGGCAGGCCGTATCGGGCTATACTGCAAAAAACACAACCGCCCCCGGGGGCGGGAAGGCGCTTTAACAGAGGCCGGATTTTCCTTTGCGGGGGAAGTCCGGCCTTTTTTGTTGCGCGGGGGACAAATGGCCGGCGGCATAATAAGCAAAGCCCGATGGACGGGCGTCGAAAACCAGACTCCGGTTCCCAGGCTGGAAATTTTCACGAGAGGCAACCCGGACCGTCCGGACTTCGTTTACACCGCCGACCTGCGCGGCGGCGCGTACACAAAGATTCTGGCGTACAGCTTCTCCGAGGCCGTGGACGACCTTTCGGGATCGTTCGGTTTCACCGTTGAGGACGAGGAGGCGGACAGGTACGGGCGCACCGTCTTCGACCTTATCCCGGTAAGGAGCGTCGTCAGGATATACGAGGGAAAGGGCAAAGGCGCCCGCCGCCCCGTTTTCGTCGGGATAATCCGCCGCCGGCACCTCGGCATGTCGATGTCCTCGCAGGGGGTGAAGCGAACCGTAACCTTTAACGGCAAAAGCGTAATCAGCGCGATCGCCGAATTCACGGTTTCCCTGGATCAAAGAATACCGACGGTTCAGGACGCGATGTCCAGGTCGAAGGATTTGACCGTCGAGTTCGCCGGCCTCGGCGGGCCGCCGTCCATAAAGGAATTCATGGTCATGACGTGGAACCACTTCCTGCGGACTTCCGAATACGCCGGAATAGCGACGACCGGGCTGACGGGCGTTATCCGAAATTTTATCGGCGACAGTCCGGAGACGTTCATAAACGTACTCGGCGTGGAGCAGCGTATGCGGTACAACGTCGCAATGACGTTCTACAACGCCGCGAACAACGTCATAGCCGACACCTGGCGAAACATTCTCCCGGAACGCGTGTACGAGTTTTTCTCCAGGGTCGAGAACGGCGAGCCGAGAATCGTTGCGCGGAAGGTTCCCTTCGGCGACCCGAACGGCAGCGGCGGCGCGGGCAGCTTCGACGACTGGCGCGACCTGCCCGCCTACGCAATCAGTCCGGTTTCCCTAACGGAGTACACGCTGGAACAAAGCGACGAGGAGGTGTACACGGCTTTCGCCTCGCACGTCATAGGCTCGGCGCGGGACAGGATGTTTTACATAAGCGCCAACCAGACCATGAGCGACAGTCTCGTGCGGCACAGCCGCGAAAAGCAGAGGCTCTACGGATTCCGGCCGCTGGAGCTTTCCTTCAACGGTTACGCCCGCCGGGGCAACGCGGGAAACGCGGAAATAGAGCCGCTGACGCGGGCGATAAGCGACCTGAACGACATGGCGTACTACTGGTACTCGCGGCTGGACGAAATGTACTCCGGCACCGTTACCGTCTGCAACGACTTCAACAGTCCCGAAACGAACCCCCGCGCCGGGTGCCGGGCCGTGTTCATGGGCGGGGAGTTCTACATAAACAGGGTCGAGCACGCCTGGTTTTACGGCGGCACGCCCACCGTAAAGCTGACGTTGTCGCGCGGCATGGTTTACGACGAAAACGGGATGATGCGGGAAGGCGCCGACGGGGTGCTGAAAAACGTCGGCAGGCGTTTCAGGGAACTGGAAAGGGGCGAAAGGTAGGGGGATTATGGACATTACGATAAGACGGGGAAAACCCCCGGCGCCCGGAGCCCGAAAGCCCGCGGCTCCGACTGCGGACGGCAGGCGCCTGGGGGACTGGGGGCGGGTCGAAGCCTCGCATTCCGAGGACAACACCGCGGACGTGGTTCTGGCGTCCGGCCTGTATCTGGAGCGGGTGCCGGTTGCAAGCAGGGAATGGGTCGTGTCCGCCGACGACTCGGGCGGGGAGCGCAACTCCGGCGAGCGCGATCTGCCGCCGGTCAACGCCCGCGTTTTCGTCCTGATGCCGTCCTTTCGCTACGAGGATTCCTTCGTGGTTCCCTTCTCCGGTTTTTCGACGATAGACCGTACCGCGCCCTTCATGGAGGACGGCAGGGAAAGCGTCAGGGAGCGCGTAACGCCGGGCGGGTGGCACGTAACCGACGATCTCGTCACGGGCAGCCGCCGGGCGGTTTCCCCCGACGGCAAAACGGCCTTCGAAATCGACTTCGGCGGCGAAGCGGAGCCGAAGGAGCGTCCGGAACTTCACCTTTCCGTTTTCGACGACGTAAAAGTGGACGTTACGGCGGGGGAGAAGGCGACGGTAAGAATATTCGACACCGAGATTGTCATAAAACCGGGGGAGGTGCTGTTAAAGACCGGGGACACGACTGTCGAGGTTGACGGGAACGCCGCGCTTAAAATCACCGGGAACGCCGAGGTGGAGGCCGGCGGGGACGTGACCGTCAAGGCGAACGGCGACGCCGGGGTAAAAGGGACGAACGTGGAAGTGGAGGCCGCGGCGTCCGCCGCGGTAAAGGGCGCGACCGTCACCGTTGAGGCGACCGCCCTGCTGGAACTTAAAACCGGCGACGCGACCGCGTTCTGCCCAAACACGGTGGTCGCCTGCCCGTGGGGATTCCCGCACGGCGGGCCCGGCACGGGCATAGTAAAACTGCGGGGGGGCTGACATGGCGGTGAGCGCGTCCGGAATGGACAGGGCGGTACGGGACGCCCTGGACGACTACAACAAGAACACTTTCCCCGACGAGGCGGACAGGCCCGGGCACCTGCGGGTTTTGGGCGACGCAATTAAACAATACCTTGAGGACAACACGACCGTAACCTACAGTTGGACCGCGACCTCGCCCCCTCCCGCTAGCCTTCCCGATCCCGCGGTTACCTTCGATTCGTCGGTCAGGTTCGCGTCGTTCGACCTGCGGGGCGCGGCGAACCCGCAGGCCCTTGCCGCGCTGGTAAGGGCCTCGGTCATGACGGGCCTGATATCGCACCCCCCGGCGTTCGCCATACCCCCCGGAACCTTCCAGGCCGCGACCCCCCCGGTGTTTCCGCCGGCCCCGCAATACGCGGAAGGAATTTTGTTTAACAACGTTATCACGCCGCTGGTCGCGTGGTATCTGACACTGATAAACCCCGCGCCCCTTTCCGGTTCGCACGGAAGCTTTGTCGGCGCGACCACCGCAATGGTGATTCGGTAGGGGGGTAAAATGCTGCAAAGGGCAACCGGGGCGCTGTTCGGCACGCGGGGACAAAGACAGCCGGCGCCGGAAACGCACATCGCCAACGTCGCGGGCAACCGACAGCTTCACGGAAAAGCCTACCTGATAGAGTTTTACGCCAGCGACGGCGTCACGCCGGATTCCGTGTTCGTGTTTTCCCTGCCGCCGGAAAGCGAGGAACTGACGTACACCCAGCGCAAGACCGAGACGAAGACCTTCGGCGGTCTGCACGTTGACGAGTACGGCACGGACGCGGTAAGAATCGTCCTTTCCGGTTCCACGGTGAACCAGTCGCTGAAACTGATAGGCGGCAGGGACGCCGGCAAATGGCTGACCGGCGAGGAGGAAATCTACTATTTTCGGGACCTTGTCCTGAAGTACAGATCGACGGACAACCTGCAAAAGCCGGCAAACGGCAAAATCATCGTCTACGACCTTTCCAAGGTTTCCGTTTCAAGAAGGAGAACCGGAAACGTCGTGATGAATTTCTGGCGGGCGTTTCCGGGGGACTTCAAAATCAGCCGTTCGTCGGACAGGCCGTTTACCTATAAATACTCCTTCGAGTTTACCGGCGTCGCCCGACGGGAAGGCGGGGGCTTCGCGTCGCGCGCGGAACCGCCGGAACTGGACGGGGGAAGCCCGGGACTGATACGGAGAACCGCGCGCGACCTTCAGGCGGCAATCCGCTTCGTTGACGGAATCGCGGCGAGGATAAACGAAGTCGTCCGCAGGGCCGACGAGGTAAGCTCGCTGCTCAGGCTCCTGGGAAACGTGAAGTCCCGTTCCGTGAACACCCTTTCCGGAATGATAGCCTCGGTCGGCGGCGCGGCGGCGGGTCTGCTGGACGGCGTCGGCGCGGCGGCGGGGGGCCTGAATTCCGCGGCGTCGCTCCCGCGAACTGCCGTGCTTAAGACCCTGAACGTGGGGGTGGACATCCAGAACGCCGCGAACAGGCTGATGCGGGCGACGGCGTCGCTCGTCGCGGAATGCCGCGACAGGTTCGACCCCGGCGGGGACTGCCGGGACATACCGCGTGAAGTCCTGGACAGGTTTTCCGTGAACGGCGAGGAGTTCAGGGATTCGGTCAGCGTCATGCTCGACCGGGCGGAAAACGCCGCAAACGGGCTGGCCGCCGCCGCCAAGTCCGCCGACGTGCCGGACGTCACCGCGGGCCTCCCCGATCCCGCGACCGGGGAGCAGCGGCTCGTCCTGTCCTACGGGTACACCGGAGTCACCCTCAAATCCACCGACACGCTTGAGTCGCTGGCCGCCGAACACCTGGGCGATCCGGACGCGGCCATGGACATAGCGGCGTTCAACGGCGCGGCGTCCCTCTCCGTCGATCTCCGGCCCGGGGACGTCATAAGGATTCCGATAACCAGGCTCACCGGAAGCGTCGCCGACAACCGCGTCTACGCGCGGCGCGGCGACAGGGACAACTACGGACGCGACATAAGGCTCACGGACGACGGACGCGTGACGGCGTCGGCCTCCGGGGACTACGCGCTGGTGGGCGGTCCGCGAAACCTGGCGCAGGCGGTACTGCTTCGGCTTCGCGAAAGCGTGGCCCGGCGCATACGGCTGAACACCTACGGCATACGCGCCGGCGTCGCCGATCCCGCCGCCGGCGCGGCGTACGTAACGTCGTCCGTCGAGCTCACCGTTTCCGGCGATCCCCGCGTCGCCTCCGTGGACGGCATACGGTTCAGGGGCGAGGGGGATTTTCTTAACGTGGACGTTGCCTACAGCGACATAAACGGAAGCGGCGGAAACGTCGCGGGGAGGATGTAAAGGTGGAAGTAAAATCGTTCGGCCAAATCTACGGCGACATGAGGAACTATATCATGGCGCACCAGGACAGGCTCACGGATTTCAACGACGGAAGCGTGCTGGCATCGCAGGTCGAGGCGACGGCCCGCGAACTGGCGTCGCTTTACGTGGCCTGCCGCGTCGGGTTTTCGACGCACCTGAGATCGCTGCCGTATTCGGTTTTCGGCTTCGAGGCGAAGGAGGGAGTCCGCGCATCTACGCGGGTGGTGCTGTCCCGGTCCAGGCCGTTTTCCCACGAAACCCCGATACCGGCGGGTACCGTGGTGGCGGCCGGAAACCTGAACTTCGTTACGTCGGAGACCGCCGCCGTGCCGGCCGGGGAAACCGACTCCCCGCCCGTTCCGGCGGTCGCGCGGGACGTCGGCGACGGCTTCAACGTGGACGCGGGGGCGGTCCGCTCCATAGTTTCCACCCTGTCGGCCGACATAGTGGCGGTAAACAACCCCGAGCCGGCAACGGGAGGCGAAAACGCCGAGGACTGGGCCGCCTACACGGACCGTTTCGCGGACCATGTTCTGGGGCTGCAGCGGACCAACGCGAGCGGGTTTCTGTCCGGTCTTTTGGGCAACGGGATTATCCGCTCAATGGGAACCGTCGAACATTTCCCCCCGCTTGACGGTATCTGGAACATGACGCTGTTCCTTGAGGACGGAAGCGGCGGCATGACCCCGGAGGCGCTTGCGGAGGCGAAACGCGTCATCGACGGAAACATGCGCGAAGGCATCGGGGGCTACCGCGCCCCCGGCGTGAACATACGTTACCTTACGCCGGAGACCGTTCCGGTAACCGTTCGCGTCACCGTCAAGCCGGCCCGCGACGTCGCCGGCGAGGCCGACCGGTCGGTCATAGCGGACGAGGTAATCCGGGCCGCGCGAAAATTCGTCAACGGGCTTGGGATTGAGGAGTCCGTGCTAGTGTCCGATCTTATCGTGGCGCTCAGGCGGCTGCAAATTATAAGCAACGTCCGCGTTTCCCTGCCGGCCGAGGACGTCGCCGTAAGCCGGGACCGGATAGCCAGGTACGAATCCTGCGAGGTGACTTTCGACGAAGAGGGGGAAGGATGAACGGAAGATCGGAGGGGCTTAACCTGCTGGACTTTCTGGCCGGCGGAATCAGCAGACGGGACCCGGTCATAGAGGCCGTGCTGTCGGACGAAAACGGAAGGGGGGCTACCGCCGACGAGGCGGACGGGCTTGCCCGATTCATAGACTGCTACACCCGTACCGACGACGTGAGGAACCACCGCGGGTACGGCCTTGAAATGATCGTGAAACTTTTCGCCGGGCTTCGGCGGCGCATCTCGGAAAGCGACGGGGTTCTGCTTCGCCGGTTCCTCGCGCTGACCGAGCGAAGGGGCGACTCGATATGGGGAAACGCGCTGAACATGAAGCGCGTTTTTGAAACCTACTTCACGGACATAGCCTGCTACGTTGCGGAGAACACCAACCGAAGCGACAGCGACGTTCTGACCGACGGCGATTTCGAGCGCGACGGCAGCTGGACGCTGGCCGGCGGCGCGGTTTTTTCCCGGGACGCGCGGTTTTCCGGCGGGCGCGGCGTTTCCTTCGGCGGCGCCGGCGGGGAGTCCTGCTCGCAGTCCGCGGACAGGCTTGTTCCGGGGGGAATCTACGCGCTGCATTTTTTTCTTTACGGCAAATGCGGGGTTGTCGTCGAAAACGGCGGCAGGTACTGGAACGCGAACGAACAGCGGTTTTCCGGCGACACGGTGCTGGAATGGGTTGACGACGAGGTTGTCAACGTTTTCGAAAGTCCCGGGGCCTGGGACAACGTTCACTGCTTCGTGGCGCTTCCGGAGGACACGCGCGGCCTCACCGTTAAATTCGCGGGAATGGAGGGCGAGCCGGCTTTCGTGGACTACGCCAGGCTTTACCCCAAACCCCCCAATTCGTCCTTTACCCTTGTTTTGCGGCACGGCGGGTACGCGTTTGGCGAAAACACCCTGCGTTTGGCCGCGGACGGGGAGGACCCGATGGAGGGGATCAACTACGAGGACGAAAGCTATTTTGAACGCGCTTTTGTAACGGGCCCCTTCGGGGTCTCGGCAAGCAGGACTTTCGGGGCCGTGCTGGACACCGTGCGGCCCCTGGGCATACAGACGTTTGTGGAATTTGTGGGAAGGGAAACAGAGGAACGGGAGGACTGACATGGATATTTCGACGGCAAGAGTGGAACCGCACGAAATCGCAAAAAGCGAGGACTTTGAATTCGGGTTTCAAAGCCTGATACGGAACGTCGCCGTGCTGGACAGGGTGCTGACGGCGGCGGGCGGCGACTACATATACGGGGGAGAGGTCTCGGCGGTACCCGGCACCATGAACCTTACGGTGGGGGCGCTTTGGGCGAACGGCGGAGGCGCCGATCTTCCGTCCTATCTGAGCGCGGAATCCGGCACGCTGACCGCGGTTACGCCGACCGACTTTTCAAGACGCGACACGGTCCAGGTACGGGGAACCCTTGAAAGCTTCGACAGCCGGCAGCGCGCCTTTTTCGACCCCGAACTGAACCGGGCGGTGTTTAAACAGGTGGACACCAAAAACCGGCTGACGGCGGAAATCGTGCTGAAAAAGGGAACCGAGGGATCGTCGCGCGCTCCCGACACCGATTCCGGCTACGTCAAAATCGCGGAAATACACGTCGACCCGGAAACGTTCGCGCTGACCCCGGACTGCGTAAAAAACGTAACCGCCGTAAACCGGGGCGAGGAAAACGCCGGCTGGACAAACGAGAAAGCCGGAACGTTCAGGCCCGCCGCCGGCGGTCTGGCCGATCTTAGCGCCAGAATACACGCGGAGGTCAGGGCCAGACGGGAGGCGGACGAAAAACTTGCCCGCCGGCTGGACGGCCTGCCTATAGCCACGGAGACGACCCCCGGCTTCGTCAGGTCAAGCGAAAACGACGGCGAGGTGTCGGTCAGCCCCTACACCGGGGCCATGACCGCCGACGCGCGTATACCGGTCAGCGGGGACCTTGGGCATATTTTCCGGGGCGAGGAATGGGACGTGTTTTTCAGGGCCGGCGTTCCGTTGGGGGTGCAGACAAGTCTGGGGTGGCCCCTGCAAATCGCCGGCGGTTCGGACGACGTAACCGTCGAGGGCGTTAACCGCGGCGGCGGCAGGGCCTTCCGTATCGCGGCAGCCCAAAACTGGGCGGGGATAGACGTGCTCCACACGACGGGAAGCGGCGCGGACGGGCGCATACCCTACCGCGCGGGCGACAGGATAACCGTCCGGATAGAATCGGAAACGGCCAACCAGTTCATCCTTAACGCCGACAACGGCGGGTGGGATCAGCTGGCGTTTGCCCAGACCGGGGCCGGCGGCGGCTCCGTCGCGCTCGTCCACACCGTCACGGAAGGTTCGCTCGCCCGTATAGCCGCAAACAGTCCGCCCGGTGTCAGGATTAGGGGCAACGCGGCCGGCGCGACGTTTTTCATAACGGAAATTCTTGTGGAGCGGGGCGCAAGGCGGCGTTTTTCCGAGATAATGCAGCGCACGGCGCGGGAACTAAACGCCGCGCGAAACGAAATATTCGCGGACGGTTCCGTTACCGACGAAATGATCGGCGCACGCGCGGTGGGCGACCGGTCCGGGCTTCTGCAACGCTGCCTGGACGTTCTGCACGACAGGATAGCCGACGCGGAGGCGCGGGATCAGCGTCCGCTGGCCGGAACGGACACCGCGATAGGGGCCGACGGCAGAACGGTAAACGCCACGAACCAGAGACCGGCCGCCGGAAGCGGCATAAGCGTAAACGACCGCACGGTAAGCATCCCCGCAGGCGGCGTTACCGACGCGATGCTGGGAAACCGCACGGTACAGAACCCTGCCGCTCAAACGGGAACGCACTCGCAAAACCTCACGCAGATAGCGAACAACGCCGCAGCCGCGATACGGGCGCTTGGAACGAGGCTCGACGGTTTTCAGGAACTGACGGAGACCGACATAGACGAGATTATCGCCCGAAAGGAAATGATAGAGCTTATAATAGCGGAGTTGCAGGGAACGTCAGCGGAGGCCCTTGCGGAAATCCACCGGCTTATAGACGGCCTTACCGCGCGTGACCACCGCCCGCTGGCCGGAACGGATACGTCAATTGGGCCCGACGGAAGGACGGTAAACGCCGCAAACCAGCGCCCGCTTGCCGGAAGCGGTATAACCGTAAACGACCGTACCGTAAATCTGGCCAATCACGCCGCCTCCAACGCAAATTTCGGCGCGGCTACCGACTCGAACTGGGGACATGTCAAGCTCGGGGGCAATCCCAGCCCCGCCGATACGGGCATGGCCTTTCCCATAGGCAGACACGTCGTACCCGCCGGGGGTTCCGTCAATCTGGACGAGTTCTTAAACAACGGCTACACCATATTCACGGGCGGAGCCGCGGGGGACACCAACGTCTTGAACGGCCCCGCGGGCTCCGGTGTTTGGCTCAGGGGTACGACGCATTCACAGTTTGCCCTTCGTGTTTGGCATTCGGCGGGCGGCTCCGGGAGCGGGACGCGTCAAATGGTGTGGCGGTGCGGCACGGTCAACGCGACCGAGAACCCGTTCCAGTCCGACGTTTTCACGCGCTTCAGGGGAAACGCGGCCGCCTGGTCTCCGTGGACGCGGGTGCCCCTTTCCATAGTCAACGAGATCGCCGCCGCCGGCGGGGACAACGTAGCCGCGTCGGTGAGCGCGGTAAGGTCCCATGTGGCCCCCGTGTCGCAGGCGGTAACCGGCGTGAGCAACCCCGCCACGAACGCCGAACGGGTACAGCTTACCCGCGCCAACGGCGGTGCGGCCCTCAACCTTCCCCAGGCGGTGGGCGGTACGGAGGCGGCCGGCCGCGAGGGCATGATGAGCGCGGCGGACAAGCGAAAGCTGGACGGGATACCGAATTTTCCGCCGGAGCGTTTGGTGCTTATGGAGGACTCAAACCCCGTTGCCATCGGAGCGAAACGGTGTTACATTGAGAGGGGTGAGGTTAGGTTTCAGGAGTTTACAGGAGGAGACATGGCTGGTGGTTGGAGAACGATAGCCGCGCTGGGGCTGGCGGCGGGCTTGGGGTTCATGGCGTGCGAGACGCCGGTGGACGGTGAGAGGATTGAGGTTCTGCAAAATGTTTTTGGATCAATCAGCATCAATTCCGTAGCCTTCGGCAACGGCAGGTGGGTAGCGGCTGGCTTTTTAGGCAGCGTGGCAACCTCGACCAACGGTACTACCTGGACCATGGTTGCCGATCCCGGATTTGAAGCGAGTTTCACGATCAGGTCCGTAGCCTTCGGCAACGGCAGATGGGTTGCGGCTGGCTTGCACGGCAGAATGGCAACTTCGACCAACGGTACTACATGGACCATGGTCGCCGATCCCGGATTTGGAGCGGAGCACATACATTCCGTAGCCCACGACGGCAACGGCAGATGGGTTGCGGTCGGCACCCGCGGCAGAATGGCAACATCCACCAACGGCACCACTTGGACTATGCTCGCCGATCCCGGATTTGGAGCGAACCACATCTATTCCGTAGCCTTCGGCAACGGCAGATGGGTAGCGGTCGGCACCCGCGGCAGAATGGCAACATCCACCAACGGTACTACTTGGACTATGGTCGCCAATTCCGAATTTGGAGGGAACTTCAATTCCGTAGCCTTCGACAACGGCAGATGGGTTGCGGTCGGCACTAGCGGCAGAATGGTCTCCTGGCTCGACGACGACCCCATCATGCTAACCCGCTTCGGCTTCACGGAAAAACGGATCGCCGGGAACGTCCACCGGTACCGTCTGTCCGACGGTCGCTGGATGGTGTTCAACGCCAACGGCACGGTTACCTGGAGCGAGAGTTAGGATACCCTATTGTTCACCATAGCCATACCTCGCAGGGTGTGGCTTCCTACGGGGCCGGCAGATCGCGTCTTATGGCCACCACTTTGGCGGACATGGCATCCACCCTGCGGGTTTCCGTCGGCGACATTCTGGGGACGGAACGGCAGGCCGCCGAAACCGGCATACCCAGACGCCGGGCAAAACGGATGGAGGTCATCGAAGGTTTGCCGGAATCCGTGAAAAAGCACATCCTGCGCACGTTGGATGACGTGATAAAGGCCAACACCCGGCTGTCG
>JGI24694J35173_10003870_pt1 | contig 11053 bp, 12 predicted proteins | sample TergutCo191P1_FD_35173 | JGI IMG/M metagenome (IMG submission 35173) | reverse complement strand
ACGAAACCATGGCTATAGACTCAAGGACAATAATAGTAAAGACAGACAGTGAAGAAGAACTGTCTGAAATTATTGATTTTGTTACCATGCGTGACAAGGAATGTAACCTAAAGGCGTTTCTCGATTTTGCTTCTTCAAAAAAAAGTTGTGGAAAACTATAAACGAGATGAATGTTATGCGGAATAGGGTTTTTGTAGACAGTAACATTTGGCTTTATCTGTTTCTGCAAGATGATGATGAAAAATATAAAAACGCAGAGCAATATTTTGTAAATAACAATCTGAATACGATTTTTATTACTTCATATCAGGTGATAAATGAGGTTTCGAATGTTCTGTTGAAGAAAAAATTTACCGAGGCAGAAACAAGGAAAAGTATTGATTGTTTGCTAAAAGTATGTGCATTGCAAAAATTTGCAAAAGAAATACTTTTGACGGCATCCCATGTTAGAGTAAAGATATTCGTTTTCATTTTGGGATAGCATCATCATTGGAAGTGCGTTATGTTCAAGATGTGATACGCTGATTACTGAAGATATGCAAAGTAGTTTGATTGTGGACGAAAAATTGTTAATTGAAAATATACTTGGAAATAAAGGGGTAGGCCATGTCACAAGTCGAAACCATGGCGCTTGACGAAAAATTTGCGATAGCGCGTAAGGCATGTGAACGATTGGATATGGGCGACAGGGAGGGATATTCCCGTCTTATAAGATCGGTTCCCATGCCCTCTTATCTGGCGAAAGTGGCTAGGACAAAGAACAAGAAGGGCGTGCCCCTTATGAAAAGGGCATAACCGAGGCTATGATCGCCTTTCTTGGGAGTGGAAAGACAAGGACGGATAGCTAATCGGATACCTCGACGCATGGCCCGATCGCTGGACGATAAGTGAGGAAGAACAGTCTGGGATTATTGATTTCGATCGCAGGGGGAAAATACATGACTAACGTAGCACAAGTAGATAGAATTATTTCGGAGATCAACGACTTGGGGGAAACGGGTAAAATACTCTTGTTCCGTAAGTATGGATGAGATGTTTACTGATTCCGACGGATCTGCAAGACGATGATGTTTCAATAGAAGCGGCTTTTGGGCTATGGAAAGATAGAAAGGTAACAAAGGAACTCCTGCGCGAAAAAGCATGGGCAAGAAAATGAGGTACATATTAGATACATGTATACTTTAGGAAATATGAAAATAGGGTGTGTTGGTCTGCTCGCTACCGATGGAGTGCTTGCCACTGGTATTTACGATGATATGTTAATGCGTTTTAAGATTGAATTCATGAAACCAACTCCTAAAGAACAGGTGGGCGTAAAGGCATTTTTATTGGATTGCACCGAATTGCCTATTGCCTTCGAGCGGTTCAATTTCCCCAATTCGTTTATAAACCCGACGGCGATTCTCGCCGAGTATGCGATCGTACTTGCGGGTGGCCAAGTGGATGAAAAAAGACGTGGTTTGGGGTTGTCGATGTCAAACGAGAATATGAGTGAGCTACTCAAAGTTAGTGCATAACGAAATAGGTATGGAAAGAAAATTAAAAATCGGTATTTTGGTAGGGAATATAGGAAATTTAATAAATTGGGAATACAGGATACTTAAGGATATCATCGAACACCCCAGCTTAGAATTAGCTCTGTTTATCAAGGACGGACGAAAGCTAATACATCCCCTTAAAAATCAGATCAGGAAAAATATACTGGCGCAGAATGTTCTTTCGGGTATGTTATACGCAGTTCAGATGAAAATAGAATCACTTTTATTCAGGCGAGAGAAGATGGTTGATGCCAGTGAAATAATCGATAAAGTCAAAAATACAGAAGTATGTTACTTGTATCCCGAAAAAAAGGGACTTTGGGATGTTTTTTCAGATGGTGATTCTAATAAGATAAAATCTTACGATCTTGATGTAATATTGAAGCATGAATTTGCTATCATTAAAGGGAATATTTTAACATCTGCCCGTTACGGCATCTGGAGTTATGACCATGCCGATAATGCGATAAATCGAGGTGAACCAGCAGGGTTTTGGGAAATATTAAACAATGAACCGTGCTGTGGCGTTACTCTACATCAATTAACATCGGAAATTGATGGCGAACTTGTGATAGACAAGGCTTGGTTCAATTGGCATTGGGCGTTTTTCAAAAACACCAATGATTTAATGGAGAAATCCGTTGTTTTGCTTTTCAAAAATCTAGATAAACTATTAAGTTGCGGAAAAATCGAAACTAAAAAGTCTTTCACCTATTACAATATACCCAACAAAAAGCCTTCGCTGAAATATATATGTAAATATATATTTGGCTTTTATTCGAAGTTAATTAAGAATGTTTTTTATAGGCTGTCCCCCTCGAAAAGGGATAGACGTTGGGCATTGTTTTTTGGTAAGGGCAGTTTTCTTGAGGCAATCCTTTTTAGAATAGACCCCGTACCAATGCCGCCTGGCGTGTTTTGGGCGGATCCGTTTTTATATGAATATAACGAACAGCTTTATGTGTTTTTTGAAAATTATTCTTATAAGACAAAAAGGGGGAAAATATCGGTTGGTAAGGTTATCAAAGATGAAAATAACAGATATTCCGTTATAGAAGTGCAGGATATTTTAGATTTAAATTATCATTTAGCATATCCCCAGATAATAGAGGAAGACGGTGAAATATTTTTGATGCCAGAGACACGTGAAAATAAAAGCCTCCAAATATATCGCTGTATTCAGTTTCCCGACAAGTGGGAGCCTTATTCAACGGCCTTTGAGGGTGATGAGGTTGTGGACACAACGTATTTCGTTGACGACAATGGCGACAAGTGGCTTTTGCTGAACAAAGGATGGACACATGAGGCCGAACTGTACATATATAGAATTGATAATTTAAAAATGGGAAGTATCACGGGACACAAATCAAATCCTGTTCTTATAGATTGCAGAAAAGGGAGAAACGGAGGGGCGATATTTAAACACAAAAATGAATATTACCGCCCTAGCCAAATAAACACTCACGGTATTTATGGCAAAGGGCTTCAAATAAGCAAAATAAAAAAACTGACTCTTGATGAGTTCGAGGATGAGCCAGTAATTTCAATAGAGCCTAATTTCAAAAAAAATTTAATAGGCATACATCATTTGCATCAGTATGGAAATAATTTCGTTTTTGATGCTTGTTATAAAAAATTATGAATTCGAAATGCTCTAATATTATTCAAAGCATTCAATGAAAATATTTGCGATGTTTGATAAGAAATTTTTTAGGTTCATCCTTGTTGGAGTTATCAACACTGTTGTAGGTTCTGCAATAATATTTTTGCTGTATAATGTGGCGCACTTTGGTTATTGGTCTTCTTCAGCCAGTGGTTATACGTTTACCACGATTTTGAGTTTTTTCCTTAATAAATATTTTACATTTGGTGTAAAGCAATGGTCATTTTTTATAGTTGTTGCATTTATCATAACAATTACACTTTCATATTTAATTGCATATGGCATTGCAAGACCTATTGTGGGTTTTATACTGATGGACTATTCGCAGAGAATAAGGGAAAACGCAGCACTTCTTGTGGGAATGTTCCTGTTTACAGGAATAAATTACCTTGGACAAAGACTGTTTGTGTTTAGAAGAAGAGAGAATTAAGGTACTTTCCCAATGGAGCACACTCTTTCACCACACTTTGCTTTGATTATACCCTGCTATAATGAGGAAGCTGGCCTTCCCCATGTAATGGAAACACTAGAGCAATTCCTTATTACATTGAAACATGACGGTCTGGTTCATGGTAACAGCTTCGTGCTGTATGTGGATGACGGCAGTCGGGACGACACATGGCGCATCATCGAAGAAGGCAATGCACGTAATCAGTACAGCAAAGGCTTGAAACTGGCGGGNAACGTGGGGCACCAGAACGCCCTGCTAGCTGGCATGTTGGAAGTTCGTAATGAGGTGGATGTAATGATCAGTATGGATGCCGATTTGCAGGATGACCTTAGCGCTATTCCCGCCATGCTGAAGAGTTTTGCCGAAGGCTTCGATATCGTATATGGTGTGAAGAATAATAGGGATATAGATCCCTTTTTTAAGCGCTGCACGGCAAAATTTTTCTACAAACTTATGGGCGTGTTTGGTGTACGTATTGTGCCGCAACATGCGGATTGCAGGTTGGTGAGTCGAGCCGCCCTGAATGCGTTGGCGCAATATGGTGAAAGCAACCTATTCCTTCGCGGTATTTTTCCCTCCATGGGGTTTCGTAGTACTACAGTGGCTTATACTATCAAAGAACGGCAGTATGGAGAGAGCAAATATCCCCTTAAGCGAATGTTATCTTTTGCCTGGCAGGGGATCACCTCCTTTAGCGGCATGCCGCTACGTTTGGCGGGGTTGTTCAGCTTGGGAACTTTGCTGCTGGCCTTTTTACAAAGCCTTCTGGCTCTGTTGGCTTGGGCAAGAGGTGAAACTGTCACTGGCTGGGCATCCCTAATGATTGGTATGCTATTTCTAGGATCTGTGCAACTTTTCAGTATAGCTCTTATTGGTGAGTATCTTGTCAAAATATATGCTGAAGTGAAGCGTCGCCCCAGGTATATTGTGGATAAAAAGCTATGAATATTTCAAGAAAATCCCCCGAAGTTGTTTTTGATGCCTTTGCGGAAAACTATGATGCGGTGCAGAGGGAGAATTTAGGAGTACTAGGCAATGATCTTAATGTATTTGCGCACTATAAAGTACAATTGACGGCAGAATTGCTTGCCTCCCCTCCGAAAATGATTTTGGAATTTGGGTGTGGTATAGGGAGGAATCTGCCTTTTTTTCGCCAATTATTTCCTAGAGCAATGCTTCACTGCTGTGATATTTCCGATGCGTCGCTCCAAAAGGCGAAAGAGATAATCCCTGATTTGGTCTGTTTCAATTCCTCATCACCAGAAACGCTGACACCTTTTTTTGAGACATTTGATCTTGTGTTTTTAGCTGGCGTACTACACCATATTTCGTTTCATGAACGGCAGATATGGATAAATGCCCTTGCCACAACGTTAAAACCTGGGGGCAGTATGGTTATATTTGAACATAACCCCTGGAATCCAGTGACACGACACTTGGTTTCCACCTGTCCTTTTGACGAGGGTGTGCTTCTGGTTCGACCGCAAGACATCCTCAAGTTTTTGCACCAAAACGAATTAGAAACCAGCCGTGTTCGCTATACCCTCCTTTTCCCTTGGCGGCACAGCGTATTTGTGGCGGTGGAAAATTTTTTAAATCGTATTCCCCTTGGGGGACAGTATTGTATTCTTGCGGAAAAGCCCCTTCATGTATAGATTGCAACAATTTCAACATTTGAGGAAAAATGAAGCCAGAAAATAAAAAACAATATTTTCACAAGCATCTCGATATGGAAGAAGCAAGTGTTGTGGGATTCTGTAATTTCTGTAGGAACAATTTACCCTTAGTATTGGCCGTAAGTGTTACTTTGTTTTTTGCATATGGAATCAGGCTGTTTTGCCACAGCATCGGAATTGATACAGAATTGTTTATGGCGGACAGAACAGGCACGAACCAAGTGTACATTGAAGCAGGACGATTTGGACAAGTTTTGCTGTCAAATATTTGGCGTATTGGAGAATTTAACCCCTTTACAGGTTTTTTTATCGCTTTCTGCTTGATATGGGTTTTTACGCTTTCATGGAGCTATATCATTGCTATTTTCGGCATGAACACTGATAGAAATAATGCCCTTATACCCTTTGCCCTTCTTTTTATGACTGTGCCGATTTGGGCGGAACAATTTTACTTTCTGCCTCAGGCTGCAGAAAATGCGTTTATCATCGCGCTATGCCCGTATGTGGTTTACCTTATGTACAAAGGTTTTCTTGATAACGAAAAGGGAAAGATAATCGGTGCCGTTCTGTTGCTTGTTCTTATGACATCGGTGTATCAAGCTATAGTGCCGTTGTTTATTTGTGGGGTATTTATCTGCTTCATACTGTTGCAAGAGCACTCGAATTATGAGCTAAAAATTTATCGAAATCTATGCTTAAAACTTTTTACGGCTCTGGTTGCGGCCATGACAATCTACTTTGTAGTGGGCATGATTATCGTTCCAACCGCACTAAACATTGAAAGAGGGGCTTATCTTGATGGCATGAATAGGTGGGGAAGGCAGCCGTTGGGGGAAAATATCCGCAATATTTTGGCATTTGGTTATGCCATTACCATAGGGCATATTCCCTTTGTACACGAAGTTCTAACCACAAGGCTTGCCGATTTTGGGCCTACTTTGCATAGGGTTAACCCTGCCCAACCCCCAATGGTCGCCGCAAGAACTCTTTTTCTTCTTCCCGTTGCAGTGTTTTTTCTTGTCAAAGTTATCGCTTTTATGCGCAAAGAAATTCCTTCGGGGAGAAAATTTTTGTTCATACTTGCTAGCATCGGGATTCCGTTGTCTATTGCGTTCTTGGCGATTTTAGGGGGCAATGTGCCGCCTAGCAGATCTCTGTACTCTTTACCATTGGCATATGCGTTCATGTTTTTCTACTTGATAAAATCAAGCAAAAGACCCACCGCTGTTGTTCTCGCCTGTTTTGCTTTGTTTGGCACCGTATATCAGGCACAGACAACGGCGCAGCTATTCTATTCGGATCGGGTGCGTTTCAACGAAGACGTCCGTATCGCCCATGAGCTAAACAATTTGATCATGCAGGTTCAACCCAGTGGCGAGAAATTACCTGTTGCGCTTGTTGGCAGGTATGGCGTGGCGACACGATTTCATGAAGATTCGAATTTTTTGCAGGGTCAAGCTATCGGGCATTCGTTTTTTGATGGAGATGGGCCACATCTTTTTGCTCCAACCAAGCGTGCCCTAATTTTTATGAGTACTTTGGGTATATTTTTCGAAATGCCAACAAGGGATCAATTAGTTAGTGCCCACGAAGAAGCGAAATTAATGCCGTCTTTTCCTGCTCTAGGTTCCGTGAAGCGAACGCAGGATTTTATTGTGGTCAGACTGTCATATTTTCATAACTGAAGAATAGGTTGAATGAAGTAAAAAAATGAACATAGCATTTGTGTCAAAATATAATGTCAATGATATTACAACATGGAGTGGGACTGAGTACCATTTATTCCACGCACTGAAAAATTTGGAAGAGAATGATGTACGGTTGCATCTCATTGATAAACTGCTTTACAAACGAAATAAAATAATAATATTATTTGGTAGAATTTGCAATAGGTTATTGTGGCATATATTTCACAAAAAATTATATTATGAATTTTATAAATCGACAGCTAGGTTTTTTGCAAGACAAATAAATAAGGAATTACCTAGTGATGTTGATGTAATTTTTTCGATATCCGCATCACCTATTGCTTACCTCAAGACAGATAAGATTAAAGTTTTTTTAACAGATGGAGATGCAGGTATCGAATTCCAAAGACCATCTTATAGTCAATTTTTTTCAAAACGAAGAAAAGATATAGCCATTGAATTATGGAGAAATGCAATAGATAACTGCGATTTAGTTTTTTTGGCAACAGAATGGGCCGCAAATGTGACAACAAGCATATGCCAAAATATTGATACAAATAAGATAAAAATAGTGCCATTTGGAGCAAATCTTATAGAATGTAACAGAACAAAAAGAGACATTGTGAGAATTGTAGAAAACAAAAAAAGAAACGAATGTAATTTGCTTTTTATTGGTGTTGAATGGGAAAGGAAAGGTGGAAATATCGCTTTAGAGACAGCAAGATATCTTCATGCAAAAGGCATTAATGTTCATTTGGATATTGTCGGAATAAAAAATTGTCCTGTTGAATTGCCAGATTATGTTACAAATCATGGGTTTATTATGAAGTCCTTGGAAAATGAGAGGATTAACAATTTATACGAAAAGGCACATTTCTTTATTTTGCCGACACGATACGATTGTTATGGCGTAGTATTTTGCGAAGCGGCAAGTTTTGGGCTTCCAAGCTTGACTGTCAGAACCGCTGGTGTTCCATGTGTTGTTCTTGATGGAAAAAATGGTAAATTGTTTGAATTGTTTGACAATGGTGAAAATTACGCAAATTATATTTGCACAATGCTTCTTGATTACGAAAAATATAAAAACTTGTGCTTTTCATCATTTGAACAATATGAGACACGCTTAAATTGGCAATCTACTTGTGAAAAAATTTTGAGACACTTCGAAGATGTTAAGAACGCAAAAGGGATTTAATCTTCTTCAGTTCTAAATAAATTCTGGAGGAATTTTTGAAAATTGCTTATTGTTCTGATTTTTATGCTACCCAAAGGTTAGTCATTGGCCAAATCAAAAATGCCAAGTATATTCGTATCTTTACTCTAAGTAGATACATTTTTGTGTTATTGGATATTCTGAAAAAAATTGGATTTTATTCACATAAATGGTATTTTTATTTTTCCAATGTTTGTTTTGGTATTTTTAACAAAAAAAATATTGATTGTGTTCATTTTTTTAATCAGATATCATTGGATAGCTCGGTGAGTTGGATTAGTCAGTTTGAAACCCAGCTACCAAGATATAAAACGCCCACTCTAGGGGCGATAAAGGCGATTGCTGATAAAAAATGTAAGGCTATTTTACCATTAAGTGAGTGTGCTTATAATATCGAGTTATATTGGTTGGCACCCTTCCCAGAATATAAAGATGAAATTGTGGCAAAAATGTATGTGTTGCATCCACCTCAAAAATTATTGATCGATGATATGACGAGTAAAATTGAAAATGATAAATTGACTTTTATTTTTATCGGGAATGATTTTTTTCAAAAAGGTGGAATGGAAATGTTGAATGCACTAGAAAAATTTAGTTCCAGTTTGGTATTGATAATTATTAGCCGAATGAATATTAACGATTATGTGACGTGTTCTACAATAGCACATAAAAGATTAGCTTTGGATTTTTTTACCAGAAATCGTGACTGGATTGATTATTACGATGGTTTGCCGAACGTCGAAGTCCTTCAATTGGTCAAAAAATCGGATGTTGGATTATTGCCGACTAAAGCCGATACTTACGGCTATTCTGTCCTGGAAATGCAGGCGGCTGGTGTTCCGGTAATATCAACTGATGTCAGAGCCTTGCCCGAGATAAATAACGATGAGTGTGGTTGGCTTATTCCTGTTACAAAAAACAATCTCGGCGAGGCTTTATTTTCCAACGAGCACGAACTGTCTAATTTAAGCAGAGAGATTGAAAATGGGCTTTATTCCATTTTGGCTGGTATAATTTCTGAATATGAAGCAAATGGGATAGGTTTTATTCGCAAAAAAGGTGAATTGTGTCTTCAAAGAATAGCGGCGGAGCATAGCCCGACGGGTTATGAAAAATTTCTCGAAAGTATTGTATGTCCTCAAACACTGCCCGCATAGCCAAAAATACCCTGATGCTCTATTTTCGACAAATATTGAGCATGCTGGTAAGCCTGTATACCGTGCGAGTAATATTGGGAGTTCTGGGTGCCGAAGATTACGGAATCTCAAGCGTGGTAAGCGGTATTGTTATTTTATTTACGTTTTTGAATGGAGCAATGTCAAGTGCGACCCAGCGGTTCCTCAATTTTGCCATGGGACGGAATGATACGGAACAGGCACGAAATATTTACAGTATTAGCTTTGTCATATATGCGTTGATTGCTATATTAGTTGTCGTTCTTACGCAGACCATAGGCTTGTGGTTTTTCCAAACTTGGCTTAACATACCCCCCGAAAGACAGGTTGCGGCATTTGTTGTATATCAGTTTTCTGTTGTAGGAACAGTGATAGGCATTTTTCGGGCCCCATATGGAGCCACTATCATAGCTCATGAGAAAATGTCTTTTTTCGCATTGCTTAGTATCATAGAAGTGGCGTTGAGGCTAGGTGTTGTCTTTTTGTTGCCTATATTTCCATTTGACAAATTGATGGCATATGCTTTTCTTACTTTCATAACTGGAATTGTCATTTTTGTGATACAAAAAGTGTATTGTAATAAGATGTTTGAAATAGCGCACTTTAGGCTTTGCAGGGACAAGAAGTTATTTCGGCAACTTCTAGGGTTTTCCAGTTGGCGATTATTTTCATTTGTAGGACTTGTAGGCAAAAACCAAGGTATAAACATACTGATAAATATCTTTCATGGTGTTACGGTAAATGCCGCCATAGGTATTGCAACTCAAGTAAATTCGGCGGTGTATCAGTTTGTGGTAAATTTTCAGACCGCATTCAATCCGCAAATAGTCAAGTCATATTCTGCCAAGGACTTTGATTATTTTATGAACCTTGTGTTTCGTACCGCAAAGCTATCATTTTTTCTTTTGCTTTTTTTTGTATTACCGTTATATTTAAACGCAGATTTTGTGCTACTAATTTGGCTGAACAACGTCCCTGAATATACAGTTCCTTTTACACAGTTGTTGCTGCTTTCGTCTTTAATGACGGCAATTGTTGGCCCTTTATGGATGTCTATACAGGCAACTGGTGATATAAAGAAATATGAATTGATCGCAAACTGTTTCGTACTTGCTAATCTGCCTTTGTCGTTGTTCTTCTTATGGATAGGATTTAGTCCTGTATGGGTATTGATAATAAGGGTTGGACTGGATGTTTTGATGCTTGTTTGGCGCGTGTTTTTTCTGGGAAAAAAGATCAAACTTCCAGTGGTGGGTTTCTTTTCCGAAGTGATTGCGCCAACAGTTATCATTGCGGGAATTTCATTATTTATAACCGTTTTTGTGCGTAATTTATTTATCAATGATTGGAGTAGGTTAATAGTATCTGGTGTTGTTTCAACTGTAAGCATTGGATTTTTGACATACTGGATTGGGTTGAACAGACATGAAAAAACCTTATTGCATGGTCTGATTAAGAAGAGAATTTTCGTAACAAGAGATAAGAATGTGCTTTAACGAAACAGCAAATCCTTTTTCCGAATTTAAGTCCGACAAGACAATGAATCGTCCTCATGGTACCGTAAAGATAACCTTTTCTGGGGACATCATGTGCGATTATTTGGAAGTTCCTGCATATAAAACTGAAACTGGGGATTATGATTTTAATGA
>JGI24694J35173_10003864_pt1 | contig 11062 bp, 9 predicted proteins | sample TergutCo191P1_FD_35173 | JGI IMG/M metagenome (IMG submission 35173) | reverse complement strand
AATGCCCGGTAAAGTTTGTTAAGCGTAGAGGCCCGCTTAAGCATATCAAGGTTTGTATAAAGCTTTGAAAGAAATTCAGAAAAAGAGCTGCGGACTTCCGTATTGGGATAACATAATGTATATGTTCCAAAGTCGCTGTTATAATCTTTAATTGTCAAATAACCTGCCTGGTACATAAGGGGAACAAGCGTAATTTCATCTTCGTTATATTTCCCGAATGCTTCCGGCGGAAGCTCCATGGTTTCGATAGTGGTAAGGTCTGCCCCGTTTTTGTCTACAAATTGTGCCAAAAAATTCGGTGTGCCTGTTTCTGCCCAAAAGACCCGAAAATCCGCATCGTTCCCAAAATGTTTCATCACGCTGATGGGGTTATAAATCTTGTGGGCGTCTTTAGCGAATTTATACCCGTTATAAAAATTCTTAAGCCGTGCGATGTAATTTTCTTTGCCGTCAAATTTTGGGGAATATTCGCTTATTTCCGGTGCAAAATATGTTTCAAGTTCGCTCTGTGTAAAGCCACACAAGGCGGCGAAATGGGCATTAAAAGAAATGTCTTCTGGCTGGTTCATTCCGCTGAACAGGCTTACTTGCGCAAACTTTGTTATCCCCGTGATAAATACAAATTGTATATATTGGTCGCATCCTTTAATAACTTTGTAAAGCCCGCGTAGCACTTCTTTGATTTCCCTATTGAGCTGCGGATAGTCAAGGGTATCCAGCAAGGGGCAATCGTATTCATCTATTATTATTGCCGTTCTTCCTTTGCTTGCGTACAATGCGCTCAACAGCATGGAAAATTTTTGGTAAATGCTATAATTTTGCAGGCGCACCCCATATTTTTCTGCGTGCAATTCCAGAAGCATGTCTATATGCTCTGTCAGCTTTTCTTTTCCCTCTGCGAAATTTGAGGCGCTCATGTCCAAATGCACCACAGGGAATTCCTTCCATTCCCAGGGCAGGGATTCGATGGCAAGCCCTTTAAATAAATCCCTTTGATTCTCAAAAATCGCTTTAATTGTTGAGCAGGTAAGCGACTTCCCAAAACGGCGCGGACGGGAGAAAAAAACAGTATTGTAACTGGAAATGAGACGGTGAATACAGGCGGTCTTATCCACATACACATCATAATCAGTGCGAATTTTTGCAAAATCCTGTACGCCGGAGTGCGGCAGTTTACGAATCATGCTTTTTTCCTAATATCCTTTCACCTGCAAGTTAGTAACGCAGGATCGCATTCAACACGTTACGATGGTGATGCCGTGCGCCGTTTCCCAGGCCAAGCGTTCATCCCAAGGCTTTTCCCGCGCTTCATTCCGGCGGTCAAAGATGACAAGGTATGCCGGAGCACCAGGCGATTTTGTATCGCGGTATTTAGCAGTTTGTTCCAGGCCTTTGGATTTTACTGTTTCGGGAGCTTGCTTTTCATGTATCAGCTTGATCTCGGCAATGTAATTTTTTTCGTTGTATTCAACGAGCAAATCCATTCTTCCGCGGCCTGCCGCGTATTCACGCTCAATGCGTCCGCCTCCGTTTATTACGCGCTGCAAAAACGCCATGAGCAAAAGATGGGGAAACGCTTCTGTATAGTTCATTTTTTCGTCCCAAATTTCTGAATTTTCTCTCCAGAAAATCTGAAACTCTCTTAAAAGCGCGTCAATGTCCAAAGAGCCGTCCGGCTTCTCCCATTGCCATTCAGGTTCGGGTATGGCGAGCTGGGGGCTGTAGGTCAGGTGGCGGGCAAGGACTTCGCGGTAAATGGGGTTAGCCACCGAGGGCGTTCCCCGTTCCTTTACTACCAGTCCAAGATCGAGGCAGAGGCGGAAGCTCTCGCTTTCGGCAAGAAAGGGGTCCGATGCCCCGATGATAAGACTTTCCATTATTTTGCGGATTCCCGGATTTTCCATCCGGTAGGCGAGGGCGTCCAGGTGCGTTTCCCGTGCAAGCACCATCTGCTCGCGGGCTTCCTTGACGTGCGCCAGCGTTACCGTTTCGGCGCTTGCTTCGTCCAGAACGCGCATGGTAGCGCGCTTGAACAGCGAATTGACTATCCAGGGCTGCCCCCGGGATTGATCATGCACATAGTCAAGGGCTTCCAGGGTTATTGCCTGTCCGGTTTCCTTTGTCCGCTGGGCAAAGAGGTTTTCTATATCGGAGCGGGAAAAATTGGATAATACCGCGGAATCTTCTTTCACGTTAAACGGTGAACCGGGATTGGGCGCGACGCCGTCTTTTGCGGCGGTGATATAGTCTTTCAGATCCCTCATGCCTACCAGCGCAACCGAAACCGGAAACTTGCCCACGCCCCGCTCGGCAAAGCCGTTCCGCAACTGGCGCAGAAAGCTGACAAGCGGTTCCCCTTCAAGTACGTCAGCCTCATCTATAAGTACGATAAGCGGTTTGGGCGCGACCTGTTCTGCCCACTTTTGCATTGTTTTGTACAGCAGAAACTCTGTCTGGTCAAAAGGCAGCTCCGGTATGGGCAGCCCCTGGTTTTTGGCAGATGCGCAAATGGATTTGTTGATGGTGATCATCGCGGAGGCAGGGGAGGCTATCCCCTGACAGGCTTCAACACTGATATAGCACGCTGAAGCTTGGGCGTCTGCGTTTATCTCTCGTGCCCAGCTCTGCAAAAACGTAGTCTTTCCGGTCTGGCGGGGGGCATGGAGCACCCAGTATAGACTGTCCCTGATGTAGCGGTGAAGCTGCGCGCCGACAAGGCGGTCTGCCGGGGGAAGCATATAGTGATCCCAAGGGTAACAGGGGCCGGTGGTGTTGAAGAAACGCACAGGGCGTTTTTGCGAGTAGTTATTCATGGTTTCCCGTTTTCTGGAGAAATAGGATTGAATATTTTGTCATTCCTGCAACAATCGATTCAATCGTCCCCAATGACTTCGCATATTCCTTTACATAATGCCTTGAAGTTCACTATACCACGTCAATAAAGGTTTGTTCGTTGCGGTTAAACATTATAAGCCCCACAAAAACCAACAGCACGGTTATCCCCATGCTTGAAAGTATCATATATCCGTTTACAGAAGCCGCGCCAAAGAACCACAGGCGAAACAGCTCTATAGGGGCACTGACCGGGTTTAGAAAGGCTATCCACATGAAACGCTGCGGTATTTCTGAAAGTGGAAATACTACCGGAGTCGCGTACATGGCAAGGTGAAGCATGAATGAAACAAGGTGCTGCAAGTCGCGGTATTTTGTGGTCAGAGCTGAAATGATGATTCCCATCCCAACGCCGATTGCCGCCAGCCACATAAAAAGCAGGGGGAAGAGCAGCAAAGTCCAAGAAGGATGCACCGGGGCTCCCCTGACAATATAGAACACAAATATGCCCACGAACAGGGCGAACTGAATGCTCACTTTTATCAAGTTGGTGAATACATTGCTGATGGGAACCGCAAGGCGCGGGAAATAGACTTTCCCAAAGATGCCGGCGCTGGTGATAAATATCGTGGAGGAGGAACTAAAGTTGCTGGTGAAGAAAGTCCAGAGCATGGTTCCGGAAAAAAAGAAAAGGGTATGAGGGATTTCATCTGTTCCAATCCCTGCAAGGTTTCCAAAGACGAAGGTGAACATAATGGTGGAAACAATGGGTTGGATGACAAACCACAAAGGCCCCAGAATGGTTTGCTTGAATTTTGTTATAAAGTCCCGCTTTACAAAAAGAAAAATCAAGTCCCGGTAGCGGATCAGCTCGCGGATTTGTAAATCCAGAAGTTTCCGTTTGGGGGTTATAATTAAAGACCATTTTTCTTCTTCAGCCATTACTGTACCTGATTCGTTGACCATTAGCATCTAACTACGGTAATACCGCTTTCTTCATTCCACCCCAGCCGTTCTTCCCAAGGCCTTTCCTTCGCATCTTCCCGGCGGTCGAAAATAACAAGGTAAGCCGGGGCACCCAGCGATTTTATATCCCGATATTTGGCAGTTTGTTCCAATCCTTTAACGGTAATGGTTTCAAGTGACTGCTTTTCCCGCACCATCTTTATTTCAATAATATAGTTTCTTCCGTTATATTCAACAAGCAAATCCATCCGCCCCCGTCCTGCCGCGTATTCACGCTCAATACGGCCGCCGCCGTTTATCACCCTTTGTAAAAACGCCATCAGTAAAAGATGGGGAAAGGCTTCCGGGTAATTCATTTTCGCATCCCAGATTTCTGAGTTTTCCCGCCAGAAAATCTGAAACTCTTTTAAAAGCGCGTCCATGTCCAGGGAGCCGTCCGATTTTTCCCACTGCCATTCAGGTTCGGGGATGGCAAGCTGGGGGCTGTAGGTCAGGTGCCTGGCAAGCACTTCGCGATAGATGGGGTTGGCTACGGAGGGCGTCCCCCTTTCTTTTGCCACCAGCCCCAAGTCAAGGCAGAGGCGGAACTCTTCGCTTTCGGCGAGAAAGGGGTCCGAAGCCCCGGTGATAAGGCTTTCCATAATTTTGCGGACGCCAGGGATTTCCATCCGATAGGCGAGGGCATCCAGGTGGGTTTCCCTGGCAAGCACCATTTGCTCGCGCGCCTCTTTAACGTGCGTCAGTGTCAGCGTTTCGACGCTTGCCTCATCCAGGACGCGCATTGTGGCGCGCATAAACAGCGTGTTGACAATCCACGGCTGCCCCCGGGACTGTTCATGCACATAGTCAAGAGCGTCCTTATTTATCCTCTGGCCAGTTTCTTCCGTCCGCTGGGCAAAGAGGTTTTCTATATCGCTCCGAGAAAAGTTGGATAACACCGCGGAATCCGCTTTTATGTTAAAGGGGGAACCCGGATTGGGCGCGATACCGCCTTTTGCCGCTGTTATGTAGTCTTTCAGATCCCTCATGCCGACAAGCGCGACAGATACCGGGAATTTCCCCACCCCGCGTTGGGCAAAGCCGTCACGCAACTGGCGGAGGAAAGCGATAAGGGTTTCCCCCTCAAGGACATCTACTTCGTCAAAAAGCACAACGAGCGGCTTTGGCGCGACAAGCACCGACCAGTTTCGTAAGATTGCGCCCAGTTGGGACTGGGGCTGCTCAGTGCCAAGGGACGGTTGGGGTAGTTCGTAACTAACCGCCCACTGCGAGATTGCCTCGCATACTCCCGGAATTCCCCGCTCCATTTCCGCCAGGCCCTGGCAGCGCTCCACGCTGACATAACAGGCAAGCGCTTCTGTCCCGGCATTAATTGTTCTTGCCCAGCTTTTCAGGAACGTGGTTTTTCCGGTTTGCCTGGGGGCGTGAAGCACCCAGTACAGGCTGTCCCTGATATAGCGGTGAAGCTGCGCCCCGACAAGGCGGTCTTCCGGCGGAAGCATGTAGTGATCCCAGGGATTACAGGGGCCTGTAGTGTTGAAGAAACGCACGGGGCGTTTTTCAGGGTAGGGTGTCAATGTCTTTATCCGCTAAAATATGCGTCAATAATGAAACGAAGTGCCTATAAATATTTCGTCCCATCCAAAAAAGCCCCTGTTGTTCTGCAAATTATACCCCACGCTGGCCCTGAGTATTAAATTCCGGAAAAAGCCGGAAAAGACAATAATCTCAAAGCCGCCGGTGCTTACCATGTCATTAAAACTGAACCTGCTCCCTTCGTTCGGGTCATCCTTTAGCCTGTTGTAAGGGCCCCGGAGCAGGGCTAAATCTATAAAGGGAGAGAAGTGCATCTCGAAATCAAAAAGCCGGAGCCTACGGTTATTGAACCATTCAGAGGGCTGGAAGTTCAGTACCCTTATGGGTACATCAAAATTGAGCGAGAGCATGCGGTCCGCCCAAATGTCGCTGGTTTCTGTCCTCCACATGTTGCTGTCCAAAACGCCACGGAGTACGTCCCCGCCGTTGAAGTGGGGTATCCAGCCGGGCATTTCGTCAGACCATTGCCACCATTGGCGGTAGCGGAGCCGGGAGGAAACGCCCAGAAACGCTGTAAGCGGCCAGTGGACTGTTACGCTTCCGTCCAGTGCTGCCCGAAAGGGGGCGTCAGAACGGTCAAAATACCAGCAAAATGAATTGCTTATGGAGGCCGCAAGTCCCTGCCGGTAATTGCCTATCCAGTTTATCCTGCCGAATCCTATGGAGTGGCTGAAGGTAAGTCTGGGTTTGCGGACTTCGTCCATGTTTCCCAGAGGGTAATTTATCCTTCCGGCAAGGGCCGGTGTGTAGGCTATTTCCCCAAAGCCGCCTACCGTGATACCCAAGGGTATTCTATAGGACGCAAAAAGTTCGGTTGTGCCGTATGGTCTGTGGGGGCCGTGCACCCCGTAAATTACCCTGCTTGCTTCGCAAGGTTCTTCGTTGATTGTCAGGTACTGGTTAAAACCGACAGTAAGGGTGGTGGTGCGCCACGGTAACTGTACGGAAAGGCCCGTTACATTTTGATAGAAAAGCGGCTGACCAACGGTAAGATCAAAAAGATGATTGAATGTCAGGTTCCAGTTAAGGCCGGCGGCCTGGAAGGGTGTGTCCGACTCAATCGAAAAATTAAAGTTCCGGTCGTCCCCTTGCTGACTGTAGCCTAAATCTACCCTAAAGGGACTCATGGTTCCCAAAAAGTTATAATGCCGCGCTTTTAGCGTAAGGTTAAAACCGTCGCTTGTGGTGTAGCGGGGGACGGGCAGGATGATAAAGTTCCGGGAGTCCCTTACAGAAACCAGAAGTTTTACCGGCAGCTCCCCGTCTTCTTCGGCCTCGCCCAAAAAATATTCAATGTGCACATCTTCCAGAACGCGCTGGTTAAGAAGGAGCTGACGTTTAAGCGCCAGGTATTCCTGTAGGTTTTCGCTGCCCGTGATCCGCCGGCCTTCCTTGAATTCGCCGTGGATCATAAGGGCAAAGGGCCGGGTAATGCCGTCAACGGAAAAATCGATTTCCCGTATGACGTAAACGGTACCTGTGTCTTCGTTCTCCTCCAGGGCGAAAACAAAAAAAACAGAAAAAGTCAGAAACAGGATAAAAAAGTTTCGTTTCAATTCTGTATGCTGTCGGCTTGGGGCAAAAGAAATCCACCGAAGAAAGGACTTCGGCAAAAAACAATGAGAAATGGCGCCCTGGCGTACAGTATGGGCGGCCGTAACACACTCCAGCTTCCCCAGGGTTGTTCTATAATAAAAACGCAAAATCAAAAACGTAACAAGGTGTCTGCCCATATTTATGGGCAATCACTGATTAGTAACAGTAGCATACAGAAAAGGGGAATGGCAAGTACGGTACTGCCCATTTGATAAATTTGACATTTTTATGAAATCATGGGGTTTGGTTCAGTTTAACGAAAGCCTCCCCGTTTTTCCGCCTACTTGCTCCTTGTTACCTGTTATACTATACTTAATTATGCGTATACCTTTAACAAGATACGGTCTGCCCCAGGTAGTGATTTTTCCCCTCATTGTTATCATCGCAATGCTTACTCTTTTTGTAACCAACTGGCCTGCCCTTTGGCTTATTCCGGTGCAGGTTATTCTTCTTGCAGTCCTAGTGTGGGCATTTTCCTTCTTCCGTGATCCTGAGCGAAAAATAATCCCGGACGAGAATATTCTTTATTCGCCGGCCGATGGCACCATTACCGATATTGACGAGGTGGACGACACCGCCCTGGGAACCAGGGCTTTACGGATAGGCATGTTTCTCAGTGTTTTTAATGTGCATGTCAACCGGGTGCCCTGTTCTGTGCGCATCGAAAAGGTGATGTACAAAAAAGGCAAATTCATAAACGCCATGTCAACGGAATCAAGCCGGATAAACGAATCGAATGATACCCTTATGACCCGCCTGTCGGAGCCGAAGGATAAACTTTTGGTCAGGCAAATCAGCGGGGCCATAGCCCGCCACATTGTCTGCGAGGCGAAGGAGGGCAGGGAATACCGTCAGGGTCAGCAGTTTGGAATGATTAAGTTCGGGTCAAGGGCGGAACTGTATCTTCCGCTTGCCGATGACAAACGGAGATACGAGGTAGCCGTTAAAATCGGCGAACCTGTGCGCGCAGGGCTTACCCCCCTTGTCAGATACCTCCCATGAAAATAGGCACCAAAAACCGCAAAACAGAAGTTCCCGATTCTTCTTCGTTTCAGGAACCGTCCCAGCGCAAAGGCAGACGCCTTAAGCATATTGCATTTCTTCCTTCATTTATAACGCTCATTAATGGCGCTTGCGGTTTTATTGCCATACTCTTTGCCAGCGATGCTTACTTTGCAATGGCGGGCTTTCTTATTTTGCTTGCCATGGTCGCGGATGTGCTGGACGGCCGGGTGGCGCGTCTGACCAGAACCACATCGAGTTTTGGGGGACAATTGGACAGCCTTTCGGACGCCGTCAGTTTCGGTGTCGCCCCGGCGTTTTTAATGATCAAGCTGGTTGAATACCATTTGGGCCAGCTGGGCTTTGAAGACCTGGGCCTTCCCATGCTTTTGGGAAGGGTCATTATTCTTTCCGCTGTGCTTTACGCAATGTGCGCGGTGGTGCGTCTGGCCAGGTTTAATGTAGAGAACGAGGAAGACGAAGCGGCGCACATGAACTTCGCCGGTCTGCCTTCACCCGCTGCCGCCGGGGTTGTGGTGAGCATTGTTATTTTTCACCAGCAAATTCTGCCCCGCCTCATTGATGTAACGACGGAGATGTTTCATATTGCCACGGTCGCCGCGCTCCCGCTGATTACCATTCTTACGGGCATCCTCATGGTCAGCCGTGTCCGTTACCCCCATGTGGCCAATCAGCTGCTGCGGAGCAAGAAAAGCCTTGGCTTCCTTTTGCTGATTTTCGCTACCGGGCTTCTTATTGTCTGGAACATTCAATTCGCCCTGCTTGCCGGTTTCGGCGGTTTCGCGCTTTTCGGCGTTCTGCGCTGGATTGTAAGCCTTTTCAGGAAACCGCCTTCCGCAAAGAAAAACCCTGTGCCGGATAACCCTGAACAGGCCTCCCAAAGCGGCGGTGTTTGACGCACTCTTTTTGCGCATTGATTCGTTTTTAAGCCGTTGACTTGTCCCCGCCTTTCCCGTTATGATAATTACTTATGGCAGAAATGGCTCCCAGGCGTCCGTTTTATGCGCAAGGGCTTCGTTTTTCCTGTACCCGCTGTTCGGCATGCTGCCGCCACGAAAGCGGCTTTGTGTTCCTTTCGGAAAGCGATGCCGCCCGCCTGGGGGCGGCCCTTAATATGGGGTACGGGGAGTTTACCGGGGCCTACTGCCGCTGGGTTCCCTCGGAAAACGGACTTGAACGGCTTTCCTTAAAGGAAAAGTCCAACTATGACTGTATCTTTTGGGGGGAAGGGAAGGGCTGCTCGGTGTACGAAGCGCGGCCCCTCCAGTGCAGGGCCTTTCCCTTTTGGCCGTCGGTGCTGAGCTCCGAAGAAAGCTGGGAAGTGACAGCCTCAGGCTGCCCGGGAATGGGCTGCGGCCCTGTTTTTTCCGCCGATTCAATGGAAAAGTGGCTGGATTTACGGCAAAATGAACCGATAATTTTCAGGAACACATAAAAAGGGGAGACTTAATGCGTATCCGGTTTTGGGGAGTCCGTGGTTCTGTAGCGTCACCGCAATTGCCTTCCCAGATTAAAAGCAAAATTTCCGCCATCATGGAACGGATCACCGAGGGCGACCTGAAAAGCCCCGAAAGCCGTGAGCGTTTCCTTGCGGGGCTCCCTCCCTGGCTTTTCGGCACTGTGGGCGGCAACACTCCCTGCGTGACTGTCCAGCTTGACGGCAAGGGCGGGGAAGCGCCGCTTTCGGACTTGCTGGTGTTTGACGCAGGCTCAGGGATCAGGGAACTTGGGGCTGCAATGATAAAGGCAAAACTCAAGCCTTTCTACCATGTGTTTCTTTCCCATTTTCACTGGGATCATATTATGGGTCTTCCGTTCTTTAATCCGGCATATGACCCTTCGGTAAAAATTAATTTTTACTCTCCGTTTGCGGCCCTGGAAACCATACTCCACGGGCAGATGACTTCCCCGTATTTCCCCATACACATGGAATCAATGGCCTCCCAGAAAAAGTTCGCCACCCTGACCGGCCCCCTGGAAATAAACGGCGCTTCGATTTCGTTCCGCAAGATGAACCATCCGGGGGATTCCTATTCCTACAAAATAAACGACGGGAAACACACGTTTATTTATTCCACCGACACCGAACTTTCGGCAAACGATTTTCTGAAAAACGCGGAGAACACCGCCTATTTTTCAGACGCCGATTTGCTTGTTATAGATTCCCAGTACACCCTGGGAGAAGCCATAGAAAAGTATAACTGGGGGCACAGTGCCTTCAGTCTTGCGGTAGATTTCGCCGCCAACTGGAACATCAAGCACATGGTCTTATTCCACCATGACCCCGCTTACGATGACCATAAGCTGTTTAACAACCTGCAGTCCGCCAAGTGGTACACCGAGCGGCTTAACATCAAAGGCATCAAGCTCAGCCTTGCCATGGAAGATACGGAGATTGTTCTTTAGGACATGGATACTGATGAAAACACGGGGGTTTTCCTTACCCTCAACGATTGCACGGCGCTTTACCCCAGGTTTAAGGGGAGCGAGTCTTTTCTTTCGGAAGGGGAAAGGACGGTTCTGCTCAAAATAGAAAAGGCCCTTTACGGGAGCCTCTCTGTCCGGGAGATGGAGGAGCTTCTGGGGAAGGGAACGGCACAGTCTGCCGCTTTCGGGGGAGGTTACAATGCCTAAGGCACTTCGCTTGATAGTCAAACTGGTCAGCGTATTTATAGCTCTGGGGATAATCGCCTGCGCCGTAGTTTTGGGCGGGACGCTGTATTTTAACGCCCCGCCCAATAGCCCGCCCGCCCCGGGACTTGCAACGGGCGAAAACCCCGGCCACGAGGCCATGCGCCTTGACGAAAGCGGCGCGCTGATACTGGAAGTCCGCGGCGGGGAATCGGCCCAGTCGGTGGGAAGGCGGCTTGCAAGCGCCGGAATCATCAGGCACGAGTATTTCTGGAACCTCCTTGCCCGCCTCAGCAGCGAGCATATCAGGGCCGGGACCTACCGCATCGAACTCCCCGCAAGCCAGACTCATATCCGTTCCGTACTGACCGCCGGGGAACAGATCCTCGTGCGAGTCACCATCCCGGAAGGGCTCACC
>JGI24694J35173_10003862_pt1 | contig 11066 bp, 9 predicted proteins | sample TergutCo191P1_FD_35173 | JGI IMG/M metagenome (IMG submission 35173) | reverse complement strand
GCCTTCCGGCCCGGTCAATCAATTGAACCCTCATACGAGCGATTCAGGCCCCGGTCACAGCGTGATCCAAGGGTTACTTACAGTATAATGCTTTTTTGCGGATTTGGCAATTGCGGCTAATACTTGCTAAAAATCTCTTCAATCTATAACTTACTGTGCGTTCCTCTTGCGCCTTGGCGAGAGAAAAAATCACCCCTCAGCATCATCCGCGCCGTCAGCCTCATTCGGCCCCGGCACATCCGGTGCGGCAACGCGGATACGCTCCACCGAAACAGCCTTGCCCGTTTCGGCGAGTTCAAAGAAAAGTCCCTGCAGGGCCGGTTTTTCCCAGGTTTCTTTTGTCCAGTCGGGGATGCCGGAAAGGTACTCTTTTATGCGGGAGTCGCGGTCACAGCCCCAGACGGATTCGGTGCTGCCGGTGCGGCCGGCGTCGGTGATGATGGCGGTTCCGCCGCTGAGGATGCGTTCGTCGGCGGTCTGTACCCTTGTGTGGGAGCCGATCACCGCGGAACAGGCTCCGTTGGCCATGGCGAAAAAGGTCTGCTTTTCCGCGGTGGCCAGGGCGTGGAAATCTATGACTACATAGGGGGTTTCCTGGCGCAGGCGTTCCAAAAGCGCAGGAAGGCCGGAAAAGGGGTTGTTGCCGTGGATTCTGCCAAAGCCGCTTTGGCCCAAAAGGACAGCTACCGCTACTTTTGGGCCGGTCTTTGTGTCGCCCCCGGCATAATAGGTTCGGGAACCTATGCCCGGAGCTTCACTGTTAAAGTTGTCCGGACGCAGCACGTAGGGGATTTTCGCGATGTTTTCGGTCAGATCCTTTTTGTAAAAGCAGCATTCCCCGGTGGTAAGGACATTAACGCCCAGTTTGCGGATGTATGCCGCATGGTTCCTTCCCAAGCCGTTACCGCCGGTCGCGCCATCGGCACAGGCAATGATGAAATCAGGTTTTTTTTCCTTTTTCAGTTCAGGAAGGCACTTTTTGAGGGCGTAAACTCCGGCTTTGCCGACTATTTCGGCTATGTACAGGATCTTCATTTATAGGGTACGCAGTATCCTTTCAAATTCCGCCGCAGCCCGATAATCTTCCAGTTCCCGGCAGGTGTCCCTGAGGTTAAAAAGGGCGTCATAAAACAGGGGCATGCGGCTTAAAGCTTCCTCAAAACAGTGCCGGGCGGCTTCGTAATCCCCTTCGGAAAAATACAAAACCCCCAGGTTATTCCATATCTTGGGCGAACTTGAGTCCCGTTCCAGTGCGTTGTGATAGCACTTCTCCGAAAAATCAAACTGCTCCATCTCGTAGTAAATAAGACCCATGGAACCCCAGGCATCGGCCAGGCAGTCATCAATGTGGACAGCCTTCTGAAAACAGTCCAGGGCTTCCTCGTATCCGCCGGTTTTTTGCTGCGCAATGCCCAAATTCAGCCAGAGCATGGGGTTTTCGGGCTCCATAATCAGGGCCCTGCAGAACAGGGGAATAGCCTCGTAGGGCCTGTTGGCTTCGGTCAGCGCAATGCCGGAGTCATTAAGATGTGCCGCTGTTTCCATAAGTCCCTCCCTGCCAATAATATACCTTAATATACCGGTATTATGTATCAATATATACTATACCAAAATAAATAGTTTTTTGCCATATATTTTGGAGAAATATTTTTACATTCGTACCCCCTGTAACAAGTTTTGGTTTTATGGTAAAATAACCAGAGGCACAAAGCACGTGAAGGACTTGACCGAGTATACGGAGGCCACCTCCGAATATGAATTATTTTCATTTCTCCATGACAAAGTTATTTCCAAAGAGATAACAAAATTCTCCCAATTAAAGGAATTTGTTGAGCCTATACTGAAAAGCCAGAAAGTCCACCCGGTTATTATGCGCATATTCGAGATCATCAAAAAGCTCAACTGGGGCTTCTTTTCGGATATGGCGAAGGAAACTCACCTCAGACTTTGGAAGGAACTGGTAATTCCGGACAAAAACTTCCCCGATGCCGGCGACCTGAAAGACACCCTGCAGATATCTAACCTGTATGTTGCCATGCTGGATATCCACGGCTATACCCAGTTTTGCATGGATTCCCGGAAAAACCTTTCCATGATGCACACACTCGATCANGCCATGAACACCGAGGCCCGCCGCATATCCGCTTCCTGCCATGCNGTAAGCCAGCGGGAGCGGGGNGATGAGGTTGTGATTATCGCCGCCAGCGCCACCGATGTCCTTAACGTAACCNTGGCGCTCATAGACTACTTCGGGAAATCCAACATACTGAACAACCCCGATATNTTTACCCGCCGGGAAGGAAATGCCGAAGCCCTGCCGCTGTTTAAGATTTCGGCGGGGATCACCGGCGGCAATACCCAAAGCCCCCTCATCATTACCGAAAAGGGTAACCTTGCGGGCTTCCTGCTTAACTCAGGCGCACGGCTCCAAAGCCGCGCAAATGAGCTGTCGGGCAAGGAATCCAGGCTTATGATATCCAAACAGGTTCAAATGAACTTCATGAAGGAAAACGAGAAGGAAAAAACCCATCTTTTCAAAAGCAACGCCATAAGTTTCCTGGAAACAGGGCATATTGAATTCAAGGGCGTTCAGATTCCTTCCTGTGAGGTGCTTTTCAAGGCGGAAGACAAGTACAAGCTGAAACTGGGCGAAGAAATGGCGCAGCTCTTCAATTCCACAAAGGAAAACCTCTGGGAACAGAAGATTTTCCAGGATTTGATGGCCCTGCTTTCAAAAACCGCCCAGGTAATGCCCAAGTTTACGGTTATACCCTCAAGCCCCATAAGCGGCATGCAGAGCATTACCAACGATTCCTTTATACAGCTCTGCCGCAACGCTTCCAGGGCGTATGTGTATGACGAAGACTACGCCGCCGCGGTGCATTTGCTGAAAAACTTTGTTCTCGTTGCCGAGCAAATACCCCAGTTTGACAGGCTTATTCTGGACTATCTCCGGGGCATTGCCGCAAAATACGAACTGCTTCTTGCTTCATATTTGGAAACCATAGACAAGGAAATAGAAAGCCGGGCACAGCATATCTTCCATGACAATTACCTTAAAGCCTGGCATGCGGCCAAAAACGCCGTCACGGTCTTTGAAAAGCTCAAAACCATGGGCCGCCGCAGCCCCGAGGTTCCCAAGAAGAAAGTTCTTTGGTACAACCTCATTAAGCAGAAAGCGGCCCAAATGGAGTTTGTCCTGCATTCAGGGAAAAAGTAAGAAACTAAACCCTAAAGCGCGAAACAGCCCGTACCAGCGAAGAAATGTTTTCCTGGGTTTTGCCGCTTAACTCGCTGACGTTGCTCACTGCCTTGTTTACCTGTTCTGCACCGACAGCCATCTCGTTCATGCCGTTGGTTATTTCCTGCGTCACCAGTTCCAGGTTCTTGCTTTCCTGGATGACTTCCCTGCTGCCCTCAAGCATTTCTGCCGATTCGCCCTTTACCTGCTGAGTTATTTCGCCCACCACACCAGAGGCCTGGAGTACCTCTTTGCTTCCCTGGCTCTGCTCCTCCATCGCGTTGCGGATAACTTGTTCCTGCTGGGCAACGGTATTGACCCCTTCGTCTATGGCCTCGAACTTGTTAAGGACATTGTCGGTGGAGCGGGTTATTTTGTCCATGGACTCCGTAATCTTCTTGAGTACAGACCCGATGGTCTTTGACTGCTCGCTGGAGGATTCGGCAAGTTTGCGTATCTCCTCGGCGACAACGGCAAAGCCCTTGCCCGCGTCTCCCGCGTGCGCGGCCTCAATTGCCGCGTTCATGGAAAGCAGGTTCGTTTGGCTGGCTATGTTCTCCATAACAGAGTTGATCTCCATAAGGCTTTCGGATTCGCGGGCTATTGCCGAAATGTCATCCGCCACGTCCTGCAGACTCGACCTGCCTGTCTCTGAGGACTCTTTAAGGGCTTCCACATTGGCGGCATTTCTGGCAAGCGTTGTAGTAACGGACTGAATGTTGGCGATTACCTGCTCCAGAGCGGACGCGGCCTGGGATACGGCTCCGGTTTGGCGTTCGACATCTTTGTTGAGTTTATTGATGTTTGAGGCAACCTGCTCCATTGTGGCGTTGGTTTGGGTGACACTGCTGCTCTGGTTCAGTACCCTGCCTTTGATACTCTGGATATTGGCGGCAATCTGGTTCATCGCGGAGGCTGTCTCTGTCATGTTACCGGCAAGATCGCTGCCAATGTCGGATAACGATCCCGCCTGGTTTTTGATCTCGGAGATCATTTTCCGCAGTTCTTCCATTGTTTTATTGAAGGAGCGGGAAGCTCTGGTTATTTCGTCCCTGCCTATCTCCGGAAGCCTTCTTGTCAAATCGCCGTTTGCGGTGTCCTCAAGCGTCTGTGTTAAAAGGGTAATGGGTTTCACCAGGCGTATGACAAACATGAACATGACAAAGGCGATGAGCGAAAGGCTCACAACGCCGATGATAATCATATTGCGGAGAGAAGCGTTCGTGGTGTTAATTGCATGCTCCTGAGAGATGCCAATGAAAAACATGCCAATAGGATTTCCAAGTACGCCTATCAGAGGGAAATAGTAGGCGGTAAAGGGCAAAAGACCGAACACATTCAAATCGACAACAAGGTGTTCCCCCCGCTCAAGAACCGCCGCCGTGATATGCGGCGCGGCGCTGGTTCCTACAGCACGCGCACCGGTTGTAGGGTGAATAAGGGTGGAAGCGACTGAAGTATCGCCTACAAAAACGGTAGCATCAATTTCAAACGTGCGGCCAAGCCTGTCCAAAAATTCGTTTGACCCGATGACAAAATTTACCACAACACTGCCGGGGGTCGGCGCTCCGTAAAAGATCGGCGAGGAGGTGGTCAGGACCATAGGGGCTGTCGGTGTCGGCGTGATAAGCGATAAAACTTCGCCCCGGAGACCGGCCGCTATTGAGGGAACACCGCTGACATTATCCCCGTAGGAATCCCGCATATGAGACCGTGCGAGAGTTATACCCTGATGGCTGGCAATAATGATTTCGTTCACACCCAGAAATACCTTTCTGTCATAGGCATACCGCCAAATATCCTCTCTCACGCCGGCGTTGATAAGGTTTATCAAGCTTGCGCTGTTGCCCATCGCCGAGGCAGTAATGAGCGTTATCTGCTCATGCGCGGCAAGATAGGCGGTGACTGCCTGGGTTGCGGCGGTCAGCTTGTCGTCTTCAAACCTGTAAACAAGGTTTGTTGTGGATACTGCCACATACACGACAATGAATGTAATCATGATAACCATCAATGAGACAATTGGAATGATCATTTTACTTTTTAAACTGTTGAACATAAAAAAACTGCTCCTTTGAGAGTTGCATGGAGAATTCTAAAGAAGAGTAATTTGAAGAAACACACGTATACAGACAGCAGTTAATTACTCGCCTACAGTGACAACATCATGACATTTATATGTTATATGTGTCAATAATACTGCACACTGTCAAGCATCACGGCACACGCTGTCAGGATGAGAAAGCAACGGTAAAGCCGTACTCCAAAGTGCCAAAACCCGGGATTTTGTGGTCGTATCCGGCTTCCAGTTCTTTGGCGCGTCCGCGTATCAGGCTGGTTCCCGGCTCTATGCCCAGGGCGTAATCTCCTGAGCGCATGCTCTTCCACTGGGTCAGTACCGGAAGCTGGCTGCGGTCGTACTGTATTTCGGCGCTGATACCGAGTGTTGGGTTATGCAGACGGACTTTGGGCCGCTCGGTCTTGGGGAAATAGAAAAACACGTTTTCCGCTTCCCCGTCTTTGGGGGCGGTAAAAACGGTGCGCTTGTCTATGGCGGCCTCGGCTTCCGGGGTGCGGCCTTTCACCTCCCCTTCCGGGAAGTCTACGGTAAGTTCCTCGCTCAAAAACGGGAAGCCAAAATTAATGTGGTACAGCATGAAAACGGGTTCCGCCTCCGGCCCCAAATTGCGCACCTTGTCTTTTACCGTAATTTCGGCCCCGTTTGCCGGTATGACAATCGTGCGCTCCATTTCCAGCCAATGGCCGAACATGGCGGTTTCCCGTATTGTGCCGCTGAGGGTAATGGCGTTGTCATCGACATGGACGCTGACATGGTCTGCGGGCGCAAGGCCGATACGGCCGTGAAGCGGGAAGAACTCATCGTTTACGGTGCAGGGCGGCCCGGCGTTCCGCAGGCCGCAGGTGCACATAAACCCGCCAGACCAGTACTGTGCAAAGGTATTTGTTTCCGGGTGGCTTAACGGCATAAGGCCGTTTTTGCTTAAAAAAGCCAGGTTTACCCCTTTAAACTCCAAATCCAGGATATCCAGGCACTTGTCCTCCAAAAACGAAGCGCGCAGTCCGGCGGCGGTCTTGATTTCCACCAGGCGCTGCCCCTGTCCCCTGCCCTCCGCAGTAATAACGCGCCGCGCTCCGTAAAGGACATTCGGGTTACAGCGCTTCAGTAAATCCTCGCGGGAATATGCTTTTAGATTCATGAGTTCCTCCTCTCTGTTTTATAATTAGAACCCCGCTTTGAAATATTGTCAATGCGCCTGTACGAGAGCGGCCAAAAAAATAACTGTTTTTTCATAAAAAAATGCCCTTTTTCCTGTTGACAAAAACCGGCTTTTGCGGCACAGTACGCAAAATATTACCAAATACGGGGGTATTAGTATGGCAAAGGCCGCCGCTGCGACGGAACGCGATTTTATCGCAAAGATGGAAAAGTCTCTCCAGGAGCAAAAAAGGGAGATTGTCACCAATTTGCTGGTGGGCAACGAGGATTTTAAGGAAATAGTGGACGCTATGGATCCCAAAGACCTTGCGGATATAGCGTCCGATGACATTGACCGCAAAATGATAGAGGCCATAGGATCCCAGGAATTAAAGCGCCTGCGGATGATAGACTCGGCGCTGACCAAAATTCAGCAGGGGAAATACGGCCTTTGCATAAAGTGCGGCAAAAAAATTCCCCACCCGCGGCTAGAGGCCATTCCCTATGCCCTCATGTGCGTGGAATGCAAGACAGCAGATGAAAGGCGCAACAGGTAGCCGCCCTACAGCAGCTCAAGTCTGCCGGCAGTTTTAATCTCCTCCACAATCTCCTTAACCCGCTGGGTTTCGCCTTTCTTCGAGATCAATACTGCCGGAGGACTGCCGTCCCTGCCCGACCTGACAACAACGATAAGGTCTTCCACCCCGCATAGCGCCACAGGTATGTCCGAGTTCACAAAGCAGCCGGCGCTGCCGCCGTAGACTTCGGCGTCCGTGTGCTCTGCCAGCCTTGAATATTCGTCCCAGCTCCCCACATCAGTCCAGGAAAAGCCCGCCTTGACCATAACCGTTGAGGCGCACTTCTCGGCGATGGCGTAATCAAACGAGATGGCTTTTGTATTGTTGTAAGCCGTTTCAAGGCCGGCCCAGTGTTCGAGGGTTTTAAGGCCTTTCCTGTCCGTGCAGGAGTTCTCGTTGGGTGCCCACAGCTTACTGAACGGGAGGATGACCTCGGGGGCGCTGCGGCGGAACTCGGCGAGCATGAACCTGGAGGAAAAGCCGAACATGCCGGAGTTCCAGTAGAAGGATTTTGCGGCGACAAACGCTTCGGCTGTTTCTATATCGGGCTTTTCACGGAAAGAGGCCACGTTAAAAACTTCCGGCTCGTAGCGGCCCGGGCGCTCAATGTCTTCGGCGGGGGTCAGGGTAAGGGATTCGGCGGCTTCGATATAGCCGTAGCCTGTTTCCGGCCTTTGGGGCGGGATGCCGAACACCGCAAGCTTGTCCGCCTGGGCCATAGCCGCCGCGGCGCTTGCATCGGCCTTGAACACTTCAAGCGGTGTGATAATGTGGTCGCTGGTGAGCACCAGTATATTCCGCTCCCTGCCCGCCGTTACCCAGTCAATGTACTGCAGGGCACAGGCAATGGCCGGGGCGGTATTCCTGGCGAAAGGCTCCGGAATAAGCGCCAGGCGTTTGCGTTCATCCGCGCTCAAACGGGAACATTCCTCGGCAATGAGCTCTGTATGGCCCCTGCCCGCCACAATAACCACATGGCTGTCATCGGAGTTTCCGATTACCGCAAGGGCCCGCTCAATGGCGGCAAGAAAGAAACTTTGCCCTTTTTCGTTTTCCGGTGTTTTTGCGCCCTGGGGCACATCAAGGAATTGCTTGGGCCGCGCGGACGTGCTGGCAGGCCAAAGCCGTGTCCCCGACCCCCCGGCCATAATGATACAGTCGTTAAACATTCATCTATTATAGGATACTTCGCGCAAAAATCAATCTGATTAAACCAAACCGCAAGACATTGCCCTGAAACGTGATTTTCGTTATAGTTAAAATATGCAAGTCCTCACCCTGGGAAATGAACTGCTCAGACAGAAAGCGCAGCCAGTAAAAAACATCGGCCCGGAATATCTTAAAATCGCGGAAGATTTGATTGAAGCCCTCCGCCTCCAGAAAGGCATTGGCCTTGCGGGACCGCAAGTGGGCCTTATGGAACGGATATTCGTAACTCACATTGAAGGGGACATCCCCCGTGTGTTTATCAACCCTTCCATTATAGAGACATCCATGGAAACCGATAAATACGAAGAAGGCTGCCTTTCCATCCCCGGAATATACACGGACGTGGTGCGCCCCGAGACGGTAAAGGTACAGGCGTGGAACGAAAAAGGCCGCCCCTTCACCATAGAGGCAAGCGACATCATGGCCAGAGTGATACTCCACGAGTACGACCACCTTGAAGGGGTGCTGTTCATCGACCGCATTCCGGAGCAGAAACGAGACCGCATTCTTGCCAAAATCGAGAAAGCTGCGGCCAAACAGCGGGATTAGGCCGTGAGGGTTCTTTTCGCGGGGAGTCCGGCCATTGCCGTCCCTTCCCTCCGCGTCCTGTCGGCGATGGAAACCGAAGGCCGCGGCGTGACCCTTGCCGGCATCCTTACAAACCCCGACCGCGCCCGCAGACACGGCCACAGCGAACCGACCGACATTTCCGCCGCCGCCGCGGCGTTTGACACAGCGCGGGGGGAAAGCGGCCTGTCCCCCATACCCCAGTTAAAACCTGAAACGCTTGACCAGGCGGCACGGGAGAGCGTTGCCGCACTTGCCCCGGATATCCTGGTATCGTTTGCCTACGGGCGCATCTTCGGCCCGCGCTTTCTGTCCCTGTTCCCCAGTGGGGCCATCAACATTCACCCAAGCCTACTGCCCAAATACCGCGGGGCAACGCCCATTCCGGCGGCTATCCTGGCCGGCGAAAAAGAAACGGGCATCTGCATCCAGAAACTGGCCCTGGAAATGGACGCCGGGGACATACTGGTATCGGAACGCCTTGAGCTTTCGGGGCGGGAAACAACGGCCTCTTTAAGCGAAACCGCAGGCGAAAAGGCGGCCCTTTTGCTCCGGCAGCTGCTTGCGGATTTCAGCCCTGCCGCCGCCCGGCCCCAGGAAGGCGAGCCCTCGTACTGCCGCCAGATAAAAAAAGAGGAAGGAATCATCGACTGGGCCAAAAGCGCCGCCCGCATTGACGCCCAAATACGGGCCTACACGCCCTGGCCCCTTTCTTTTACAAACCTGGGGCCGGACACGCTTTTTGTACTGGAGGCCCGCCCCCTTGCCCTCCCCGCCGAAACATCGCCGCCCGGCACGGTTTTGGGCACGGACAGGGAAAAAGGCATACTCATACAAACCGGGGACGGTATTCTGGCTGTTTCCCGGCTCCAGTGGCAGGCAAAAAAGGCCCTGGACTGGAAGTCTTTTTGCAACGGCGCGCGGGGGTTTATCGGCGTGCGTTTGGGGGACGGGGAATAGGGCGGAAAGGCCCTTGCTATGCGGTTTTGTATTCAGTTTGGCGTGAAATGCATTGCTCATTGCTCATTTGTGTACTATGGCTGTCTTTGTTTAAAGCCGGCACCGAAGAAGAACTGGAACGAAATGGGCAAATAATATCCGCGCATTTTGGCGAGAAAAAATTCCCCCACGCCAATGACAGTCATCGTTTTCGTCTATTCCGCATATTCCTTTGTTGTACCATATTTTGAAAAATAAACAATGAGTGTTTTTGCCATTTTTACCATCCTCCTTACTTATGTCGGCATGCCAGCTTATATTTCTATAGGAGGCATATTAGCCCCCAGTGCTGAGATAGGCTTGCTCACGGTCACGAGATAGCCTTGCTCACGATGTGTACATAGCCTATCTCGCACCCCTGCACTTACAATGTAGGCGAGTAGAATTACGGGGTAATCTCTCGTACCACGCCCTTGTTGTCCTCAATGACAATCCTGTGGGACAGCAGGCTGAGGTCCTGCTCACGATATACTCCGGCGGCGGCGTTGCCGATTACAAAGCGTGCCGAGGCGATATTCGCCAGATCGGCGGCGCTGAGCGTATGGCCGTCGGCGGCTTGCAGTACCGCTATGCCTGTCCAACCGGCGATAGTGTTATTCCAATTGGTTCCTCCTGTCCCGCCACCCCTCAGATCAAGACTGTAAACCGTTCCGCTCCAGCCGGAGCCGATGGTAAGGCTTGAATTGTTGCCAGCGCTGGTAAGGATGATGCGATAAACCCTGGCCCCTCCCGACAACGAGACCGCGCCTTGATTGATACGGATATCGGCGCGATAGCCATTAGCGCCGCGGGTATTGCCGTGGATGTGCCCTCCCTTCATGTAGAAATGGCTGGTTTCGTAATTCGCGGAAACACCGCCGGCAAGTACAGGATCTCCGCTGGTAGCCCTGTTTCCGGTTATTTCCCCGCCCCTCATGGTGAANGTGCCGTGGGGCTCTATGTTTNCCGCCGCGCCAAAGCCGTTTCCGGTACTGCCGCCGCCGTTGACNTGTCCGGTAATCCTTGAGCCGGCCTCCATATACAAACGCCCGTGGTTCCGCACTCTGACCAAATCCATGCTGCCGTGATTACCATACGCGCGGCCCACAAGGGTGATGTTGTTCCCCAGTGTCAGGCTCATGGCAGTGCCCTCGACGGCTGCGGCAGGCCCTATGGTGAAGATCCTTGAGCCCATCGATCTGATTTCCCGCACGCCTCCCAGTCCGACAACGGTCAAGTTTGCGTTGGCGGCAGTCAGCGTATTGCCCGGGGTGCTTAC
>JGI24694J35173_10003858_pt1 | contig 11083 bp, 9 predicted proteins | sample TergutCo191P1_FD_35173 | JGI IMG/M metagenome (IMG submission 35173) | reverse complement strand
AGGCAAGCTCCTGCTGAACATGGACTCCGGGGGGGAGGGGGTCTTTTGCGTGTGCTGCGCCGGCGGCGCAAGGGTGGATTTGTGCTACGAGCCCGACTATTGCGAGCTGCCTGCGGGTTATGCCGTTAAGACTTTGACGGTAAAGGGGCTTAAAGGCGGACACTCCGGCATAGACATTACCAAGGAACGCGCAAACAGCAACCGCCTTTTGGGGCGCGCGCTTAGAATTCTGCAGTCAAAGTTTGCCGTCCAGTTCACGGACATAAACGGCGGCTCAAAGGAAAACGCCATCCCCCGCGAGGCGCAGGCGGTTATCGCGTTTGCCGACGCGAAAGGCGGGGAGCTTGCCGCCGAGGTAAAACAAATCGAACAAACTTTCAGGCGGGAATACGCCAGGCACGACGAGGGCTTGGAGCTTTGCCTTGAGGATTGCAAAGAGAACGTGAAAAAAGTCTTCACGCAATCGCTGTGTTCCAAAATCGTGTCCGCCCTGCTGATGATACCGAACGGGGTGCAGGCCATGACCCTTGTCTTCGACGGCCTTCCGGAAACGTCCATGAACATCGGCGTAGTAACCACGAAGGAGGACGCGGTAGTCATAGCTTCAAGCGTTCGCAGCTCCGTCGGTTCGCGGAAGGAGATGCTTATCGAGCAGCTTCGCGTGGTTGCCGAGGCGACCGGCGCGGACGTCAAGATGAGCGGGGTTTATCCGGCGTGGGAATACAACGAGAAGTCCGTTGTCAGGGAAAAAGCCATGAAGCTTTTTGCGGAAATGTTTGGCAGAGAGGGCGTTGTCGAAGGAACCCACGGCGGTCTTGAATGCGGCATCTTCTATGACAAAATCGCCGGCGTCGATATCGTTTCCTTTGGCCCGGACATAGACGAAATGCACACTCCCGAGGAGAGAATGGGCATTTCGTCTTTTAAGCGCGTGTGGGATTTTCTGGTAAAGCTACTGGCCGAGCTGGGAAAATGAGACTGCATTTCCCGGCGTAGGTTCTGGATCCGGGGAAGGCCCGAAGCTTCGGGTCCGCGCGGCCCGTGCGGACGCATCCTGCGCGAAAAACCAGTTCATCCAGCTTATGCGCTGCTCAAGCCAAGCCACGAGGTACACCACGTTGCCCGCAAAATCGGGAATCGCCATTACGGACGGCGAGGTTTGGTATCCCGATATCGTAAAAACGTTTCCGCCAAGCTTGCCGGGCCAGCGCTCGAAGTTGCGCTCAAAGCATGGCCCGTAGGCTTCGGCCAGCTCCCAAATGCGTTCAATCATTTTTGCAAGCTCGTTGTCCTTTATCCGCTCCCAGCGTTCGCCGACCTTTTGGCTGAACCAGTCCGTCCGCATCAGGTGCCTGAACCACGGGTTCCACCGCGTGGCCCATTCCCCTTGCGGCAGGTACGGAAAGCCGCGCTGGTAGGCGCTGCCGGACGAAAAGTCGAAATCCCAAAGCGGCCCGGCAAAAAGCTTTGGGCCGTCCTCCGTTTGCCGAATCCCGAAACGCAGGCTCGACCAGCCAACGTCGTGGTTTCTGAAAAGTTCCTGCACCAAATAGTAATCGATGAAAGAATCGACGTCGATAATACGCGACACTTCATCGCGGTATCCGCGCCACATGGCAAGGTCGGCGCTTTCGACAAAGCTATGGGCAAACTCCACGTGTCCAAGGTTTTGCCTTAAAATGCCGCCGCCGGGAAAATCTATGATGAACGGCACACGGGTTGACGTGCCCGCCAGCGCCGGAATCACAAAGTAAACGTCGCCTGAGTTTTCGGCGCGGCGGCACCACTCCAGAAAGTATTCGCTAAGCGTGGGAACCTCGTTTCCCGCAAGCTCGACTCTTCCCTCGTGTACCTGTAGCTGATCGCTGACCATGTAAACGCCGCGATACTCGCCGTTCAGGTACAGGTGCACGAAATTGCCGGACGGCGCAAAGCTTTGACCGTCCAACATTCGCCCCAGGAAATACGCGGAGTAGTTTCGCATAAGAGTGTAGTCCAGCGCGTTGGCGATTAGCGTCCAGTCCCTTGCCGCAAAACCGCTGCCGAACATAGGGCGCGGGTCGTTGAACCTTATGCGAAAAGGGCGTTTTTCGCCCATGGAAAACCAGGTCGAGTTGCCCCTCCCACGAACCTGCGCGAGCGCGCCTTCAAAGTCCGACCCTTCGCGCGCGCCGCTTAGCGAAACGGCTATGCCGCCGGTCCAAACGGTGCGATGGATATCGCCCGAGGATATGCCGACGTGCAGGGACGGAAAGGCGCGCCGGACGGGTTCCGGCGGGCGGTTTTCGTTTTCCTGTTCCGGGACGGGCGGCCTTGCAAAGCTTGGCGTGGCGGGATTCCCGCACGAAGCGGCCGCAGCCATAAAAACGAGGACAAAAAACGCGGACAGGGTTTTCCTGCCGGCTCGCGATATCGCGAAGGTTGCTGTAGACGGCATGTGCGCCTCCAAATAAGTCGTGTTGCGCATCAAAAATTCGACGCGCGTACCGCACAAGCGGTACACCTTATATATGGCGCAAAATTGCGTTTTGCTTTAGTCAGACGGGATTTTTTTGAAAAAAATCGGATGTCGCCAGGTCATTCGGCGGCTTGATTGAGGAGCCGCTATTCCCTGATGTCCTCGATCTTCACGCCTTCCGCGGCGTTGGCGGCGGCTTCCACCGCGGCGCGGCTGATGCCGGTTATCTTAAGGGTTACCCTGCGGTGGGCCACGTCGTCTCCCTCGGAGGTTACGAGGGCGGCGATGTTTCCGCCTTCCTTGGCAAGCGCCCCCGCAAACGAGGCAAGCAGACCGGGCCGCTCGTTTGCGACAACCGTTACCCGCACGCCTTTGTGCCGCGCGCCAAAAGCGTTCACGAAAAACCGAAAAATGTCGGTATCGGTAACAATGCCCACGAGCAGGGTGCCGTTCATCACGGGAAGGCAGCCGATTGTGCGGTCCGCCATGGTTTTCGCCGCCTTTTCCACGACCTCGTTTTCCTGCACCGTGACAACGTTTTTTACCATTACCTTTTCGACCGTGAGCTTCGCGAGCAGGTAGTTGATTTCGTACACGTCAAGGCTTGTGGCAAGCGACGGGCTGGCCTTCAGCAAATCCGCATGGGTTACTATGCCGACAAGCTCGCTGCCTTTGTTCAACACCGGCAGATGCCCGATGTTTTCCCGATCCATTACCGCGCGGGTTTCGGTAAGGGAAAGCCCGGGGGAAACAAAAACGGGGTTTTTGGTCATGATTTTTGACAACAGCATATCAGCCTCCAAGGTAGGCGGCCTTTACCGCCTTGTTTTTCATTAAGTCCGCGGCCTTGCCGCTCTTTACGATTTCGCCGGTTTCCAAAACGTACGCCCGCGACGCCAAGGCAAGGGCCTTGTAGGCGTTCTGCTCCACAAGCAGCACCGTCGTTCCCGTTTCGTTTATTCCCTTGATGATGGAGAAAATTTCGTCAACAAGAATCGGGGCTAGGCCCATCGAGGGCTCGTCCAGCAGCAGCAGGCGGGGGCGGGCCATAAGCGCGCGCCCCATGGCAAGCATCTGCTGCTCCCCGCCGGAAAGCGTTCCCGCCATTTGTTTCAGGCGTTCCTTCAGCCTTGGAAACATTGCAAAAACCTTTTCCATGTCGTCGCGTATGCCCTTTTTTTCGGAGGGCGTTACGGAACGGCGGGTGTAGGCCCCAAGCTCCAGGTTGTCGCGCACGCTTAGGTTGGCAAAAACGCGGCGGCCCTCNGGAACCTGCACCAGGCCGGACGCGACTATTTTGTCCGGCGAGGTTGAGCTCACGTCGTTGCCGTCAAANAAAACGGCCCCGGAGGTTTTTTTGATGATGTTGGAAACCGAGTGCAGNATGGTGGTTTTTCCGGCTCCGTTTGCACCGATAAGGGTGATTATTTCCCCCAGCCCAACCTCAAACGAGATTCCGCGCAATGCGCTGATTGCCCCGTAGTTTACCCGCAGGTTTTCCACTCTAAGAAACGGTTCAGACATCTGCGGCCTCCGTTCCAAGATAGGCTTTTATGACCGCGCCGTTCCGTTTGATCTCGTTCGGAACGCCGGAGGCGATTGTCTGCCCGTAATCCAGCACCAAAAGCCGTTCGCATATTCCCATTACGAGGCGCATGTCGTGCTCGATAAGGAAAATCGTAAGGTTGAACTCGTTCCGGATAAACCCGATCAGGTTCATCAGCTCCTCGGTTTCCTGCGGGTTCATTCCGGCGGCGGGCTCGTCCAGCAGAAGAAGGCTGGGCCTTGAGGCAAGCGCCCTTGCTATTTCCAGCTTGCGCTGCTCGCCGTACGGAAGGTTGCAGGCGAGCTCGGACTTTTTGTTGTCGATTTTGAAAAGCGCAAGCAGCTCGTTGGACCTTTCGATCATGCGCCGCTCGTCAAGGCGAAAACGCTTTAGGCGGAACAGCGCATCGACGGGCCCGGAAGCCCTGCCGGAGTGCAGCGCGATGCGGATATTGTCCTCCACGCTGAGGTTTTGGAAAAGGCGTATGTTCTGGAAAGTGCGCGCAAGGCCGATGCGGTTCAGCTTTGCCGGGCTAAGCCTGCGCGTAAGATGGGTGTTGCCGTGGTGGTCGCGGAATTCGATTTCCCCCTCGGTGGGCGCGTAAATGCCGGAAAGCATGTTGAACACCGTGGTCTTGCCGGCGCCGTTTGGCCCGATAAGCCCGACCAGCTCGCCGTGGCGAAGCTCGCAGCTAAAGCTGCTTACGGCCTTTAGGCCGCCGAAGTTTATGGAAAGGTTGTGGACCCTTAGCCGAAGCTCGTTCCTGCTCATGCCTTGCCCGCCTTTTGCCTAGGGGCCAGCTTGGAGCCAATCTTGTCAATCAAGGCGACAAAGGAAAGCTCCCGCGTTCCCAGAAGACCCTTGGGGCGAAACAGCATAACAAGGATCAGGATAATCGGGTAGATTATGAGGCGGAAATCCTGCAAAAAGCGCAGCATCTCCTGCAGCGAGGTAAGCACGTAGGCGGCAAGAATCGCCCCGGTCATGGAACCCATTCCGCCAAGCACCACGAAGATAAGGAAGTCGATTGACCGCATGAACTGCGCGTCCGCGGGCACGACAAAGCCTATGACCATGGCGAAGAGCGCGCCGCCCACTCCGGCGATGAAAGCCGAAATCACGAAGCCCATCATCTTGTAACGAAAAATGTTGATTCCGTTTGCGTTGGCGGCAATCTCGTCTTCCCTGCACGCCTTTATCGCGCGGCCATAGCTGGAGCGCAGAAAATTCTGCAGCAGCGCGACTACCACGATAAGCGTGGCCGTAGTGACCGCGAAGGCAAGCGCCGGGTTCAGCGCCATCGCCGTGGTAAACGGCCTGCCCTGCGGCCCGCCGGTGATTGGCCGCAGGTTGATGAACACCACGCGGATAATCTCGCCGAAGCCAAGGGTAACGATGGCAAGGTAGTCGCCGGAAAGCTTAAGCACCGGAAACCCGATAAGAAAGCCTATAAAGGCCGTGAAAACTACGGCGCAGACGGCGGCAACCGGAAGAGGAAGCCCAACGTCAAAATGGAAAAAAATGCAGGCGTAGGCGCCTATCGCAAGAAAGCCGGCCTGCCCCAGCGAGAGCTGTCCGGTAATGCCGACAATCATGTTCACCGAAACCGCCATAATCGCGCCCACGCCGCCCCTGGTAAGAACCTGCGCGGTGAAAGCGTCGATAAGTCCCGCCCGGATAAGAACGGTGGGAACGACCACCGCCGTTATGCCTACGATGCCAAGAATGAGCGTGGAGCGCAGGGGGAATTTCACGGTCGCCATGCTACACCTTAACCCGCGTCTTCTTGCCGAGTATGCCGGACGGCCTGAACAAAAGCACGACAATCAGAATCGAAAAAGTAATCGCGTCGGCAAACTGGCTCGAGATGAACCCCCGGGTAAAAGTCTCGGTAATGCCAAGGATGAAGCCGCCGAGCATCGCGCCGGGAATGGAACCGATTCCGCCCAGAACCGCCGCGACAAAGGCCTTGAGCCCCGGCATCATCCCCATCGTCGGGGACACCTGCGGGTAAAGCACCGCAAACAGCACCCCCCCGGCCCCGGCAAGTATCGAGCCTATGGCGAAGGTGTACGAGATAATCCTGTTCACGGAAATTCCCATCAGGCTGGCGGCCTGTTTGTCGAAGGAAACCGCCTGCATCGCCTTGCCGCTTTTGGTGTTGTTGACGACGTAGTTCAGCGCAAGCATCAAAAGCGCCGAAAGAATTATCACTATTATCTGGATGCTGGAAACGGAAAGCCCGCCGAGGTTGAAGTTCACCACGGTGGGCCGGGGAAACTGCCGGGGGTTGGGGCCGATGAAAGGCAGAACCCGCGCGCCGTTTTCCAGAATCAGGCTGACGGCGATTGCCGTGATCAGCGCGTTAAGGCGCGGCGCGGTTCGAAGCGGCCGGTAGGCGAAACGCTCTATGCCCACGCCGAAAATGCCGCAGACGATCATCGCGGCCAGAAAAGCCAAAACGATTCCCCAGGGGCCGGCCCCAATGCCGGCCAAAACGAAGAAAGCAGTGTAGGCCCCGATCATCAAAATGTTGCCGTGCGCAAAATTGATTAACAGGATTATGCCGTACACCATTGTGTAGCCCAGCGCAATCAGCGCGTAAATCGAGCCCAGCGACAGGCCGTTTATTAGTTGTTGCAATACGATCATTTGCGTTCGCGTTTCCGGTTTATAAAGAAAACCCGCGCGACAGGCCGGGCTTTTGGCCGGCTTGCCGCGCGAATTCCAGCAACCAAGGCGTTATTCGGGAATAACCGAGGTTCTGTAAACGTTGGCAAGCCTGCCGTCCGGCAGCCGGGCAATCTCAAGAATCGCGGCGGGCTTGATGGGGTTGCGGTTCTCGTCGAAGCGGATGCGCCCGGTTACGAAATAGTCGTCTATTTCCATCAGGGCATCCCTTACCGCGGCCGCCTCGAAGCTTTCCGCGCGCCTAATCGCGGCGGCGAGCAGCATTATCGAGTCGTAGCCAAGGGCCGCGAACTGCGAGGCCGGGCGGTTGAACCTGTTTTCGAAGGCCCGCACGAAAGCCACTCCACGGGGCTCGGTGGTGTCCGCCGCGAAGCCCGCGGACCAGAAGCTGCCGACGATTTCGTCGCCCGCGCCGCCGGCGTCCATCAGGCCGACCACTCCGTCCCAGCCGTCGCCGCCGAGCAGAACCGCGTCAACCCCCTGGTCCCGAAGCTGTATGGCCTGAAGCGCGACGTCGTTCAGGAAGTTGGGAAGAAACACCATGTCGGGATTTGCGGCCGCGATGCTGGAAACCTGCGCGCTGAAATCAACGTCCAGCGTCATGTAGGACTGCCACGACACGACCTCTCCGCCCAGATAGACGAACCGATCCCTGAACGCCTCGGCAAGGCCCCGGTTGTAGTCCGCGCCCACGTCGAACAGAACCGCCGCCCGGCGCAGCCCAAGGTTGTAAAAGGCGAAGTCCGCCATCACGAGGCCCTGGAAGGGGTCGATGAAACACGCGCGGAAAATGAAGTCGCCGGCCTGGGTAATGGCCACGTTCGAGGCGGAAGGCGTCATTACAAGAACGCCGGCGGCCTGCGCGCGGTCGGTTATCGCCAAAGTCGCCCCGGTGGTGCTGGAACCGAAGATCAGGCCCACCCTTTCCCGGGTGGTAAGCCTTGTGAACGCGCTGATCGTCAGCTCCGGCCTGTTTTCGTCGTCCTCGGACAAGAGGACAATCTGCCTGCCCAAAAGACCGCCCTGCGCGTTGATGCTCTCGACGGCGAGCAGCCCCCCGTCCCGCGATTCCGTGCCGAAAAACGCCTGCGGACCGGTAAGCGGGAAAATGGCCCCGATTCTGAAAACCGTGTCGTCGTCCCCGCGGCAGGAAAGCGCGCCAAAAGCGGCGCCGGCGGCCAAGGCCAGCAATACAATTTTTTTCATGTTCGTTCCTCCATACAGTAACATGATATGCCTTTTGTGGGGACTTTTGCAATAGGCCCCGTTTCCTGCAAAGGCCCGCAAAGCTTGCGCGGTTCCGCGCTTTGTAGGCAAACTTCGCGGCGGGCGCGGGTGGGGAACAACTTTTAATGGACCCCGCGATGGGGCGGCCTGCCGTATCCATTCCCCTTCCTTTTTTGTATACTTCAAAAAGGCCGTTTCGGAATGACGGATTCAGGAGGAGAACATGAAAGAGCGCATTCGGATGAAAAACCCCGTGGCGGAGCTCGACGGCGACGAAATGACCAGGATACTCTGGGCGCTGGTCAAGGACAGGCTTATCCTTCCATTCGTCGATCTCAAAACCGAATACTACGACCTTGGGCTTCTGAACAGGGAGGCGACGAACGACGAAGTTACGATCGAATCCGCCGAAGCAATAAAACGCCTGGGCGTGGGCGTCAAGTGCGCCACCATAACCAGCAACGCCGCCCGCAAAGCGGAGTACAACCTTAAAAACCTCTTCCCCAGCCCCAACGCAACCATAAGGGCGATCCTGGACGGCACGGTTTTCCGCGCGCCCATCTCCGTTTCCAGGGTGAAGCCCACGGTGTCCACTTGGAAAAAGCCAATCGTAATCGGCAGGCATGCGTACGGCGATGTTTACAAGTCGGCCGAAATGCTTGTGCCCTCGGCGGGAAAGGTGGAGCTGGTCTATACGCCGGCGGACGGTTCCGCGCAGCAAAAGGTGGTCGTGGCGGACATGAAGGGCGGCGGCATAGTGCAGGGCGTACACAACCTGGACGATTCCATCCGCAGCTTCGCCCGCGCCTGCTTCATCTACGCCCTGGACGAAAAGCTGCCGGTGTGGTTTGCCACCAAAGACACGATTTCGAAAACCTACGACGGGCGCTTCAAAGAGCTGTTCGCCGAAATATACGAAACCGAGTTCAAGGACAGGCTCGCCGCCGCCGGCATCGGCTACTTCTATACCCTGATTGACGACGCGGTCGCCCGCGTGGTAAAGGACGACGGCGGCTTCCTTTGGGCCTGCAAAAACTACGACGGCGACGTAATGAGCGACATGGTGGCCAGCGCCGCCGGAAGCCTTGCCATGATGACCAGCGTCCTCGTGTCGCCTTCCGGCGCGTACGAGTACGAGGCCGCCCACGGCACGGTTCAGCAGCACTACTACCGCTGGCAGAAGGGCGAGAAAACCAGCACCAACCCCGTCGCCCTAATCTTCGCCTGGACCGGCGGCCTTGCAAAACGGGCCGAGCTGGACGGCACCCCGGAGCTTGCCGCCTTTGCCAAGAAGCTCGAAGCCGCAACCCTGGGAACCATAAAGGAAGGCGAAATGACCGGCGATCTGGCCCGCATCGCCGACCCCGCGGCTTCAAGCTCGCTCAATTCATGGGAATTCGTGGACGCGATAGCCGGAAGGCTGTAGCTTAAACCGGATATACTTAACATTTGACAGGAGGCAGGTTTATGAAATCGAACGGAAAAATACGCGGAAGGGCCGCGGTTTTCTGCGTGGTGTTTTTTTTGGGCGCGGGGATTTCGCGGGTAAACGCGGAGGTTCCCGGCCTCGGCGATCTTGCGCGGACAATGAACGAGTTCGCGGAGAGCATGGCCCTGGCGCTGCCGTTCAACGCCAGCATGGGGCTTAACTGGTCCGACGCCTATATCGGCAGGTTCTTTCCGAGCATTCCGCCGAGTTTTGGCGTGGGCGTTTCGGGAGGTTTTACCACCATGGACTTCGACGCATTCGGAAACCTTGTGGACATGTTCGGCCAGGGGCTTGGCCTTTCCGACGAAATAACCTCGCTGGGCGGCTTTCCGCTTCCCGGGGTCATACTTGAGGGGCGAATCGGCGGTTTTTTCTTTCCGTTCGACATGGGCGTTAAGGTAGGCTTCATGCCCACAAGCCCCGGCCCATTCGACCGCCTGAACTACTTTCTTGTGGGGGCCGACATCCGTTACGCCCTGCTGGAAGGGGGCATCATCCTGCCGGCCGTCTCGGTCGGCGTGGGTTTCAACCGCCTTTCCGGCGGCGTGGAGCGCGGCTTGGGAGACGGCGTACAATTCACTTATGCCAACCCCGTTACCGGAACTTCCCATACCTTGACCGTAAACGACCCCACGCTTGGCATCGATTGGTCAACCTCGGTCATTGATTTCAGGGTGCAGGTATCCAGATCGCTTTTTATTATAACGCCCTATCTGGGATTCGGGGCAAGCCACGGATGGTCCAGGGTGTCCTACGGCCTGGACGCGGACATAGATTCGGACGATTTCACTCCCGAGGAACTGAGGGCGATTCTGGCCGGGTTTGGCATAGATTCCGATCTGGTGGACGGCGGGGCAGGGCTTAGGGGCTTTTCCTCCGAGGTGCCGATCAACGGCTGGAGCTTCCGCGCCTTCGGCGGCCTTTCGTTTAACCTTCCGTTTGTGAGGCTGGACCTTACCGGCCTTTGGAACATCAGGGACAACAACTTCGGCGCAACCCTGGGTGCGCGCTTCCAGCTTTAGGAACCCTGGTTTCGAGCTCCGCCTTTCTTGATGGCGGGCGGAGCTTGGACACCGCCCTTGACAAAAATTAAACTCGGAGCAGTTGCAGTTAGTATTAAGTTACGTTGTGGCCAGCCAATCTGCCGTATGTTGCCATGCGCAGCGCCGGAATTTGCACGGCCCGTTTAAGACCGCCAAGGAAGCGGTGGATTCCATGCTGGAGGACTGACGGTGCTTGAAATCGTCTATACCAACAAGATGAAGCGCGACGTCAAATTATTGGGAAAAAACGGCTCACCGCGACATATCGCCAAAGCTTACCTCGGGGTGGTGATACCGCGACAGACTTGAGTCCAGTCGCCCAAAGTGTATAGCTTTTTTGGGGCACCAGTTGAGGCAGCCCTGGCAGTGCTCGCATTTTCCTGAAAAAACCGGAAGCCCGTCCCGCATGGAAATTGCCGAAACGGGGCAAAGCTTCGCGCATATACCGCAGCCGTTGCAGTCGCCGCTTACCTTATATCGTTTGTAAAAAATCTTTATGCCCAACGAAAACAGCAGCCAGATAAAAGCCGAAACCGGGCGAAAGGTGCTCACGCGGTTTGCCCGCCGCTCCATAACGCATCGGGCGGCTTCTTCCGTCGCCTCCTTCTGCATCGCCAGCCGCAGCCGCT
>JGI24694J35173_10003850_pt1 | contig 11110 bp, 10 predicted proteins | sample TergutCo191P1_FD_35173 | JGI IMG/M metagenome (IMG submission 35173) | reverse complement strand
GTAATCCTATGTCAAACCTAGGGTAAGCAGGGGCATTATTCGAGTGTAGTATAGAATGAAGATATGAAGGTCCAAGCCATATTGCCTGTGTTCCAAAGCCAACGGTCAGGGTTCTCCATGTGTAACGAATCTCCGAATTACCAAAATCCCAATCAAAAAAAGGCCTATCACCAAAACGTTGCGGAGCATCGGCACCACCTCGGTTTGATCCAGGAGGACCATATCCCCAAAAATAGCCGAATTCGTTATTGTTATGTGATGGCATTATGTCGAAATGGGCGTTTTGTGAAAAAGCGATATGTGGTAGAAGGGTGAGTTCCAGGCCGTGCCCTTCAATCCTTACTCCACCTTTGAACAGAGCATTAAAACCGCGCCCCTGCCAAAGTACTCCATCGTTCTGTCCATAGGGTGCGGCGGTGTTGACCGACATGAACAATTCAGGGCCGTAAATTCTCGCACGAAAATTACCGAACATAGGGTGAAATGTACCAAGCTTTTGCGAATGCCATGGGTGTTCCAAATCTTCATCGATAATCCACACGGAATCCGACATGGTACGAAAATTAAGATAAGGACGCTGGGCTAGTCCTCGCAGAGCAAGAAAGTTGAAATATTTTTCTTCCATGGAATGAATGGCTTCCTGCGCAAAAAGCGGCGAGAAAGAAAACAATAAGCCGCATAATATGCTTTGCAGGAAACATCTTTTAAACTTTGACATATTGTTCGTCCTTGCTCCCTAATCAACTTTTCTTGGAAAACGCACAATGAATTGTTCGCCCGCTATGTCATTCTCTAATTCCATATCAGGTTGTTCTAAGAATGCACGACGCAAACCTGATCCCAAGCCAGAATAAGGTAGGGTTTTGCTGGCAAACAAAGCTATTTGGCTATTCCTAATTACAGGGTTACCGTATTTAACTTCTTCGACAGTCAAGCTATTGGGTAACCTTCCAGGGCTGATTATTTCGATTCTATTTTCAAAAATAAGGGTCATGGGCAAAACTTGTTGCAACCACCCCCAGAATAGGGTACAGGACGCTTGTGGAGGGGCGTAGAGGCATGCATCTTCCTTAATACAACAAGTTTTTGCCCACTACCCATTAGCAATACTATCGGAGTGGGACATTCGTTCTTTAAATTGAACCTTGCTGGATTCACCACGCTTAATAATATCAAACAATTCATTTGAATTCATAAGTGTCGTCTCAATTATCGCTTATTTCGAAAAATATCCTTCCATCTCAAGAGTGGAAAAATCACAGGGTAGCTCGACCGCCTGTCCCGTTTTCTGCGATTTGTAAATTGCAAGTACAATTTCAAGGGCCTTTTTGGCACTGGTACCCGAGGCAAGAGGCTCGCGGTTTTCTTCTATTGCCATGACAAAATCTTGGAAGATATCGAAGTGACCTGAACCGTAGGTGTTTGCGAGTTCACGTGCAACCGGATCAAGAGCTTTGTCTCCTATATCGCCGACAGCCTCCGCATCGGCAAAACACCATGTTTCCATTTTATTGACGGCAAGCCCCCCGATTACCACCGAGCCTTTTTCCCCGAAAACAGACAAGGTTTGGCTTAAATCTGTCGGGTACACGCATACGCTGCCTTCAATAAGGCCAACGGCACCGCTTTCAAATTCGATGATAGCCGCACCAAAGTCTTCCGCTTCAATTGGGCGAACAAATCTGCGAGTTACTGCATTAACGCGTACGGCATCCTCACCCATGATCCATTGTAACAAGTCAATACCGTGGATGCATTGGTTCATAAGGGTACCGCCGTCCTGTGCCCATGTTCCGCGCCATGCGTCTTCGGCATAATAGGAGGGGCTACGATGCCAACGAACCTGTATCATGCCATGAAGTAATCTTCCAAATCGTCCTGCGTCAATCGCCGCACGCAATTTTTGCACCGGTGTATTAAAGCGATTTTGGAAACATACCGCCAATTTTTTGCCTTCACTTTTTGCGACGGAGATCATTGTGTCCGCATCGCCTGTCGAAAGAGCCATTGGTTTTTCGCAGATAACGTGTGCGCCAGCCCTTAGACAATCAATAGCGATTTCCGAATGCTTGCCAGATTCGGTTGTTATGGCAACAATGTCCGGTTTTACCTCGCAAAGCATTTTCTTGTAATCCGCGTAACTGCGAATATTGCTTTCGGGAACTTGATTTCGATATTCCCCAGCCTGTTCTTCGGCACGCTGAATAACGGGATCACAAGTCGCTTCAAGTTCCATGCTGATACGGTTTTCAGCAAAGGCCTTAATATGTGCAGGGCCTATCTTGCCGCAGCCAATTAACGCACTCTTATATTTGTTCATATGTTTGTTTCCCTCCTTAGAGTTAATAAAATACTTCGCCATTCTCTATTCTGATTGCACGATCGCAACGCTCGACGGTACTAAGGCGGTGGGCGATTACGATAAGTGTTTTGTTTTCACTAGCATGGTATATTTCATTCATTATTTTTTTCTCGGTTTCATTGTCAAGTGCCGAGGTTGCCTCGTCCAAAACTAAGATTTCGGGATTATTGTACAGAGCACGGGCAATGCCGATGCGTTGCTGCTGCCCACCCGAAAGTTGTATGCCGCCTTCCCCGACCTTCGTGTCGATGCCCTCTTTCGTCAAAAGAAAATCCCAAATGTTTGCCTTTTGTAAAGCTGTCTTTATTTTTTCTTCCTCCATTTTGGAGCCATAGGCCACATTTTCCCCGACGGTTCCGTCAAAAAGGTAAATACTCTGGGGAATGTAGCCAATTTTGCTTCGCCATGAACGCACGGTCTGTTCGCAGAGCGGCCTGTCATCTATGACTATTTCCCCGGAATAGGGCTTGTGTATGCCAATTACAAGATCTATGAGCGTCGATTTCCCACCGCCGCTCTCCCCTGTAACGGCGATTTTTTCGCCTTTGCGTATGGTCAATGAAACGTTGTGTATTACCTCGTTTCCCGATGCATACTTAAAGGAAACGTTACGCAGGTTTATTGCCTCGTTAAATGCAATCGGTTCGTTTCCCTCGTTCTCTGTTGGTTGTTGAATCATTTCAGCAATCGTATTAAGGGAATGCTGAGCAAAGGCAATGCCATTAATGTTTTGAAATAGTCGATGCATACAAGGGAGTATGCGAAACAAAGCAAGTGCGTACATCGAGATTATCGGGATAACCATTGAGGCGTCGCTGTATTGAGCCAGTATAAGGATAACCGCTGCAACAAGAATCGAAAAGCCCATGCTTTCCAGTACACTTTTTGGGGTCGCGTTTAAGGTGTCACCCGCTACAATTGCCTGTGTCACCTTCAGTTTAGTCCTGTTGTAAGTATCGACTAGCTCATTTCCGTTTCCCTTAAGCCTGACAAATTTGAAGTTGCCAAGTGCCTCCATTAACAGACGAAAGGTTTTTCTGTCGGCTTCAACACGTCTTACACCTAAGGACTTACTTTTAAAGACAAGTATCCTAAAAAAAATAATTGCAAGAAAGACAAGGACAAGCGTTAGTATCAAAGTCATCTGCCAATTGATAACGATCAGTAACGTGTATACCATAAATATGGTAAGCAATTCGGTAAATAATTTTAGCGTATCCATAGAAATTCGGCTCATCTGCCCTGTTTCGCCGTTAATTATTCCCATTATCTCACCAGAATTCTTTTGGGCATAAACGGCGTATGGAACAGAAAGGGTCACACTGAATATTTTTGTGGCAAAATATCTAAACAATGCGTTCGAAAATCTGCTGATAAGATATGCATGTATAATGCTGTAAACGGCACGGAATATGTAAAACACTATAATGGCAATGCCGAATAAAATAATGAATGTTTCTCTCTCCTGTACTCCGACTATGTCAAACAATCTTTTATATATACCAGAATCAAGAAGGTCGGGATTTGATGCTACCGAGATAAACGGCATTATTGCGGAAATACCGATTGTCTCCACTAGCGAAAACCCGATGCTAAGCAGTATCATAAGCCCCCAATACACCCTATGTTTTCGGGAAAGAAGCCCATACATCTTGCGTATTGTAGGTATAAGAACGTTTACTTTCATTTCAATTCCGCTCCATAAACTGCGGATAAGAACGGTAGACTTGTGTCTTTTTCCGAAAGAAACGGCTGCCCGATTCCATCTAAAGGCCACCGGATAGCAATTTCGGGATCGTTCCAAGCAAAGCCTTTTTCATCCGCTGGATGGTAGAAATCATCGCACTTGTATGCAAACTCCGCCGTTTCCGACAAAACCAGGAAACCGTGGGCAAATCCCCGGGGAATAAAAAACTGACGTTTGTTCTCCCCAGAAAGGTAAACCCCGTGCCACTTACCAAAAGTGGGGCTGCCCCTGCGCAAGTCCACGCACACGTCGTACACTTCCCCGGACACAACACGGACAAGCTTTGCCTGCGGGTAGTTTCCTTGTAAATGCATTCCCCGCAAAATACCCTTTTTTGAAAGACTTTGGTTGTCCTGAACAAAATTAGCTGTAATGCCAGCATCAATAAAATCTCGGCGGTTGTACGTCTCCATGAAATAACCACGCTGATCGCCGAAAACAGTTGGCTCTATCTCGAAAACGTCGTCTATGGGGGTTGGTATAAATTTGAATTTTCCCATAATTATCTCTACTTATTTTCCGCCATAAATCGTCTCGTAATAACGATGATATTCCCCACTGGTTACACGTTCCATCCATTCCTTGCTGTCAAGGTACCAGTCGATGGTCTTTACGATACCTGTTTCAAAATTAGTTTCGGGGTACCAGCCCAGATCCGCAGTTATCTTAGCAGGATCAATACCATAACGCCTGTCGTGCCCTTTTCGGTCGGTAACATGGCGGATAAGCGTTTCGTCTATCGAAGAGTCAACATGCTTGCCCAGATATCCCAGAATTATTTTTACTATGGAAATATTTGTACGCTCGTTGTGCCCACCGATATTGTAGACTTCCCCCAGGCGACCGTCTCGCAACACCATGTCAATCGCCTTGCAGTGATCCTCCACGAAAAGCCAATCTCGAACCTGCAGGCCATCGCCGTAAACGGGCAATTCCTTGTGCACCAAGGCGTTGTTGATCATAAGCGGAATCAACTTTTCGGGAAACTGGTACGGCCCATAGTTATTCGAGCAGCGGGTTATATTCACGGGAAGCTTGTAAGTATCGGCATAAGCCTTCACCATCAAATCCGCCGATGCCTTGGATGCGGAATACGGCGAATGAGGATCCAAGGGTGTGTTTTCCGTAAACAACCCCTCAGACCCCAGCGAGCCATAAACCTCATCCGTGCTAACCTGCACAAACTTTACTCTTGGCCTGTAGGTATCTTCCCCTGTCTGCCATGCGCCCTTTGCNGCATCTAGCAGGCTTAAGGTACCAAGCACGTTTGTCTTTACGAANACATCCGGAGAATGGATGGAACGGTCAACATGGCTTTCCGCAGCAAAATGCACCACGTTATCAATGGAAAACGATTCAAACAAACCACTTACGACATCTCGGTCGCAAATATCCCCATGTACAAAACGATATCGTTTGTCCCGTTCAACGCTTTTTAGGTTTTCAAGATTGCCTGCGTATGTCAATNAATCTAGGTTTATTATCTCGACATCGTTTTGGTTTTCGAGTATATATTTTATGAAGGCCGAGCCGATAAAGCCCGCCCCACCGGTTACCAAAATTGTAGCCATATCGTTCTCCTTATTTTCATGTTCTGTTTTGCTTAAAAAAACTTGAGAGCGCTTCTTCCCATGGCCTCATCTCGTCCCCAACTGTGCAGGAAAGCATCAGGTTTTGCAGGGACGAATATGTGGGGCGAGGGGCTGGGCGAGGAAATTCCTCCGTGGTGCATGGGAATATTTCCCCCTTGAGACCAGCCATTTCCACGATTTTTACGGCAAAATCATACCAGGAACATTCACCGCTTCCCGTACAATGGTATATACCATACTCTTCCGAATCTGCCAGCTTAAGAATGTGGTGCGCAAGGTCATTGGCATGTGTTGGGTTGCCACGCTGGTCGTTTACCACTTTTAGCGAACCTTTTTCACGAATGTTTTTTAGTATGGTCTTAACGAAATTGCCGCCATGATACCCATATAGCCATGCGGTACGAACAATGAAAACCCTGTCGCAGAAACGCAGGGCAAAATCTTCNCCCATCAGCTTGGATTTTCCGTACACGGTTTTAGGTGCCGGAGTATCCCATTCGCAATAAGGCTTATTCGCATCACCTGAAAAAACATAATCGGTAGACACATGCAGGAATTTAGCGTTTACGCTTTGCGCAGCCTTGGCAAGATTACGAACACCGAGTGAATTGACACGCAAAGCCGCCTGCATGTCGCTTTCGCAGGCATCCACATTGGTCATTGCGGCACAATTGATAACAACACTTGGCCGCTCGGTGGTAATAAACGAGTCCACGGCACTATGGCTGGTTATGTCGAACTCTCCGACATCGGCAGCTACGATAACAGCGTCTTTGTACAACGGCGAAATGGTCCCTATTTCGCTTTCGCCATTTTTCAGTATATGCAGGAGTTCCTGCCCCAACTGCCCACAAGCCCCGGTGACTAAAATCTTCATACTATTTTGCTCACTGTTCGCATATCCCTAATATATACTTGCCGTAATCGGTAGATTGCAGACGTTCGCCCATCTCCCGCAACTTGTCTTTGCTTATATACCCTTTGTTGTAAGCGATTTCCTCTATGCAGGCAATATATAGCCCTTGCCTTGTCTGTACCGCTTCGACAAAATTCGCCGCATCCAACAGGGATCTGTGGGCACCCGTATCAAGCCACGCCATGCCCCTGCCAAATAATTCCACCCGAAGTAACCCCTGCCGCAGATATTCATTGTTAATGCTTGTGATCTCCAGTTCGCCACGCACCGAAGGTTCCACGCTCTCCGCAATTTCCACTACTTGGTTGTCATAAAAATACAGGCCAGGTACCGCATAATTTGATTTTGGGCGTTCGGGCTTTTCCTCTATGGAAAGCACTTTCCACTCTGAATCAAACTCCACTATGCCAAAATCTTTAGGGTTGGACACATGATACCCGAAAATCGTCGCGCCTTCCCTCTTGGAAGCCGCAGCTTCCAGGCGGCTGGTAAAACCATACCCGTAGAAAATGTTGTCCCCCAAAACCAAACATACCGAATCGGAACGGATAAACTGCTTTCCAATAATAAACGCCTCAGCCAATCCCCGCGGAGCATCCTGTACCGCATAGGAAATTGACAGTCCGAGATGACTCCCGTCGCCTAACAACTCTCGATAAACAGGCACGTCCCTCGGCGTGGAAATAACCAGAATCTCCCGAATACCCGCCAACATAAGGGTTGAAAGCGGATAATAAATCATCGGCTTGTCATAAACTGGGAGAATTTGCTTTGAAACGGCCAATGTCGCTGGATATAGACGTGTCCCAGCCCCNCCTGCCAAAAGAATACCTTTCATCATTAGAAAAAATGCCCCAATCCAAAACTTATNTCGCGGTTATCCCCANTGGGAATACTTCCTGTTCTTAAAACTTCCAACGCGTTCACCCCGATGGACAGGCGCAAATATAAGGCCCGCATAATCTCGGGAAACACTATAAACTCAAGTCCGCCCGCAGCAGCAATGTCCCTTCCNGTTCTNGGATCATCGAACATNGCGAGATCGAGCATAGGTGAGATATGAAATTCAAAATTAAAAAGGCGAAGCCTGTCGTTGTTTAGCCATTGCGAGGGGGTAAATACCAGCACACGGAATGGGAAATCCATGTTGAGCGACAGCATATAATCGGCCTGCATTGATCTGTCCGCAATGCCGCGTAGAACATCGCCAGCATTACCATGGTATCCTCGACCATCGAAGAAAAACCAGCGCCTGGACTGAAGCCTTGCGGAAACGCCCAGGAATCTGGTTACGATAAAATGACCGGTACCGCTAAGGAAAAGCGTGGAGTGGAACGGATCATGAAGTCTGTCATAGCGGAAAAAGTCATAGTGGAAAGAATTGCTCAGCGAGACGGAAAGCCCGCTTCGGTAATTGCCATGCCAGTCGATTCTTCCAAAGCCCAATGAATGGGAAAAGCTCGCGAATGGCCCTCTGCGAAAATCATGCAGAGGCCAATTGGGCAGTTCGTGATTGAAGGTTATCGATGGAGCCAGGGTATATGTCAATTCTCCGAAGTTGCGCGTAGTCAACCCCGTGGGTATTCTCCATGACGCAAACAGCCTGCTAGACATGTACAGGCCGAGATGGAAATTTTCTGGAATACTGTACCAAGGCACATCCCCCTCGTCCACTATCCTGTGGGCCTGCGGGTTTTCCTGGTTCAATATGAATGATTCATCAAAGCCCACGGTAAACGTGGTAGTGCGGAAAGGTAGTTCCACCGAAAGCCCTGTCGTGTTCCGGAAAAAGAAAGGTTCGTAAGATTCCGGCCGGTACTGAAAGACATTTTCAAAAACGAAATTCCAACGGTAACCCCATGCCGTAAAAGGGATGCTGGAATCTATCATCAACTCAAACGAATTGCGCCCGTCCGGATCACGCTGATAGCCTAGGTCTACCCGCAGGGGGTTCATCGTTCCTAGAAAATTGTAGTCCCTCGCCCTAACAGTGATATCAAGACCCGTGTTGGTGTCGTAATATGGGACAGGCAGGGCGATGATATTCCACGAGTCCTCCACCCTAATCGTGAGGGTTACGGGATATGCACCGTCTTCCCGCCTCTCGCCCACAGAGTAGCCAATTTCCACGGTATCCCTTAAGACGCGCATATTCGTAAGAACCTGGGTTCTATCGTGAATGTATTCCTCTAGACCAGTTCGCCCGTGAAGTTCCTCACCTATTCTGAGATCCCCGTTGTGTATAAGGGCATTAGGACGTGTGCGCCCTCTTATGTCGAATTCAAAAGCGACGATAATGTACAGCCTGTCATCATAAGAGTCCCGCTGATCTTGATGGTAAGGCAGGAGATAGGCTTCCTGTTCCAATGGGTCGTAACTTTCGATAAAGGCCTGGTCTGTCATATAACCGTTGTCAGAGGTTAACTCCTGGGAAGATAGGGAGAATGCTGCCAACCTATAAAACACAAATATCAATAGCAATAATTTCTTCAAAATGCCACCTTAGGCCAATTACAAAACTTAAAAGGACATAACTCACCCTTCCACGCATGTCTTGGGCAAAAAAAGGGAAAAACACACATGGTCATCCAGGTGGCCGAAACACGCTCTGGGAACCGCATGATGATAAGCGGCCAATTCCAACATCTGGCATCTAGGAACAGCCTCGAATCTTACAAGAACGACGATATCTCGTTTCGGCGGGGTATCGTTGTCGAGACACAAGCCGCCGCTAGTTGAAAGTACCATATCTGGCGATGAAAATCAATGTATGGTTCTTGCATCATCCCTCGTATGCACATACCAAACCAATCTAGGTACGGGATGGTTTCCCCTTCCTTGCAAACACCGCCAGGCTTTCGATGTGGGCGGTCTGTGGGTAAAAGTCATACCAGCGGAGATCCGTCATCTCATATGCTCCAAGGAGCGTCTTGCTGTCCCGTGCCAGCGTCGCCGGGTTGCAGGAAACGTAGGCTAAGACCTGCGGCCCGTTTTCCACAAGTCGGCGAGTCAAGGCCGTGTCGAGTCCCTGGCGAGGTGGATCGGCGACGACAAAACCGTAGCCGTGCAAGGAGGCGGTTGCGGCGAATTTGCCAGTCGCCCAGTCTTCGATGCGTTTGGCGTAAAAATTTGCCGACCCAAGTGACGCAAGGTTTTCCCGGGCCAGTGCCAGTGCGGCCCTGTTTTCCTCGACCATGTCCGTGCGTGGGAATATTTCGCCCAGAAAGGCGGCAAAGGTACCCACACCGCAGTACAGGTCTGCCATCGGCAAGTTTCTTTCGACCACGTTCAAGCCGGTGGCGATTTCCCGCAAATCGAAGACCAGTTTTTCCAGCATTGCGCCGTTACTTTGAAAAAACACCCCCGCATCCAAGGCGAGCTCCTTTTCCAGTATCCTTGTCCTTCCCCGTGTTATTCCGCCTTCGCTTAGAAGCAGCCCTTTTCGTGAGTACACGGTAACACGGTCTTTCCCAGGCGACACGAAAAACTCCCTGGTTTCCTTTCCCTCGTCCAATAAAAGGCCACGAATCCCAGGATCGGCAACTGGGCAGTCGGAAATAGGGATAATTTTGTCGGATTTTCGTGCCTTTAAACCATAAAAAGCATCCGGGTGGTTTTTGTCGAACCGCCTTATTGCATGGAACTGCATCCTGTTCCTATATTCCCACGGATCGGAGTGCGAAACCACTGGTTCAGGCGAGTTGAAACCGCCGATACGAGCAAAAGCGTCCTTGAGGATAGCTGTTTTTGCCGCAATTTGGGCGGAATAGCTTAGGTGCTGCAGGCTACAGCCACCGCATATCCCGTAAAAACCGCAGACAGGCTGTATGCGGTCGGGCGAAGCCGCAAGAACCTCCAGCAGCTCCGCCTGTACCCATGAGCGGTGCTTTTCGGTTATACGGCATAGGATTGTTTCGCCAGGGAGCCCCCCTTCGACAAAGACGCTTTTTCCGTCAACTCTTGCCAGGCCCGCCCCGCCTGCGGCAATTCCACCGAGCACGACTTTGACCAGTTTATCGGACATGAGGGTAGTATAGCGATTTTTTTGATCAAAGGCACCGTTGGCTGTTGACAAATCCTTTAGGTTCTGGCATATTGGGTATACGGGGCTTGTTGTAGTGCTTCGCCTGTATTAGCCACCTTAGCTCAGTTGGTAGAGCAGCAGACTGAAAATCTGCGTGTCTGGGGTTCAATTCCCCGAGGTGGCATGGCTAATTCCTTGCTGGGCAAGGAATTAGCGTTTTCAGAAACAGTGGATTTGTTCGTCTTTTCGTAAGGTGGGTAGCATCGTGCACTTATTTTCCGACAATGAGATGCTATGCCAAGACCGCCAAAGCCGTTTGCCACTCCAAAGCGGGCCGATTCAAAGACCTTCCAAATCACCCTTAAACCCCTCGTGCGGCCTGCTGGAGGCCACTGAAAAAGTCATAGAGTCAAGGCCGAAAAAGCCGCAAGACCCGTCGAGGGATTGCGGTTTTTTTGTTATAATGCGA
>JGI24694J35173_10003845_pt1 | contig 11121 bp, 9 predicted proteins | sample TergutCo191P1_FD_35173 | JGI IMG/M metagenome (IMG submission 35173) | reverse complement strand
TACAAAACCTTTGAAGAAGGGGTAAAAAAAGCCGAAACACTTATTGTCGGCGGCGGCTATGGGCACACAGCATCCATCTATATCGACACTCGCGAAAATCAGGATTTGGCGAAGTTTGAAAGCATGATGAAAACCTGCCGTATCCTTGTGAATACTCCTTCATCACACGGCGCCATCGGTGACCTGTACAACTTCAGTCTTGCACCTTCGTTGACGCTTGGTTGTGGTTCGTGGGGTGGAAATTCCGTATCTGAGAATGTTGGTGTAAAACATCTGCTCAACATTAAAACTGTTGCCGAAAGGAGAGAAAATATGCTGTGGTTCAGGACCCCGCAAAAGGTCTACTTTAAAAAGGGCTCACTCGGTGTCGCGATTTGCGAACTGAAAGATGTCTATGACAAGAAAAAAGTGTTTATCGTAACGGACGAGTTTTTGTATAAAAACGAATATACAAAGCCAATTACCGAGAAGCTGGACGGAATGGGCATCCGCCACACAACGTTCTACAAAGTGAAGCCCGATCCGACACTGAAATCGGCTATGGAAGGCGCAGAAGCAATGCGGAGCTTTGAACCTGACTGCATTATCGCGCTCGGCGGCGGCTCGGCTATGGACGCTGGTAAAATTATGTGGCTCTTGTATGAGCACCCGGATGTTGACTTCCAGAATTCCGTAACACGCTTCATGGACATCCGCAAACGTGTGTACACCTTCCGAAAATGGGCGAAAAGGCTGATTTTATCGCTATCCCCACTTCAGCGGGTACCGGAAGCGAAGTGACTCCGTTTGCCGTTATCACCGAAGATGCAACCGGCATCAAGTATCCTATTGCCGACTACGAGCTCATGCCTGATATGGCGATCATCGACATCGACTTTATGATGCAGATGCCCAAAGCTCTGACCGCCGCATCAGGTATGGACGCGCTCACACACGCGCTTGAAGCGTATGCGTCCATGCTCGCCACCGACTACACCGACGGGCTTGCGCTTGCGGCGATTAAAAACGTCTTCAAGTACCTGCCTACCGCATGCAGCGACGGCACCAACGAAGAAGCGCGGGAAAAAATGGCCAACGCCTCGACCATTGCCGGTATGGCTTTTGCCAACGCATTCTTGGGCATTTGTCACTCGCTGGCGCACAAACTTGGCGCGTTCTTCCACCTGCCGCACGGTGTTGCCAACGCCCTCTTGATCGGCGAAGTCATCAGATACAACGCCACAGACAACCCCGTGAAAATGGGTGCGTTCTCCCAGTACAAGTATCCCAAAGCGGTCGCGCGCTACGCGGAAGTCGCATCGTTCATCGGCATTGAAGGAAAGAGCGATGAGGAGAAAACCGAGAAACTCGTGCAGAAGATCAATGAGCTGCGTGCAAGCGTAGGCATAGTGAGCTCTGTGCAAGAGTTTGGAATTCCTGAAAAAGACTTCCTTGCCAAGCTCGATGAGATGGTAGAGCAAGCCTTTGACGATCAGTGCACAGGCGCCAATCCGCGCTATCCGCTCATGGCCGAAATGAAGGAAATCTACACGAAGGTTTACTACGGTAAATAAAGAGGTTTAAGCATTTTTAATGCGGGGGTTCTTGNGGCGCTAAACGCCTTAAGAACCCTTTTTTTGTTCTCAAAGCTTATGGCGTTAGGTTTTTCCANTGCCAGAGCGGCTGCGAAATTCCTTGCGGAAAGGGATTTTCCTTTGAAAAATCCGGCAGCCAGTTTGCCTCGCTTACCAGTTCCTGGCAAAAGCCTTCGGTTATGCCAAACTCATCCAGCATNGAAAGAACCGCATCGTATTCGCTTTGGGAAACATAACGGGCAGGAATNTNAGTTTTTACTCCNGGTATATACGCCGGCGTGTATTGAGTCATAAGCGAAAGCAATGCGCGTTGATCGCCAGAGCCGTTGCAATGTTCGGCAAACCAGCGCAGCACTTGCCTTGTATTTTCCAAAAAGCCCGGAAGGATAAGATGGCGGATCATCACGCCTGAAAGCATGACATTTTCTGCGCCTGAGCTTCCGGGACTTTTCCCAAAGCGCAAAGGGCGGTATTCAAGCATTTTGCGAATCGCGTTTTCCGCGCAATCAGGATAATCAGGCGCGTTGGAAAATTGCCGCGCTATTGATACATCAAGCGTTTTAAGATCGGGCAAATAAACGTCAACAAACTCTTTTATTATTTCAAGTGTTTCCTCTCCGTCGTAACCTGACGAATTCCACAGTGCCGGAATTGACAAGCCCTGTTCCCGTGCCGACTTAAACCCGCTTGCAACCGCCGGGGCAACATGGCTTCCGGTCACGATGTTGATGTTCTCCGCTCCCATTTCCTGAAGTTGAAGACACATCTCTGCGAACTCACTTGTATCAACTTTCCTGCACATTTCCTGCCCGCTGTGTTTTTTCTGAAAAATATCATTCCCCTGCGATATTTGAAAACACTGGCAAAATACACAGCCCAAATTGCAGCCGTAAATAAAAATCGTNCCCGAACCGCCTGAGCCTTTAATAGGCGGCTCTTCACCGTTGTGTATCCCNGAGAAACCAATTCGCAAATCTGATGTTTCACCGCAGTAGCCGCGCTCGCCTGCATTGCGGTTTACGCCGCAAGAGCGCGGACAGAGAAGGCAGTTTTCGTATGCTGTCATTGTTGTTTTACAGTTGACCGTCATCGTTCCATGCGCCGTACATTTTGCCTTGGCGGGTGCTGTCTATAAATTTTTGCAGCCGTTTTGTGTACAAGTCAGTGTCCTTGATTTTCAGGCAGGATTGAATGGTGTCTATGCGGATGCGTTTGTAAAGTTCCGGCAATGCGAGGTAGTTTTCCCACACTTCCGCTTCAGATTGCAGAGCGCTTATGATTTCCGGGTGGATTGTAAAGGATTGCGGGGACATATCCGGCAGGCAATTTCTGCCCATGTCGGTCATGAGACCGAGTTTTTCAAGGCGGCGCACGCGTTCTTTGTTTAGCTCTGTCCAGTTGCTGTTCTTTTTTCTTGGTGTGATTCTCTGTATGTTACCTTCTTCAATGACTTTTTTTGTGCTGTCTATCCACCCGAAGCAGAGAGCTTCTTCCACAATTTCCAAATACAGTAATTTTCCGGGCGCTGGTTTGATGACCGAAAATACCCACGCTTCTTTTTCCGTCATTGAGTGCTTCATTAGCCAGTCACGTAGTTCTTGCCGTGTTTTTACTTTTAACAAGGTTTCCATTGCAGTTAATCTCCCCAACAAAAGCCGCGATGCATATTGTAAATGTAGCAAAATTAGGAATGCTTATCAAGGTAATTGCGGCGTTTAAGCGGCTTGAAAGCCGCTCGCCGTGCGTTGCTTCACACGGCGGCATCCCTCCCCCTTCCCGCCGCATACGAAACAAAAAAACCCGCAAAAGCCACCGCCAGAGAAACAGCCGCCCCAATGCCGGTTCCCAAGCCGCCGGGGAACAGAACGATAAGCGATCCTGCCACCAGCCCCAAAACAGTGCCGTAAGTAACGCGGGGCGCTTTTGCCAGGAGATAGCGCACCAAAGCCGCGCCTGCGAAAAGACCAAAAACAGCGCCTGCCGCCAGCGGCACAATAAGCGGGATATTCAAATCGGCAACGGCTTGAACGGCGGTGCGGTATAGCCCTATCACAAGCAATACGAACGAGCCTGACGTGCCGGGAATGATCATCGCCAGACCTGCAAGCGCGCCGCCTGCCGCAAGTGTGCCCAAAACTTCAGGCGTAAGAGCGGTGTGCGGCAACGCTTGCGGCGAAGGTCTTGCCAGCACCATCAACACCATGAGCAGGAAGGCAACAATGGCGCAGATAGCTGACGGCAGGGAAGGAAACGGCGATCCCGAACGGCAAGCCCTGCGGTAAACCATAGGAAGACTTCCGGCGATAATGCCTGAAAAAAACCAGAAGGTCTGTACGGGATGAGTTTCAAACAGCATTGTAACAAGCCTGCTGAAAAGGAAAATGCCCGCAACACCGCCGATTATCAGGGGAAGCAAAAACTTCCACGCGGCGGCAATTTTTTTCACATTAAGCGTTACTACGCTTACGAGCCTGTCGTAAATGTTAAATACCACCGCAAGCGTTCCAGCCGAAACTCCGGGAATTGCGGTGGAGATACCTAAAACAACACCGATGCCAATCAATTTTGCCAGTTCCATCTGACAACTATAAACAATTATCCCTTGTCATTCAATGAAGACTAATGTATGATAGACTCACCTCGCCAGGAGTCATGCGAACGACTGCCGCCCAACTCCGCCAGGTCCGGAAGGAAGCAACGGCAAGCGAATGGTCGTGGCGCCGTGATCACCCTGGCGGGGCTTTTTGTTTATATGAAAACAAGCTATAATTTACGCCATGCCGTACGAAGTAACCGCCACCCGGCGCAGGCCAAAAACATTTAACGAGCTTGCGGGGCAGGAGTTTGTCGCCGCTACGCTTATGAATTCACTGCAAACAGAGCAGATTGCCCACGCCTACCTCTTTTCAGGGCCGCGCGGGTGCGGCAAAACAAGCGCGGCACGGATTCTTGCGCGGGCGCTACGCTGCGAAACCGGCACAACGGCGAATCCCTGCGGAACCTGCGCCCAGTGCGTGGAAATCAGCCGTGGCGCGAGCATGGACGTGCTTGAAATAGACGGGGCTTCCAACACCGGCGTAAACGATGTGCGCCAAATAAAGGAAGAAGTGCTTTTCCCGCCAAGTTCCGGGCGGTACAAAGTCTACATCATTGACGAAGTGCATATGCTTTCCAACAGCGCATTTAACGCCCTCCTCAAAACAATCGAAGAACCGCCGCCGAATGTCGTTTTTATTTTCGCCACTACCGAACTTCAAAAAGTTCCAGCCACCATCCGAAGCCGCTGTCAGCAGTTCAACTTCCGCCTCATTGGCGTGGAGACCATCGCAGAATTGCTCCGTACCGCTTGCAACGAAATGGAAATTGAGGCTGAGGATGAGGCGCTTTTCTGGATAGCGCGGGAGTCCACCGGAAGCTGCCGGGATGCCTACACGCTGTTCGATCAGGTCGTGTCGTTTTCCGGCGGGCACATCCGCACCCAGCTCATCCGCGAGAAACTGGGTCTTGTTGGGCTGGACAAGCTCAACGAGTTTGGCGAAGCCTGCGCTTCGGCGGATTTCCTCCGATCCCTCTCACTCATAGATGACCTGCTTTCTTCAGGTGTTGCGGTGGAAACTTTTGTTCAAGACCTTGCAGGTTACTATCACAGCCTGCTTCTGCTGAAAGCGGGCATTACGAGGGAAGCCCTGCTCGGTTATCCCCCCGCCCGTTTTTCCCCCGCCGTGCTTGAGCGTTACGATGCCATCCGCCTTGAGCGGGCCGGCGAACTCTTATACGCTCTGCACCGCGACATACGCTATTCGGTTTCGCCCCGCTTTGAGCTTGAAACGCTGGCTTCAAAGCTCTGCTGGCTTGAAAAGTGGATAACCCCTGCGGAACTTGCCGAAACCGTAACGCAGGCGCGAAAAACCTTAAGCGAGGTGAGCCGCCCTTTAGCTGAAGGGAACTTATCAGGAGAAGGGCTTCCTGGTGAGTTCCCCCAAGCAGCCGAACCGGATGCAGCAGCCGATCCGGATGCAGCAGCAGCTTCGTCCGCAAAGCCCGACTCGCCGCCTGACGACAGCGATCGGCAAGACTCTTTCTCGCAGGCGTATAGCCAGTACATGGCAACAAAGGGGAATTCTGCGACTTTGCAAACAAAGTCGCCTACTTTGCCTGCAAGCCCGCCGCCTGCTATGAAATCGGCGCAGGCATCAAATTCAAATATCGATCCGGCAGTCCAAAAAGTTTTGGATGTGATTCCGGGAACAATTGTAGAGGAGAACAGAGAGTGAATATAAACCCCTTCGACCTTTTGAAAAATGCACAAAAGATTCAGGAACAAATGGGTTCTTTCCAGGAAAAACTTGAGGCTGTCAAAGTGACAGGTTCTGCCGGCGGCGGAATGGCGGAAATCGACATGAACGGCAAGATGGAAGTGCTTGCCGTGCGGATAGCGCCTGAAGCAATGGAAGACGGGGACAGGGTTATGCTGCAAGACCTCATCGCCGCCGCTTTCGCCAACGCCATGGAAAAAGTGAAAGAAGCCATCAGCCGCGAAGTTGGCGGGATGATCCCCGGCGGAATGCAGGCCTTGCAAGGCTTTCCCGGTATGCCCGGCTTCCCCGCATGAGCTCAAATCTTGATGCCCTTGACAGGCTTGTGGCGCTTTTTTCAAAGCTTCCGGGCATAGGCAAAAAAAGCGCCGGGCGGCTTGTCTACCATATCCTTGACACTGACTCTTCCTACGCTCAAACTTTGGCGGGCGAGCTTTCCGGTCTGCACAAGGCAATAAAACGCTGTTCCTGCTGCGGCAGTTTCACTGAAAGCGATCTTTGCCAAATCTGCGCCGATCCCGCGCGGGAGCGGGCATTGCTTTGCGTGGTGGAACGCGCTCAGGATGTGCGCCTTATTGATGAGTCCAAAGAGTTTTCAGGTATATTCCATGTGCTGGGCGGGCTTATCGCCCCGCTTGAAGGCGTAAACCCAAGCGACCTTTCAATAAGCCGCCTTGCCGAGCGCATCAAAGAAGAAGGTGTGCGGGAAGTTATCCTCGCGCTCAATCCCACAATCGAAGGCGACACAACCGCCCTGTATATACAACGATTTCTGAAAGAAATGTTTCCCGCCTCGCCGCTTGAAATTTCCCGCCTTGCTTCGGGGCTTCCTGTCGGCGGGGATTTGGAGTACGCCGACCGGCTTACGCTTTCGCGGAGCTTGCGCGGCAGAATTAAGATGTGAGGGATTTTTTACAAAAACGCCTCTTTCAAAAACTGCAAATCAATTTGCGGGTACACAGGAAACCGCACCATGAGCTTTTTCACCCGTTCAAGCGCCTGCGTTTTTGCCGCTTCCTCGATATTGTACATCGATCTGCTGGTTTTTGACGGATCTTTCGCGTTTGGCGCAGGTTTGGTGTTTTTGAGCACAAGCGCGATTATGCTCCCAAGTTCTTCCATTTCAGCTGTTCCCATGCCCAGCGTTGTAAGCGCCGCCGTTCCTATCCGCAAACCGGAAGTATACCAGGGGCCGTTGGGATCAAAAGGCAGGCTGTTGCGGTTAAGCGTGATGTTGCACTCAAAAAGGGCGCTTTCCGCCTGACGCCCGGTTAAGCCAAGTGCGCGAACGTTAGCAAGGAACAGATGGTTGTCCGTGCCGCCTGTTAGCACTTCAATGCCGTTTTTTATGCAGGCGGCGGCGAGCGCCTGGCAGTTTTCAACTATTTTTTTCGCATAAGCCTGAAACTCAAGGCTGTCCGCTTCTTTAAATGCGACAGCTTTTGCGGCAATAACGTGCGGCAGGGGGCCGCCCATGACAAGCGGGCAGCCTTTGTCCAGCGCTTCGGCAAACTCCTTCACCGCAAGCACAAGTCCCGCTCTTGGCCCGCGCAGCGTTTTGTGCGTAGTGGTGGTGACAACGTGGGCGTGCGCCACAGGATCACAGGTGCCTGAAAAAACCTTACCAGCCACAAGCCCTGCAAAATGCGCCATATCGACCATAAACACAGCTCCCACCGAATCGGCGATCTCACGCATCCGCTTAAAGTCGATTTTGCGCGGATAAGCTGAATATCCTGACAGCAAAATCAGCGGCTTTACTTCTTCCGCCTGGCGCTGGATTTGATCATAATCCAACAGACCTGTTTCTTTGGAAACCGAGTAGCTATATACATCGAACATTCGGGCAGAGACATTATACCGGTAGCCGTGCGTAAGGTGACCGCCTGAATAGTAATCAAGCCCCAGCAAGCGCTGGTTCCCCAAACGCCCTTTCAGTTCCTTCCATTGGGTGTCGCTTAACTGGTAAAGGTTTGTCCCGCCAATTTTGGCAAGTTCGGGGCTTTCGATTTTCGCCGACAAAATCGCCCAAAAAGCCATAAGGTTCGCATCCGCGCCGCTGTGAGGCTGGACGTTGGCGTACTCCGCACCGAAAAGCGCGCAGGCTTCCTTTGCAGCCAGCGATTCCACAGCATCGACATTCTCGGTTCCCGCGTAAAACCTGCGGTAAGGAACCCCTTCGGCGTATTTGTCCGTGAGCAGGTTTCCCATAGCGAACTGAGTGGCAAGCGAACAATAATTTTCGCTGGCGATGAGTTTGACGCGGTTTCGCTGGCTTTCCAGCTCCCCGATAATTGAGGCAACAACTTCCGGTGATGACTTGGCAATTTCCGAAAGATTGCAGAGATACGCCAAAAAGCCCACATCAAAAGCGGAGCCTTTGGCGGCAACATAAGAAGAAACTGGGTTGTTCATGATATTAACAGAATAACGATATTGGCAGTTTGTTGCAATACAGTGTATTTTACTGTTTCAAGCGCTATTATTCATAAACTGAAGTTTCAGAACAACTGTATTACTGTTTGCCGTTGTTTTCACTATAATAGCAAAAATGGCAACTGTGACTGACTCCATTCCTCCTTATCTAAAAATCCTCAACGCCGAACAGCGCCAGGCCGTATTTCATACCGGAAAGCCGCTGTTGATCCTTGCAGGTGCAGGGTCAGGCAAAACCCGCGTTATCACCACCAAAATCGCGTGGCTCATCCGCGAACAGGGAATAGATCCACGCTCAATTTTAGCGGTGACGTTTACCAACAAAGCCGCGCGGGAAATGGCTGAACGGGCGCGACTTATCGACGGGCGGGCTGCCGATGCAATGCTTAGAACTTTCCATTCTTTTGGCGCGTGGTTTCTCAGGCGAAACGGAGCGGCGGGCGGCATGAAGTCTGATTTTGTCATTTATGACGATGATGACAGCCTTACACTTTTGTCCACGATCATGGAAGGTGAGCCGCGTGCTGAAGTCAAATCTTTTGCCAATAGCATTGCCCGTGCAAAGGATTACTTTCTTTCACCTGATGATCCTGCCCTTGACCTTATTGACAACCGCAAAAAGTTCCGGGGCGTTTACGCAAAATACGAGGAGCGGCTTACTCAAATCGGCAACGTCGATTTTGGCGATCTTATAAAAAAACCTGTGGAGATTTTGAGAAATGTTCCTGAAGTCGCCCGGCGTTTTCGAGAGCGTTTTCGGGTGATAATGGTTGACGAATACCAGGATTCAAACGTTGCGCAGTCAGAACTTTTGAAGGCGCTTTACAGCCCCGGCGCATACATCTGTGTTGTCGGCGATGACGATCAATCCATTTACAGCTTTCGCGGGGCGGAAGTGAAAAACATCCTTGAGTTTCCCGATGTTTTTGAAAATGCCGACATCGTGCGTCTGGAGCGGAATTACCGTTCCACCGCCCCAATTTTGCGGGCGGCAACATCTGTGGTGGATCGTAATTCCGGCAGGCTTGGGAAAACCTTAAAGGCAGATCGCGGGGAAGGCAAAATACCCGTGCTTGCATTTCTGCCTGACCAGGATGAGGAAACCGAGTTTTGCTCAGAACTTATCGGGAAAAGCGGAAAGGATGTTCCGTACTCGGATTGGGCAATAGTTTACCGAACCAATGCCCAATCGCTGGGTTTTGAAACGGAGTTATTGCGGCGGAAAATTCCGTATCGTGTGGTGGGTTCGCTTAAGTTTTACGAGCGGGAGGAAGTGAAGGACACGCTGGCACTTCTTTCGTTCCTTGTTAATCCGCGCGATGAGATCGCATTCCGCCGAATGGTAAACAAACCGGCAAGGGGCGTAGGACCTGCCACAGTCGGGCGCATCGTGGAAGAGGCGATGCGGCGGAGTGCGGATGGGGATTTTATGGATTTTAACGAAAACCATGCCGGAAACCTAACGCTTGCATCACAGCGCCTAATGCCTGAACTTCCCGCCAAAGCCCGCACGGGAATTGGCGCTTTCCTTAAGGCCATTGAAACAGGCCGCGCGGAGTTGAAAAATGAGGCGCTTGAAGAGGATATTAGTGAAGGCGGTTCCGGCGCTCCCGCCGAAAATCCCCTTGCGGCAAAACAGGCGGCAAAGCGCAAAAAACCCGGTGAAAGCCTAACGGCTGGTGAAGGGCTTTCTGCCTGCGTGGTAACTCTTATCGAGGAAAGCGGCATTGCCGAGTATCACCTGTCCACTGACGAAATCGGCGGCAGCCAGCGCCTTGACAACCTGCAGGAAGTTGCCAACGCCGCAAGCCTGTACGCCCCCACACAAGCCGGTCTTTTGGAGTTTCTTGAGCACATAGAGCTTGATCGCTCCATGGAAGAAAATTCAAACGCCCATGACGCAAAAAACTCTGTCACGCTCATCACACTGCACAACACCAAAGGACTGGAATTCCGCCGCGTCATTATGACGGGCATCGAGCAGGGGATTTTCCCCAGAGACGACAAAAAAGCCGAAGCGCTTGAGGAGGAACGGCGGCTTTTTTACGTGGGCGCAACCCGCGCAATGGANGANCTTTATCTTACGTCCTGCGCGTTNAGGCGTATGTACGGCAGAGCTTCGCCGATGGAGCCGTCCATTTTTCTAAGGGAAATTGACCGCAAAAGCGTGCGGATTATCGGCGCNGCTCCGTACGGCTTTAATGGCGGGATGCATGGGAACGGAGCNCACGGCGAGATNCACCGCAGAGGCGGCTTTTCTCAAACAGGCCGCTCTCCGCAAAGGGGCGATACGTCCTCCGANGGGCGCTGGTCGCTGGGCGANAANGTGTACCACGATGATCAAGGATACGGCTATGTCCAGCACATNCGCGAAAGTGACGATGGCCCCATAGTCAAAGTTGTCTTTGAAACAGGACACGAAACCCGCTTTTTAAGCCTGCACCAAAGTTCGCGCTTTACTAAAATACGGGAGGACTGAATTGGCTTATTCTGATTTTAAGGCGNCTTCTTTATTGCGCCTATTNCCCGCCGTACTTAGGGCGCGCGATTTTCACCTGTACCTTGAAGGCGGGAAACGGCTTGTCGATCTATGGCGCTGGGGCGGGCGCGCGATTCTGGGGCACAAACCGCCGAAGGTTTTGCTGGAACTCAAAAATGCCGCCGAACGCGGACTTTTTTGCCCATTGCCCCATCCCCTGGAACGGCGTTTTTTCAAAGCCCTAGGCGGCTTTTTCCCCGATCGCGCCTTCCACCTTTACTTAAACGAAAACTCCCTGTATCAAGCATTAGCGGGT
>JGI24694J35173_10003842_pt1 | contig 11136 bp, 11 predicted proteins | sample TergutCo191P1_FD_35173 | JGI IMG/M metagenome (IMG submission 35173) | reverse complement strand
GTAAGTGTGCCAACTGAAAAAAATGTCGGCGCATCTCTAAATCTAGTCGGCACAATAGTGCCCCCCAATGCTACTGGGCAAACGATAAGTTGGAGCATTGCAAGCGCAGGAACGACAGGAGCAATCCTTACTGGCGGCAATACTTTAACCACTACGGCTCCTGGGACTGTATCGGTAACTGCTACCGTGGCAAACGGAGGAGCGGCTATGGGCCAGAACTTCACTCAAAATTTCAACATAGTAGTAACTGGCATCACGGGAGTCGCAACACAAAAAACGGCAGGGGCGAGTTTGACGCTTGGTGGAACCCTCTCACCTGCTGGAACAACGGGGCAAATCGTAAGCTGGGCCGTGACAACCGCTGGAACGACAGGTGCGACTATTTCTGATGGCGTTCTGACCACTACGGCGGGCGGAGAGGTGACAATAACTGCCACTTTCACAATAGGCACAGGTGCTTCGCCACCAAGTTTTACCCAGAGGTTTGTCATTACGGTAAACCCCACAACCCCTTAGAGCTTAAAGGAAATAATTTAGCAGGAGGTCGCGATGACAAGAGGAGACATATTCTTTGTTGAGCAAAACTTCAATACACAGGATTTTGTCAAGTATATCATGAATTACTTGCACATCAATTCTGTTAATTGTCAGTGTTATCAGCAAAATAACAGTTTCGTGATAGAAACGCAAAGCACAGGTAGTGCGGTTAACAAGCTGGCCAAAAATATTACGGGCAAAAAGTTCCGCATGGACATTAGCCAGATCGACAACCAACTTGCCATCAAAGTTGATGGTAGTAAAAACTTGGTCAATTCAATCTTTGTTGCTATCAACAGGTATTTGGAGGGTCAAAGTATAAGCCTTCCTGAAACAGTTCAATCCTCGCAATCCCCGCAAGTCCCGCCTTTATGCGGGTCTTGCGGGGCACAGCGTAAGCAAGGAATGAATTTTTGCATTCAATGCGGAGAAGGTGCAGGGAGGGAATTGAATGAATAAGGTTTATCTTCGAAACCTGCATGTTCTTGAGTACGAACACCCCATGGATCGTATTTTGCTGGACAATGTAAGGGCAATACCATTTTTACCAAAAATCATTGAGCTTTTAATGACTCCCATGAGTATGGTAAAAAGGCTGATGAAGACTGGGAGCCACATTAAAGTAAGTGAACGCCAGTATCCCACGCTATATCGGATGTTACAAGAAGCTTGTGCCGTTTTGGAGATGGATGTCCCGCATCTCTATGTCTGCTCCGACCCAGCCATGAACGCATATACAAGCTGCCCTGACGATCCGATAATCGTTATATATAGCTATCTGTTGGACATGCTTGAAGACGATGAAATTATGTTTGTCCTTGGGCATGAATTGGCTCATATTAAATCAGGCCATATAGTTTATAAGCAGCTTGCGCTAGCTTTAATCAATCTCCCGCTAGGTGTTTTGTTGACTTCTGTACCAGGGCTTTCAACTATTAAAGCCGCGACAATAAAAGCCATCAAAGTGGCTTTAGGTGCTTGGTCGCGAGCAAGCGAATATACCTGCGACCGCGGCGGCTATCTTGCCTGCCAAAACTACGAGGCATCCTGCACAGCTTTGATGAAGCTGGCGGGCTACAGCCGTAGATTCGCGCACGAGCTATCTGTCGATGAGTTTATGAAACAAGCACGCGAATTTTCTGGGATAGATGCAAATGCCATCGGCAAAATAACCAAGCTTTATGTGGACTATCTTTCTGTAGAAAGGTCACATCCTTGGGACGTTGACCGCGCACGCGCCCTTATGGAGTTCAATGATAGTGGTGAATACTCGCAAGTGCTGCAAAGAAAAACCGAGCGCATTAAAATTGAGGCTATGAACTTTGACTTGCAGCAACAAATTGATATTGAAAAATGTCCAAACTGCGGCACGATAATATTTGAAGAGGGCAGGTTTTGCGGCATTTGTGGTAAAGCCTTGAAAGCTTCGGAAAATGATTAGTTGCGAGAGCAACATAAAAAAATAAAAAATTTGGAGGTGTATTATGGGGTTTTTTGAAGAATCTAACAATAACTCTCAAGGAGCCAGTCACGGGTCACCTAGGTCAGGTAACGGCTTAGCAATAGCATCAATAGTCATCGGGGTCGGCTCGCTTTTGCTTTTATGGATGAAGTTAATCTTAATTTTGCTGTCAATTCTCTTTATTATTGCGAATGTCGCAGGAATATTCATGGCTGTTTCTGCCCGCAGAAGAAACGAAAGCGAAGGTCGTTCATCAGGTTTGGCAACCATCGGGCTAATTGTCAATATAATTTCGCTGTCAATCTATTCACTTGGCTTTGTGGCTTGCACCGCATGTACTGCTTGCGTCATAAGCTGGTTCTAGCTTTATATTAGTCAAAGGAATAGCGGGTGGATATTATGAATGATGGTTTTGCGAGATATGCAAACCCACGAATTGCTTTTGTTGTGGGCGTTATATTCTTAGCGACGATAAGCGCAAGCGTAGTTTTCGGCTCGCCCTTTACTGCGGGAGACGTGGGCGACTTAACCTCCGACACTTTCTTGGTGTTAGGTGGGATTTTTGCGCCCTTAATAGCTATGAGTTGTAGTCCTTTCATAGCCCTTACGATATTGTCAGGTCTTGGCACCTTTCTGAACTCTGGTGTGGTAAATCCTGAAAACATTCCATTATCGGATGCTCTCATGCAGTTACCTATATCGCAAAGTAGTTTTTTCATAGTCTTGCTAATCATAACGTTATTAAAATACGGATTGAGTCTTTTAAGCAAGTTTAAAGTTCTTAGCGATGCGACACTAGGCAAAGTGGAGGGTTGGGTCGGTACAATATGCACGATTGGCGGAGCATTTTTAATAGCAACCGCTACAAACGTATATGCCTCTGAAGCTCTGGGAGCTGCGTCGAGCGAAATCGGGGCATTTGCGCCATTTTTGACAAACCTAATAGGAGTTGTTGTGGCCGCCCTAGCCTATATTGTGTTCTTCGTGATAAGAACAATGATGACTGCGATAGGTGTTTTGGGCTTATTGGTTTCACCCATACCTGGATTAACAGGCTTAATTACAACCCTAAAACATATTCTTGTTGCTATATATACATGGATTTCTTTGGCGAACCCTGCCGCTGCCTCGGTTATAGGTTTGATTATTTTGTTGGCTGCATGCCTTGTGTTCGGAAAAACAAGAAGACTTGTAACATATTACAGAAGAATCTACCTCATACCCTTTGCAGGCTCAATCTTTCGCAAAGATTACACCGTGCCACTAATGCCAAGGAAAATACCCAGAAGAGTTGCCGAGGAATTTGGAGATATTGAAATTTGCATTGAGAGCTTCTCTCAAAATAGATCTACTATGCTGCATAAAAGAGAGCGGTGTCTCTTTGTTAGGGCGGGCGGTTCCAACTATATTTTCAAAAGAAGACCCTTGGGCAAAGTGATAAGAATCGAACTATCCACCGAAACTTACGTAGAAAAAACCTTTGGATTTGTACGCGTCTTTACATACGGAGCTTCGCAAACAAAATACAAAATAGTTAACGTGGCTATTCGGCGCGAACATGGCAAAAATCTCAACGATATTGCTGAAAAAACAGACCTGATAAACTACAACCAAATTCTTGAAGAGCGAAAGCAAAAGCGCACGGAGGAAAGGGCTGTAAAAGCACAGCAAGTCAAGGAAAGCGCAGCTAATGCAACCAAAAATGCAAGCGAACGTTTTCGGGGTGCTTTTAAAAAGGTCTTCCAAAAATCCAACAGTTGTAACTGTTGCGGTATAGACATAGCGGACAAAGGTTCGACATTATGTCACGAATGTAGAATTGACTTCACTTGGGAAATAGTTGAAAAATGATGAAGTGACATTCTTATCGCAACATGATTTCTCAAAATACCGATGATAGCTGTGGGCAGCAGGAACGTTGCAAAGTCTTTGACAGAAGCATGCGTGAGGAAGCTGCAGATGAATAATGAAAGGCTATTCAATCACCCGATATTAGCTTTGGGCAAATAGCGTGTTGATATTTGAGGTGAAGTATGTTAAAATGGGCTTTGTTGCTTATTGATAAGAAAGGTCACACATTGTAAATAATTGCGTATAATAGCTTGAGTCGGAATTCTCCATAGCGCAATGTATTTGTAAGTTGATGAATCCGCCAAAAAGCTAATATAGATAGAACATTAGCCGAAAGGTAGGTGACATGGTGGTTGAGGAAGTGTGATAATTAAGCACAAACCTAAGCTGATTAAAGTTTGATCGAGTTTTGAAGTTAGCCGAACTGAATGAACGAGATGCGGATGTTACCTCTAGATTGCTCGTTTGCAGGATTCAAATTAAACGCACAATGGCGAATCGAGTCACCAGCGATTGGGGCGAATATTATAATAGCATCCGAATCCGGTATTTAAGACTTTTTAATTATCGGCACTCCTTTCGACAACTTTCATCTTGCTTTCATGCTATACTATACAAAAATCTCCTGTTCGGTACCTTCAGTAGTCAACGATCGGGAAAGAATATTTCGTAGGAGGGAAATATGAGAATTATCGAAGTGTACCTTGATGGGTACAAAAATATCGTGAATACGAGGCTTGATTTTTCAGAGCAGCCAATTCTTTGTATGATTGCCCCAAACAATTTCGGCAAAACGAATTTGTTAAATGGGATTTTTGACTCTTTCAAGCTTTTGAGGCGAAGTGGTTCATCTGCTGCTAACTATGTCCGCTACAAAAGTTACGAATCCGTCGTTTCAAGAAACCCGAACAGAAAATTTACTTTCGAAGTGAAGTTTCAAAAACGCCCTTATGAAGAAGGCAAGGTGTACCACTATCGGTTCGTAATTGACTGTCGCTGCGTTAATTATGCGAGCGGTGAATACCCGAACCCACTTGGCTTCAATTTTGCAAAATATGACAAAGAGGGTGTATACGGCGTTTGCGAGGAGAGCCTGTCTTTCATAAAAGACGGAAAAACACAACTATTATTTGAGCGCAACGTAAATGACCCCAACGAGGCATTGGTTTACTATGGGAAAGTCGGTGAAGATGATATTAGGCCTTCTCTCTCCTTTCTGAAATATAACCTAAGTGAAAATCACAAACCGTCATCTTTAACACCCCCGTCATTCTGGTTGTTTTTTAGGACATTTGGACTTATTCCCGCTCCTAAAAATAGCGAGAACAAACTAGGTGCTAATTGTCCATATAAGTTAGCTGATGAAACCTTTTGGGAGATTTATGAAGCCTTCGTATCGATAACGCGTGATCACATTGGTGCAATCATTGATGACGAAACCACAAGTCATAATGATTTTTGTCAATTATCAAAGGCTGCGGAGTTTTTGAGCGAAGAAAATAAGAGTGAGTTTGAACACTTCAAGGCGAATTTTCAGAGCATATTTCCTTTTTATGGAAATGTTGAGCTTGCTGAAATCGCTCACAACCAAGAAATGAGGCGCTTTTGGGCTTTGTCCAAGAAGAGAAAACTTATTCCTACTGGGCATAATCATCCAATGTTTTATGACACGCGCAAGGATTCTTGGGAAACAATGCACACCTTGTCTTTCGGTGCTAGGAGGATTTTTAAGCTATTAAGCGAACTTCACGCTAACGATATTCCCTTGATTTCTATTGAAGAGCTCGAAAACGGCATGAGTCCTGCGGTGTACTCTCTTTTGCTTAACTCCGTGTTCAAGATTTTCGATAGGAAAAATTACGACGAAAAAAGAGGCTATCTCACTCCTGATTCCAATAGTAGTCCTGAAGAGGTACAAGCGTATTACAGGCAACGACGTTCGAACGAACCCTCTTTAATAGTAACAAGTCATTCACCTTATATTGCAAGCTATTTTATAGACAATTTGGATGCACTATATATCGGACTAACTTGTGAAAAAACAGGAAAAGCCGAGTTTCAAAAACTAAGCGAGCTCGGCAAGAAAAAAATTAAAGAGTTTGTTGAAATACTTGGTTCTGCGTATGGCTTGGGTGAAATCATCATTAATGCCTTAATTGACCCTGAGTTTGCCGTGGAAATGCAGAATTGCTTGGAAAAAAGCTAAAAGTAAACTAACAGAGGAGTGAATTGTAATGACAATTCTATTCAACTACGAGCAGGCAATTAAAACAAAAGAGCCTCGGCATGTCAAAGACGACAATTTCAAAATTGCCTATACATTAACAAGCTTCAAGTTATATTTAGGGGCGCATCAGGGCATTGAACGCGTTATCGTTTGTAACGTCAAACCGACAACTGGTTACATTCTATTTGGCTTCAATCATGCTAGCAGACCAACTGAGGCTATGGAACAACTGAAACATATGGTAACTGCTAAAGGTCATCAAAGCGATATTGCTGAATGGTGTTCTGAGTACCACATTGAATTTTGTGGTAAAGCGTCGTAGCGTCGAGAGTCAGTTTTTTATGGCTTGCAAAGCAAGATGATGAATTATTCACGTCAAGATTCTCGGCTGATTTGGGCAGTAAAAGACCTCGCAGATGAGTTTTTCGGTTAATCTATGGTAAGTAGAAAAAGAAAATCCAGCGGCGAAAAACAGCAGGTTCTTTTATCACAATCATCCATGGTGGGTTAGTTGAGAGGTGCGGTTTCATGTTTGATGTTTCCATGGAAATTTTTCCAGTGGATATGAAGGCGAAGCTAAACTTTGTTCTCTACATAAAAATTACTGATTACGCAGACATTTTCGTGCAATGTTGACTTCGTCTCTTATGAATCATAACATGCTTACAGTTTTTCCTCAAAATGAAATGTCGTGATTTTCGAAAAAATCTTGGCGAACTGTGCAATATATGGCACAATTTTGTCAAATAGTGAAATTAGGGGAATCTTCAAAAAGAATTGTTTTTATCAAACATTTGGCATTATTTTTTCCACAAGAAGGGAAGGTAAGAAAAAATGGGAATTGGATCAATTCGATGTGAACGTTGCGGTAGAGAAGCTAAATTCCTTACTACAGCCAGACATCCTTCTGGTAGCGCTGAGTATCATTATGGATGCAGAGACTGCTTATGGCAAGGCTCAATTGTTAAACCATGGGGAAGTCCTGCATAAAGAAAATAAGTTACACTATTATGATAAATCGCTATTTTTTAGTCTCTCGATGCATTATGCTTGCACAGGCAGGGCTTGTGTACTGGGTGTGGTTTATTCAGGATGTATCGGCAAGTGGTTTTTGTTCGCATTATTTTATACCTTCGTGGGGTTGAGGTACTAGCTTTTACCAACACATTATGTATATTGCACAAAACTGCTACGCAGTGGCAACCCCAAAGTCAACACCCACCGCCAACTCCCTTGCCGCCCTAAACTTTACGCTATTTTGCCTGTATAGCTCCTACCCCATCACGTCCATAATCTCAATAGACCTGCATCACATAATGCAGACAACAACAAGATTATGGGAGGCTTGCAAAGATGATGATATCTGAAACTAAGCAGGGTGTGTTTGAAACTAAGCAGGATGTTCTGGACAGATTGGCGCAGGATATGGAGTTAAAGGGTTTTAGTGTGAGTACCAAAAAGGAGTATGGGCAAAAAAACAGGGCTTTTCAGGATTATTTTGATAAGCCTGCAAATGAGCTTGGGGTGGAGGAGATACGCAGGTATCTTTTGTATCTTTCAAAGGAAAAAGGTCTTAAAACCAGCACAATCAATACCTATAACATCGTTTTGCGGTTTTTGTACAGCACAGTTCTTGACATGCCGATAAATTTAACCAAAATCCCACTTAAGAAGTTTACTCGTGAGATACCTGAAATTCTTACAAGGGATGAAGTGCAGGCTTTGATTGAGGCAACGGACAATCTTCGGGATAAGTGCATACTGATGGTGGCGTATAGTGCAGGCCTTAGGGTTTCGGAGGTAGCAAAGTTAAGGGTTAAGGACATAGACAGCCTTAGGATGCAAATTTTTATTGACAATGGCAAACGAGACAAGGATAGATATGCCCTCTCAGCAGAATCAACCTTAGCAACGCTTAGGGAGTTTTGGCGCAAATATAAGCCCCGCGAGCATCTTTTCATATCCAGAAACAAAAGGCCCATGTCAATACGTTCTGTTCAAGAAGTGTTTAAGAAATACGCCGAAAAGGTCGGTATCAGCAAAGACCTGTCTTTTCACAGCCTAAGACATTCTTTTGCCACCCATCTTTTGGAAGATGGTGTAAACATTCATCATATCAAACAATTGCTTGGCCATAGCGATATAAGTTCCACGTATTTTTATTTGAGGTTGCAGGGCGTTGGCGACCTTGACGTTATTAGCCCTCTTGATAGGATTGTTGGTGTTAGTGCTGGGCTTTTTGGTGGTGGTCGTAGTAATGCTGGTAGGGGCGATATCAGCGCACAGGCCATCATCAATGCTATTGCTAGTGCTGTTAATGCTAGTAATTCTGTCAATTCTGCCAGTGTTATTAGCGGCGGTGATGCTGGTGCTTGAAACTAATGCAGTTGCAACTATCGCCAACACTACAAAGTCGCCTGAAATTCAGGACATCTTTAGACTTTGCGGCGAAACCTACCGCCAAAGACGCAAAAACAAACTGCCCGCCCACATTCTTAAAGTCATGAGGGGTATAGAGGATTGCAGAACAGCCATACTAGGCGGTCATCAAAGGGTTTGCAATGATTGTGGCACGAAAGAGATTGCATACAACTCCTGCCGCAACCGCCATTGCCCTAAGTGCCAAACATTGTCAAAAGAGCGGTGGATCCTCAACCAAAAAACCAACCTTCTGGGCATCGGCTACTTTCATGTTGTTTTCACCATCCCAGACATCCTAAATCCTGTGGCATTTCAAAATCAAAAAGCGGTTTACAATATTTTGTTCAAGGCCGTGGCCGAAACCTTGACGGAGCTTGCAAAAGACCCGAAATATCTTGGTGCGCAGATAGGGTTTACATCCATACTGCACACATGGGGACAAAATCTCATGCACCACCCCCATATCCATTGCGTTGTCCCTGGCGGCGGAATAGCTCCTGATGGCAACTGGGTCAATTCAAAGTACCAAGACAAAAAAGGCAAGGAATTCTTGATTCCTGTGCGGGTTTTATCCCGCGTGTTTCGAGGAAAGTTTTTGCATTATCTTAAACAGGCATACAAAAACGGCGACTTGAGCTTTTACGGGCAGCAAACCGCAATCGCAAGCAAAAACCGATTTCAAAACTTCCTTGCAAGCCTTTATACCAAAGAATGGTATGTTTATTGCAAAAGACCCTTTGCCACAACAAATGCCGTTACAGAATACCTTGGTCGCTACACCCACAGGGTCGCCATCTCAAACAATCGCATTGTAAGCTGTGATGATGGAAATGTTTGCTTTAAGTGGCGGGATAATAAAGACGGTTCAAAGCAAAAGGCAATGGAACTTAGGGCAGATGAGTTCATCCGAAGATTTTTAATACACATTTTGCCGCCGCGCTTTATGAAGATTAGACACTATGGACTCCTTGGAAATCGCAACAAGAAAGAAAAAGTCGCACTTTGCAAAGAATTGACAAATACTCCCCCGCAAACCTCACCAAACACGTCACCAAAATACCCAGACCCAACCACTAGGCCTAATCCTAAAAATCACAGGCATTGACATAGGCAAATGCCGAGGCTGTGGCTCTGGCAATATACTTAAAATGGACTTACCAAAAACGAAGACACCAGCAATCGTGGCAAACAAAGCACCACCGCTTGCACTAACCGCATAAACCTTTACAAGATCCTCTTTGCTGGGGAGGGGCAGTTTGGCTTTTTGCAAATCACTTCTTTGCCGCACACATTATTTTGCTAAAAATGGCACATCCCCTTGCTACAAATACCGCCTCGCAAGTCAAAAAATACATATTTAAGTGCGTCAAAAGCAAATGGTAACATTCAATCCCCATAGTATCCCGAACATCCTTGAGCGACAGGCAAATTTCCGCAGTTTTGTGCAATATAAATTATCCAAAGTCCGCATCAAGCGGCTTGGGGGCTTGTTTTGGCGAGGGCGGACTTCGGATAATTTGCTGTATATACTCTCACGCCTAATTAAGGTTTTTGAACCGCTAATTAAATGATGGATAATGTGACGCTTATTATCATTGAAACTTTGTCGGAAAATGAAAAGCGAGCATAACCACCAGAAATGCCGACCTCACATTTCGACAACCAAAATAAAGAAAGCGACCTGCTATCGGCATGGTCGCTGTTTACTGTTTTAAAAAAGCACCAAAATTCAATGTAGCAGGAATCGCTTTGATTGTTTCATTCTGTTCATCCCCTCCCAAAATATAGTGATTTTTTGATGCTTCACAGCTTGTCACAAAGTCACTTGTGTTGTGTAAATGTGGTTGCCCCTGACAAATCCGACTTCCAAAACGTCACCCACATTAAAATTCAAATAAACCGCTCTGGCTTGGGCTTGGTTGTTTACGTCCTTGCCAGCTATTGAGATAATGCGGTCGCCAGCGTTAAGCCCGCTTGCGGGGTCGTTTTGGGTGACGTATAGGCCCATATTTCTAACGCCATTTATCAGTGCAGTTATAGGGTCGTTTATGTCCATTAGCTCTATGCCAAAAGCCACACGCCCAGTTACAAAGCCGTATTCGATAAGCTGGAGGGATACGGAAAGTGCTACATTGCTTGGGATTGCAAAGCCTATGCCCTCAATGCCAAGTCCAATTGGCTTTGCGTTTACAATGCCGATTAGCTCACCATGAGCATTAAACAGCCCGCCGCCAGAATTGCCTTGATTTACAGCGGCTGATGTTTGCAAAACGTGCATTGTTTCGCCACCTACTGTTATATCGCGGTTTAGGGCAGAAATTATGCCCTCGGTCACCGTGCCGCCCAAATCTCCCAAAGGGTTGCCTATTGCCACAACAGGCTCGCCTACATAAAGTGCAGAGGAATCGCCAAATCCAGCGGCTTGCAGTCCTGTTGCGTCGATTTTGATGATTGCAAGGTCGGTTTCAACATCACGCCCAACCACGGTCGCATAGTGGGTTTCGCCATTTCGCAGGCGGACGGTTATTGTGTCCACCAAATTGCCATTTTCGTGGGCTATAACGTGGTTGTTTGTTACTATATAGCCATTTTCAGAGATTATAACCCCGCTGCCAGCCCCAGGCACCACCTGTTGCCT
>JGI24694J35173_10003838_pt1 | contig 11149 bp, 9 predicted proteins | sample TergutCo191P1_FD_35173 | JGI IMG/M metagenome (IMG submission 35173) | reverse complement strand
TTTGCGGGGGCTTCCTCAGGAGTATTCTATGTACCTCGCAGGTACCGGCATAGCCTTTTCAAGTCTCACCAGCAGAGCTGGTGGTTTGCTTTAGGAATCAGGGATACTAAATTTGATATTCAAGATAGGAAGCCTGAGATTAAGCAGCCCGTGGGGACTGGGAGTGCGACATATAATAATCCCCAGAGCAAGGAAATTACAGTTATTGATTATGAGGATTTTATGAATGTCTAGCCTGATGACGTGATCAAGAAACTTGACTTAAAGAAACCTGACTTCATTGTGTTTGATGCACCCACTAAATCATGTTTCATGATAAACGAATTTTCCCAAGGCAACCCAAACAATAAACGAACAACGGCAATTCAGCAAATGCATAATGCCACACTACATCTTGACAAAGTATCGAGCATAAAATTGTTTATCGGGCAGTTTGCGACAAAATCATGTGTTTTCTCATGCAGAAAAAAAGCAATAACGACACCAGAAGGTATGGCTGATGCGTTTATGACGGTTGATAATTACCTGCCCGAGCCAATAGTACTTCGTTTCCAACCCATCCAAAAATTAGGTTACGTATTAATTGAAACGACCGAAATAAGTATGTAATGAAAGAGAATTTCAGCCTTTTCATGTATTGACAATCGTAGAGTGATGTAGTATTCTTTAATAGGAATTTTATGATAAGTACCATGATTCAGATGCGTACTGATACCATAGTAAAAGAAGTAGCAGATTCAATCTCGCCATACTAGGAGTAATCATGTGTAACGGTATCAACATTTTTCTATGGAGGTACAGGTTCATTAGGGCTCTACTTTTGAAATATGCTTGGATTAATCACTCGTTATCGGAAGCGGTGGACAAACACTCACAGAGCGACTTGTCTAGATAAAGAAGTTTGGTGAAAAAATACAAGAACTGTACGTTCTCAACACAGGGCTGTTTGAAAACGGCAACGCGACAAGGAGCGTGAAAATGGAAATTGTCAAAACCGTTGGGCATGAGGTAGACAGACACGGAGCCAAAACACAGAAAAATAACCAAGATAGGCTCCTGTAGATGCAGTTTAAGTGAGCCCCAAGAGACACTTGTCACCCCCAAATTTGTTAACAAATCAGCCCACTGATAAAGGACTTCAGCAAGACCAAGTTCATCTACGTTCTTGTCGTTTTATTGATATTAGCAAAAGTATTCGTCTCAAATTCTGAAGAGTTCTCCTCCCAACCTGCAAGCCTCATGAACTCTTTTTTTATGCATTTTTCTATATCAACTGCTAATGTTGTCCCATCATTTTTTTTACCAACAAGAGCATAAAAATTATCATAATGTGCTGAACATTCAGAACCACCAATATAGGTGTATATCTGGGTACAGCACCAAATGGGTTCGTCTTTATTGTTGTACACTACACATGCTCGCACTGAGGGGGGAGGCAATTCCTCCAAGGAAGTGTGCACCTTAACGTTGCGTGATGATGATGATGCGACTTTATGAATTAGCATTTTGATTGTTGCCTTATCAGCACTGTTGACATAAGGCAATTCTGGAGAGCAAAGCATAACATCAAGATATAATTCTTTTCCATTATACCTATTCCCAATTACATTAGCAATTACCCCTTGGTATCCACTCTTCCCATAACAGATAATTAACAATCTGCTTGCATCCGCATCCGCACTATGCAATAAACCATCGAGTTCGGCATGCAATTTAGAAAATAGCGTTTCCGAATGAACATTGGTATGCCCCTGAACCAAGCTTTTCAGCACCTCTCTATTATGGGTGACAGAGTTTTCCAATTTTCCTATATTGGTAGTTATAGAATTTTCCAACATCTCTCTGTTGTATTTAGTTATCTCCCTATTCCGTTCAATAGAGAAAAGTATTTGTAACAATACTACTGATAAAGATATAAAAAAGCATACGAAGGAAAACATGTTCCAGAAACCATATACACCTAAAGCAGTAGTTAAAGATGCCGCAACACCAGTCACCAAGGTTGTAATGGAACCAATGACAGTCTTAAACCTCTTTGACCCATCCATTTTTTACCTCCAAATAAGGATTATACTTCTACAATACATCAATTTTGTAATGAGAGTTTACTCTGAAAAGCAACATCGCATAGCATTGTACTATTACACCATACAGACTGTATCCATGAATAGTTTGCACCCCACTAACCACAGCACACTTTTAGCAAAGCCTTCCTCCAAATTCTTGCAGCCAGACAACGGATATTTAACTCAACTAGGGCGTGTCAGCACACCATAGTGTCCTAAACATGAAGCAAGCTCTACGACACCCGCATTTTCTTCAGAATTGTGATCCTAGCACTTACATATTCATCTCATGGCTTTTACCATTTAAAATCTACTCTCAGTATATTATTTTCCACAGAATATGTCAACGGAGCGGAGAAACTTTCTGTAACTTTTTTGAATGGGGTGTCTCGAAAGGCTATTGGGTTACTTTTACGGTAGAGTAAGAACCTTGGACTTATCTAACTCGGTCTTCAAAATAGTAATAAATACCTGTTATATGTATAATATTAAGGCATACAAAACTGATATAATGGCATTGCACATGGGACCCCGCCGAGAAGAAAACTTGCCCAAAATTTTCCGATGACAACTTCGGAACTGAAAGTTATAGACCCATACGGAAACATTTCCACTGTATTGTTCGCAAATTCCACAGTGAAAACCAATACTTAATATCAGTAGATATTGCAAGTATATCGCATGATGACGCTGAAATGAGAACTCAAGAAGCACAGGAATAGCCAGAATGAGTCTGTGGTTCAAGATTAGGGCGTGTTCCCACAATCCAAAATTGCCCAAAAATAGGAAAGAATTAGGCGATCTTGATTGCTTTCTCAGGCGTTTTCAACCTAATGGCACAACCTCTCGACTAATTATACAACAAAAATTGTAAAATAGCCTGTTTTAGCTGGGTTAGAGCTGTGTCCTTTTAAGTAGTGGGAACACGCCTTAGGGCGTGTTAACGCTACGTAAAAGAATACAAATACAGGCAAGCCAAATGAAGGCGGAAAACATAAGGTCAAGTTTGTCGTATCTTGTCGCAACGGCCCGGTATGTTTTTAACCGCCTGAAAAAACGCTCCACCTCGTTGCGTTTCCTGTACGCTTCCGCATCGTGACCCCAAGGTTTCTTGCGATTCCGTTTCGGCGGAACGACGGGGTTGTACCTCAGCGACCATACCGTCATCCGCGTAAGGTCGTCGGAATAGGCCCGATCCATTGCAANATCGACAGTCGTCTCCCGTGGGTCGAGCGTTTCCAGCAACAATCGCCCGGCATTCGCGTCAGACTCGTTCCCGCCGGACAGCAGAAAGCCCGCAATCACTGTGTCACTAGCCGCCACGACATGAATCTTGGTGTTCCAGCCGCCGCGCGTCCTGCCTATCGCCTGGCCGCCGTTTTTTTTCGCGCGCCGTGGGCGTCGGGGTGCGCCTTGACCGCGGTTGAGTCCAGCGAGAACGCGGGCGACACCTTAAGCCCCTCCGCGGCCAGGGCGGTATACACCCGTTCCAGAACGCCGCTTTTTGCCCATCGATTTAGGCGGGTGTAGATGGTGTGCCACTTGCCCAGCGATTCCGGTAAATCCCTCCACGCGCATCCGGTTTTGCATCGGAAAATTAGGCCGTCAAGGAGCACCCTGTTTTCGATGCCGACGTTTCCGCGCTGCCTGGGAAGTGTTTTGCTATCTGCCGGTACTGCTTTTCGCTTAGGTACATGCCTCAATTGTACCTAACTTGGTCAGTTTTGTGTAGTGTTAACACGCCCTAGTACCGAGAGGGTAGGAAAAGCTTATGCAATAAGCTGAAACGATGGAAATTCGAATATTCCAAATATCGAAATATTATTCCAAATTATTTCCATTCAAAAATATGGATGCCTATTAAATATTAAGGCGTGTAACCTTAGAAAACTGGCTGAGATTATGATATAGGTCTCACTTATGATTTATGAAGCTTTGAGAAAGTTCGGCCAGAAATAAGGTAGTAAAATTGGTATTTTGTTATTTATTTTGCTTGCAAACCTGAGCTGCTTTTTACCATAAAACCAACGTGAGTCCGACGAAATAATGAAACCTCAATTCGTACCCTTTAATTTCTGTGGGGATGTAACTCAAAACACATTATTTCAGATAATTGTTCCAAAATACAACATTAGGATTACCCCCAATTTATCTCGTTGAACTCACGTCAACTAGGGTCAAAGTGCTTTTTTCCGTTAATCCAAGATCATAATTGCCATACCTCTTCTCTAACTCAAGAAAAACAGGACACCCCTTGACACATAACCATGATTTTTGATATTATGTAACAAGGAAGTAAATAGATACATGTTAGAGTTCCAACAAGTGGTTGTAACAGATAAAATATACCACGATCACTTTTATTATACGCTTGCTAGAAGATCTGGTGTGCTTAAAATGCAACGGCAGAGACTTCCGCAAACTTATTTTCCCGAGTTTTATGCCTGACCCTTCTTATCTTTCAGTTAGAGAGCTCATAGGCAAAATGCGAATAATAGAGGAACATACTTATGATAACCCAAAAAACGGTCGAAAAGTGAAAAAATATTTAAAAAAAATTGACCCATATGACATTGTTGAAAAAGCAGATGAGATAATTGAAAGATGTGTTTTATGCCCTACTGAATACCTTGATGAAAACGGCGATGTAGCATTTGAAGGCGTGAGAGTTTGCACAAGAGAGTTGATAGATTTGTTCGATGAATTGACAAATCATGGCGTAGACAAAGAGCTTATGGTAAATTTACATACCGTAGCAGAGAGGGCTAAGTGGAAAGTAAACAAAAAACTATTCTATGAGTACCAAGATCAGAAATAAATCCCAACGAGTGCATAAAATAAAACGAATGAAAAGGAGTATATAAAAGATGAAAAAGGGCGTTATTCATGGGCGATTCCAAGGCTTACATTTGGATCACATGATGTACTTAAAAGAAGGTTTCAAACGCTCTGATTATTTGCTAATTGGTATTACAAATTTCGATCCATTTACCAATCCCAAGAGAAGCAATATCAAATTATCTCAGCTATCTCATTTTAAACTAGAAGCAAATCCATTTACATACTATGAGCGCATGCGAATGATAAAAGAAAGTCTTCAAGAAGAAGGTGTGCCCTTAGAGATGTTTGATATTGCCCCATTCCCAATCGAATTTCCAGAACGAATTCATAATTATGCCCCGCTTGATGCCATATACCTAATGTCAATTGATGATGACTGGGGAAGAGAAAAGCTAAAACGATTACAAGAATTAGACTTACGAACAGAGGTAATGTATGAGAGGACTCATGCAGACAGGCTTACCAGCGGAACTGAAATCAGAAAGTTAATTGCAAAAAGAGAAAAGTGGGAACATCTTGTTCCTCCTGCGGTATATAAGTACATAACTACAAATGGGCTTGATGAACGTATTAGGGGTCTAATGCCTTATTAATCCATCCTTTTTCCCATAATCATATGCTAATGCCATAATTTCCTTTCGCAACATAAAGTTATCCAACTCTAAAATATTCCCATTGAATTTCTTACCAAATAATAACTCTAGTTTACTTCTGGATAAAATCGAATCACTTATCAAGTAGCTTTTTCCATCTCTGAGCGAAATAAGATTGAGTGCCCAATCATCTTTATTCTGAAACGCCTGTTTTATTAGTTCTTGCTCAGCAAGAACCTTCTCATGATTGAATACCATTAATTGTCCTAAAGCATTTGGAACATTCGCAATAAAAATATGTTTTGTATCGGACTGTATTGCATTTTTTAGATTGCAAAGTATTTGAGATTCGCAACTTTCAAGGTATTCTTTAGGCCAGCTGTCATTTAGATTACCGATTTGCATTAGTTCATAAAAGGCAAGATGATCTCTATCGGTTGTTATACCAGCCTTCAAATTAAGAGTATTGTCAATAATAGCAGCTACCAGTAATTTGCATAAATTTGTTGATAAATATTGTTTTTTATGTTGAGATACAAATTTTTCAAATATCATTGTGGCAACAGAACCAATATGCTCTATCTGTGTTTTTACCTCTGGTCTTTTGTGCCAATAGTCTTCGTGCCCAATATGATGGTCAATAATTTCTATAATTTTATCATGAAATACAATCTCATCAAAAAAATCTGGATTTGAAACATCTAAAACAATAAATTTATCTTCTTTAGTTTGAGTATAACTATCAAAGCCAAGAGGTATCATTTTTATCAAATCTGAGACGCTTTCATTCAAAGATGCACTGGTTATTGCCTTCGCTGGTACATCTAGTAAATTTAGCAATTCCCTGTATGCGATACAACTGGCATATACATCAATATCAACATATCTGCTACCACCAGTTATAACATGAACAGCCTGTATTTCTCGTGCATTATTCATTTAAGTAATATAGTAATACAGAATCGTTTGTCTGTCAATAGCCAAGGTCTACATCACGATAGCATATTTTATCACGGCAAGAACAAAATACCTCGTCGCAGAGCAGCGGGGTATTTTAGGATTGTTATTTGATAATTTAATCAAACAGAGTAGGCCACTCGTTGCTTCTTATCTTTTGTAGTTGTTTATAGTGGCTTCCAGTCCTTGTGCTTTCACATAATTCGATATCACTTCCCATTTCCATGTTTGTTCATCATACCTATAAAATGGCGATCTATCCAAAACTCGCCTCCCCACAACTGCTTTTTTTACTTCGGAGTGCTTTTTAAATATTTCCCTAGCAAAAATATTTTTGATGATTATTGCTGTTTTTATAGGATTATACATCGGTATGGATTGCACCAAAAAATACATATGATCGCCTCTCGCCCCTACCTCAAGAAGCCGTATTTCATGTCCCCTGTTTATACCTTCGCATACTTCCTTCAACATGTGCTCTACTTCTTCACTTATTATTACATAGCAGTATTTCGCAGGGCATACGATATGATACATCAACACGATGCATTATAGAATTTATATATATTCATTTATTCATAGTAATATACTTCGCTTTTTTACCCCCCACAGAGCAGCAGGATATCTATCCAAGGGAATGAAAACATGGTGATAGCCAAAATTTTTTGCAGTCAAGAAAAGGCATGCTTCTACGTCGCTATCTAAGCACTCTAGACCTTCGATAGGATGCTTACAACAAAGGTATGCGATCAGATCGCAAGGCGGGGGTGCTTCCTATGTTAATAAAAAAAATAGTAAAAAAATCCATTTTAATGATTGAAATAAGTAGGCACTGTTGCCTTGGCTGGCCCGTATTGACAGCATACCTTTTATGTGTTATCTTATAATTTGAGGAAGGTTCGTGAAAGTTTATTTTATCGTTCTAGATGGAGCAAGTGATCTCAAGATAAAGGAATTAAACAATTTGACTCCTTTGGCAAAGGCAATTACTCCGTCGTTAGATTGGCTGGCGAAGAATTCGCAACAATCTATGATTTCTGTAATAGATAATGATATATGTCCAGAGTCAGATTCTGGTGCAATGTCATTGTTGTCGTATGATCCCTTGTTGTATTATCCTGGCAGGGGTACTCTAGAGGGTTTAGGTACAGGATTTATCCCTCGAGGGTTTAATTTTGTAGCATTTAGAGTTAATTTTGCATCATATGACAAGAAAAGAGATGTTCTCGACAGAAGAACGTCGAGAGGCTTGAGTGACAAAGAACTCCAAGCATTAGGAAAAAGCATAACAGAAGGTTTAGATTTTCAAAAGTTAGGATATGACATTGATTTTAAGTTATTGGCATTTGGCCATCATAGGGGAATATTATGTTTTTTTAGTAAATCTGTAAAATTGTCTGGACATGTATCAAATACTGACCCTGGATTTAAAAAGAATGGATATTTTGGGTTTCCTGTAAAAAACTATGTTCCCAAGTTGCTAGAGTGTGAAGCATTAGACAATACTGCTGCAGCCAAAGTGACGGCTAAGTTAGTAAATATATTTCAACTTGAATCGAATAAAATACTGGAAAGCCACCCAGTAAACATAAAAAGAACAGAGCAAGGTAAAATGCTATCCAACGTGTTACTAATACGGGATGGAGGGACAAACCCAGTTAAATTTCCACAATTTAGAGATAAATTCGATATGAATTTATCCATTTACGGGCAACTACCAGCAGAAAAGGCAATTGGAGATTTAATAGGTGAACGATTTTACTATTCAAAAGGGTTTGATTTACAACTTGACAAGGACTACCTTAATAATATGGCAGAGAAATTAATTGTTGATAAAACGGATGTCGTGTTTTTTCATGTCAAGGGTCCAGATGAACCTGGCCATGATGGCCTCCCAGAAAAAAAAATTGAAGCAATAGAATTTATTGACAAATATTTCTTTTCGAAATTACTTCTTGGTATTAAAGCAAGTGATATTGTGATAGTTACCTGCGATCATTCCACGCCATGTGAATTAGGTATACATTCTTCTGATCCTGTTCCACTGATGATATATTCAGAAAAATTGAAAAGTGATGGCTTGGCTAAATTCAGTGAATTACATGCTATAAGAGGATCATTAGGAATAAAGAAAGGTATAGAAATTTTGCCTTTCATTGCTAATAATTTAATGAAAAAAAAACATGAGAATCAATAAAATTGCATTAAGGAAAATCCTCAATTCTGGTGGAAAAATAGCTCTTGAATCAGAAGTCACCATAAATAATATCTTTGTGGGTATAGGTTCTTCTCCATCAGCTGTCATTCCAGGGAATAGAGAGAAACCAACCACTCTGATTCAAAATAATCTTATATATAAGCTGGACGAAAATACTAAAAATATACTCAATATTATACTAGCAAAAAATGATATCACACAGAAATGGTTAGATGGAATTTTACAAGAAAACATCATTAATTTAGGAAGTGATTTTACTTTAGCAGTTTCTTTAGCATTCGCACGAGCAAATGCTAATTTTAAAAATACTGAACTAATAAATTATATAGAAAATGAGGCGAACATAAAAAGTTTTTTCAAGGCACCATTTCCTTTGGCAACCATTTTTTCTGGGGGAATCCATGACAACGTAAACAATGATTCATTTCAGAACATAATGATTGTTGCAAATACAAATGATTTTTTTGAAGCTAGTGAAATTATATTAACCGTATATAATGAAGTAGAAAAATATTTAAATGAAAATAGAAAAATTGCAAGTTTGGGTAATTCAAGTGGTTTTATTGTAAAGGAACTAGGGCTTCAACAACAATTTGAAATAATTATCAATGTTGTAGAAAAATATGGATTACAAAAAAAAATATCTCTTGCGATTGATGTAGCAGCTGAACATTTATTTCAAGAAAATACATATATATTTCATAACAAAAAATATTTTCCTACTGAATTTTATGATTTGCTTAATAATTACAATAAAAAATATAATATCAATTTCATTGAGGATCCTTTTGATACAAATGATATTACAAACTGGAAAAAATTAAAAGCAAATAATGAATCATTGATAATTGTAGCTGATGATTTATTTGCGACCCAGAGCGAATTTATTGATAACAGGTTAGCAAATGCAATGCTTATTAAGATGAATCAAGCGGGAACATTGACAAAAACATTAGAAACCGTAAGGAGTGCAAAAAATAATGGTTTAAAAACTTGTGTTTCTCATCGGTCATATGAAACTGAAGATACATTTATGTGTGATTTAGCAGTTGCGATAAACTCTGATTATATTAAAATCGGTGGACCAAAGAGAGGAGATCGAATAAGCAAATATAATAGGCTTTTAAGGCTTATTGATCGGAAAATGAATTCTTAAAAAATGGAATAAACGCTACTTAGGAATGAGGGTGGTTATTTTATCCCAAAGGTACTATTTCATACCCCATAGCGAATTCAACGGTTCATGTCGTTCCCATTTATGATAGTCTGCTCCATTTGCCGAAGGAGGAGTGATAAAAATGCAAGGTTTTATGGCTATGCGACATTCGATTCCTATGATAAATCACTGTTGTCTTTTAATTGAAATCTTATTCCACAGATGCTTCGCCATCAAAATATGTCGTTATTTTTAAGTGGTGGCTATGCTTACTGTGCCTTGGATGCCTTCATACTATTTACTGCAATATATGGTGTAATTTTATGATTTTTTGTTCAAGTGACTGTGGGAAATGCCTCGGGCAAATCAGACAGTATGCCTAAATTTACCCCTCATTCACGCATAGCAATTTGCCAAATATGTCCTCATTGCATGAGCCTTTGTCGATATTCCCTTACGGATGAAAGCATAGCAGCTGCCTCACTCTTACGTCATGGGCTAGAAAACCAAATATCGATATAATACACTGTATATATCAGGAAGGAAACAATCGCATCTGCGGCACAGATGAAGTCACTGCTAAATTCTCATTATGTAGGCGACGACGAGCATTTTAACACGGTCGCTCTGCAAATTGCCGCCACTGAAGCCAGGCAAGGCCACCAAAAATTTGCGGATGAGGTCAAGGGGCTGGTCAACAACGCCAAAGGCGGACGGCTCAAAAGGCAGACAATCCCCTTCAACCGACCCAGCGAAGAACTACGGGGACTTTGCATGTGGCTTACCCCGAGAAGAGGCTTCTAGACATTATCCTGACCGAACAGTTGCAGAAAAAAATAGAGCGGGTTTTATTGGAATACCGCCACATTGAACGTATAGGGCAGCATGGTCTAACGCCCAAGCGGAAACTCATACTGATTGGACCGCCTGGAACTGGAAAGACCATGACCGCTTCAATTTTGGCTGGGGAGCTTGGTTTGCCTCTCTTTCAAGTAAGGCTTGACGGTCTCATCTCCAGATACATGGGGGAAACGGCTTCCAAGCTACGGCTAATTTTTGATTCCATCGAGAATACGCTTGGAGTTTTTTTCTTTGACGAATTTGACGCAATTGGTGCGGAACGGGGCTTGGCTAATGACGTGGGTGAGACGCGGCGAATACTTAACAGTTTTTTGCAGATGGTCGAGGAAACAAAGAGCAACAGCTTTATCTTGGCCGCGACAAATCACCCCGCAATATTGGACAATGCTTTATTCCGTCGTTTTGACGATGTTTTAATCTATGAATTGCCAGACAAAGAGTGCATCGGTTCATTGCT
>JGI24694J35173_10003830_pt1 | contig 11174 bp, 9 predicted proteins | sample TergutCo191P1_FD_35173 | JGI IMG/M metagenome (IMG submission 35173) | reverse complement strand
TGCGCCTATGGAGCACGGCGGGGCGGGTTTCGTTTAGGGTTTAGGCTGGGTTCCCTGAAAATAGAGCCGTTCCAAATCATAAAACGCGCGGGCCTTGGCGCTCATAAGGTGTATGACTATGTGGCCCAGGTCTATAATCCGCCATTCGTCCGCCGCCTCGGGGCCAAGCCTGGCGGCTTTTGGCCTAAGCGATCGCCTTAGTATCTCAAGCCCGCCCTCGCGGCAGAATTCCTTCACGTGCCTTTCCAGCCCGTCCATGTGGGCGTCGCTGGTCGCCGTGGCGATTACGAAAAAGTCCGTCCAAGTGCCCATCTGCCTAAGATCCATGACAAGCACGTCCGCGCCCCTGTGGTCGCGGAGAAGCCCGCCCAAAGCCTCAGTTTCCGACAACGTATCTTCCATTGAAATCCCTTCCGATAATGAGAGTAAAGTCCGAGCGAAGCTCGGAGTGCTGCAGGTCCGGCTCGTCCGGCAGAAAAATATCCCGATACGGAGCTTCGAAAACGATGTTGCTCAGGCGGATAATGTTTGCGAAATTCCGCGCCATGATCTCGTAGCCCGAGCGGTCTATAAGAACCGTCCTTTCAAAGCCGGAATGCTCGGCGTTGCCCCTGGCGATTACGTCGTAGCCGAACTCCTCCAGCAGATCCGCCGTTCTGCCGGCAAGGCCCGTTACCGTGGTTCCGTTCAGCACCTCCACGGTAAAGCGCCTGTCCGCGCCCTCGGCCGGCCTGGTAATCGAGGCCAGGGTCCGCCGCACGATGTCCCGAATCAGGTGCCCCTCGTGGAGCGGGCTGAACAGGGTCTGCCCGGACACCACCCTTGGGGTTCCCCCCACCGACTGCATGGTTATCCTGTCCCTGTCCATGTTGGCAAATTCGTCGAACAGGCGCACCCTGGAACGCTCGTTCAGGTTGGTCTTCATGAAAGACCGGTACATCCTTGCCACTTCCGGAATCTGCAGCTTGCCGTTCATTTCCGCCTGCCGCTGCAAAAAGGAAAGGAAGAAACGCTGCCTGCGGTGCGCGATCATGTCGCGATCCTCCCCGGGGGCCCGGTGGGTCATGAAAGCCACGGCCTTGTCCCCGCCGAAACGGTGTATTCCGGAGGGAAGCAAAACAAGCCGGTCGTTTTCGTCCCGGAAATGCACCCGCGAGGGAACGAAAAGCTCTACCCCCTCCAGTATGTCCACCGCCCTGCCAAGGTTTTCCGTGCTCATCACTATCGTAAAGGAGATTTCCACGCCAAGGATGCTTCCCACGAGGCCGGCGAAGGCGGAAACCTGCTCGCGGTCGAACACCGTGTCGATTCTGTCCACGCGGTTGATCCTGCGTATCAGCATTCCAAGGTCGCCCGGAACGTCGAAAACCGCGGCCCTGCGGGTGGCGGGGTAATACATCACCACAAAGGTGCCAAGCGGAACGCCGTCTTCCTCGATTACGTACATCACGTTTATCACGCGGTCTTCGGCAAGGAACTCCTTGAAGGGATCCACGCGCAGCGAATAGACCGCGAAGAATATCCCCCCCGCCAAGAGAACGACTATGGCTATAAGCAGGACGGAGCTCGCGTCCCTGCCAACGAAGGCGGTCTTCCTTTGCATCTGCATCACGTAACCTCCCTGCTTTTGTGTTTCCGTTCGCTGGACTTCACCTTTTCGAGCAGCCCAAGCGTTTCCTCGGACAGTTTCAGCTTTCTGGAGCGCAGCGACGAAACGGTTCTTTCCAGCACCGCGACGAAGATTTCGTCGAGATCGTTTCCGGCGTAGACAAGCTTTCTTGTCGCGGGATCGATTTTTTCACGGGTCACTTCCATTTTATCGGCAACGTACACGATTTTCGCAAGCCGTCCCATGTTTTTGCCGCCGCTCGTGTGCAGGGCGACGGCTTCGAGTATCGATTCGTTGTGGACGCCGAAGTTCTCCTTCAGCAGCACGGCGGAAGCCCTGCCGTGGAGCAGCGACGGCTTTTCCTTTTCCATGTGCGAGATTTCCTTCCCGTCGCTTCTTGCAAGGCGAAGCTGCGCCCTGTCGTTCAGGTGTTTGGCAAGGTCGTGCGCTATTCCGGCAAGGTAGCCGTGCGCCGGGTTGACCGAAAAACGGCGGCACATGTCCCAGGCCAGAAGCGCGGTGTTGCGCGAGTGCAGGAAGCGTTCAAAGCCCATGTTTTCCCGCACCGCCTCCTCCACGCGGACCGTTATGTTTTTGGAGGGGTTCCCCCCCGGCCAGGTTCCCGTAAANCCGCNTGGCTCCGCCGGTTCCGCGCCGCCGCCCGGGCCGAACCCGTACAGCCCCTGCCCCTCGATTGCCGCCCGCGCCGCCGAGGGCACAAGGTAGCGCCAGGCCCCGTTTTCGGCGATCCTTTGCCTTACGGTGTGCGACGAGACTTCGATTAGGTCGTTGTCCATGTGCGTGAAGGGAAAGTCGGCCTTGGGTTTGTCGCGGCCCGCGCGCCTCGCCACGATTATGTCCGCCGTTTCAAGTATCTCGCCGCTTTTGCGCCAGGAGCGGAAATCCCCTACGAGGTCGTCGCCGATTATAAGGCCCGGCTTTCCGTCCGGCAGGTAGCGGCGGACTATGTCGGCGAGGGTGTCCACCGTGTAGGAAACCCCGCCGCGCCGTATCTCGCAGTCGTCGATTGTAAGGCGCGGGTCTCCGGCTATGGAAGCCGCTATCGTTTCAAGGCGGCTCCGTGTGCCGTCTTCCATGCCCGGAACGGCGGGCTTGAAGGGGGAGCTGTAGGCCGGCACAAGCACCACGCGGTCGTAGCCAAGCCGGGAAAGCGCCGAGTCGGCGATAACGAGGTGCCCCAGATGGATTGGGTTGAAGCTGCCGCCCAAAACCGCGAGCCTCATGCCTGCGGCCCTCCCTCGCCGGCGGCAAGCCGGAGGAAGTCGCGCGTGAGCCCGCCCATTCCGTCGCCGGAAAAGACCGAGATTCCAAGAACGGTTTCGCCGGGGTATTTGGCGGCAAGCTCCGCAAGTCGCTCGCCGGTTCCGGGCAGGTCGGTTTTGGTGCCCAGAAGCAGGCGCTCTTTTTCGACGAGCTCCGGCGAGAACGTTTCGAGCTCGCGCAGCAAAACGTCGAAAGCTGCGAGGTAGTTGTCGTCGGAAAGGTCAATAAGGAAGGCCAGCGCGGCGGCCCGCGATATGTGCTTAAGGAAACGGTGGCCCAGCCCGACGCCCTGCGAGGCCCCTTCCAGAAGCCCAGGTATGTCGGCGATTATTATGTCCCTGCCTCCTTCGGCGGCTCCCTGCGGGCTGTCGTAGCCCACGGAAAGCACGCCGAGGTTGGGGATTTTCGTGGTGAAGGGGTAGGGGGCGATTTTGGGGCGCGCGTTGGTAAAGCGGTCCAGCAGGCTGGACTTGCCGGCGTTGGGAAAACCCACNAGGCCGATGTCCGCCATTATCCGCAGCTCGACCCTGAGCTTCACGGTTTTTCCCTGCTGCCCGGGCAAAGCTTTGCGCGGGGCCTGGTTTACCGACGACTTGAAGCGGATGTTCCCCCAGCCGCCGTTTCCGCCCCTTAGGTAGACGAAGTCTTTTGCGCCGTGGGCCGGAACCGCGCAGATCCCGGATTCGTCGATCCCGGTCTCGGCCTCGGGTTCCTCCGCCTTGGGCCGCAGCGAGAAGTCCCGCACGAGGCGGCCCGTCAGCGCGTCTTTTATTACGGAGCCGGGGGGCAGGGGTATCACCACGTCTGCCCCGTTTCGCCCGTAGCGGCCGGAGCCCTCGCCGTCGTTCCCGTTTTCGGCCTTGAACGTGTGTCTGTGCCGCAGGTGGGCCAGGGTGCGCAGGTTGCGCCGCACGGTGAACACCACGTCGCCCCCCTTGCCGCCGTCGCCGCCGGAGGGGCCGCCCTTTGGGACGTACTTCTCCCGCCTGAACGCAACGCAGCCGTTGCCGCCCGAGCCGGAAGTTACTTCTATGACCGCTTCGTCGGCGAATTTTTCCATGCCACATGAGGATAGCATGAAAGACGGAAAATGTCGAACGCCGGGCTGCGGCCTGGGCGGGCCGGGGCTTCAAATGTTGACGCGCCCGCTTGAAACTTCCCGGTTTTGTGGTAATATGTGGGTTGGATGTTCCCAGCCGTGCCGCAGGGCGACGGCCACCTTCACAGGCTGCCGTTCGGGTAGAATCACCCCGCGTCTTCGATAAGGTTCTTCATGATGTACTCCCGGCGTTCGGGGGTGTTTTTGCCCATGTAGAAGGTTAGCACCTGCGGAACCGCCTTCAGGGTGTTTACGGTTACAGGGACAAGGCGCATGTCGTCGCCTATGAACTGGCCGAACTCCTTGGGGCTTATTTCGCCCAGGCCCTTGAAGCGGGTAATCTCGCTTTGGCTGCCCAGGGCGGAGCTTGCCTCGTCGCGCTCCTTTTCGCTGTAGCAGTAGCGGGTTTCCTTTTTGGTGCGCACGCGGAACAGCGGCGTTTCCAGTATGAAGACCCTGCCGGCGGTTACAAGCTCCTCGAAAAACGAAAGGAAGAACGTCAGAAGCAGATTGCGGATATGGAAGCCGTCGAAGTCCGCGTCGGTGGCAACGATGATTTTCGCGTAGCGAAGCCCCGCCACGTCGTTTTCTATGCCCAGGGCCATCATCATGTTGTACAGTTCCTCGTTTTTGTAGATCGAGGCCCGCTTTTTGCCGTACATGTTTTCCACCTTGCCCCGCAGCGAGAAAATCGCCTGGGTCATAACGTCGCGGCTGGAGACGATTGAGCCGGAGGCCGAATCGCCTTCGGTAAGGAAGATCATCGTTTTCCCGCCTTCCTTGCCGTCCTCCAGGTGGTACTTGCAGTCCTTGAGCTTGGGAATCTTGAGGGCGATTTTCTTCGCCGCCTCCCGCGCCTCTTTCTTTACGGCGTTAAGCTCGGTGCGCAGGCTTTCGTTTGAGATTATCTTTTGCTCGAGCTTCTTGCCCGCCTCCTGGTTTTTGTGAAGCCAGTCCTCCACGGCGGCGCGCGTTTCCTGAACCACCCAGGCGCGGATGTCCGAGTTGCCAAGCTTGTTCTTGGTCTGGCTTTCGAATATCGGGTTCTTCAGCTTGATTGCCACCGCCGCGACCGAACCCTCGCGGATGTCCTCGCTGCGGTAGTCCTTCTTGAAAAAAGTTTGGATGCCTTTGAGAAAGCCCTCCTTGAAGGCCGAAAGGTGGGTGCCGCCGTCCGACGTGTGCTGTCCGTTTACGAACGAGAAGTAGCTCTCGCCGTAGTTGTTGGTGTGGGTAAATGCGAACTCGAGCTGCCCGTTTGCGGAATGCTCGCCCTTGTAGTAGCCAAGGGGGTAAAGGCTTTCCTCGCCGGTTTCCTCCGACAAAAGGTCGTGGAGGCCGCGCTTGGAAACGAACTGCCTGCCGTTGAACACCAAGGCAAGGCCGGCGTTTAGGTAGGCGTAGTTCTGTATGCGCTTTTCGATAAACTCAAGGTTGAAGACGTACGCGGGAAAAATCTCCGGGTCGGCGGTAAACTCCACGTATGTCCCGTTTTTTTGTTTGTCCTTGAGCTTGCCCTTGCGCTCGCTTTTCAGCCTGCCGCGCTCGAAGACCGCCTCGGCAAACTCGCCGTCCCTTATCGCGATTACCCTGAAGTGTATCGAAAGGGCGTTTACGGCCTTGGTGCCCACGCCGTTCAGCCCCACGGAAAACTGGAACACTTCGTCGTTGTACTTCGCGCCGGTATTGATTACGGAGACGCACTCGACAAGCTTGCCAAGCGGAATTCCGCGCCCGTAGTCCCGTATTTTTACGGTGGCCGCCCCCGGCTCCGCGTTTCCGGAAACGGCCACCTCTATGAGCCTGCCGTTGCCCATTATAAACTCGTCGATGCCGTTGTCGATTATCTCCTTGAGAAGCACGTAGATGCCGTCGTCGGGGCTGGAGCCGTCGCCGAGCCGCCCTATGTACATTCCCGTGCGAAGCCGTATGTGCTCCAGCGAGGAAAGCGTTTTGATTTTCGATTCGTCGTACACGCCGGGTTTTGTTTCTGCGGCTGTCGGTTTTGCCGGGGCCTTCGCGGTTTTCGCGGCGGCGGCCCTGCCCTTTGCAGGGGGCGCGGGCTTGGCTGCCGGCTTTGCCGCGGCCTTAGCCGCGCTTTTGGAGGATCCCGCCTTGGTTGTTGCGGGGCCTGCCGCCCTGCCCTTGGCCGTCTTTGTTGCGCCTTTTGCGTTGGTCTTTTTTGCAGTTGCCATAACTCTCTCGTAAAACGGTTTCTATAAAAGATGCCGCAGTTTTTCGATTGTCGCTTCGGAATCCCGTATAGCGCCTTCAAGGTCGGCGATGTTTTTTTCGGCCTGCGCTATCTTGTCCCTTTTTTCCAGAATCGTTCTGCGGTACTTTTCGATTTTCGCCTTCTCGTCGTCGATTGCGAGTGAGGCCCTGAGCTTTTCGATTACCGCGTCGCAGTCGCGTATCGTCTGGCTTATCCGCCCGGCGCTTTGAAGGCTTTCGTCGTCCTCCGGCCGCACGTATCCGCGTATCGCCTGGAGGCGCGCCTCGCCGGTCTCGAAGCCGGAGGCGCCGCCCAGCGCGGCCTCGGCCCCTATGCGGCCGTACAAAACCTTAAGCTCGCCCTGCACCTGGGCTATGTTGTTTTTCAGCGACTGTATGTAGCGGATTGGCCCGCCCTCCGCGCTGAAGCTTTCGGAGATTTTGCGTTTTTCGTCTTTAAGGCCGGAGAGCTCCTGCGATATGAACTGCAGCTCCGCCCTCTTTTGTTCGATTTCCTCGCACTGCCCGTCTATGTCGTCGTTTTCGGGAAACAGGCTTCCGGAGGCGCGCCGGCTGAAGTGCTCGCCGACGGTTCTGCGAAGCTGGTCCAGGCTTTCCTGCGCCTTGCCCAGGAACGAGCGCAGGACAAGGCTCTGCGCGCTTTTGCCTATCCACGTAAAGACGTTGCCCTTTTCCCTGTGCTCAAGGCCGGCAAGACGCTCCTCCAGCGACTCCACTTTGGTAAGAAGCTCCTCGGCCTGGGTTTGGTAGGGGGCGCAGAAGTCCCCGTAGGCCCTGTTTTCGCCCGCGGCTCCGGCGGCCTCGGCAAGCAGCGTTTTCCCCAGCCTGCCGTACAGGGCGGCCAGCTCCCTGGAGCAGACGCTTTCCTCGCGCTCCTTTGCGGTTATGGCCTCCTCGAGCTCCTTGAACCGGCGCATCTGTCCTTCCGCCGCCTGGATGGAGTCCTGCGAGGCGGCGATGTCGTCCTGAAGCCGCCTGTAGAGGGCCGGCTCCCCGAAGCCCGAAGCGTCCTCCGGACGGGAATCGTTTGTCCGCTCCAGAATGGACTCCCCGAAACGCGCCAGCAGGACGTCAAGCTGGGCGGTCTGCTCCCTTTTGCGGTGTTCTGCCTCGTTTATCTGCCGTTTTCTGTCGTCCATAGGGTTATTATACACCATTTTCGTCCGTTTGAAAAGAAAAAAATCGGTTCCGGGGGGCTTTTGCGAAGCCGCCCGCATCATGAATCCTGATAGGCCGGACTGCGTCTATCCGAAATTAATATTGGACTGCCGGCTGCCAATCTGCTACCATCGGGATGAGGCTGTCGCCTATTTTTGTTCGGAGGAGTCACAATGTTGGAAGAGGCGGGCATGAAAAAGGTAAAGCTCGACGCGGAAGGGGCTTACAGGTCGGGGGAGTTTTACTGTTCCGAAGCGGTCGTACATTCGATTAGGAACAACATCGACCCAAGTATGCCGGCGGAGATGGTGTCTTCGGCGTCCGGCTTTTCGGCCGGGGTCGGGCGTTCACAGTGTATGTGCGGCACCGTCTCGGGCGCGATTATTTGCCTGGGCTATTTTTTTGGAAGGGTACACCCCACCACGATTACGGATCCGAAAAGCCAAAAGTGCATGGCGCTCGCCTTTGAGCTCCAGGAAAGCTTCAGAAAAAACCACGAAGCTTTGTGCTGCCACGTCCACGTCAAGGACATGGCAAGCGGCGGGCATATAGAACAATGCGCGGGCTTTGTCGGCGAGATGGCGGCGAAAACCGCCGAGATTATTGCCAGGGAACTCGGCATAAATATCGTTGGCTAGGGAGGCGGAATGAAAAAGGAAATCAGCGTCAAAAAGGTGCGGCACGACGCGGAAGAGGTTTTCAGGATAGGAGGGTTCTACTGTTCCGAGGCGATTGTGTCTTCGGTCAGGAAGAACATCGATCCGGATATGCCGATTGAGCTGGTGTCCGCCGGGTCGGGTTTTCCGATTGGCGTGGGGCGCGCCAAGTGCCTGTGCGGCGCAATCTCCGGGGCGGTTATATGCTTGGGGTATTTCTTTGGGAAAAACCGGCCTGCGTCCGCGGAAAGCCCGAAAGGGGGGCCGAAGAACCGGAAATGCCTGGAGCTGGCTTACGAGCTTCAGGAAAGCTTCCGCAACAACCATAAAGGCACTCTGTGCTGCCACATACACGTCAAGGACATGGACTTGGCGAGCGGCGAGCACAAAAAGCAGTGCGTGGCTTTTACCGGAGAGATGGCGGCCAAAACCGCAGAGCTCATAGCAAGGGAACTCGATTTAAGGATCGCGGGTTAAGGAGGCGGGACGGACATGAAATTTATACGAAGCGTGCCCATGGCAATCGGCGGGCTCTCGCTGGCCCTTGCCGCGCTTGGGAATCTTTTGCTTCCGCTTCCCCACGGGAACGTGGTCCGCTATATATGCGGCGTTCTGTCGCTGGCAATACTGGTAATATTTGCGCTCAAGCTTTTTCTGGATTCCCCCCATGCGCGGGAGGAACTAAAGATACCCCTTCCGGCCAGCGTTCTGCCTACCTCGACCATGGCGCTTATGCTGCTTGCAACTTATGCCGGGCCCTACATGGCGGACGTGGCCGTTTCCGTCTGGTATGCGGCGGCGATAACGCACGTCTGCTTGATGGTGTTTTTCTTTAGGCGGTTTATTGTCGGGTTTAAGCTTGGCTCGGTTTTTCCAAGCTGGTTCATAACCTTTGTCGGCATAGTCGTCGTAAGCGTAACCGCGCCCGCAATGGGGGCCGTCGCCATCGGGCAGACGGCTTTTTACGTCGGCTTTGTGCTTTATTTCGTGGCCCTTGCGCTTGTCGTATGCAGAATGAACAAGGTAAGGATATTCCCCGAACCCGCGCGCCCTACCGTCGCGATATTTACGGCCCCGATGAGCCTGTTGACCGTGGGGTATTTCAGTTCGTTTGTGCAGCAGGGGCAGATGAACGAAGCCCTCGTTTACGCAATGCTGGCGATAAGCGCGGCGAGCTACGTTTATGTGACGCTGATGATGTTTTCGCTTTTGCGGATAAAGTTCTATCCCACGTATGCGGCGTTTACTTTTCCGTACGTGATCAGCGCCACCGCTTTTAGGCTTGGCGCCGGTTTCCTTGCCGACCGCGGGTTTGAATTCTTTGTCGTTGTGGCGCAGGCGGCCCAATGGATAGCGGTAGGGGTCGTCGTGTTTGTTTTGCTGCATTACGTCAGGTACTTCGTTTTTTGGCTAAAGTTCTGACGCATCGCGTCATCTTGACGCGCCGCGTCATCTTGACGCGCCGCGTCATCTTGACGCGTCGATGCGCAGCCGCGAACGCCCTAGGAGCCGCTTCTGCGAACCACGAACTCCTGCTTTGTCGGGCCCGGGCCGTCCGACTCCCTTGCGGCTCGGGAGAGCATCTCCTTTTGGACGCGGAAGGGCTTTTCGCCGGCGAAGGGCTCCAACCGCCGCCACCTGCCTGAGGGGCCGTCCAGCGTCCTGGCCTGGCAGTTGTCCTCGAAGTAGGAGTTCAGCATTCCCAGAAGCTCCGCGCGGATTTTTTCGTCCAGTATGGGGAACATCACCTCGATGCGCCGCTCAAGGTTGCGGGGCATAAGGTCTGCGCTGGCGAGATATAGCTCCTCCGCGCCGCCGTTGGAAAAGTAGTACATCCGCGAGTGCTCAAGGTAGCGGTCTATCACGCTGATTACCTTGATGTTTTCCGACAGGCCGGGAACGCCGGGCACCAGCGCGCATATCCCCCGCACGCACATCAGCACCTGCACCCCCGCCTGCGACGCCCGGTACAGCGCGCTTACCACGTCGGTGTCGGTGACGGAGTTGCACTTTACAACGATCTTGCCGGAAAAGTTCTGGTCGCAGCGCTTGGCCTCGCGTCCTATCATGGCAAGAAGCTTGGTCTTGAGGTCGTAGGGGGCCACGGCCAGAAGGCGCGTGGTCTGCTTGAGCGAGCAGCCGGTTATCATGTTGAAAAAAAGATTCGCGTCGTAGGCGAGCTCCTCGCGGCAGGTGAAAAGGCAGACGTCCTCGTAGCCTTTGGCGGTCTTGTCGTTGTAGTTGCCGGTGGAAAGGTGGACGTAGCGCCTGATTCTGTCCTGCTCGCGCCGCAGCACCATCGAGATCTTGGCGTGGACCTTCAGCCGCGAAAGCCCGTACACCACGATTACGCCGGCCTTCTCAAGCCTGTTTGCCCAGGAGATGTTGCGCTCCTCGTCGAAGCGGGCCTTGAGCTCCACCAGCGCGGTAACGTGCTTCCCGTTCAGCGCGGCCTGCTCCAGCGCCCTCACGATGGGGGAAACCGCCTGGGGGTTGCCGACGGCACCGCTGGTGCGGTAAAGCGCCGTCTTTATCGAGATCACCGCGGGGTCGGCGGCGGCCTCCCTGAAAAAGCGGACCACCGGGTCGAAGGACTGGTAGGGGAACTGCAGCAGCACGTCGCCGTGGCTCAGGCGGTCCCAGACGGAGGAGTCGTCGCAGAAGCCCGGCGCGGGGTGGATTTTCCAGGGCTTCTCGTGCATGGCCTCGAAGCCGGCCACGCCCGCAAGGTCCATAAGGCCCATAGGGTTGAACGGGCCGGGTATTTCGTAGAGGTCGCTTTGCCCGAGGGAAAAGCGCCTGGCCAGCTCGCCGCGCAGCCTCGCGCTGCCGGGGGAGTGCACCATGCGGACGGCCTCGGACCTTTCGCGCTCCTCCAGCACCTCCTCCATCGCCTCGAGGAAGTCCTCGTCCCTGCGCTCGTCCACGGAGAAGTCCGCGTCGCGGCTCACCTTGAACAGCATGTTTTCAAGCACGCGGTAGCCGGGGAAGAAGTAGCCGCCCCACGTAAGGATAAGGTCGTCCAGCAGCGCCCACCTGAGCGCGCCGCCGCCCGCGGGCCTGCCCTTTTCGGGCGGCGCGCCTTCCTCCGCGTCCCCGTCCTTCGGCAGCCAGACGATCCTGCCCAGCGACG
>JGI24694J35173_10003829_pt1 | contig 11175 bp, 8 predicted proteins | sample TergutCo191P1_FD_35173 | JGI IMG/M metagenome (IMG submission 35173) | reverse complement strand
TTGCAGATTGTGTATGATACTTTCGCACCCATTTATAGCATCAATTTTAAGTAGGTAAGCCGCGCAAATTGCGGTTTTTTTAGATTTGTATTTATGAAACATTTACAGTGGTAAAGGGTATGCCGTGCAGCCTTGATAAATCTATATTGTATGAAGCAAAACGCAATATATCATCATTGCTTATTTGCGCTTCGCACTCTGTATGAACCCCTTTGTTAGATTGTAATTTTAAGGCATTATCAGCAAATACCTTTTAGTTGTCGTTTCAGTTATCTTGATTTTAAGGTGCAAGTGTGATTGAAGCCATACGGTGTGCGTATTACAAAGGGAAACGCTGCACTGTTTGCCGAATAAAAAAAGCGCGGCTGTTGCTGCCCTTTGTCCAGCCACAGGGCTTTGTTGCAAAGGGTTTTCATTTGCGTCAGCGAATGTGATACAAAAATCGTGGTTGCGCCGCCGGTGATTATTTTTTCATCCGGGCTTCGCTTTTTTTATTACGCCATCACCCACGCTTAACACGTCATCCAAAATCAGAATTTGACACTAATTTAGAAACTTTTATTTATGTCGCTTAAAGACATTATCCATTTGAAATGAACAGACATTAATATTGCGAAACTCTCATTATTAAATAGTCAAGTTGTTTTCTGTAGTAATATTCTCTGGTGGAAAGAAAATTCTTTAATTGTATTGCATGGTTGTGGAAATTAATAATAGATTGCTCTACATCACCATGTATGGCAAATCGATTGTACATTTCAGGTAAAAGCGGAGTGTAACGTAAGATAAATTCATTGTGAAGCTGAAGTAATCTATCATGGTTAAAATAACTGTCTAATACATATGTGGCACGTCCTACGAATTGTTTTACAAAAGTTGGATTGTTAAGTACCAAAAATACATAATTAAATTCTAACTCCCACGCCTGTGTCCACCATGAATCTAATTCATATAAAAAGGGGAATCTATTATTTCCATATTCCCCAAATCCGTAGTGAAGTTCAATGGGTGGAGGTGCGTAATCCATATCGTGTAATATAAATCTCCATCTACCATCATTATATGGGTTTTGTGAATTAATATCGGGTGTAATAGCTCTAAAAAATCTCATATTATTATTAGGCCAATCCCAATTGTTAAAAAATGTATTAGCAATTAAATAGTCCATAAAATTATCTTTGCAAAAAAATTCATCAAATAGGCGCATCTTTGCATAATCAGACGACATATCATGCGTTTGTGCAAAGTTTATGACTTCTTGGTATAACGCTAAAACAATGCTTTCTTCTCCATCAGCCACTTCATCAAAGAAAAAATTAAACACTTCTATAAAGAAACTTTCTCCATTTACTAAAACGTCAACATCTAATGCCATATTCCATGTTCTATCCATTAATGCTATGTTTTCAATGTCTATTCCGGTTCTTGAACTTACAAATTGTCTATTGCTTGTATGTTCACGCATAGTAATAAATCCCCAAAATTCACCATTAATAAATTTAATTGCAAGATTATGATCTGAGATTAAGACATTAAGCTCCGACGAAGCTGTTTGTGCAAAAGTATCTCTCATATGATCTCGATGAAAAGCATTACCACCATTCCACAAACGAAACCGCCGTAATTCATATAAATCAAGGAATACAGGATGGGTTATAACACCGTTTAAATTACCCCTTGAGAGATGAACATTAAATGTTCTTTGTGCATTTATCCGTGTGCCTGAACCCCCTAAATTAGTAGACCCCGGCAAATTGAAAATACGAATATAACCATAATCTCCATATTCAAAATATTCATAATTAAAAATCCGACGACGGGCCACATCTTCAAATGGATTTGCATGGCGATATATATACAAAAAATCTTCATACGGTGCGGTAACTGAGATTATTGGCATATTATTAAAACGCTTATTTGCATTTTCAACAATTATATAAGTTGCTGTAATTATTTCTGTTACGGGTTCTCCATCTACAAATCCTCTAAAACGAAATGTTGTACCTTGTAATATTTCAGCATCATATGCGGGTATGACATTTAAATGCTTTTCCCAACTGTCTGAATGATAGGTTAAAATAGTGTCTCTCCAATGTCCTGAACGGTCACCACGCACCTTTATTTTTCCATTTTTGGGGATGCGACCGGATACTTTAATTGAATTATTACCTCTTTTAACAAATCTATCAGCTTCGGCTTGTGGCTCATTTCCATCAATTGTATAATATATTATTGCATTAGGCATGGACGGTATTGAAACAACTAAATAAAAAGGTTTGTCATAAAGCCCGGGTGGTACAGATAATATAAAATTTCTATCATAGTACTGTTCGTCTAATATCGAGGTGTTTTGAGAAATGCTGTTATCATCAACGATTCTATTGCTTTTATATAAAACGGACAGCAATACAAAAAATAGAAACATAGCACAACACACGCTTATTGCAACTATTTTTTTCATTTCAACCTCCAAATAATTTATAANCCGGCTTTACTACGACTCCAAACGATTAATTATATTTACCAACTTATTATCAGTAGCTTCAATATGACCATATAACCTACTATTATTATTTTTTATAACTTTTTTTACATCATTGGATTCTGATTTTATTGATACTTCTATCTCACTTAATTTTTTATTTATTGATGCATTTAATTCACTTAACTCTGTATTTGTTGATGCTATTAATTCATTTAATTCTATATTTGTTGACGCCATTAACTCATTTAATTCTGTATTTATTGATATCATTAATTCACTTAATTTTTCGTTATTAAGCTTTTTTAATTCAGTTACTTTTAAATTTAAATCTTGTTGGGAATTAAGTTCATTCTGTTTCATTTCAATTTTTAAAATGTCTAACTTATCCTGTATAACATCAAGCCTATCATTTAACATTCGTCTTGATTCTTCAAATTCATATCGTATGGATGACATAAAATTTCTTTCAAATTCAAGGATAAAACGTTCAACAACTCTGCGATATGATTTTTTGAATATTCGTTTAATAAAAGATTTAATGCGTTGTTTAAGAGACATAGATATCACCTTTTCGTTTAAAATTTCATCTTTATAGTTCATATCCATAAATGGATTGAGCGAAATTATATCTGAATGGTCTGGCTTTGAAGAAAAAAATACTGACTCGAAAGCTTTTCGGTCATCCGAATTGGGATTGGTTAAAAAATTATTTATCCATCGTGTAATTGTACGATTATCAAATTCCATATTTATAAATGGAGTTTTTGAAATATTATCAACAAATTCATCAATACCTTTTTCCATTTCAGAAAATATGCTTATGCGCTTATTTTCAAAAGAATTGGCATTAAAAAATTTCGGTTTTCCATTTTTCATAATTTTAACCGGTGGTTCAGGTGCTGTTAGAATAAATTCCATTAAATTCCATGTTTTAATTATGTCATAATGTTCTTTTTGGAAAGATATAAATAGGTTCTTGTTAGAATTATTTATCGCACTTTGATAAATTAACCAGTAGACACCGATAACTTTATTTGGGATAGAATTTGAAATTAATTTTTGAGCTGAAAATTTGTCTGTTATGGTGTCAATCAATAAAACTGTACCTGTTCCCAATTCTAAATATTTTAAATAATTTTTATATTCTTCATATCCTTTGTCTGCATATTGTTTTATTATTTTTAAGTTAGATTGTATTAGGTCATTAGCTTCATTATGAGATAAATTTTCTACATTTATCTTATTTTTTAATTGCAGATTATAGTGCTTCAAAATTGTTTTCATTTGAGGTAGGCTATAAGCATATGAAGTGTCATAATCTAGTCTATAGAGCAAATTGAGTGAACGGGATGCGTAAACATATCGAGATTTAATTTTATTATTAATAAATAATTTATCGTATGTTTTTTTTATTAAATAACCATCCCTTGCAACAAAAGCAATCCCCGATATGTCGGTATGTTCATTAATAATTTTGGCTATAAATTTAGTATACGCGTAACAAACAGGTCCGGCTATTTCATATCCAAACTTTTGCCAATACTCCTTATATTTGTACCGACTACGGTTTGCTATATTCATCAGTAAAAAAGAGTACATATGATCGTCTGCTTCTATGTCATCACATAAAACATTACCTTTAATAACGTTCATATAACTATCTAAAACTTTGGGATAATATGTCGCATTGATACCTAGTGATTTTGCTAAATTATAATCGGCCTCTAAATTATCACCAATGTGCATAACTATTTTTGGTGATACGTTCAAGTCATTTAAAACTACATGATATAAACTGCCTGTCCATTTTACTTTACCCCAAGTAGATGAAACATACAATTTGCTATAACCTCTAAAACCATTCTTATCAAGCATTTTTGCTAAAAAATATTCGGGGAGGTAAGTATCAGATATAATAATAACTTTTTTGCCTTTTTTTAGAGCAATATTAAATATTTCTAACATTTCTTCGTTTGGGAATAATAATTTTTCTTCAAAATCCATCTCTTGTATACATGTTTCCAAATATTTTTGCATTTTGGCATGAATATCTTTTAATAAAACTTCTTCGTTATTATATAATCGTTCTCTTAGTTCACGTTCTGCCAAAATCCTTGCTCGAGCAAAGCCTTTGGATTTCAATACATTTTCCATATACCAAAATAAATCCGTTGGTCTTGCAAAAGGACGCAACAATAATGTATCAAAAACATCAAAAGAAATAATATCGAATTTATTAATTACTTTTATGAATTCGTTTTTATTAAAAGATAGCTGACTCATAACTCTATACATCCGTTATTAATTTTTTTCTTAATCATTGCTTCAATCCTGCGAGCCATTTCAACTTCCGCCGGAAAGACATCATGTACCCATTTCATTCCTTTATTTGCCTTAAAGGAGAGAGTATCGCTATCATCTAATATACTACAAAGTTCTTTGGCGAGTTTTATAGGTTCGGGACTACATAAAAACACATTATCGTTTGAATCACCATATTTTGAAACAGATTTTTCTAAGTTCAAATCAGCTACTGGGCAACCACAACTTAACATTTCATAAGGTACTAAGCTAGGGTTGGTTGTTGAAAAAACTAATCCTAAATCAGCATTACGATAAAGATCGGCTAAATCATTAATAGTTGGCACCAATCCGAAAACCGTTACGGGAAAATTAATCTGACTTTTATCCACATGATTGGAACCAAATAATATTATTTCAACATCGGGATTAAGTCTGTTCAATTCTTTTAGTGCCATAATACCAATTTCATAACAACGTCTCAGCATTTCAGGCTTTGCAAAAAATATTATATTTTTATTAATTTTGGTACGAGGTTTATTTGTGTTATATGTTTCAACATCCACTGGAAACTGGAAAAATTCAGCTTCCGCTTGATATTTTTCTGACAAAAAATCTTTGCACCATTTACCCGAACAAATATGGGATAAACCCAATTTATAAGAATTTTCTGCAAGTATATATGTGGAGGATATTGGGTTAAACGCAGGCTCAAAATCTTGAACAAAGTAAAAACCGAATTTTACCTTATTTATGTTTTCATTAAGCATATAAGCTGTTTCCCACCATGTAGCTACAGCAATATCGTGGTATCCCAGTTTTCCGTCATAACAAATGTAAGGAATATCTTTCATATCATAAAACCAATTGCTTACTTGGGATTTTACATCATCTGTTGATTCTGTTGTTTGTGTGTAATAAACAGTCATATCGTGACCAAACTCATATAGATATTTAATTGCGCGGTAAAAATTACGATGACCGCCGCTTCCCTCTATAGGTTTTGGAACTATAAATGCTATATCAATTTTATTTAAGTTCGTGCTAGGATTTCTATTTTTCTCAAAAACACGTTTGTAATAATTTAAATTTTGGATATTAGTAGATTTTTTTTGCACATGTAAAGTGGTCTCTTCAGATTTTTGTAAGGTTGTTCCAGCACCTTTAATAGAAAAATATATTGATTCCATTGTTTTTGGAAAAAATTTTTGAAATAATAAAAATAATAATTTAGCTAACCGCTTCATTTAATTTTCTCCTTACTCATATTTGGAAATTATGGTCAAAAATTCATTTGTGTGGTCATAAATAAAATCAATAATTATTAAGCCACAACTCTCCATTAGGAAGCTTACAGAAGGTTTGTTAAAAAAATAATGATGAACTCTTTCAACATATTTTTTTCGATATAGTGGTATTTGAATAAATAAAACGGCTTCTTTATTTAAAATTGGGATAACATAGTTTAATAAAAAATCAAGAGGATTTTCTATGTGTTCCAATACATGCCACATAAATACACAATCGCATTTTTTTGTAACACTTTGCATACTATCGTATATATGCAAGTTAGATAAATTGACTGATTCTATATAATCATTAGCCTTTAGTATATTTATTACATCCTTCATAGTCTCTGTGTTTATATCAACAGAAATTACTTTATCAAAACCATATTTTAACGCCGCTATTGATAAAAGTCCTTGACCACATCCAACATCTAAAAAAGTTTTATTATTGACAGTAGTTGATAATGTTGAATATTTAGGGTAGAAATAATCTATCATAATTATTAATTCATCAATTGTTTTTTTTAGATATTCAAAATCGCCATCTGTCGTTGAGAAATAAATTTCAAAAAATCCTTTTTGTACGTCATCTGACCCTTGGATATTTCGTAAGACGCTACAATTTTTACATAATAAAATATTTGTTAATGATTCATCTTCGCCTATTATTTCTTCAAACAAGAAATATGCATTATGAGCATTACAAACACCACATTTTTTATAATTTAATTTTATCATTGATTTAACCACCTTGTTTAATGCTATTTATTTTTTGATGCGTACCAAGAGCAATATGCGTATGCAGTAGATATTGCTGAGGTATTCAAAAGCGTTGGAAATAATAAAACTCCCTCCGGCAACCCATGTTCAAAATAACCTGTACGTCTTTCGTTGCTTTTTTCACCTATTATTCCAATTGGATGCAATGAATTAATATCTTTATCTATTATATCAAGTATTGCNTTATCAACTGCTTGAATTTCGGGGTTTTGTCCATTTTCTTTTAATAAAATACTATCGGTTCTCAAACCAAAATCGTGGAAACCTATAACAGGCGCATTCGGTATATTACTCAATATAGTACATACATCGTGCCTTGCTCCATAATACGTGTGGAGTGCATCTACAACAACAAAACAAGGTGGTATATACATAAAAGTGTGTTCATTAAAAAATTCACTTACCGTACCATGAAAAAAACGAATATTAGGGGTAAGAGAATCATGGTCTATAAGATGTTGTTTTGTAATATCAAGCATATCTGATAATATATCTATCACATAAAAATCACGGTTAAATTTCCGGGCAAAATATGCGAGTTGAACTGTTAGCCCTCCGTGATATGATCCTATTTCAATAATTGGGCCTGCATGAACTGCCGCAGATCTATTTAGTGCATCAAGAATTTCATTTTGATATTCTAAGGATGTCCAAGAACCCTTTTTTAAAATATGGCTTTTTTCTCTTATTAACGAAAGATGTTTTAAATCTATTTTTTCTAATTGACAGGTTGAAAGCAAATCGTTTAAATCTAATTGCTTAATTATGCAACTTTGAATATTTTTAACATTAATAGGACTTGTAACAAAAGAAGATAAATCTTCATTATTTTGATTTGTTGCGGTTGGTTGCACTTTGATGTTTAATGCCTCAGTTATGTCTCCATGTAAATAATCAAGCCCATCATTTTGATAAAAGCGAGTATCTTGCAAAACTTTTGGTAAATACGGCAATGAAAGGTTAATGTTAAAACCAGTTTGCGGCATTTCCTTTTTTACCCCAAATCCACATACATTTTGATCAGCTACACGCATAAAAGAAGAAGCTGAACAATCAAATCCCGCAGCAACTAAAAACATAGCGAGTTGCCCAATGTTCCATCCTGTATTCCAATGGTCGTTAGCAACATAGGGTGAGAATGGAGGAACTATAACTATTAACAAACCGTTTGGTTTTATCCATTTTCGCCAACCAAGTAACGTTGACATGGTATCGCCACAATGCTCTAAAACATGAGAAGCAAATACATAGTCAAAAGATTCATCCTCTATTTCTGCGGTATCTGATGAAGAAATAATTAATTCAAAAGTATCTTTAAATAAAAAGCCAGAACCGTCTCTATCCAACCCTGTAGGAATAAGACCTCTTTCTTTAAAGTACTCTAAGTGAACCCCTGTCCCTGTTCCAATATCCAATATTTTCAAATCTTTTATAAAATTGATTTTTTCTAAAAAGGGTTTTTGGTCAATAACATGTTGTTTTGAACTGATGATTAGGTTTTCTATATGACTATCCATGCGTACATAATTTTTCATAATAAACTCCTTGATTTTTGGTTTTTTACATATAAAATATTTTAAAGTTACAGCTAAAAATTTTAATTACTTTGTCCATACAAAGCACATATTGATTCGACATCTCCTATTCTTACAACTTCTCCTAAACGAAGCATCATTGCGCTGGTGCATAATTTTTTTATTGTCCCAATATCATGAGAAACAATTAAAACTGTAGCACCCTTCGATAACATTAACATAATACGTTCCTCACATTTTTCAGTAAAACGGAAATCGCCTACACCTAAAATTTCATCTACAATCAAAATATCCGGGTCAACTTGTGTAGCTACAGCAAAACCTAATCGTGCTTGCATACCGGATGAAAAATTTTTAAGCGGTACATCAGCAAATTCCCACAGTTCGGCAAAGTTCATAATTTCTTCATATAACCCATCCATATAGGAAGGGGCGTGGCCAAACATGGCACCATTCATATACACATTGTCTTTTGCAGAAAATTCGGGGTCAAAGCCTGCGCCAAGTTCAAGAAGCGGGGAAATAGCCCCTTTTACTGTAATTGTCCCGCTTGTGGGTTTAAATACTCCGGCAATCAGCTTTAGCAATGTTGATTTTCCGGAACCGTTATANCCGAGTATGCCGAGCACTTCACCACTTGCTACGTCAAAACTGACATTTTTTAACGCCCAAAATTCATCATAATAAAGCTGCCGCTTCAGGGCTTTTACGATATATTCTTTGATGCTCATTGTTTTGTCTCTGTTTAAATTAAACATCATGGAAACATTTTTTAAGGATATTACCGGGTCTTTCATGCGTGCTCCTTACAAATGCAGAATGTATTTATCTTGTTGGGACATTTTCGTATACAGCCCAAGGAAAAGGGCAGCTAAAGCAAATCCGATACAAATGATGTTTGTCCACAATCCGGGAATAGTGCCATACAATGCTAATGCCCGGAAGTATTCCACAAAATGGAACATGGGGTTAAGGTGAATCAAGTGGTATACACGCGGTGTTAATATGCTGACCGGCCAAAATATTGGGGTCATGAAGTTAAGCAGTGTAAGAAAAACACCGTATATATAAGTAATGTCGCGAAAAAATACCGCCACTGCGGATAAAAACATACCTATGCCCATTGAAAAAATCATTACATATAATATGGGAATCGGTATTAAAAAAATCGTAGGGTGAAACGGCGTTCCGGTTACTACAAACACAATTAAGAACGCTATAAAGGAAAAACCTACATTAACCATCGAGGAAAGTACCCTTGTTGCCGGAAAAATNTATTTGGGTACATANACTTTTTTTATTGTGCCTGCGCCGCCAAGAACAGAAAGCATTGCTGTGTTTGTAGATTCACTAAAAAATCCAAAAATCAACTGTCCGCTTAAAAGATAAACTGCGAAGCTGACGCCGGGTATTTCGAATCGAAAAATCTGAGAAAATACCATTGTCAGCACTAACATTGTTAATATAGGGTTTAATAATGACCACACAACACCCAGCACGCTTCTGCGATAACGCGTTACAAAATCGCGTTTTACCATTAAAAACATCAAATGCCTGAAATGAGCAAGTGTGGCGATGTGGCTTTTCACATATTCATTTTTTGTGACAATAATCAGCACCGAAACAATCATGATGGAGGCGGTAATAGCCAGCAATCCTGCATTTATCAAGAGCATGAGTATATTACCGGCCCTTTGCCCGCCGACCTCAATGGGTAAATAAAGAAAAAATATTACCGTTAACAGGACAGTCAATACAATCGCTAAGCCGGCAAAGTGTTTTTTACTCAAACGTGAACCCCCGTTACTGTGCCTTTACATATTTATAAAACACACTCATCATTAAATGGTCAAAAACCATATGAATATCTTCTGTTATCTGCATATCATCAATGGGGACGTGCAGGGATACATCCGAAAGCTGTTTGAGCTTACCGCCGTCATATCCGGTGAGGCCGATGATTGTATTGCCTTGCTCTTTTGCAAAGGTGACGGCATTTATTACGTTTTGTGAATTGCCGCTGCCGGAGATGGCAATGATTAAATCGCCTTCTTTGATGCGTCCTTGTAATTGGAAACGAAAGACCTCGTCGTAACTGATGTCGTTGGCGATTGCCATGATGGTTGCTGTATTGTCGTTTAGGCATATGAATCTGTATTTTTTATCTGTATACTCGGATATACCTTTGTTGAAATCGTTGGTAAAGTGTGAAGCCGTTGCCGCACTGCCGCCGTTGCCGAAAATGTAAATGTTTTTTTCGGACTCAAGGGCTTGATTTAAATAATTCATTGTCGCATTGATGGAATGAGTGTCTAAGGCATTTAAGATTTTTATTTCTTTTTGGATATAAAGGTTGATGTCATTTGTATAGTCCATCGCATTAACCTCCCAGGATTTGTTCCACGGCTGTAAGCAAATTTGCTGATTCAATGTCAAGTACCGGGTTATACTTACCGTCTGTCCCGGCTTCACCCGTGCGTACGAGTGCCGTTTTCAACCCGGCGTTTATGCCCGTCTGTATGTCTGTGGTTGTATCGCCTATTATCCAAGACAATTCCGGGGCAATGTTAAAGGCATTCATGGCTTGTTCAATCATACCGATGCCGGGTTTTCTGCACTTACAGGGTATTTTGTACATTGGATTTTCTTCCGGGTAGCCCTTGTCCGGGTGGTGCGGGCAGTAGTAGACGGCATCCGCATACGCCCCTTTTTCACCCAGCAAGGTTTTCATTTTTTTATGGATTTCATCCACGTCTTCCGGGGTGCATAACCCGCGGGCAATAAC